>Ga0164313_10000146_pt1 | contig 47943 bp, 45 predicted proteins | sample GuaBasSedimGuay4_FD_113735 | JGI IMG/M metagenome (GOLD analysis project Ga0164313, IMG submission 113735) | Subseafloor sediment microbial communities from Guaymas Basin, Gulf of California, Mexico - Guay4, Core 4569-4, 0-3 cm | ecosystem: Environmental > Aquatic > Marine > Hydrothermal vents...
AAACGCTGCCCCCACAGCCCGATCCCGCACATCCTGGATCAGGGGCTGGACAGCTTCGATTGACCCGACACATCCTCGTAGCTGACCGGCCTTGGTGAGGGTGACAAAACAGGCACCCGGTTCCAGCAGGTTCGGGGGGAGTTCTTCCCGGTTAAGCGGGGGCAATTCTTCTCCCTTGAGGGTCATTTCAACTGCCTGACGGGCAGTTTTAAGCAGGATTTGCTTCTCAGCAGCGCTTATTTCTCTGGTCACAATCTTGCACCTGGTATCTTGGGAGGATTTTTGCTAAAAGTATCCCTCCGGGGAAAGTCGATCTTATCACCAGAACAGATGATCGGAAATTCGTCGTTTAAACCATGTTGAACCATTTTTTCAAGTCTCGGAGAATATATTATGTCTCTATACGAAAAATACGGTAAAATAAAACCAGATTCCGGGTTACCTTTTACTAGTATTATAACGGAATGACAATACAAAACGATCCACTGGGCAGGCAGTCCGCCAACGGTCTGCTAAATAAGACCGTCAAAGCGGCAGGCAATGTTCTGCTGGCTGCTGTCCTCACTGCGACCTTATTTACTGCCCTGCCCGCCACGGGCATCGGGTTCAGTCCATCCCTCTTTCAACCAGGAACTGGAAGTGGAGATACCTCCGCCGCTACACAGGAAGTGGAGCTTCATGTCGGCCTGGTTGTTGGTCACTGGGGTAACGACACGGGCGCTATCTGTCCGGATAGCCTGGGAGGGTACATGGAAGTGGATATCAACTACACCGTCGCGGACCTGACAAGACAATACCTGCAGGCCGAAGGGGTGAAGGTGGATCTATTAAAGGAATTTGACGGACACCTGGAAGGATATCTAAGCAACGCCTTGATCTCCATCCATGCGGATACCTGTGAATATATCCCCGAGTTAGGCACGGGATTCAAAATAGCTGAAGCCGCCGAAAATAAACGCCCGGAACAGGCAGCCAGGCTGATGGCCTGCTTAAAGAACCGCTATGGGGAAGCGACCGGTCTGCGCTATGACCACAGGATCACGCAGGATATGACCAGCTACCATGCCTTTAGTGAGATCGATCCCAATACGCCAGCCGTCATCATTGAGGCCGGCTATATGAACCAGGACCGCGAGCTGCTCACCAAGAATCCCGCCCTTGTCGCCCGGGGCATCACAGCCGGCATCATGTGCTATTTGAATCGCGAGGAAATTTCGCCTGAATAATATGACAAAACCTCTGCCGGAAGCTGCTTATGAACTGCTGAAGAGCGCCAAGGAAGCTCTTAAAAAAGGTGATATTCAGCACGCCAGACGCCTGGCGCTCAAGGCAGTTAATCTGGCACCGAACCAGGAAGAGCCCTGGTTGTACCTAGCTTCTGTATCTTCGCCCGAAGCGAGCATTTCGTATTTGAAGAAAGCCTTGGAGATCAATCCAACCAGCAAACAAGCCAAAAAAGGCATGCATTGGGCCATTCAAAGGTTCAGGAAATCTGCCCGGGCTCGAAAACCCAACAAAGCCCAGCTGCCTGTTTTCGTCGCTGAGAAAGCCCTTACTATCCACCACCCCTCCCTGATATCCTGGTCAACTGCGATCCTGATCCTGGTTGCTGTGATCATGGCCTGGTTATGGACCCCGGAGTTTTCGTTTGCCCTGCCCAACTTGCAGACTACCTCCCAGATCACCCTAGCCGCGGGAGAAAACGTCCGCAAGGTGACCTACACACCCACGCCTACCAGCACGCCCACGCTTACACCCACGCCTACCAACACGCCCACACCCACCATCACTCCCACGCCGAAGCCCACCCAGATACCTCTCACGTACCCGTCTTACATGAAGTCTGCCCTGCCACCTGGCGTCTACCCGGATGAACGCTGGTTTGACATCAACCTTTCCACCCAGCGCATGTATGCCTATGATGGGAATCAGCTGATCAAGACCTTTATCGTTTCCACCGGGCTGCCAGGGACACCAACAGTAACCGGGCGGTTCCGGGTTTACATCAAATTAGCCTCAACCTTGATGGCTGGTCCAGGATATTATCTCCCCAACGTGCAGTGGACAATGTATTTTTACAACGGCTACGGCATACACGGCACTTACTGGCACAATAATTTCGGATACCCAATGAGCCATGGCTGCGTCAACATGCGCAATGAAGACGCAAAATGGGCCTATGATTTTGGCAGTGTTGGCACGCTGGTAAATATACATTACTGACATGAAGCAAAAATTTACGAGAAAAGACTTCCTGAATCTGAGCGGCCTGGGTTTGATCAGCCTGGTTGGCCGCCAGCTAAAACCGTTCTGGAATCTTCTTGCCGGTCACCAAGGACGGGTTATTTACGAAACCATCTCTACCTACCAGCAGCCTACCTATGAGAGCGAGAAAATCCGCATTCACTGGAAGGATGCGGTATTTCCGATCACCAGTATCGCCCTGGGCAAAGGTGAGCCCAGCCACAATCGCATCTGGTACAAGGTTGGGGATGAGGGTTATGCTCATTCCAGCGGGATCCAACCGGTCCGGACAGAGACCAATCCAGTCGTCACGATTATTCCCGAGGGGGGATTGCTGGCGGAGGTTTCAGTGCCCTATACCGACGCCCTCTGGACACCCGGAGAACGCTATCACGTTGCTTATCGGTTTTATTATGAAACCACACATTGGATCAAAGAAGTCGTCAATGGGCCGGATGGCATCCCTTACTATCACATCCTGGAAGATAAATGGGATCTCTCTTATTTCGTGCCGGCAGCTCACCTGCGGGTCATCCCGGAAAGCGAATTAAGCCTGCTCTCCCCAGATGTTCCCAGCTACGAGAAACGGATCGAGGTTCATACCAGCACCCAGACTGTGATCGCTTATGAATACGATCAACCAGTTTACATGGTAAAAGCTTCTACGGGCGGGGACTTTAAAGTCGGCAAATATGCCACCCCCAAAGGCCATCACATCACCAACTACAAGCGCCCCTCCCGCCACATGGCTGCCGGCAACCTGGCCTTCAACGGCTATGATCTGCCCGGCGTGCCCTGGATCATTTACATTACGGAAAGCGGGATAGCCTTCCACGGGACCTACTGGCATAATGACTTTGGAAAAGCCCGCAGCCACGGCTGCATCAATCTGCCTTCGAAAGCGTCCAAGTGGCTCTACCGCTGGACACTGCCCCAGGTCCCGTATAACCAGCAGTCCACATATAACGTCTCCGGCACCCACGTGGACGTCTATTAAATTTCTCATCTCCCACCCACCCGGAAGCGGTTTTAACATAAATCTTATTGTCCAGCCCTATTGAAGGTTATAAAATAGAAGAAGGAGAAGCACGACTTAATGGTATAAGGGATTGGGTGTGTTATGAGCAGCAAGCCCCTTTTTGCAGGCCTGGTCTTTGACGAAAACGACCAGCTGGTTGAGACAACAACGATTGGCGATGAATCCTGTTATGTGGTTGATGATTACGGCTTCCGCAGGCATATCCCCTCCGAGCAAGTGGACCGCCAGGTATTAAATTTGCTGGGGGAGCAAATCGAAGGCCACGAGGAAGTCCTCAGTGAACAGGCTGCCAAAATGCTCGGTCAGGATGATATCTTCTCCCGGGCCATCTTCCTGGAGCAATTCAAGAATATCGATAGGCAGTTTGACCAGCTGATCCAGGAGGGATTACCGGAAGAAGGCCGCGCCTACATGGGCATGACCGGTTTTAAGATCATCATCAACCACCATGGCGATGTCCTGGAGGTAGAACAGCCAGGCCTGATCGCAGAAGACGAATAAAGGCTACAGTGGACGGATCCAATATTGTCACCGCGGACGATACCAATTTTGAATTCCAGGTGCTGGAATATTCCCAGCTCCTGCCAGTTGTGGTGGATTTTTGGTCCAATTGGTGCCTGGACTGCCGGCGCACCAGCGAAACCCTGGAATCCCTGGCCGAGCAGTATGCCGGGCGTTTCAGGCTGGCCCAGGTAGAGGTGGATAAAAACCCACGTCTCACCAAAGGCTACCAGGTCCGCACTATCCCCACCATTAAAACCTTTGTGAATGGCGGTGTCACCGGCCAGCTAGAAGGTGTCCACACGAATCTGCAGATTGAGGAATATCTGAAAAGATTCATGCCCGGGCCGGAAAGGCTGCTGCTTGAAAAAGCTGCCAGCTATTTGAAAGACAGGCAGTTCATCTCCGCAGAGGAAACCTGCCTGGAAATCCTGGAAGAGGACCCAGACAATCCAGCTGCCAGGCTCCTGCTTGCAAAAAGCCTGCTCTGGCAGGGGGAGTATCTCGAAGCGCTGACCATCCTGCACCATTTCCCGGCCAGCCGGGAATTTCAAGCCGCGGAAAAGCTGGTTCCGCTGGCGGAACAGCTCCGGGCTGCGTCCTCCCTGGAAAGTTCCGGGAATCCCCTGGATGCGATTTATACCCGGGCCCTGGGTCTGATCGAGAATGAGCAGATCCCGGCTGCCCTGGACGGTCTGCTGGAAATCCTCAAACGGGACAAGAAATACCGGGCTGGGATGCCCCACAAAGTGGTCCTGGGGCTGTTTGAATTGCTGGGAGAAGACCATCCCCTCACTGAGGAATACCGCCCGCTGCTGGCTAACACTCTTTTTTAAGGTCTTTTCCCGCCAGAGACCTTGACCACAATGTGAGGGAGTGTACAATTAAGGCACGACAGAGTCCGGGGCGGTGGCGGAATTGGCAGACGCAGGGGACTTAAAATCCCCCGGTTCACACCATGTGGGTTCAAGTCCCACCCGCCCTACTCTCTCTCTCTCGAAAGCAGCTTGCTCTGCTTTTTTTTTATTTTGGCTCAACATCTGTAAATTGGGTTCAGCAGCATTCTCCACCCCGAATTCAACCTACATATTTGTTATCCAGCGCCCTGGGACTTGAGTTTTCAGGTTCCTGACTCATCAATTCGGTTAGGTAAGATATTCTCCATTTGGTTTTTTCCTTCCTTCAACTATAATATAAGGAAACCTGGATAACCAGGGAGCTTGCTATTTGTTAAAGCGAATATGAAGAGTATTCTTTTTCGAGATTTGATCCACCCATACTGGGAGAGATTAAGTGCCGAGGTGATTCTTGCTCTCTCTCCCCTCCAGTCGGAATCGCCCTGGCTGATCTTGGGCGTATCTCTGGCCGCGGGCCTGGTGGTGATCTTAATCGTTTACACCATCTCACTCCGCCGGCTGCTCCGGAAACACTCCCGATCCCTCCAGGAAAGTGAAGAAAAACTTCGGCGCTTCTTCATAACCTCCAAGGACCAGCCTTCATCACCTCCAAGGACGGCCGCTGGCTGGATGCCAACCAAGCTACTGTCAAGCTCTTTGGCTATGATTCCAAAAAAGAACTCTTTCAAATCCCGGTCAGCCAGATGTACCTCAATCCCGAACAGCGCTCACAGGTATTAGAGGAAATTGAACGCAGCGGATTCATCATGGACATGCCGGTGGACATGGTTGATAAGAATGGCAACACTCTTCATACCATGTTAACCACCACAGCCATCCACTCTGAAAGTGGGGAGACGGTCTCTTTTCAGGGCACAATCCGGGACAACACGAATCGGATCTCAACCCAGAGACAAATGGAGCATAGCCGAAAAAATCTTGACCTGGTGTTCACAGGAACAGGGCTGTGGGATTGGAATCTGAGAACCAACACGATTGAGATCAATGACCGCTGGGCAGACATGATCGGCTATGAAAAAGCCGAACTGGAACCCCTCACTATCGAAGACTGGGAAGGACTATCCCATCCCGCAGATTTAGAAGCTTCCAATAAACTTCTCCTCAAGCATTTTGCCGGCGATCTCTATCACTACCAGGCCGAGATGCGCATGAAGCACAAACACGGCCATTGGGTCTGGATCCTCAATCAGGGCCGGGTGGTAGAAAGGAATCGCGACCGGTCCCCACTGCGGATGGCAGGCACTACCCAGGACATCACTGAAAAAGTGAGGGTCCGCGAGGAGATCCAGGAATACGCAGACCAGCTGGAAGCCCTGCACACCATCACCCAATCGCTGTCTTCGACCCTCTCGCTGGATGAACTGCTGGATTTGATCCTGGCGAAACTGGAACAAACCCTGGCGTTTGACAGTGCCTCGATCTTCCTGTACGAAAACGGGGAGCTGCGCGTTGAAACCGTTCTCAATCATCCTCACCCAGAACTGGTAGTGGGCAAGACTTTTCCAACTTCCAACCCCCTTTTCCAGGAAATCTACACCAATAGAAAACCCATCATCATCGACAATGCCATGCGGGATGCCCGTTTCCAGGGCTGGGGCCAGATGCACCATGTCAAAGGTTGGCTGGGGGTGCCGCTGATCATTCAGGATACATTTATCGGCTATATCACCATGGACAGCCGCGATCAATCTGCTTTCGGTTCTCCAGAAGCCAAGCTGGCCAATATATTTGCCTCCCAGGCCGCCCAGGCCATTCATAATGCCCGCCTTTACGAACAGGTGACCCACTACGCAGAGACGCTGGAATCTCGCATTGAAACTAGGACCAAGGAGCTCACCAAGATGGTTGAGCTTATGACCGGGCGTGAAATCCGGATGGTAGAGTTGAAAGAGGTAATTAAGGAACTCCGCCAGCAGTTACTTGACCATGGTATCACTCCTGAAGCAAAGGACCCATTGAAGAATGGGATCAACGGGACACATGAATAAGAAACAAGCCAAGCTTAGCAATATTGAGAAATTCATTCAGACCCTGGAAAGCTGGGTAAAAACACCCCGCTACGATGATCTTGGCCAGCAAAGGAAAGCCGAAATCATCCATGTCCTATCTTCCGTGGTGTTGGTGATAGGATTTGGCACGCTGACAATTTCGCCATTTATTTACACGAACCTGGTAAGGGGCATAAGCATCACGATTGGAATGATGGCCCTCATCCTCCTGATCCAGATCCTCAATCGCAGGGGGCATATCCAAATCTCCTCCCGGCTTTTCATCGCCACGGTCTGGATCATTGACATCGCTTTGATCCTCTTCAGCGGTGGTTTTAACAGCCAAATCCTTTCCTCCTTCATCTCCATCGTCATCATGGGTGGTTTGATCCTGGGAGAGATGTATACCTTCTATCTGGCAGGCATCAGCGTTATTGCCTACCTGTTGCTATTCTTCCTTGAAGCCCGGGGCTTAACGCCCGATGTCCTGCTCGAATTTACACCTATCGCATTAATCTTGATCAACACAGTTAACCTCTTCCTGGCCGCTATTGTGTTATTAATCGTAATGGTGCATAAAGAAAGAAATTTCAGGGAATTGGTCAGCAAAGAAGAAACCCTGGAAAAGGCCAATCTGGAGCTACTGCAAGAAATTCAAGCCCGGGAGAAAGCTGAATCCCTCCTTAAGCAGAGTGAAAGCCGCTTGAAATCTGCCTTGATGGAATCCCCCTATCCTACTATGCTCCATGCTGAAAACGGTGAAGTACTGCTGGTGAACACCGCCTGGATTGAAAACAGCGGTTACTCTCCTGAAAAACTATCCGGATTCGGGGATTGGTTGGATCATATGTTCAGAGAAAACAGCCCCCAGGTGCTAGCCATCATTGACCAACTGGTTAGGGGCGATGTTACCGGGGCGGATGGATTCTTTGATATTTCTAACCAAAACGGAGAGACCCTGAAATGGTATACCCGCTGGACCAGGTTGCCTGCCCTGGCAGATGGCAGGGCCCTGTTCCTGACCATTGCCACAGACCTGACAGACCTGCTTTCCGTGGAGTCAGCCCTCCGGGAGAGTGAAGAAACCCTATCCATATTCTCCCTGGTAACCAATGACGGACTGTGGAACTGGGATCTGCAGACAGACCAGGTAACTTACGATCCCCGCTACTACACAATGGCCGGATATGAAGTCAATGAATTCCCTCATGAATTGGAAGAATTCAGGAAGAGGGTCCACCCTGACGACGTCGAAAGGGTCTTCAGCCAGGCTGAAAAGCATCTCTCTGGGGAGATCGACAGATACAACGTTGAATTCAGGTTCCTTCGAAAAGATGGAAGCTGGCTTTGGGTGATGGGACGCGGCAAGATCACAGAGCAGGACGCAAACGGGAACCCCCTCCGGTTTGTTGGCACCCACACGGATATCAGCGCTCAAAAAGCTGTGGAGGAAAAATTAAATGACTACCAGCTTCAGCTGGAAGATATCGTCGAGGACAGAACCCAAGAACTCAATCAGCGGGTTACTGAAGTGGAGCGCTTGAACGTTGCGCTCACGAATATCCTGGATGATTATCAGGCTGCCAACCAAAGACTATCTATCCTGAGAGATAATTTATCTGCGGCCAACCAGGAACTGGAATCGCTGACCTACTCCCTTTCTACGCACTTGCTCAAGCCGATTCTGAACATTCAAGAGACCGCAAAGAAGCTCTATAAAAATACTTCCAAAAAACTCAACAAGAAGGAATTGGATGCAGTTCTAGGAATCCGGACCAGTGCGGAGCAGGTAAATCAGCAAATTGATGATCTGTTGAGGATTTCCCAGCTCAGTCAGCAGAGCCTGCAGATCGAGGAAACCGATCCTGGAAAACTTGTTAAAAAAATCCTCAAATCGTATGCCGCAGAAATCAAAAAGCATAAGATTAAAACTATCGTTAAGGAGCTGCCACTTTGCCGCGGTGATCGTAAGCTCCTGGAGATGGTTTTTGATAATTTGATCAGCAACGGGATAAAATACTCCGCCGGGGAGGAGCACCCTGAGATTCAGATCGGATATCAGCCAGACCAAGATCCTGATCGTGTGATCTATTATATCCAGGATAATGGCATTGGATTCGATCCAGAAGACGAGGATTTAATCTTTGGAACTTTTCGACAACTGAGCTACCCTGAGAATCAACCTGGAACAGGGATTGGGCTGACCCTTGCAAAACTCATAATTAACAAACATGGAGGGAAAATCTGGGCCGATTCTGAAAAAGGGAAAGGAGCCACATTTTATTTTGACCTCGCTTGCCCAAGGTTAGATATAGAATAATCTAACAGTTATCAAGGGCAGGGAATATTCTTATCATGGACCATATCCAACTTTCTTCCGCAATCATACCCACAGCCCTGGCAGGTTTCCTGTCCCTGTTCGCAGTGGTCAGGCTCTGGAAATTGCGCGCTGCTCCCGGAGCCATGCCCTTGACCCTGTTGTTCATCTCAATAGCGATCTGGTCGATTGGGTCAGCGATTGAAACTGTCCTCACCCAGCTGGAACTAAAAATATTCTGGATTCAACTTCAATACCTGGGCATTGCTTGGATAACTGTTTTCTGGTTGTTATTCTGCCTGCGCTACACAAATCGGCAGCGCCCTACGACTGTGCGTTTTTACCTGATATTTTCCTGGATACCCATCGCCACCATTATCCTGGCCTTCACCAATCCCTATCACCACCTGGTCTGGTCAAACCTTCACCTGTCTGCTGTGCGGGGGATCAACGTGGTCCACCAGGATTATGGTGTCTGGTTCTGGGTCAATGCGGTATATTCACTTTCGTTGTATATAGCTGGCCTGGTTATGCTCATCCTGGACTGTATCCGCACACCCCGCGCGCTCAGGCAGGAAACCCTATTGATCATCCTGGCCGGGTTCGTTCCGGGGATTGCTAACTTCATAATCCTCTCAACAGGGGATCTTTTCCCTCCCTTGAAACTTGCCCCTTTGAGTTTTGTGTTTATGGGGTTGGTGATTGTTTTTGTTGTTTACTTCCATCAACTACTGGATATCATCCCCATCGCTCGTGATACAACCATTGAAAACATGCGTGATGGCATCGTTGTTGTTGACCTCAATGACCGGATTGTAGATATTAACCCGGTAGGGGAAAGAATCGTTCAAGGTTCACAGGCCGAAGTGATCGGGAACCCAATCGGGGAGATATTAGGGGATTTAACAGATTGGATTTCTTCCTCCAAGAAAGGAGAAACCCCTGAAAAGATCATCACTATCGATCAAGGCTCTAATAACAAGGTTTTCGTGCTTAATCAGATCCCGTTGACCGATGTCCAGGGATCGTTAATAGGCTACTCGATCATTTTCCATGATAATACGGAGTCGCACGTTCTCAACAGGGACCTCAAGAATCAAGCAGATCGCCTGACAGTCCTGTATGAGATCGGCAAGGCAATTACCAGCACATTAAAAATTGATGACCTGCTGGAACTGATCTTCAGCCAGCTTTCCAAAGTGATTACCAGTGATGCCTATTTTGTCGCTATCTACCTCCCAGAAACACATGAATTGGATATCCGCATCCTATTCGATCAGGGAAAACGCTACCCTGCCACACAAGTGGACGCCAGCCGGGGATTATCAAGCTGGATTGTGGAACATAAAAAGCCCCTTCTGATCAAAGATCTTCACAAAGAACTTGAAGACCTGCCGGTTGAACCGATCCTCGTGGGAGAGAAGAATCTTTCCCGCTCCTGGTTGGGGGTTCCACTGCTTGCTGATATGGAGCTGATAGGACTGCTGGCAGTATCCAGCTACGCCCCCAACTTTTTTGATGAATCCGATCAGCTGCTGATGGAGCAGATCAGCCAGCAAGCCGCCCTATCCATCCAAAATGCTCGCCTTTATGAGGAAGCGAAAGAACAAGCTAATTTGGATTCACTTACCGGCGTTAGCAACCACAAGCACTTAATTGAAACCCTCCATCAGGATACAGAAAAAGCTCTTGCTGCCATGATGCCAATCTCGCTGATCATGCTGGATATCGATCATTTTAAAATATATAATGACACCTACGGCCATACGATAGGCGATGAGGTACTCAGACTCACTGTACAGGCCATCAAATCTCACATTAAAAAAACAGATACTGTTGGCCGCTGGGGTGGTGAAGAATTTGGCATTGTGCTGCTCAATGCCACCATCACACAAGCCAATATGGTTGCCAATCGAATCCGGCGGACACTATCAGAGCTTCCCCTTTTTGACGTAGAAGGGCAAACCATCCCAAAGCCCACCATCTCGCAAGGCATAGCCACCATCCCGGACCACACTACCGGTGCAGATGAATTGGTCATTATCGCAGATCGGGCCCTGTACCGGGCTAAGGCACGTGGAAGGGATCAGGTGGCGGTTGGAACGCCTTCCCCTGAAAGCTAATCCCTTTTTTGCAGGAAATCCTGAATCAAATTCATTCCCAGGTAACCCTGGTATACTCCGGCTATGCTAAAATCCCTGTATGGACCTTCGCATTGCCTTTATGGGCACACCTGATTTTGCGGTTCCTTCCCTGACTAAACTGGCTGAGAATTTCATCATCGCCGGGGTGGTCAGCCAACCAGACCGTCCTTCCGGCAGGGGACAAAGATTAATTTCGCCCCCGGTTAAAATTACTGCCCAGGAGTTAGGGTTGGAGATTTTCCAGCCTGCTGACGTGAACGCGGGATCTTTCCTGAATGTTATCCAGGGTTGGAACGTGGATCTAATTTGCGTGGCCGCTTTTGGGCAGCTTCTCAAACCCGAGTTGCTCTCCCTGCCAGAAATCGGCTGCCTCAACGTCCATGCATCTCTGCTTCCTCGCTGGAGAGGGGCATCCCCCATCAATGCAGCCATCCTGGCTGGAGATTCCCACAGCGGAGTAACTATCATGAAAATGGGACCCGGGCTGGATGATGGCCCCATTCTGGCCCAGGCATCTACGCTTATTGAACCGGAAGAAACCGCTGGAACCCTCTCGGACCGGCTGGCTGAGCTAGGCGGAGAACTGCTTGTGAAAACCATCCCTTCCTATTTGCGGGGGGAACTCAATCCCCGATCACAGGATCCTGACCTGGTAACTTATGCGCCTCTCCTAGAAAAGAAAGCCGGGGAGCTGGATTTCAGCCAACCCTCGGGAGACCTCGCCCGTAAGGTCCGGGCGTATTCTCCCTGGCCAGGTACGTTCACCATTTGGGAAGGAAAACGGTTGCTGATCCATAAATCTTCCAGTATCTCCGTAACCTCCCCGGGGGCAGGCGTGTTTACTAGATTTGAAGGCAAACCGGCTATAGGAACCGGCAAAGGCATCCTGGTCCTGGAACAACTTCAGCTTGCCGGAAAGAGGTCAGTCTCTGGAGAAGAATTTCTCAATGGAACTCCTTCCTGGGGAAAGTCTTGAGTAAAAAAAGGGAAACAATCCAATTATGACCCGGGATCAAAATACACCCACACCTTCCACTTTCATATTATTGCGGCATGGTGAATCAACCGGCAACGCAGAGAACAGGCACCAAGGACAGGCAGATTATCCACTGACAAATCTGGGAATCCAGCAAGCCCAAGCCCTGGCGGAAGATTGGAAATCCCGGGGATGGAAATTTGATAAGGCTTTATCCAGTCCCTTGAGCAGAGCAAAAGAGACTGCAGAGATATTATCTGAAAGGCTGGAAGTGGATCTGGATTACGATCCGATCTGGATGGAACGAGACAACGGGAAGCTGGCTGGTCTGCTGTATGAACAGGCTCTCCAGGTTTTACCGCCTCCGGATTTTATACCCCTCTATGAACCTATCGCCAGTACCGGCGAAAGCCAATGGGAACTGTATTTACGAGCGGGAGCGGCCCTGAATCAATTAATGAAACTGCCTCCTGGCCGCTACCTGGTGATCTCCCATGGGGGCTTATTAAACATGGTCATGCATGCCTTGATCGGAGTAGTTCCCCAGCCCAACTTCCAGGGACCTAATTTCAGATTTTCCAATACCGGCTACACCCGGATCAAATACGATCCAGGCCACAATACCTGGATCATCCTGGAACACAATAATATCAGTCACCTCAAGGATCTTTGACAACTACCTTCCCAGACGATGAATAAGAGCTTTCTGGTTTTTGGAGCGGGGGCGATTGGCACCTTTATTGGGGCCAGTTTGGTCCTCCAGGGACACCAGGTCACTTTTCTCGAAAAAGAGGCTGATATTTCCTCCCTGCAGCAGCGGGGCTTGCAAATGTCTCGGGGAGATGAGAAATTCCAGCTTTTCGGTGCTGAGTTCTGTAGCGGGTTTGATATCCTCGACAGGAAGAATTTTGATCTGGCGATCCTGGCCCTGAAAACCTACCACCTGGATTCTATTTTGCCTGAACTGATCAGACGAAAAGATCAGCTTCCTCCATTGCTCTGCCTGCAAAACGGGATTGACAGCGAAAAAAAGCTTGCTGACGCGCTTGGAGTCGGCTCTGTTATCCCCGGTACAGTGACCAGCGCTGTGGACCGTTTGGATAAAGGAAAGATCATACTTCAGAAGTCACGGGGAATGGGCATCGCCGGAAATCACTCCCAGCTGAAGGATTTCCAGGATCTTTTCAACCAGGCAGGGCTGAACTGCTGGGTGTACCCCAGGGCTGAGGCGATGAAGTGGTCCAAGCTGCTTATCAACTTATTGGGAAATGCCAGCTCAGCGATCCTCAACCTTCCCCCCTCAGCCATTTATGCCCATCCTGGACTCTTTCAGATGGAGCTGGAACAGATCCGGGAAGGATTAGAGGTGATGAGAAAACAGCGGATTCCAGCCGTCAATCTCCCTGGGGTACCGGTGAGATTATTGGCTGCGGTTGTACGATGCTTGCCTGCATCCCTTTCCCAGCCCCTATTGTCCAGGCTAATCGGCGGGGGACGGGGAGAGAAGATGCCCTCTTTTCATATTGACCTTTACAGCGGGAGAGGAAACAGCGAAGTTGGGGACCTGAACGGCGCTGTTGTCCGAGCCGGTGACCAATTGGGGATCTCCACACCGGTGAATCATTTTCTAACCAGTTGTTTATTGGGGTTAATTGCTGGAGAGATCCCCCTCAACAGGTATCAGGACCTGCCGGACCTCTTTCTCAAAGATCTGAAATCATTTAAAGCAGATCGATCCCTCAACAGATAATCTCATACACGAGAGGAAGGGCCGGCACTTGCTGGTCACTCCAGCGGTGGGCTTCCAGCAGGCGTTTTTCGGCCTGCTCCAAATCTGCCAGGGAGGACGCATGGATAATAAAGAGGTCTTGTCCCTTCTTAATAAAATCTCCCACTTCCTTTAAGATTTCAATCCCGACTGTGTGATTGATCGGATCACCTTTTTTCGCTCTGCCTGCCCCAAGATCGACTGAGGTTTCCCCGATAATCCGGGCATGGATCTGGCTCAAGTATCCACTTTCAGGGGAAGGGATCGTTTTGATCAATGCTGCCTGCGGGAATTTATCAGGATCCTTGACATAACTCACATCCCCACCCTGGGCTTCAACCAGCGCCAGGAAGCGCTCCCAGGCTGATCCATCCTGGAGAGCCTTCTGAGCCATCTTCCGGGCATCCTCCAGGTTTTCGGCGGCATTCCCAAGCACCAGCATCTGTTCAGCCACATCCAAACAGTGGTTCAGAAAACTCTGTGGGCCCCCGCCCTGGAGGGTAGCAATGGCTTCCTTCACCTCGAGGATATTGCCAACAGCGATCCCCAGGGGTTGGTTCATATCCGAGATCAAGGCAACAGCCTTCCTGTGAGCCAGATGGGCGATATCCACCATAAATCGCGCCAGCTCCCGGGCTTCGGCTTGGGTCTCCATAAATGCACCCAAGCCGATCTTGACATCCAGGACAATCGCCTGAGCGCCAGCAGCGATCTTTTTGCTCATAATGGAAGAAGCGATGAGCGGAATGGAATCCACTGTGCCAGACACATCACGTAAAGCGTAGAATTTTCCATCCGCGGGGGCCAGCACTGCGGTCTGTCCTGACAGCACCAGGCCAATCTCATCCAGCTGGGTCAGGAATTCTTCCTGGCTAAGATTGACCCTAAATCCGGGGATGGATTCCATCTTATCCAGAGTACCACCGGTAAAACCCAATCCCCTGCCTGACATTTTTCCTACAGGCAATCCGCAGGCAGCCACCAGGGGTTCAACAACCAGCGTGGTCTTATCCCCTACTCCACCGCTGGAGTGTTTATCTACCGCCAGGGGAACCGCTGGAGATAAATCCAGAATCTCTCCTGATCTGACCATGGCCATGGTCAGGTCAGTGGTCTCCTGGGGAGTCATCCCATTTAACAGAACAGCCATAGTCCAGGCTGAAGCCTGATAATCAGGAATGGAGCCTTCGGTGAAGCCCTGGACAAAAAATTCAATTTCCTCTCGGGTTAATTCCCCCCCATCCCTTTTTTTGATAATGATATCTACAGCGCGCATACCAGCTCCCAGATTTGTTGACTATGACAATAATTTTAGATTATACCGTAAGTGACATGCTGGTTGGTAACAGGCTTACCGGAGTGAAACTTCTGCCTGTTGGTTGTCCTGTCTCCTTTTTTTTCGATTCACCTGGAATATTCCGCTGACGCCAAGCAGGACAAATAATCCACCAGCAACCGTCCATCCTGAGATCGGTTCTCTGAGGATCAACCAACCCAAGAACACCGCGATCACTGGATTCACATACGCATAAGTAGTGACCAGGCTGGCTGGCAGCAGCTGAAGTGCGCTCACGAAGGAGGTAAAGGCAATGATCGAACCAAAGACTACCAGGTATCCCCAGGCCATCCAGGCTTCCTGGGTTGGGGCAGGGAGAGGTTCACGCATCAACAGGGCGATCAGGGTGTAAAACAAACCCCCAAAGAGCTGCTGGTAGCCAGAGTTGACCCCTCTGCTCACAGATACTGGCTTCCGTGCCTGGATCACCAGACCGCAGGACCAACTCAAGCTGGCCAGTAACAAGGCCAGGATGGAGAGAACATCTGCCCGGATTCCTGAGGAGAGTAAAGGATAGCTGAGAATAAATATACCTCCAAATCCAATGATCAGGGAGATGATCAGCAGGAATGAGGGCATTTTTTTGTCAAGAACCGATTCAAATAAAGCCACCCAGATCGGGGTGATGGCTATAACCAGGGCGGCCAGCCCTGAATCCAGGTGCTGTTCCGCCAGGATCACCAACCCGTTCCCTCCGATCCAGAACAAGAAGCCTGATGCTGCCAGCACCAGCAAGTCTTTTCGGCTGGGAAGGAATTTCTTTTTTCTCAGCGCTCCCCACAGAACAAGGATCGTGCCGGCAACCAGAACCCGCAATCCGCCAAACCAGAAAGGCTGAAAGCCAGAACCTTCCTCGATGCCTATCCGGATAGCCAGATAGGTACTCCCCCAAATAAAATACACCGCAAAGAGGTTAATCAGCCCTGCCGGGGTAATTTTACGCTCATCCGCCAATGTGTTCTCCTCATGCCGAGTGCTAAATCAGCAGCATAGCATCGCCAAAGGAATAAAATCGGTACTTATTCCTCATAGCCAATTGATATAAAGACAATATCTTTTCCCGACCAGTAAAAGCACTCACCATCATCAGCAAGGTTGATTCGGGTAAGTGGAAATTGGTCAACAGGCAATCCACAACCTGGAATTGAAAGCCCGGCAAGATGTATAAATCTGTTGGTCCTTCATAGGGCCGAATGTGTTGGGGGTCCTCAGAACGCAATCCTGCTGTCTCCAGGGTTCTTACAGAGGTTGTCCCAACTGCAATCACCCGCCCACCCCGCAGGCGAGTCTGGCGGATTTCCGCTGCCGCCGCTTCAGTGAGCTGACACCATTCGGTATGAATTTGATGGTCCCGGGGATCATCCTCATGGACGGGCGCAAAAGTATCCAGTCCAATATGTAAAGTCACCTCAGTTACCCTGACTCCTTTGCCGCGGATCCTTTCCAGCAGCTCGGGAGTAAAGTGAAGGCCGGCTGTTGGGGCCGCTGCAGAACCGATCTCCCGGGCATAAATCGTCTGATAACGCTCCGGTTCATTCAACGTTTCGTGAATATAGGGCGGTAAGGGGACAGCACCGGTCTTTTCAATTACTTCCTCAATCGAAGTGCGAAAATGGATCTGGCGCAAGGATCTTCCCAGGTCTTTCTCAATCACGCCCTCCGGTCCAGCATTGATTTGGATTTTGCTCCCCGGCTTGATCCCCTTTCCTCCTACCATAGCTTCCCAATGCCCCTTTTCCACTTCCCGCAGCAATAGCAGCTCAATTTTCCCCCCGGTAGGGACCTTCGTTCCGTACAGCCTAGCCCGGATAACCCTGGTCTGATTTAGGACCAATAAATCATCCTCTTTCAGTAGATCAACTAATTGAGTAAATATTCTATGCTCGACCAAGTCATTAGCTCGATCGTATACCAATAAACGAGAAGAATCCCTGGGATCAACGGGATGCTGGGCGATAAATTCCTTTGGCAGGTGGTAGAAAAAATCAGAGGTTTTCAAAAAGCACTTCTTTTTATTATTTATTCAGGAAATACAGCACGATATTAAGAATCACTGTCAATACGACTGAGATGATTAACGAAGAAACAAGGGGCACCGCGCAAGTGAAATTTCCGCGTTTGAATTTGATATCACCTGGCAAGTTTCCCAGGGGCAGGTCCAGCTGATCAAGAAGGTAAAGAATACCAGCAACGATCAAAAGCAACAAACCGAACAGGGCCACGATACGGGCCAGCAGGGATAATTCCATATTATCTCGCTAATTGATGAGTCTGGGTTGTTCTGTGCCTTTCGGAGGTTCTAAGCCAAGATGGGTATATGCCTGCCGGGTAGCCACTCTGCCTTGCGATGTCCTTTGCATGAACCCCAGCTGCAATAAATACGGCTCAACCACATCCATGATCGTATCGGGATCTTCCCGAATCGAGGCAGCGATCGTTTTTAATCCCACAGGTCCGCCATGGTATTTAACCACGATGGCCTGCAGCACACGCCGATCCATGGAATCCAGCCCCTTGTCATCGATCTTCAACAAATCCAGCGCCCGCAGGGAGATATCCGCTGTGATTTTTCCATCTCCCCTGACCTGGGCAAAATCACGCACCCGTCGGAGCAACCGGAGCGCGACACGGGGTGTACCACGTGACCGGGAGGCGATCTCATCGATCCCCGCAGATTCAGATGGCACCTGGAGCTGCTTGGCAGCCCGCTGAATAATCTGCTTGATGGCATTATTTGTATAATAATCCAGCCTGTATACTGCTCCAAATCGGGCTCGCAAAGGAGCGGTGACCAGTGCCAGGCGGGTTGTAGCCCCCACAATGGTAAAACGCGGCAGCTTGAGACGGACCGAACGGGCAGACGGCCCTTTGCCGATGACTATATCCAGGGAATAGTCCTCCATTGCGGGATAAAGGACTTCCTCAACGGCTCTGCCCAGGCGATGGATCTCATCAATAAAAAGGATGTCTCCTTGATTGAGGTTTGTCAATATAGCCGCCAGATCACCTGCTCGCTCCACGGCAGGACCGGAAGTAATCTTGATATTAACGCCCATCTCGTTCGCCAGGATGTGGGCCAGGGTGGTTTTTCCTAACCCGGGTGGGCCATAAAACAGCACATGGTCGAGGGCTTCCTGGCGGTGTTTTGAAGCGGTGATTAATATCTCCAGATTTTCGCGGATAGTATCCTGCCCCACCATACCCTGAATGGATTGGGGGCGAAGCGCATGATCAAGGGAATCACCGGGTTTTGAATCAGAACTCACCAGGCGGTCTCGCTGTTGGTCATCCATGTCTACGATTATACCGAAGTCCCCCTTTAAATGCGAAGAAATGTGGGACAAATCTGGTCAACAGGATATAATCAGCATGAACTAACTGCAGATACAGGGAGGTTTCCTTGAATACGATTTTTGAATCCAGCCATCCGCTTGTTGCCCATAAACTGACCCGTCTGAGGGATAAAAATACAGAGCCCAAGAAATTTCGAGAACTGGTACGTGAGGTTTCCGCTCTGCTAGCCTATGAAGCAACCGCCGACCTGGAAATCGCCCCCATGCAGGTGGAAACGCCGCTGGCTATGGCTGAGGGGATGGAACTCAAACAACCCATCGGACTGGTCCCCATCTTGCGCTCCGGTTTGGGCATGGTGGAGGGAATTTGGGGGTTGATGCCCTCGGCAGAAGTCTGGCATATCGGACTCTACCGCGATGAACGCACCCTCCAACCCGTAGAATATTACAACAAACTGCCCCTGGAACCTACTGTATCCGTCTGTTTGGTCCTGGATCCGATGCTGGCTACTGGGGGATCCGCCGTGGCAACAGTAGATATACTCAAGGAATGGGGTGTCCAGAAGATCAAATTCCTGGGGATACTGGCTGCTCCAGAAGGAGTGCAAGCGATGCAATCCGCGCACCCGGATGTCCCGCTTCATCTGGCAGTGATCGACGATCATCTCAACGAACATGGCTATATTGTGCCTGGCTTAGGTGATGCCGGGGACAGGCAATTCGGCACAGGATAAAAATCCGCTCCCTTCATCAAACTAAAAGGGGCTTCCTAAGGTGCCCCTTTTGGTTTTCCAGACCTTGTTATCCTTGAGCGGCCACTTTTGTGATCTCAATAAAGGCGGCTGCCTTAAGGCTGGCACCACCTACCAGCGCACCGTCAATATCTGGTTGCTGGAAAAATTCTCGGGCGTTTTCAGGTTTTACTGAGCCACCGTAGAGAATCCGCATCTCCTGAGCGATCTCTGGAGATAACAGCCGGGCAATCTCCTCCCTGATATGGATTTGAATCACTTCGTTGGCGCCAACTGGCGTCGCGGCCCTGCCCGTTCCAATCGCCCAAACGGGCTCATAGGCAATCATCATCTTGCGGACACGGGCTTCCTCTAGGCCCTCCAGAGCCGATGTCAGCTGCCTTATAACCACCTCGCCAGTTTTACCAGTTTCATTTTCATCCAGGGTCTCCCCAACACAAAGGATCGGTTTTATACCAGCCCCCAGAGCCGCCTTGATCTTTTTATTAACGGCTGTATCAGTATCCTGGAAATAAGCCCTTCTCTCTGAGTGGCCGATGATGACATGATCAGCCAATTCGGCGACCATCAAGGGGGAAATCTCCCCGGTATAAGCCCCTTTTTCTTCCCAAAAGAGATTCTGGGCGCCAAGGGAAATATCCGTTCCCTCCAAAAATTCCGCCACCTTGGCCAGCGCTGTAAACGGGGGGCAAATCACGCAATCCACTGGTTTATACTCAGCCAGGCCGGGACAAAGCTCTTGCACAAGTTCCAGGGACTGCGCCACTGTCAGATGCATTTTCCAATTTCCTGCAACACACGGTCTCCGCATTATTCCTCTTCCCTTCAAAGTTAATATTGTTCAGTTTCTTCTCCAGAGGCTCGCCGGATCCACTCCGGCAGATCTTCCCTACCCTGCAGCTCTACCAGCAAAGAGGCGGCCTCTTCATAACGCTCCTGGGCATAGAGAATGTCAATCTTTATCAAATAAGCCTCGAGTAAATCCGGTCGCTCTGCCAGGATCCGATCAACAATCTCACTGGCACGTGTGACTTTTCCACTCTGCAGCGCTCTCCGGGCTTTCATCAACTGCTCCAGTGCTGGCTCGATAACCACATCCGGATTTTCAGATAACACTTCCACGGAGATGAACTCATAAGCCGCATAAAATAGCGCCTCGCGGATCCTCATCTGGAGCTCTTCGGCAGGGATGGGGGATCCAATCTGCTCCACCCTTAAATAGCTGTATGCAGTATAGGTCCAGAGATCGATTTCTGACAACAGCTGTCCCAATTCCAGAATGATCTCAGGGTTCCCTTCTGCGAGCTGATAGGCTTTCTGGAAAGCTTCTCGGGCAAGCTGGGGGCGGTTTGCGTTCATATACGCAACACCAAGCTGATAATGAAGGTAGGGATCTTGCGGGTCCTCTCGTATTTGCTGGTTAAGGGCCAGGATCTCACCATCTTCCGTCCCGTTCAGAAAATTCGCCTCCCGGGTTAGCGTCGCCGCTGTGATCAGGTCAGGTCCAGGGACTGCTCTGGCATTTCTCACCACCGCTGAAGCCAAGCAGAGCAGAATAAATGCTGGGATCAGCAGCCAGGCGATCCATCCCGGTATCCTGGATTTGGTCTTCTTAACAGGAGCGGACTCTCCCGTTAGCTGTTCTTCTCCCGCTTCTTGTGCGCGCTGGATGGAATCTGCCCGCCTTTGGTCGGCATCCAGGGTCAGCGTTGGCGCTTCACCTTCAGAAGGATGCTCTTGGATCAGGTCTTCAAACGCCTTTAAGAAGGCGGCCATCATCTCCGAGATATTGGTATAACGATCTTCCCGCTTTTTCGCCAACGCCTTGAGCAATGCCCGCTGCATTTCTTCAGTGATGTCCGGGTTGACATCATGGGGGAGTGGAAGCGGGCTGTAGATATGGTCATGGATCACAGAAAAAGGTGTATCCGCTTGGAAGGGTACCTGCCCCACCAACAGCTCATACATCATTATTCCCAGGGAATAGATATCCGTCCCACTATCGAGATTCCCCAGACCTTTCGCCTGTTCAGGGGATATATAATGGGGTGTTCCCATCATCATCTGTCCGGAGAGAGTTGTCTGGCTGGTTTCAGTGATCCTGGCCAAACCAAAGTCTGCCAGGTAAATGCCACCTGCTTTATCAAGCAGCACATTGGAAGGTTTGACATCCCGGTGCAGTACGCCTTGCTTGTGAGCATAAGCCAGAGCGGAAGAAATCACCCGGAAAATACGCCTGCTTTCCTTGTAAGTCAGTTTGGATTTCTCCAGACGAGCCTTTAACGTCTCACCGCGAACATATTTTAAGACCAGGTAGGGACGACCCTCATGCTCCGAAAAGTCATAAATGGGCACAATATTGGGATGCTCAAGCTTGGCAACCACTTTGGCTTCCCGTTCAAAGCGGTCGAGAAATCCAGGGTGCTCCATAAATGCCGGATGCAGCGCCTTAATCGCTACGTATCGGTCCAGACTGGGATGGTAAGCCTTGAAAACCGTTGCCATACCCCCTTTTCCCAGTTTTTCGACCAGGCGATAGGGACCAACATTTTCCCCGATGATAAACGGCATTTTCCTTTCTCCTTAAATTTTTCCTGATTATACCTTATTGACCAGGCACCTCAGTCGCACAGCCCACAACCTAATCCGATTGTAAACCAAACTTCTCCAGAATACAGGTATTTGAGTTTTACAAATTGGTTAAGGCAGGTCCACCCCAAACAGAAAGACCTCATTCGAAAATGAGGTCTTTTCCCCGGCTTATTGTCAGCCGTTAATCCTCTGCTTTCTGATCACCCAGACCGTAAATCCCGGCTTTGAGGACCTTCAAGGGCAGCAGGGCACACTTCAAACGCACTGGTCCCAGCTCAATTCCCAAATTATCAAGGACATCTTCTTTTCCAAGGGCCTTGATCTCCTCTGTGTTTTTGCCGATGATGGATTCCACAAGTAGGTCTGCTGAAGCCTGAGAAATCGCGCATCCCTCTCCACTGAAAAGGGCTTCCGTCACTACACCGTTCTCATCCAGACGAATATCGATTTGAATGTGATCACCGCAGGCCGGATTATCATCCTCATAACTGATATCATTTGGATCAAGCACACCCTGATAATGGGGCGTTTTGTACCGTTCAATGATCAATTCCCGATAAAAATCTTCCATACCCTCACCCTCGCAGCCTTTCAGTCAAAAATAGATTTGGCCTTGTATATCCCCTCAACCAGTCGGTCTATTTCTTCTGGTGTATTGTAGAAATACAAGCTAGCCCTGGATGTCGCCGGAAGATTAAATTTTGTGTGCAGGGGTTGGGCGCAGTGATGGCCAGCCCTGACTGCTATTCCTTCACTGTCCAGAATCTGGGCCACATCATGAGCATGAATCCCATCCAGATAAAAAGATACCACCCCGCCTTTCTCCTCAATCCCAGGACCTAACACATGTAGATTTGGAATCCCGGACAACCTTTCCAAGGCATATCCGGTCAGGATCCTTTCCTGCTTTTCAACTTCAGCCATGCTGATCCGGGACAAATAATCCACCGCGGCTCCGAAACCAATCGCTTCAGCGATAGCTGGGGTTCCAGCTTCAAATTTATATGGTAAATCATTGGACTTGAAGGATCGCAGTTCGACCTTCTTGATCATTTCACCCCCACCCAGAAATGGGGGCATCTCCTCCAGCAGCTCACGCCTGCCATACAGGATACCGATGCCTGTTGGCCCAACCATTTTGTGAGCAGAAAAAGCATAAAAATCAGCCTGGAGTGTGGATATGTCAACCGGGAAATGGGGGACGGACTGGGCACCGTCAACCAGCGTCACCGCCCCGGCGGATTTTGCTTTTGCCAGCATGTCCTCCAGGGGATTGATAGTGCCCAGCACATTGGACATATGCGTGAGAGCTAGCAATTTCGGTTCCTGCTCGAGGAAGTCTTGAAACGCATCTTGGTCCAGCAGCCCCTGGGGAGTAACCGGGATGAACTCCAATCTAAGTGATAAATGTGTGGCCAGGATCTGCCAGGGAACAAGATTTGAATGGTGCTCCATTTCTGAAAGCAGGATCATATCCCCTGCTTTCAGAAAAGCCCTTCCCCAGGAATTGGCTACCAGGTTGATGGATTCTGTGGTATTTCGAGTAAAAATCAGTTCTTCTGGAGAAGGCGCATGGATAAAATCCGCTATTCTCTCGCGGGCGTTTTCATAGGCAAGAGTAGCTTCCTCAGCCAGCTTATGTATCCCGCGGTGGATATTGGCGTTCATCTCCCGGTAATAACGGTCCATCGCGTCGATTACAACCGTCGGCTTCTGGCTGGTAGCAGCAGAATCGAGATATGCCAGGGGAACTCCAGGCCGCACCTCGCGGCTTAACAGAGGAAAATCCTCCCTGATTTGCTGGACATTAAAACCTGCGCTTGCAGTGGGGTCCATGGAATTGCGCTCCTTAGAAAGGCTGGCTGCAGGGTTGTTTATCAAGATTTCGCCCGCCGCCTTTTCATTGGATGGCGTATGTTATGGGCCCCAACAGAGCACCATAATACACGATCTGGAACCATCCACCCGTCTGTCAGGTAAACGTTTTTGTGAAACTGAACTGCAACTTTTTTATGCCCTTTTTTTACAACCACGCCTTCCAGCCAATCTCGTACGCGATCATCTTCCTGGTCATGGTCACAAAGTACTTCTACGTGATCCCCTATCTCATAATCCTTATTATTATCGGGCGGAGCGGAAAATGGAATTGTTGCCAAAATAACCTCCAGAATCTTGAGATTAACAAAGTAATTCTATCAGTCTTCCCCAAAAAGTGAATGCTTAAGGCTGATTTTATTTTATGCGTAGCTCATTAAACGATCTCTAATCCTTTCCCAGAGATTTTCTCCCACGGCTGAGATCGAAAACCGCTTTAAAATATCATCAAAAAATCCCTGAACCACCAACTGCTCCGCTTCAACTCGCGGGAGTCCTCTGGATAGAAGATAAAACAGCTGGTCCTCGTCAATCTTTCCAATAGTGGAGCCATGTGTGCAGCGGACATCATCATTTAATATTTCCAATCCCGGAATGGAATCCGAACGAGCACCTGGATCAAGGACAAGGTTGCGGTTGGCCTGATAACCATCAACATGCTGTGCTCCCTCCGCCACATAGATCATCCCCCGCCAAACAGAACGGCTCTTACCATTCAGAGCACCTCTAAAGAGTAAGTCGCTGGTTGTCCAGGGAGCAAGGTGGCGCTGCAAGGTGTTATAGGATAGATGCTGTTCCTGATCTGCGAAGAACATGCCTGAAACCCGGCCCTCTGCGCCCTTCCCAACCAGGTCCACAGACACGAAATGCTTCGTTAACTTGGATCCCAGGGCCCCAATTCCCCATTGCAAATTGCCATCCCGCTCAACCAGGGCTTTTTTATGTCCAAAACTCCAAACCTGGCTGCCAAAATTCTGCAGTTCCGTAACCTGAAGATTGGCATTCGGTCCAATATAAATCTCCATGATTTCCCCGGTCAGGGAGGGGCTGTCATGGTCCGCGGTAGAAAGCGTCTCCTGGAGGTAATTTAAAGATGCGCCTTCTTCCAGGTAAATCAGGGTCTGGAAGAAGTGTGCAGTGCCAGCACCCAGCGAAGCAGAAATCCCGAAAAGCGGAGTCTCAACCGTGATCCCCCTGGGAACATAAATGAATATGCCTTCCCGGCTGAACGCCGCTGCAGCAGCTGCGAACATGCCATCCCTGGGAGAAACAACCTTGCCAAGAATCTTTTCAACCAACTGGGGATGATGCAGGGCAGCATCCGTTAAACTGCTGAATACGACTCCTTTTTCCTTGAGATTTTCCGTTTGTTTTGCTATCACCCCAGAAGAGCTGAGGAGAACATGCGGATTTTGCTTCAAGATAGCATCGCTGATCAACGCCCTGGATGATTCCACAGACTGCTCTTTCGCCGGGCGGCCATTTGCCAGACTCAGCGACTCAAAATCAAAATCTCTCAGAGAGGTTCGCCTCCAGGCTTCATCATCGCTGGTAGGGAGTGGAAGCTCTTGAAAGACATCCCAGGCAGCAAATCGGTAATCAGTAAGCACCGAAGGAACCGCTTGAGTGGCCTGAATCATCTCGCGTGTAAAGGGTAATCCTTTGCGTGGTTGTTTTCTCGCCATAAATTTCCTTAGTCAGCCGATCGATCCTTCCATCTGCAGCTGGATCAGCCGGTTCATTTCAATTGCATATTCCATGGGCAGCTCCTTTACCAGCGGTTCAATGAAACCTGAAACAACCATACTTGTTGCTTGCTCTTCATTCAAACCCCTGCTCATCAAATAAAACAGCTGCTCTTCTTCCACTTTGGAAACCGATGCCTCGTGTCCTATGGTGACATCCTGCTCATCAACCTCGATATAGGGATAGGTGTCCGATCTGGAATGGTCATCCAGCAGCAAGGCATCACAGACCACATTAGATTTGACATTCGTGTTGCCTTTATTGACGCGCATCAAACCGCGGTAAGATGCTCGGCCGCCATCCTTGCTGATCGATTTTGAGATGATCTTACTGGTAGTATCAGGGGCCAGGTGTATGACCTTGCCGCCAGTATCGTGGTGTTGACCTCGACCGGAAAAAGCGATCGATAAGATCTCCCCATGAGCCCCCTTCCCCATTAACATGCAGGATGGGTATTTCATGGTCACTTTGGATCCCAAATTGGCGTCTACCCATTCCATGGTCCCGTTCTCTTCCACTCGGGCCCGCTGGGTGACCAGGTTATACACGTTATTGGACCAGTTTTGAATGGTGGAGTAACGCACCCTGGCGTCCTTCTTGACAATGATTTCAATCACACCACTGTGTAATGAATCCGTTGTATACTGCGGCGCTGTGCAGCCTTCCACATAGTGGACCTGCGATCCCTCATCTGCAATGATCAAGGAACGCTCGAATTGACCAATATTGGCCACGTTCAGTCTGAAATATGCCTGAAGCGGCAAATCTACTTTTAATCCAGGAGGAATATAGACAAATGATCCGCCCGACCAGACCGCGCCGTTCAGGGCGGCATACTTGTTATCCGTAAAGGGAATGACCGTTCCAAAATACTCCCGGAACAGCTCCGGGTGTTCCTGGAGACCATGTTCAATGCTCTTGAAAATGACCCCTTGCTCCGCCAGCTGCTCTTGAATACTGTGATAGATCATCTCAGATTCATATTGCGCGCCCACGCCGGCTAAAAATTTCTGCTCCGCTTCCGGAATACCCAGACGGTCAAAGGTGTTTTTGATCGACTCTGGAATGTCATCCCAGGATTTGCCCTCTTTATCAATAGGCTTGACATAATAATAAATATCATCCAGGTCGAGCGTTGAAAGGTCAGGACCCCAGGTTGGTGTAGGCCGGTCCTGGAAGTGAGCCAGTGCTTTTAACCGGAACTTTAACATCCATTCCGGTTCATTCTTCATTTCAGAAATCTGCCGGACAATCTCCTCGTCCAATCCTTTTTTGCTTTTAAAAACATGGACTTCAGGATCTTTGAAACCGTACTTGTATTCACCAATACTCTCGATTAATTTCTCGTCTTTTGACATGAGAAAATCTCCTGATTTTGCAGCTTTGGACACACAATTTGAAACCGTTCAGGACGCGTGTTTTTCCCGAAGCCACTCGTATCCATCTTCTTCAAGTCGGAGAGCTAGTTCAGGTCCACCAGATTGAACGATTGTGCCGTTTAACATCACATGCACAAAATCTGGTTTGACATAATTCAAAATCCGCTGATAGTGTGTGATTACCAGCATACCCTGATTTTCATTACTGATCGTATTGATACCATCCGAGACAATCTTCAAGGCGTCAATATCCAGCCCGGAATCAGTTTCGTCCAGGATGGATATTTTGGGTTCCAGGGCAGCCATCTGCAGGATCTCCACCCGCTTTTTTTCACCACCGGAAAATCCGTCGTTAAGATACCTCCCGGCAAAGGATTCATCCATTTTGAGCATAGCCATTTTTTCCTTGAGCTTCTTTCGGAATTCTGGAATGGAAATCCCTTTATCTTCCGGGTCCTGATATTTTCGATGGGCGTTGATCGCAGTTCGCAGGAAGTTAGCCACCGATACACCGGGAACCGCAACAGGATACTGGAAGGCGAGAAATAAGCCTTTGGCTGAGCGTTCACTGGGATCCAGACCCAGCAAATCCTCCCCGTCCAGGGTGGCTTTGCCTTCTGTGATCTCGTACTTGGGATGACCCATAAGCGCGTAGGCCAGGGTTGATTTTCCCGTACCATTGGGGCCCATCACGGCGTGTATTTCGCCCGATCTGATAGTTAAATCCACCCCTTTTAAGATTTCTGTGTCCTCAACACGAACATGAAGGTTCTTGATGACCAATTCAGACATGATATAAGCACTCCATAAAATTCCGAACCGTTTTGCGGCTATTTTTGACTGGCAAATTGTAGCACACTTGCCCTGATAAGTCAATATTTACGATAATTATGATAATAATTATTGACATAACCCCCTTTCAATGATAGACTTTTGTGTGATAACAAAGGCAGCTATGAGCAATAACACGCGCGGCAGGGTCTTGAGATCCCTGCTCCTCAATCAAAAAAGGACTGTAAACGAACTGGCTGAAGCGGTAGGCATCAACCCCATATCCGTGCGCCATCATCTCAGCAAACTGGAAGCAGAGGGATTAATTCAATCCCAGGAAGAAAGGCATGGCGTCGGCCGCCCCCGTTTGATCTACAGTCTGACCAATCAGGGCATGGAGCAGTTTCCCCAGCGGTATTTACAGCTTACTCTGCGCCTGCTGGAACAGTTAAAAACAAGCCTGCCTGAGAAGGTGCTGGGCAATATTTTCCGAGAAGTCGCTGAAGGTATCGCCAGCGACCTGACCCAACAGATCGATCTGGAAAAACTAGACCTTAAAGAACGCCTGGAGATACTCCAGGAGGTTCTGGTCTCGGAAGGTTTTACGGTCAATCTTGAGGAAGATGAAGGGAATTTTTTTATTGTTGAGGCCAGCTGCCCCTACCATCACGTCGGTGAGGATTATCCAGAAATTTGTGTCTTTGACAGGGAATTAATCGCGCATTTCGCTGCCAGCAGTCCGGAGAGAATTGAGTGCATCCTTGATGGAGATAAACAATGTAAATACCTGATCAAGAGGAATTGATCTGAGGAAAAAAATGATTATCGATCAATGGGAACTCGGAAAAACTGACCGCGGGAAGGCCGAAGAACTTCATATCGCTCTCCAGGAAGTGGTTGATCCCGAATTGGGCCTGAATATCGTTCAACTTGGCCTGGTAAGAAATGTGGAAATGCAAGCAGATTCCGCGTTGGTTACCATGATCCTCACTACTCCCTTCTGCCCCTACGCCCCCCAACTCATGGAAGCTTGCAGGAGTAAAGCAGAAGAAACCTTAGGCATTCCCACAAGGATTGAAATGGGCCGTGAGTTCTGGGACCGCTCGATGATGGAAGATGATGCGGTCGATTGGGGGCTGTATTGAGGTGATCAACCCCCTCCCTGCACAATGAACACACTGGAATTTTTTCAACCGGCCTGTCCAACAGGCCGGTTGTCTGTTAATTCAGGAAATCCTGCAGAGAACAAAACAAGGTCCTATCCCCGGAAATTCATTATTCCCTATCACCCTTCTCAAATAAAACCTTCTATGCTAAACTCTCACTCGGTCATTTGACAAAATTACTTTCCGTTTCCAGCGTCCTGACCAGACTGTCTGGAGACAAACCCGTGGAAAGGAGGATAAGATGCGAGATTACGAACTCGTCTTTATCGTTACCCCGGAATTTGATGAAGCCGCGACAGCGGACATTGTTGACAAAGTAAAAAGCTGGATTTCAGAATCAGGCGGAACCATAGAATCAGAGGAAGTGTGGGGGAGACAAAAGCTGGCTTACTTGATTCGCAACCATAAAGAAGGCCAATATTACCTTTTCAACATCAAACTAGAACCGACAGCAGTCGCTTCGCTGGAGAGGAATTTCCGCCTCCAGGAATCAATCCTGCGTTTCCTGATTATCAATCGGGAAGAGTAAACCAATCAAAAGCAATGCCTGATCCAGCAAAAAAGCTGGATCTCCTTTCCCCTGTTAAGGAGGCATCTATGGCCAGAGGATTAAATAAAGTTATGCTCATCGGCAGGCTGGGTCAAGATCCTGAAATGCGTTACACGCCCTCCGGAAAGCCACTGACAAAACTCCAGCTTGCTGTGAATCGGAGCTGGACATCTGCTGACAATGAGAAAAAAACAGAAACTGAATGGTTTACAGTCGTTAGCTGGGGAAAATTAGCAGAAATTTGCAATCAATATTTGAAAAAAGGCCACCAGGTCTATATTGATGGACGATTGCACACCAGGCACTGGCAGGATGATGGGGGAGCCAATCATTCCGCCGTGGAGGTTGTTGCCAAGGAAATGATCATGCTGGGAAGGCCGATGGAAGAAGAAGGAGCTGACCAATCCGGGGAACCGACCTCAGAGGCCGAATACCCCTTTTAAATAAAAAACAATTGATACCCTTGATAAGGAGTTCAGTATGGCAGAGAGAGACAGAGAGAGATACAACAAAGATGGGTTCCAGCGAGAAAGGCAATGCCGTTTTTGCACGAACCCGAATATGGTGATTGACTATAAGGATATTGAAACCATCAACCGCTTTGTGAGCGACCATGGAAAAATCCGTTCCCGGCGGCAGACCGGTACTTGCGCAAAACATCAGCGCCAGCTGGCAAGGGAAATTAAAAGAGCACGCCACCTAGCTCTGCTTCCGTTCACCGGCGAATCCTTGCGGTGAGCAGGAATCTTTAATTTAATCAATTTAGCGGATGTAAAAAGAGAAATCACATGCCCCCACAAAATAAAAAATTCCTTGCCCAGAAACAAAAAGAGGACCTGCAAAAACGTATCATTATAATCTCAACCATAGCCGTTCTGGCGATTGTTTTTGGACTGATTGTCTATGGTGTGTTGGATCGATACGTCTTTACGGCCAAACAGACCATAATTTCCCTCGAGGGTGAAACCATCAAAGCTGATGAGTTCGAACAACAAGTTCGCTGGCAGAGGCGCAGTCAGATTATCGAGATCGATCAGATACTGACCTACATCCAGCAATTAGGAGGGACGCCTGAAATCGTTTCCTATTTTGAACAACAGCTGACATCCGCGGTTACCCATCTGCAGCAGCCACTCCTGATTGGTCAGGAAGTCATCCAGATGCTTTCCGAGGACATCATCCTGCGCGTTGAAGCCCAAAAGCTGGGTATTGAGATCACTGCTGACCAGATGGATCGCGAACTTCAGGAAGCATTTGGCTTTTACATTGATGGAACCCCCACCCCAGCAGCAACCCTGGACCTTTCAGGAATAACCGACGAGGACCAGGAGGATGGCGAAACTGCCGATGACCAGAGCTCGCCAGATCCAACCGCTACACCTCTTCTCATCCCGACAGAATATACCGAAGAGCTTTTCAACAGCAACTACGAAGGATTTGTGGAGAGCTTGAAGAGCGATGGGATTAAAGAGAAAACCGTCCGGGATATTATCACGATGGCACTCATCCGCCAGGAAGTTTGGGAAGCGGTGACTGCCGATGTCGATCAAACCCAAGAACAGGTTTGGGTCCAGCATATCCTGCTTGCAGATGAAGAAACCGCCCTTGAAGTCCTTGAGAAATTGGCTGCTGGGGAGAAATTTGAAGACTTGGCCGCCGAATATTCCTCAGATCTGTCCAATGCTGATAGTGGAGGAGACTTGGGTTGGTTTGCCCGCGGACAGATGGTTGCACCCTTCGAGGAAGCAGCTTTTGCCCTGGAAACGGGAGAAATCAGCGATCCGGTCCAAACGGATTTCGGCTGGCATATTTTAAAATCCAATGGAAAAGAAGATCGACTCCTGGATAACAATGCCTATGAACAGCTGCGAAATCAGGTCTTCTCTGATTGGTTTGCAGAAAAAGAAGCCCAATATCAACCAGAAATCCATGAGAACTGGGCCAAATATGTTCCTTCTGAACCTTCGTTGCCGGCAAATTACCTGGCCTATATTCAGACTTTGAGTCAAGCGCAGCCCGCACTACCGACTGAAAGCCCTCAGGAATAAACCTTTAACTAAAAATCCCCGCGCTTCAAAGTGCGGGGATTTTTTATTTAGTGAACTCTGCCTGGTAATTCAGCAGCTCCCGGATGCCTTTTTCCGCCAGATCAAGCATCAGGTCAAGATCCGTCCTCGAAAACACTGCTCCCTCGCCTGTCCCCTGGACCTCAATGAAATCACCCGCACTATTCATGACAATGTTGAGATCTGCATCAGCCCGGGCATCCTCCTGGTAATTCAGATCCAGCAGCGGCTCTCCGGCAATCAGGCCTACACTGACCGCTGCCAGAGGAGGAAGGAACACCCCCGGGGGGATCTCCCCCACCTCCACTAAATCTTTTATCGCCAGGACCAGTGCTACATAGCCACCGGTAATGGCTGCTGTTCGAGTCCCTCCATCTGCCTGCAGCACATCACAATCTACAATCAAGGTCCTTTTCCCCAGTAAATCCAGATCAAATCCAGCCCGGAGAGACCGACCAATCAGTCGTTTGATTTCCTGTGTCCGGCCACTCAACCCCCGGGTTTCTCTTTTTACGCGGGTAGTTGTGGATCGCGGCAGCAGAGCGTATTCCGCAGTAATCCAGCCCCGGGGAGAATCTGGTGCCTCCATCCAGGGCGGCACTTTATCGTCAATACTGACATTGCAGAGCACCCGGGTCTTTCCCACCGAAATGAGAACAGAGCCTTCAGGGTATTCTATAAAATCCGGCCTTAAACTTACTGGGCGGAGCTGATCGTTCCCTCGTCCGTCAATTCTATTCATAGCATGTATTTCAAGGATCTATAGCTTCCCATCCGGGCCTAATGTTCCAGGATCTGGCTGAGGAAGAGTTTGGTGCGGTCATGCTGGGGATTGTTGAACAGCCCTTCAGGCGTGGTGTGCTCCACGACTTTTCCGAAGTCCATAAAAACCACTTCATCAGCCGCTGAACGCACAAATCCCATTTCGTGTGAGACGCACACCATGGTCATGCCTTCCTGGGCCAGGTCCAACATCACATCCAGTACCTCTTTGATCATTTCCGGGTCAAGCGCACTGGTGGGTTCATCGAAGAGCATGATCTTAGGATTCATTGCCAGAGCGCGGGCGATTGCCACCCGCTGCTGCTGACCGCCTGATAAATTAGATGGATAAGCGTCTGCTTTTTCTGGGATACCGACTCTTTTTAACTGCTCCAGGGCAATCTCTGTGGCTTCTTGTTGGGAGCGCCCCCGGATAACTTTCTGGGCCAGGGTGATGTTATCCACAACGGTGAGATGGGGAAAGAGGTTGAAAAGCTGAAATACCATCCCAATTTCCGCCCGGATCTCATTCAGCTGCTTGGCTGCATGGGTCATCTTGACGCCATCGATCCACACCTCACCGCTGGAGGGTTCCTCCAGGTGGTTGATGCAACGCAGCAAGGTGGATTTTCCGGAACCGCTGGGGCCGATCACTACCACAACTTTTCCCTTATCGATATTCATCGAAACACCGTCAACCGCTTTGATATCGCCGAAATGTTTATAGAGGTCTTTGATAACAATGATGGGTTTATTTTCAGTCATGAGCTCTTAACCGCCTTTCCAGCAGTTGGACCAGCAGAGACAGGATCACTGTCATGGTAAGATACAACACCGCCAGGGTTATATACGCCTCGCGAAAACGGAATGTGCTTCCAGCATATAAGCGGGCAACCTGGGTGATATCCCTCACCGCCAGGACAGAGACCAGGGAAGAGTCTTTCACCATGGCCACAAAGTCGTTTCCCAGTGCAGGCAGCACATTCCGCACAGCCTGGGGGAGGATCACATAGCGCATGGCTTGCGAGTAGCTCATCCCCAGGGAGCGTGCTGCTTCCATCTGGCCCTTGGCAATAGATTGGATGCCAGCCCTGAAAATTTCTGCCAGATAGGCGCCATAGGTGACCGCCAGAGCAATGATTGCCCTAGAAATCATAGAAATATCCTGGTTTGTGAACGCAGTGAAAATTTTCCCCAGAACTCCCACTCCTCTATCAGATAACCAGAAACCCAAATTATTCACGAAGCTCAAGAGGGCAGGCACTCCCACATAGGCGATAAAAAATATCAGAACCAGGATGGGAATTCCACGGATCAGTTCGACATAAAGGCGCGCCAGGTTGTTAATGACAACGTTCTTTGAGATTCTACCCAAGCCGGCCATCAGTCCAAACAGAATGGCAATAACATAGGCGATCAAAGTCGTTCTAATGGTTGTTGCTATACCTATCTTGATAAAAACAAATGCATCGTTATAGTTTTCATTGGATGAAATAACAACAAAAACACCAATAGCGATTAAGATAAGTGCAAAAAACCACCAGGGTAGATCACGGAAGCTTTTCTTTGATGAGAGTCCATCAAATTCAATCACAGGTTTAATTGCTTGAGGTTGTTCCGTCAACATTCCCTCCTTTGTCGTGTAGAGAAACGGTGTGTGAGAAAAATCCCCACACACCGTCCTTATGCAATAGTGCTGTTCTTCCTATCGATTGATTCTATTCCGGGAACAAATCATCATAAGTGATGCTGAAGTCAGGCCCGAAATATTTCAGGTTGATCTCATCCAGGAAACCGTTCTTCGCCAGCTCCTCAATTGCGGCGTTGACAGGTTCAACCAATTCGCTTCCCTTGGGGAAGATGAAACCAAGCTGGTCGCTGGACATGGAAGGACCCACCAGTTTCAGTTTATCGGCATTCTCCCCCAGATAGCCCTGGCCAGCGACCTCGTCGATGATCACCGCATCAATATCACCCGCGATTAAGGCCTGGACAGCAAAGGGGAACTGCTCAAAGGCCTGGATGCGCTCCGCCGGCAGATAAGTCAGGGCAGTCTCATAGTTGGTGGTGCCAGTCTGAGTACCAAGTTTAAAATCCTCGTTGGCGACAATTTCTTCAATGGTCTCAAAGCGGTCCTCTTCCAAGCGAACTAAAAGGCGCTGTTCGATCGAGATATAACCAACCGAGAAGTCGACAATTTCGGCGCGAGCATCAGTGATGGTGATGCCGTCGCCAGCGGCGTCATACTGGCCATCCGCCACTGCCTGGATCATGCCTTCCCAAGAAGCTTCGACATAAACCGGGACGCAGTCAATGATGACGCAGATCTCATTCCAAACATCATAGTCCCAACCAGCAGGTTCGCCGGTATCCGGATCGATGTAGTTAAACGGCAGGTAGGCATTTTCGACAGCAATTGTGATTTCTTTTCCCCCCAGGCTCTCTGATGATCCACACGCACTTAGGATAAGACCTGCAATTAACAAGACTAACAAAGTAATTGATACTCTTTTCATGCTGCTTCCTCCTTGTGATGGATAAATGGGATTGAAACTGTATTTATTATATACCAAATATTCTCCTTTCTTTGGTAAATTATCCTCCAAACTTGTTCCTGAGATAGTCGACAACCTTCCTGTCAATGGATTCTTTATCACCGTTCCAGCGTTCTTCCAGGTTTTCTTCCCCAACCAGAGCTCGCAGAGCGTCCAGGAATTTTTCATCGATCCGACCCCTCGCCTTTCCCAGGAGATGGCCGGTATTGAGCAGAATATCCTGCAGCTCCTGGATAACGGTGTTCAGGGGCACAAGATCCTCAGGATCCACATCGCCAAAATAGAGGTGATGGCTATCTACCAACTGTTTAAGCTTCTGGATGGGTGAGGGATCGTCATCCACCCTTAGGTCCAGGTAGCGGTCATTATCCCCGCCATAACCTCCCCCCTCGCGGACTACCAGGACACCCGCTGCCTGGCGACCGCGTTTATCCCCACCCGCTGCCTGGCCAGCTTCCAGGGCTAATACCAGCCAATCAGCCAATTCGCCTTCCTTGCCGCGAACCTTTTCAAATTCGGCTGCCATCGCTTCCAGTGTGCCGGGTACAAGGATATTTCCCTGACAGGCAAATCCATCTCCAACAACATGTCCAGCCCACTCGTAGCATTTTTCTCCCGTAAAGGCGCTGGCTCTGCCCTGGCAATCCACCAATCCGATCTGGCGCAGGTCTTTATTCTCATCGTTTTCGGTCAGGATCCGGATGGCCTCTTCAGCTGAGATCCCTTCTTCCATCAGATCCAATCCCCGCAAGCCGTAAGTCACATTGGCAAAGGATTGGGTGGCCACTGCTCCGGCATTAGCCCTGGCCCAGGAGACCACCGCTGCCGCAGCCAGGAATTTAGATTGAACAGCCACCCCCCATTCACCCTTTTCGGGTGCATAAGCCACGATAGAAAAGGTATGGATGAGTTTCACCATCAGGCAGTCTCTCCCCTGGTAAATTGCTAGTTAAGAACCTTAAAGTAAGCTTTGCAGGTCGAGCCTTCTTTCTCAATACCGCTGGTGACCAGCTCTAGCAGATCTTTCTGGGCAATCCTGTTGACCAGGTTTTCTATCAAGGTCGGGATGGGACAAAGGGTTCCTTTAACTTCTGCCCCGCCCACACCCTTGGGGCAAATGCGGCAGGTATTTCCGGCGATCATCAGAACCGCCATTCCATCTTCAGCATCCTTAAAATCGTATTCCCCCACCAGGTTGAGGATTTTATTGATATATAGGATTAGATTCTTCGCCACTTCTGTGGGGGTATCTCCCGGCACCGCGCCCAGGTCCGGGAGGATCTCCTTGGCTTCCAGGTAAGAATATAAATATTCCGCTGCTCTTTTAGACACGATATTAATTGAGCCCTGATTGATCATGCCTAATTCTGCCAAGCCAGCAAAAAATGAAGAAAAAAATGAATGGTATGGATTCAGATTCCGCTCCAGAACAACCTGTTTAATATCTGCCATGCAATCCTCCTGTTCTTACTACCCAAATAGGGAACCCCTTTAAAGGATTTCTCTTAATAATTGAATACATTTCTTCGCTTCGTAAAATAGCAGGCCCAAACGGACTTCTTTTTCGACCAGGGCAACCAGGATCGCATATTCGCCAACGCTTCTGATCAGGATATACCCTTCAGTTCCTTCAATAAGTACTCGGACCATCTCTCCGCGTTCCAGCTCCCTACCGCTTCGGGTGCTGATTGATAGAATCGCCGCTCCCATAGCGCCAATCCGGTCTTCCTCCACATCAGAGGGAAGCCGGGATGCAATCACCAGCCCGTCAGTGCTGACAACAGCAGTTGCCTGAACATGGGGGACATTGCGTTCAAAATCGTTTAAGGTCTTATCAAGTTGTGCGGCTATTGTTTGCGCCATAATTTTCCTCCGGCTGAGGATTAATCAGTCCTGATAATTGTAACTTCCTTCAAATTATATCCCGAAGTGGGTCTTCACCCCTGGGTAAAGCAGATTGTGAAGCCACCCGCAGCCTGCCACTCGGCACTATGACGGACAGGAGCAGTGTGCCTTCCTGAATACCGGCCTATCTTTGAGCAGCAGATCCAAACGAGATCCACCAATATCAGGAATCAATCACCTCATCAACCTCATCCAGTTTCAAGCTCAACACCTGGCTGGAGGAATCCTCCGACATGATGATTCCGTAAATCACATCAGCGACCTCAACGGTATTACGGTTATGGGTGATGACTATAAACTGGGTTTCGGAACTCAATTCCCTGATCAGCTTTCTGAATCTGGCAACATTGGACTCATCCAACATAGCATCAACTTCATCCAGGACACAGAAAGGTGTTGGTGAAATTCGCAGCAGAGAGAATATCAGCGCTGCCGCAATCAAACTCCTCTCGCCACCAGAGAGCAAAGATAACCCCTGCATGCGTCGGCCGGGAAGGCGGACATTGATGTCAACGCCAGAGCCGGTCAGATCATCAGGGTCTGAAAGTATCAACTGGCCTTTTCCCCCACCAAACAGCTGAGAAAAGATATCCTTAAATTCAACTGCAACAGCTTCAAAAGTCTTTCTGAACTCCCGTTCCATCAGCACATCCAGCTCAGCAATCACCTCTTTGAGATCCGCTTCGGCGTTGCGCAGGTCTGAGAGCTGCTCGGTGAGAAAATCATGGCGCTGGTTCACATCCTGGTACTCATCCTGGGCTTCCGGATTGACAGCACCAAGCCTTCTGAGTTGAGCTCGCTGCTCTCGGATCGTACCCCCCAGATCCTTCGAAATCTCCTTGACCACGGGCAGCTTTTGCACGTACCCCTCCAAAGGCAAGGGAGTTGGTCCGGAAATATCCTTGTTGTATTCCAGCTCTACCAGGCCGATATCCTCCCTGATACGCTCCTGGATAGATTCCAGCTTCTCCCGTTTCCTGGACAGATTGATATCCGCCTGTGCGTAGGAGCGCTCCGCCTGGTTGAGGATCCGTCTGGCCTGGGCTTCCTGGCTTTGAAGCTCTTTTTGTTCAGCTTCGTCCTGCGATAGCTCAGCATCAGTTTCATCAATCAGGGAACGCAGTTCTGTGATCTCATTTTGAATGGTCTTTTCCCCATCCTCCAAAAAGCTGGTTTCCTCTTTAAGGCTGGCTATTTGTTCCGCATATTCCTCTTGAAGTTTCTTGTTTTCCTCTACCCTCGTGCCGGCTTCCTGGGAGGATTTTTCTCGTTCCGCAAGCCGCTGATTGATATCATCAAGCGCCCGCCTGGCAACAGCCAGTTGGGTTTCCCAGTGTGCCAACTGTTCCCGTTCCTCATCCAGTGAAAAACCCCGTAAATCACCCGACAATTTCGCTACCCGCTCTTCAAATAGATGGATATCTGTCTGTGTTCTTTCCAGCTCACCTCGCAGTCGGAGGATCTCTTTTTCATCCCCGGCAATTTCATCGACCAAAGACTGGCGCTGGGATTTTTCCCATTCTATCTGGCGTTCGGCGCTGTTGTGATCTACTGTGATCTGCCTGAATTCGGCATCAATCGAGTTCAGATTTGCTTTGGTCTCAGAGAGATTCTCCTTAAGCTCTTGTTCTGTTTGAAGGATCTCAGCCAATTTCTGGTCAACATGAGAGAGACTTTCTTCCAGTTTTTCAATTTGACCCGATGCATCAGCGATCTTTCCCTGCCAGGATTTCCTCTGTCTGGATCTGGACAGAACGCCGGATTGTCCCTCATTTCCAGCGATAATCTCCCCTGTGGCCTGGTAAACCTCACCCCGCAGCGTTACAGCCTTGGTTCCCGGGAGCTGATCACGGAGCACGCGTTTCAGATCAGCTTTGTCCCGTAGAATGAACACCCGCCCCAGCAGAAGCTCAACGACCGGGCGGTATTTGGGCGGTGCTTTGATCAGGTCAGCTGCAATGCCGACCAGCCCAGGGATATGACCATCAACCTTTGGCCGCTCGAGTGTGACAAGGCGATTCAAGGGGAGCAAAACCCCTTTGGTCGTTTCATCCAGCAGGATTTCCAGCGCTTGCTCGGAATCCCGCCCACGTTCCAGAATAACCGCATCCAGATAATCCCCTAAGGCAGCTGCAATCGGTCTTTCCAGGTCTTCCGGTACTTCCAGGAAATTACTTAAAGTGCCCAGAGCGCCCTGGAGTTTTCCGGATCGTGATTTTGTCAGCAGTAATTTTGCCCCTTCAGTGTAACCAGTTAATTTTTGTTCTGCCTGTTCCAGGACATTCAACTCTGCTACCCACTGGCTGTATTGAGTCTTGGTCTGGGACAGTTCATTATAAAGATCTTGGCGGACTTTCTCGCCATCCACCCGATCTTCCTGCACTTCTGCCAGTTCAGCTTCCACTTTCCTCACGGCCTCAGAGGCCTGGTCAAATTCCTTTTTAAGGGTCAGGTACTGCGTATGTATCTGGTCATAATTGGACCTGGCCGACTCAATCAAACTATCAGCAGAGTTCAACCTGGCCTGTTTTCTTTCGATCTGCTCCACGCGGTCATTTAACTGTGAACGCAGTCTGATCTGTTGATTGGAAGCCAAGACATGCTCTTCTTTCGCGGCTGCGGCTTCATCCTCCAGCGCCGACATGCGGCTGCGTTTTTCAGCCAACATCTCGCGCGCGCCCTCTACCTTGTGCTGGTACTCTTCCAGGTTAGCCTGGGCTGTTTCCAAGTCCAGCCGGGATTGTTCATATCTAGCCCGGGTTAGCTGCTCCTGCTCTTCCAGACGGAGTTGGTCCGTTTGAAGATCCTGGATCCTTTTTTCCAGGGAGCGAATCCTTTCCTCTGCCACAGCCTTTTCCCTGCTGATATTTTCTTTCTGGTTATGGTGTTCAGCTAATTCACGATGCCAGGTATTCAAACGCGAGCGTTGGCTCTGGACTTTGGCCTGATTTTCCGAGAGATCCCGGTCAAACCTGGCCTGTGTTTCCCTGGCCTGTTCCAACTCGGCCTTGTGTTTCGCTTCCAGTTCCCGGGCTGTGTTCAGATTCTCCTGAACACGGGCCCAATGATAACCATACCACTCCTGGAGCATGACCCTGAGGTCAGCTTTGACCTGGTGATACTGCTCAGCGCGAACAGCCTGCTTCTGTAAACTCCTCAATCGGGGGCGCAGCTCAGAAAGGATATCTTCTACACGGTCTAAATTCCGGTGGGTTTTCTCCAGCCGTCTTTCTGCCTCGGCTTTCCGTGATCGGTAAAGCCCGATCCCGGCAGCTTCCTCAAATAACATGCGGCGTTCTTCCGCCTTAAGGGACAAAGCTGCATCAACCAATCCCTGACCGATAATCGTATAGGTCCGCTCGGCCAATCCTGATTGGCCAAGAAGCTCATACACATCCCGCAAAAGGACCTGCTGCCCGTTGATCAGGTATTCATTCTTCCCATCCCGGTAAGCCCGGCGGGTGATTGTCACTTCGGAAAAATCGATCGGCAGCCAGCCATCACTGTTATCAAATACGATCGTAACTGATGCCATGCCTGCCCTGGGCCGCTGATCGGATCCTGAGAAGATCATGTCCAGGGTTCTTTTACCGCGGAGCAATTTGTAGGATTGCTCCCCAAGCACCCAGCGCACAGCATCGGCAATATTGGATTTGCCAGAACCATTTGGACCAACAATTACCGTGGTTTCTTCCGCAAATTCAAAATTTGTTTTGGTTGCGAAGGTTTTGAACCCATTTAGTTCGATAGATTTTAAGCGCATGAAACCTCAGTTATCTTCCTTATTGAAATTATTCAGCTTGGACAATTTTTCAAGCGCTTCTTTCGCGGCTCGCTTGGAAGCTTCCCGCTTACTGTACCCATCTCCCACGCCCCTGACTAGATCCTCAATTGATACCGTCACTGTAAATACCTTCTCATGATCCGGTCCAGATTCCTTGATGGTCTGATACACTGGCGGGTTCATCCCCCGGGCTTGGGTCCATTCCTGAAGGATGCTTTTGGGATCGCGGGGGTGCCCTCCGGCCAGGATTCTTTCCACAGCACGGGAAATATAGGGTTCAAAGAACAACTCTACCGCTTCAATGCCCTGATCGAGGTATAAGCCGCCGATCAAGGCCTCAAATCCAGCGCACAAGAGTGTGTTCCGCCTGCGTCCGCCGGAGACGATTTCACCCTGCCCCAGGCGAATGGCACTGCCCAGGTCGATCTGCCGGGCAAATTCTGCCAGCTGCTCTGTCCTAACCAGGGCCGTTCTCAGCAGTGTAAGATCTCCCTCACTCATTTCAGGATAATGGTGGTAAAGCCAGGCACCAACCACAAAATCCAGGACAGCATCCCCGAGGAATTCCAGCCGTTCATTATCCTCCAGGGCATGGGGATTTTCATTAATATATGAACGGTGGGTCAGAGCCCGGGTTAACAACATAAGGTTCTTAAAGCCCAGTCCCATTCGCGCATTAAATTCTTGGGGAGATTCCAACCTTTCTTGATCGACTGACCGCTTCATGACCTGGCTCCGGGGAACTCAGGGTCAGCCAAACCCTTCGTGATTTCGAAAGAATTTCGCTGTCCATCAGTTCGCTGTCTTTCCTGCATTGCTCCAATAAGGTTTTATTATACCTAATGGTATAAAAGAGGCAACGGTTCAGGCACTTTTTAATCCATGGCCGGTGATAATACAGACAATCGGTTCAGGTAAACCGGCAGGTAATTGCCGCAAGCCATCCCAAACTAAGGCAGAGGTCAGTTCCGCATAAATTCCCAATCTCGCTAACATCTTCTGCCCAGCTTCAATCCTGTTCTCATCCACATGAAGGAACAATCCCTCACTTTCCCGTACGGCAGCCAGGACAATCTCACCATGATAGGGATCAGCGATGGCGACACCCTCTGCCAGGGTCTTCCCTTCCGGAATCCTGAGGGGGTGCTCCTGGCCGGCCTGAAAAGCCCTATACAATGGATCACAAGCTTGTGCTTGCAGACCTATCAACCGTGGTTGGTGGGAGATCATTCCACATTTTAACAGTGCCTGGAACCCCAGCCAAATTCCCAAAAGTAGACTACCGTGCCCCACAGGAACCAGTACCGTTCCGGGCGGCTCGCCCAATGCCTCCACCAATTCATAGGCGATAGTAGCGATGCCGGCTGTGCCTTGAGGCAGGTAGGCATGACTGGCATAAATCAATCCTTGATCGACCTCTTTGAGGACGGCCTCGGCCGCCCTGGACCTGGGACCAGGCACAGGGATGACTTCTGTTCCATAAGCTTCAATCTGAGCTCTTTTTGGTCCAGAGGCATAGGCGGGAATAAAAACCTTACCCTGGATACCAGCTCGGGAAGCATAGGCCGCAAAAGATGCGCCAGCATTCCCGGATGAATCTTCAACTGCTTCCCTGACTCCCGCCGCCAGCATCCAGCTGACCAATACTGCTGTGCCACGATCCTTGAAAGATCCAGTTGGATTGAGGCTTTCCAGTTTAAAAGCAACCCGTTTTCCGAACGCTTCAGACCAGACCAAGGGAGTGTTCCCCTCCCCCAGGGTCACAAGTGGCGCTCCTTCTGGAAGTGAAAAACCAGCCCGGTAGCGCCAGATACCCTGAAGTTCTGGATTGATATCCCCTAAATTAAATTCCAGTCCCTCATCGAATCCAAATAAGCCGTCACAGGTTGGACAGCGAAAAGGAAATTGAGAGAGAGGGAAGGGTTGACCACAATTTCTGCAGCAGATCATAGCATTCGTTTGAGTGGATAGTGCCTATACGCAATCAGTTTCCTTGCCCAACTTCACCCTCCAGAAACATGCGGGAAAAACGCCACCTCGGCCTGGTCAGGAATCTCGGTGCTGTCCTCTGAAAACACCTGGTTTACCGATGTCAGCATACTTGCGATGGCCGCTGCCGCCTCAGGGTATAAACGGGCAATTTCCCTTTTTAAATCCTCAACACGCGCTCCGGCAGGGAGTTCAACCTGGATGGTCTTCTTTCCTACCCGAGCCCGAATCGTTGAAAAAAAATGCACTCGTACCTGGATCATCCAACACCACTAACACCTTTCTGAAATGGCCCTGCTTGCAATTATACCTTACCTCATCTCTCCCCAGTCCCCCAACCAATCTCCCCGGGCCAGCCCTTCTTTGGCTGCAACGCGCTCCAATATGTATCACTCCAAACCCCCCGTGATATAATGCAGGCGATGGAAAACAACCGCAAAAAATGGCTGCGCGGACTGGCCCGGACCCGAAAATCAACCTTTGGAAAAATCGCCTCCTTCCTTGGCGCCAGTGAAATCTCCGCTGCTACCTGGGAAGAACTAGAATCTCTTTTCATTCAATCTGACATCGGCGTTCAAACCAGTCTGGATGTTATCGAACAGGTAAAAAGGCAATCCCAGCAGGAAGGGATCCTGCGGACCGATGAGCTGCTGGGATTGGTAAAGAACGAGCTTCTCAGCCGGTTGAATACGCCTCCAGCGCAGGAGTGGAATGAACACCCCAGCGTTATAATGATCGCCGGCGTCAACGGCTCCGGGAAAACAACCACGCTCGCCAAGCTTGGTAAACGCTATCTGGAGGAAGGCTTGAAACCCCTCTTTGTTGCCGCGGATACTTACCGCGCTGCCGCAACAGAACAGCTCCAGATCTGGGGGGAAACGTTGAATATCCCGGTGATCTCGGGGCAGCAGAACGGGGATCCCGGAGCGGTGGTTTTTGACGGGATTCAAGCCGCCCTGGCCAGGAAATATGATCCCGTTTTAATCGATACTGCTGGACGCCTGCACACGCGGTATAACCTGATGGAAGAGTTAAAAAAGGTCCACCGGGTGGCAGGCAAAGCCCTGCCAGGAGCCCCCCATGCTTGCTGGCTGGTCATGGACGCCACAACCGGGCAAAATGCGCTGCAGCAGGCGCTCTCTTTCCAAGAGGCCATCCCCCTCGATGGGATTGTGCTCGCCAAACTGGATTCCTCTGCCAAAGGAGGCCTGGTCTTCGCAATCCAGGAACAGCTCGGACTTCCAATCCTTTACGCAGGGCTTGGTGAAGACCCAGCAGATCTGATGCCGTTTAACCCGGAAGAGTTTGTGGAAAGCATACTGAGCCAGGATCAAGAATAACATGGTTCCTAAACTGAAAAGATACCAGAGTGATTTTGAGTATTCCTACTGCCTGGGTGTCTACCCAACACTGGAATTAATAACCTATCAACCCCAGGCAGTACTGGCAGTTCTGCTGCACAGCAAGGGTTCGAAAAACCAGGGGGTTGAAAAGATCCGCCGCCTGGCCGGTAATCTACAGATCGAAATCCAAGAAAATGACCACCAGGTAGAGAAATTATCACAGCGGGGGAATACTTATGCCATCGGCGTTTTCCAAAAGTATGCAATGCGAACCAACCCCCAGGAGAATCATCTGGTTTTGGTAAATCCATCCAGCATGGGAAATCTTGGCACAATTATGCGGACCATGTTGGGGTTCGGATACCAAGACCTGGCAATTATTGACCCTGCAGCCGACGCATTCCACCCCAAGGTAATCCGGGCCTCTATGGGTGCATTTTTCCAGGTCCGCTTACAGAACTTCCGGTCATTTACTGATTATTGGGGATCCCAGGCCAATCATAAACTGTACCCCTTGATGACTGATGGTAAAATACCCCTTCCAGAAGCAATCCTGGAAAAACCGTATGCCCTGGTATTCGGGGATGAAGGCAGCGGACTGGGACAAGAATATCATCAGTATGGAACCAGCCTGAGAATCCCTCAAGCGAAGGAAGTGGATTCTTTAAATCTGGCCCTCGCAGTGGGCATAACGCTTTACCAGGGATGGATCCAAGACCAGCGGGAATAGAGAACTGAACCCCGAAGCAGATGGAGAATGAAATGGAAGCCTTAGCCAGTATCCTGACAGAAAGCCAGCAAAAAATCCAGAACTTACTGGAGCGTCTTTGACGTAGCTGAAAAGAAAAACCTCCTTGAAAAACTCAGGAAAGAATCCCAGGCTACAGACCTGTGGGACAACCAGACACGCGCCAGGAAAGTGATGAAAACACTTTCCTCCCTGGAGAAGGAGTTGGAAGGTTGGGCGAAGCTTGAAAATCGGCTCGCTGATGCCCGGGAATTAGTGGAAATGGGCGATTCCAACCTCGAAGAGGATCTGACCAAAGAAATCCATGCCATACAGCAAGAGATCGAAAAGAGGGAATTCGATGCCATGCTCGCAGGCGAGTATGACCGGGGAGATGCCCTGCTGGCCATTCATGCCGGCGCCGGGGGAAATGACGCTCAGGATTGGGCAGAAATGGTCCAACGGATGTACCTTCGCTGGGCAGAAAAAAGAGGCTTCGAAACTGAAACCCTGGACCTGACACCGGGAGAGGAAGCTGGCATTAAAAGCACCACTATATCCATTAGCGGTTTGTACGCCTACGGATATTTGCGATCGGAAAAAGGCGTCCACCGCCTGGTTCGTATCTCCCCATTTGATTCCTCCAACCGCAGACATACTTCCTTTGTCCTGGTTGAAATCCTCCCCCAGGTCGATGACGATGAGTCCATCAAGATCAACCCCAACGACCTGCGGATCGACACGTTCCGTTCAGCTGGGGCCGGAGGACAGAGCGTGCAAAAAAATGACACCGCTGTCCGCATCACACACATTCCTACCGGCATTGTGGCCAGCTGTCAGAATGAGCGCTCCCAAACCCAGAACAGGGAAATGGCCCTGAAAGTCCTCAAGGGTCGCCTGTTGGCATTAAAGCAGCAGGAGCGGAAAGAGAAAATCGAGGAACTGAGAGGGGAATATCAAAAAGCGGAATGGGGCAGCCAGATACGATCTTATGTTCTGCATCCCTACCACATGGTAAAAGACCATCGGACAGATTTCGAAATGGGCAATACCGAAGCAGTCCTGGACGGTGAACTCGATCCCTTTATTGAGAGCTACCTGAGATTTACCCTGGGCGATAAAGCTTCGTAACGAAACAACCTGCAGGGGTTTTATTAGATGCATTCTGTTAGCAAGGATGATGAAGTCAGGGTTTTCCTGGCTTCAACTCTAATGTTAAAGGAGGCTCCTGATGGCAAAGAAAATTGGGCGCATGGTGTTCTACGTATTCCTCATTTTAGGTATTCTGGCAGGCGCAGCAGCTCTTTTTGGTCCCCCTTATATTCGTAATAAAGCCCAAAAATCCTTCCCGATTGTCGAGGGCGAAGTCCAGATCCCCGGCCTGGAGGGAAAAGTGGAGATTTTCCGGGATGCCTACGGAGTCCCCCAGATCTATGCCTCCACCCATCATGACCTGTTTTTGGCTCAGGGTTACGTCCACGCCCAGGATCGCTTCTGGCAAATGGACTTCTGGCGGCACCTGGGAAGCGGCAGGCTGGCTGAACTGGTCGGGAAACCAATGCTGGAAACGGATCGGTTTCTGCGCACCCTGGGATGGGAGCGGATCGTAAAACAAGAGCTGGAAATGCTGGGGGAGAATGAAATCGCTATCCTGGATGCCTACGCCGCAGGGGTGAACGCTTATTTGGACCAGGTCAGCGGCTCATCGCTGAGCCTGGAATATTACTTCCTGGGCTTGCTGAATAAGGACTATCAACCCGCTCCCTGGACGCCAGTCAACAGCCTCACCTGGGCTAAAGCTATGGCCTGGGATCTCAGATCCAACCTCGATTCTGAAATCGACCGGGCCATTATGCTGGCATCGCTACCCAGAAATCAGCTGGAATTCATTTATCCATCTTACCCAGAGGATCATCCAGTCATAGTGCCTGATTTTCCCCTGGCCGACCCGGATAGAACGACCTCAATCCAGATTGAACCCGCTGGTACTATCAACTCCCTGCTTACACCTCTCTATTCACACCTGCAAGCCAGCATTTCAGACCTGGACCAGATCACCAGGGGAGGAGCCGAATCCCTGGGGTCCAACAGCTGGGCAGTCAGCGGGAAGCTGACAGATACCGGCAAACCCTATCTGTTAAACGACCCCCACCTGGGATCCCAGATGCCCTCGATCTGGTATGAAGTTGGCTTGCACTGCCTGGAAATCACTGAAGATTGCCAGTTGAATGTGGCTGGATTCTCATTTGCAGGGACTCCTGGCATTATCATCGGCCACAACGATCGCATTGCCTGGGGTTTGACAAACGTGGGTCCGGACGTGATGGATCTCTATATAGAAAAGATCAATCCAGAAAACCCGACCCAGTACCTCACACCAGATGGCTGGGTGGAGATGGAAAGCGTCCTGGAAATCATCCAGGTCGCCGGGGAAGAACCAGTCGAGCTCCAGGTTTATCTCACCCAGCACGGTCCTGTGATCGATTCCGTTTATGGCCTGGAAAATTTTAACGAGGAAAGCGGATTGGCCATTCCCGACGACTACGCTCTGGCGCTACAGTGGACTGCCCTGGAACCCAGCTGTATATTTTGCTCCATCTGGGAAATGAATTTAGCGAACAACTGGGAAGAATTCCGGGAAGCAGCCCAGGATTTTGCGGTGCCAGCCCAGAATCTGCTCTACGCGGATATCGATGGGAATATTGCCTACCAGATGCCCGGCAGCATCCCCATCCGCGTGGAAGGCCATGATGGCATGCTCCCCGTACCAGGCTGGAATGGGGAATATGAATGGCAGGGTTATATCCCCTTTGAGGACCTGCCCCACACCTATAACCCCTCTCAGGGATATATCGTAACCGCCAACAACGCTGTGGTAGACGAGAATTACCCCTACTTGATCACGGAACAATGGAATCTTGGCTTCCGGGCTAACCGGATCGTTACGCTGTTGGAAAATTCCCAGGACCCTATCTCAATAAATTTTCTAAAGAAGATGCAGGGGGATAACTATGACGAGATAGCTGCCGTTCTGGTCCCTCTACTGCTGGAACAGTCCTTTACCGACCCTGATCTTCAAGCCGCCCAGGATTTACTTAGGGGATGGGATTATCAAGCAGATCTGGATTCCGCACCTGCAGCCCTTTACATGGTGTTCTGGCAACATCTGGTTGAAAATACCACCCAGGACAATCTGCCAGGGGATTTTCAGATTGGCGTGGATTCAAGGGCAAAAGAAATCATGCGCCAGTTGGTCACCCAGCCGGAAAATCCCTGGTGGGATGACACCTCCACCCCGGAACGGGAAACCCGAGAGGATATCCTGCAGCTGACTCTGGAAGAATCCTACCGGGAGCTGGTGAAAACCCAGGGGAAAGACCCTGCAGGCTGGCAGTGGGGGGAACTTCACACGATCACTTTCCTGCACCAGGTCATGGACAGCTTCCCCATTGTCAAAA
>Ga0164313_10000147_pt1 | contig 47799 bp, 40 predicted proteins | sample GuaBasSedimGuay4_FD_113735 | JGI IMG/M metagenome (GOLD analysis project Ga0164313, IMG submission 113735) | Subseafloor sediment microbial communities from Guaymas Basin, Gulf of California, Mexico - Guay4, Core 4569-4, 0-3 cm | ecosystem: Environmental > Aquatic > Marine > Hydrothermal vents...
AGAACGGCTGTGGGTGCCGGATCTTCGTGGCAAGGCTTCGAGGAGAGACCGTAGGGGGCGACCGAAACTCCTTGCCGCTGGAAGATGCGAGCAACCATGTCGTTGTCGCGGAGCCAGAACGGCTGTGGGTGCCGAATCTTCGTGGCAAGGCTTCGAGGAGAGACCGTAGGGAACGACTCGAAAAACCCTGCCTCGACCGTCAATGACGGCTCGCAGATCGCGTAGCGAACTGCGATCGCCGGAATTGACAGTCGAGGTCGTATGCGCGGTCAGGTTCAACGTCGCCAATGTTGCTCTGTGGCATCAAACCATCAAATCGATGGTGCACTGGTGAACGTGGTACCCATCTACATCCATCTGGGTTGACGCTACGGCGGGTGGGATGTATACATGTGAATAGAGAAAGAATCTCAATCTGAAATTATATTTTCTGACCGTCACTGCCGCCCAGGCCGTGCGACCCATTGCGGGAATCCGCCCGCCGCAGGTTGGCGTCTCAACAGACAAGGAAAGTCCAATATGAGTTTTGATGATCTTGCCGCCGGCCTCCGAGGCGAACTGGTGACCCGCGATGCCTCCAATTACGACGAGGTGCGAGCCATCTTCAACGCCATGATCGACAAAAAACCGGCGGCGCTGGCTCGTTGTGTCGACGCCGCCGACGTCCAGACCTGCGTCAACTATGCCCGCGAAAACAGCGTTCCGTTGGCCATTCGTGGCGGTGGCCACAGCGCGGGCGGCCTGGGACTGGTGGACGACGGACTCGTCATAGACCTTTCACCCATGCGCGGCATTCATGTCAACGCCAAAGAGCAAACAATTCGGGTACAAGGCGGGTGCCGATGGGGGGATGTGGATCACGCCGGCCACCCCTACGGACTCACAGTTCCTGCGGGGATCATCTCCACCACCGGCTGCGGCGGACTCACCCTCGGCGGTGGGCTGGGACACCTGTCGCGGAAATACGGGCTCACCGTCGATAATTTGCTGGAGGCAGATCTGGTGCTCGCCGACGGGTCCATGGCCGTGGCCAGCGAGAATGAAAACCCGGATCTCTTCTGGGCCATTCGCGGAGGAGGCGGTAACTTCGGGGTCGTCACCTCGTTCCTCTTCCGCGCCGCGCCGGTCCACACCATCTTCGGTGGACCAACCCTGTGGTCACTCGACCGCACCGAGGAGATCATGAAGTGGTATCGCGACTTCATCCTCGAGGCACCCGAAGAATTGACCGGGTTCTTTGCATTCCTGACCGTTCCGCCGGGGCCGCCATTCCCCGAACACCTGCACCTCAAGAAAATGTGCGGGGTGGTGTGGTGTTACTCCGGAGATTTATCGAAAGCGGAGGATCTCTTCGCCTCGGTCCGTGACCTCGAGCCGGATCTCTACGGCGTCGGGGAAATGCCGATGCCCGCCCTCAATGCGGCCTTCGACCCCGTCTACCCTCCGGGCCACCAGTGGTACTGGCGGGCAGACTTCTTCAAAGAGATCTCGGACGAGTCCATTGTCGAACATGCGAAGTGGGGCGCTGCAATGCCAACCATGCAGAGCTCCATGCATCTCTATCCCATCAACGGCGCAGTTCACCGGGTCGGCGAGGACGACACGGCCTGGAGTTATCGTGAAGCCAACTGGGCCGGTGTCATCGTCGGCGTCGATCCGGATCCAGCGAAGAAGGATGAACTTCGCGATTGGGCGGTTGGGTATTGGGACGCGATCCACCCCTCCTCTTCGGGCGGTGCCTATATCAATTTCATGATGGAGGAAGGACAGGAGCGGGTCCAGGCCAGCTACCGGGGCAATTACGACCGGCTGGCGTCTGTCAAGGCCAAGTACGATCCGGACAACCTGTTCAAGGTGAATCAGAACATCAAGCCGAAGGGGTGAGCGCCCGTCCCGTGTAGAGGCAGACGAATTTACCCTGAAATGCCCAGGGACTCCCGTATGCCGTCAAACCTCGGATCTTCGCGCAGGCGATCCATCGGAGGGAAGCCGATGAAACCGGCGGCGGGATCTCCCTGGGCCACTGACTTTTCGAGCCATGCAAATGCCGAATCCAGGTCGCCGAGACCGCTAGAGACCTGCATCAGCATCAACGGCTGGATGTCGTCGTCCGGATTTCCGGCCGTGAGCTCCTCGAGGATCTTCTCAGCCTCCGGCTTCCGGCCTGCGACGCCGTACGCCCATCCCAACCAACTCAGGTAGTAGGAGCCACGACCAGAAAGGGTCGCCGCCTTTTCGAAGACGGCAACGGCTTCGTCATGGCGGCCCAGAGCGCCGTAGGTTGAACCGAGCACCCACAAGCTGTAGAGAAAATCTGCGTCGATATTGATGGATTCTTCGAGCAGCGGAAGCGCTTCGGTCCTTCGCCCCGCTTGCACGTGTGCCAGACCGAGAGCGGTGTTGGCGTATGGCGAGAGCGGATCGACCTCTCGTGCCCGGGCTGCCAGCGCTATCGCCTCATCGTGCCGGGACAAGGTCGCGAGCGCCATGCCGTACCAGATATGGGCCAGCGCGTAGGAGGGATTGGCCTTGACCGCCGCTTTGAATTCCCTTTCCGCTGTTTCCCAGTCGTAGGCGAACCAGGAGGCGTACATACCGAGAGCTGCATGTACCTCTGCGACCCCGGGCGCGAGAGCGGCTGCTCGTTCCGCTGCCGCGCTCGCCCTGGCCCTCGCTACGGCCGGTTCCATTCCGTAAAATGCCAGGCTGCAATAGCTGATGACCAACCCGGCGTGGGCCAACGCGTAATCAGGATCGACTGCGACAGCCTGCTCGAAGAAATCCGCAGCCTTCTGCAACGAGCCCCGCTCACGTTTGTACCAATTGTGTTGTCCCTTGAGGTAGAGATGGTAGGCCTCGACCGAAGCCGTCGGGCGATTGAGGTCCTCGCGGACGCCCATTCCGAGTTTGACTTGAAGAGCCCCGACGATGCTCTCGGAGATTTCGTCCTGGAGGGCGAAGATATCCTCCATGCCCCTGTCATATCGTTCGGACCAGATCTGGAAGCCGTTTTCCACATCGACAAGCTGAACCGTGACCCGTACCCGATTGCCTGCCGTACGCACCGAACCCTCGAGCACCGATTTGACATTCAGTGCTTCCCCCACCTTTTGAATATCCAGAGCCTTGCCGGTGAAGCGGAACGCCGAACTTCGAGCCGCAACCCGAAAACCCTCGATCGTTCCCAGGGCATTGATGACCTCTTCCGCCATCCCCTCACAGAAATACTCCTGTTCAGGGTCGGGGCTCATATTGGTAAAGGGAAGAACGGCGACGGAGCGAATTGGAGTCTCGGAGAATGGCTCGGCTGTAATTCCGCTGAAAGACGAAACCCCGGAATCGTGGTCGTGAACACTTTCCAATGCGAACAAAAGATCACTGGCCGTCTGGAATCGATCGTGAACATCCTTCTCGAGACAGCGACCCACAACCCGGTTGAGTGCCGGCGATATTGGGTTTTGAGGGCTGGTGCACGGTGGAGGGTCTTCGCGCAGAATAGCGCTGATTTCGTCCGCGGGACTCTCGCCCTCGAAGGGTCTTCTTCCCGAAAGCATCTCGTACAGAACCACACCGAGGGAAAAAAGATCGCAGCGCTGATCAACAGGGTGACCACGAGCCTGCTCGGGCGACATATAGCGGAGAGTCCCGATCACCGCACCAGGCTGAGAGTGGCCGAGGGTCGGCGCAGCCGTCTCCGAATCGTGCGCAAAAGACACAGGTTGATTTTTGGCAAGTCCAAAATCGAGGATCTTGACCAGGCGGCCAGTGGTCAAAAAGACGTTCTCAGGTTTGAGATCCCGATGCACGATGCCTCGGTCGTGGGCAGCTCCCAGCCCGCGGACGATCTCTCGAGCAATTTCCAGGGCCTTCGCGGGTCCCAGGTGCGCACGCTCCATCCTCTCGCGGAGCGTTTCACCTTCCAATAACTCCATGACCGCAAAGGACACGCCATTCTCACAACCGAAGTCGTGGATGGCGAGGATGTTCGGGTGTGACAGAGCTGCGACGCTTTGGGCCTCGCGTTCGAAGCGGGTATGCGCCTCGGAATTGTCCGCCAGGAATTCGGGGAGGACCTTGACGGCGACCTCCCGATTTAGCCGGGTATCTCTGGCACGATACACCTCACCCATTCCGCCAGCGCCCAGGAGCTCGCGGATCGAATAGGGTCCGAGATCCGTACCATTTTTGAGTTTCATGTCACCATGCTGATTCGAGAATCGATCTCATAGTACACGATCGAAGCTCCTTGCCGCTGGAAGATGCGAGCAACCACGTCGTTGTCGCGAAGCGAGAACGGCTGTGGGTGCCGGATCTTCGTGGCAAGGCTTCGAGGAGAGACCGTAGGGAACGACTCGAAAAACACGACCTCGACCGTCAATGACGACTCGCAGATCGAGTAGCGAGCTGCGATCGCCGGAATTGACAGTCGAGGTCGTATGCGCGCTCACGTCAGAATCCCCTCAGGGAAGCACGACCGGGAGAAACGAATCTCCCGCCACCGGGACGAACAACCTCCTCCGGAGCTCGCAGGACAAAACGGCGACCCACCTCATCAAAGCGAAAGACGTCAGGATCACCCCAATCCCAATCCACCCACCGCCAGGGATAGCTCACAAGCAATCCCAACGACCTGAGAATCAACACAAGCGCATTGTGCCTCAATCAGCACGGGCGCGGCGGGCGAATGATGGAATTAACAAGAATCCCCGATGGGCGGTCATGGATGACGAACGCACAAAGCGTTTGGAACCAACCTCGAAGAATGTGGTCCAACTGAGGGAACGACTCTCGTCCACAGGAGGCCATCGGCATGAAGAAAATGAGGAGCCTTGTCGCTTTCGCTATTGCTATGGTTCTGGTGGCCGCGGCGCCGGGTGAGGCGCAGGAGCTCCGCACGCTCGAGGACATCGGTCTGACAGACAACGAGTTGACCACCATCGTGGACCTCGCCCGGTTGGACGCCGCACTCAGAGTGTTTGAAGAGCATTTCGGATCGCTCGGCCGGGTGGCGCCCAATGAGTGGGTCGACATCGGCACACTTTCAAGTCTGATCGAACCTGACTTTCCGGATCTGTCGATCTCCGAAGATGGTTGGGGTCGTCCGCTTCTCATTCGAGTCTTCCATGGGGACTACCTGCTCATGAGTTCCGGCGCGGATGGAGTGGGAACCAGCGTCGAGGTCGTGGAAGGGCTGATCCAACGATCGGATATCTCAATGTCACCGAGGAAGCTTCAGGTGATGGTCGGCGATGACCTGCTCTTCGCTCAGGGGCAGCTCGTCGCCGGCCCACGTTCCACGGTCCACAGGATCAAGACGACCATGGCGGACATGCGAACGATTGCCACGGCATCCGAAGCCTATGCGGTGGATTGGGGGCACTACCCGGTTCTTCCGGAGGGTCTGTTGAGGGGCGAAAACCTCCGAGATTTCATACAACCGATCTACATCAAACGGATGCCCGAACTCGACGGGTGGGGCAACCCCTTCGTTCTCAGGTACCAGGCTGGTGGGTACCTCATCATCAGCACCGGGAGCGATGGCCGACTGCAAGACGACTACGAGGGCGTCGCGCTCGACTCACCGATCGCGGAACCCAACTTCTACCTGGAGCCGGCCGACGACATCGTCTACTCCAACGGAGCGTTCGTGTCATATCCGGATGAATTCGTTCGACGATAGGGATGCGTCTGTAACGGTGCCGGATCTGTTGACTCGGCTCGAGGCGCGGGGGTTTCCCGCGCCCTTTTCGATTGATGAGAACTCTCAAAGACCTAAATTGAGCGATTCTCACCGGCGATCTGCACCAACCCCCTGCGCTCTGGGCGTTTGCAAAAAGCCTCGACATACCACCAGTATTCCTGCATTTTTTGCAAACACCAGAGCATCAAGAACGTGGCACATCTCATCCGGCAGAATCGCTCAGTTTAGGACAGAGAAAAGAAAGAACCGACCCTGGATGCAACCGATCGGTCGGACACGACATAGGAGGTGGTGAAACAACAAACCGATTGGAGGACACAATGGATCTTCGAGAAACTCTGCAACGCGTCGACACACTGGTGGACACGGCGAGCCGTCGATTCGGCTTCCTCGTCCCCCTGGTGACGAGGATCGTGATCGGAATGGCATTCTTCCATGCCGGATTCGGCAAGTGGCAGCACATGGACCGGGCCATCGGTTTCTTCGACTCGATCGGGATTCCGCTTCCAGCGTTCAACGCCTATCTCGTCGCGTCGATGGAGCTGGTCGGGGGGATCGCACTCATCCTGGGGCTCTTCACCCGCTTTTTTGCCTCCGGCCTGTCCATCACCATGGTGGTCGCCCTCATGACCGCCCATTCCGCGGAGTTCGCGGCAGCCTGGAGCGGCGGCGAGACCTCACCTACCGACCTCGTCGCGTTTACCTTCCTGCTCTTCCTCCTGTGGCTCGTCGCCTATGGCGCCGGCAAGGTCAGCCTCGACACCATCCTGCGCCGAATGCTCCGGGTCGAACCGGACCGTCTCGGCGAGAGCGGATCGCCGGCAGCCGAAAAGGCCTGATTCCGAACCGACACCCTGTGGATTCACCACCCCAATATCGACACACATGAAACTCTTTTGGACCGCCCGGCATATCACCCACAGACAACGACTGCGACAAAGACTCAGTTCCGATAATCGACAACCAACCGGGTCCCGACCGACTCGAAAGGAGACGAGAGCATGAAACCGAATATGAAGAAACTTCTCGTGAACGCCGCCATGGCAGGAATGATCGCCGGTGTCGGCGCCATGACCCCCACCGTCAGCACCGCCGCCACCACCGGCCACGGTGTCAGCCAGAACAGCTGTGGCGGCAAGGACGGCTGCGGCTCCAAATCCGGTGAGAAAGCCGAGAACTCCGACCGTCATGCCTGCAAGGGGATGAACGCGTGCAAGGGCCAGGGCAACTGCGCCTCCGGTGACAACGGCTGTGCCGGCAAGAACTCGTGCAAGGGCAAGGGCGGCTGCGCCTCCGAGGATGCCAAGCACACGTGCAAAGGCCAGAACGACTGTAAGGGCCTCGGCGGGTGCGAATCCGGCGACAACGGGTGTGCGGCCAAGAACTCGTGCAAGGGCAAAGGCGGCTGTGCGGTTCCGGTGCAGCACGACGAAGACAACTGAGAAACAACCCCAGATGCGGGCCTCGAGAACTCTCGGGGCCCGCATCCATCGCGCGGGCCGTCCTGTCAGGACGGTCAGCTCGATGGAAAGCCAAACGCAACCGCAAAAAAAGGGGAGAACATGACCATGAACCGCTGGGGCTTTGAAGACCTCGGGCTAGGAATCGGGTTGCGGGGCACTCATTACGCCCACATCTTGTCGCAGCAGCCGGAGATCGGTTTTTTCGAGATTCTCTCCGAGAACTATCTCGACACCGGTGGACGGCCGCTCCACATCCTCGACCAGATCACCGAGCGCTACCCAGTGGTGATGCACGGCGTCTCCATGTCCATCGGCTCAACCGATCCCCTGAACTTCGAATATCTGGCGAAGCTCAAGGCTCTCGCCGAGCGGATCGGGGCGCTGTGGGTATCGGACCACATCTGTTGGACCGGGGTTCTGGGCCGCAACACCCACGATCTGCTGCCGCTGCCCTACACCGAGGAGAGCCTGGCTCACTCGGTAGCTCGCGTCAAAACCATTCAGGACTATCTCGAGCGCCCGCTGGTGCTGGAAAACCCCTCCACCTATCTCGAGTTCGCGGCGTCCGACATGACCGAGTGGGAATTCGTCTCACGGCTCGCCGGCGATGCCGACTGCGGCCTGCTCTTCGATGTCAACAATGTCTATGTCTCGGCTTTCAACCACGGCTACGACCCGGTGACCTATATCGACGCCATCCCGGCCGATCGGGTCTGTCAGTACCATCTGGCCGGTCACACCCACAAGGGAACACACATCATCGACACCCACTCGGATCACGTGGTTGATCCGGTTTGGGAGCTCTTCGGCCACACCATCCATACCATCGGGCTGCGTGCCACCCTCCTCGAGTGGGACGCAGATATCCCCACCTTTGATGTGGTCCACGAGGAAGTGCTCAAGGCCGATGGGTGGAGGCGGCAGGAGGTGGCGAATGTCGCCTGAACAGCCCAATCTCGCCAATCTCCAACGGTGGATGCAGGAGGTGGTTGTCCACCAGGGCACCATCGACGATGCCGTCGCCTCACCGGCGGCGGAGAACGAAATCCCCGCCGACCGGCTCGGCGAAGTGATCCTGCCGTCGCACTCGCTGTCCCCCGCCGAACGCGTGGGGGTCTATCACGGGATGTATCTGATGCGGATGGAGGAGGCCCTCGCCACGGACTATCCGGTGATCAGGCACTTTCTCGGGGCCGAACTCTTTGACGAACTGGTGCGCGACTATGTCGTTCGCTACCCGTCGCGGAGCTACACCCTCAACCGGCTGGGCGATCACTTGCCCCGGTTTCTCGGTGATCGGCCCGACTGGTCCCAGGGCGGATTCCTCACGGATCTCGCCCGGCTCGAGTTCGCCATGACCGAGGTCTTTGACGAGCTCCAATCCCCCGTTCTCTCGGGCGAAGATCTCGAGGCCGTGCCGCCCGAGACGTGGGAAACCGCCCGCCTCGAGCCAATCGCAGCGCTACGGCTGCTTTCCCTCGAGCACGTGGTCGTTCCCCACCTCAACGCCTTCCACCGTGAACGACCGTGTCCGAAACCCACCAAGCGACCGAGTCGGGTCGCCGTCTACCGGCGCGACTACTCGGTGATGCGGCTCGAACTCAGTCGGGCCGAGTTCGATCTGCTGCGCGATCTCATCCACGGCATCCCGCTCGGCGACGCCCTCGCCGAGGCCATGGCCGGCAGCGGCTCGGCCCGCCGGCAGGCCAAGGTCTTCCGCTGGTTCCGAACCTGGATCCGGGAAGGTCTGTTTCAGAGCCTGGCCATCGCCTGACCGCTGACGCCCCACCCGGCTATGGGGAATCGTCAACGCACCGTGACGGTTCCAAGAACCGAGGAGGCAAGTCACAATGATTGGAAAAAGGACTCGTATCTTGGGTGCGGTGGCGGCGACGATCGTGATCGCGATTTCGGCAGGGGCGATGACAGCCACCGAGGCTATCAAAGACCGACAGAAAGAAATGGAAGGCGTGCGTGACGCCCTGATGGCACTTGCCGCCATTGCCAAGAAGGAACAGCCCTTCGACGCCAAGGTGGTTCAGGCCAACGCCGTAAGGCTTGCCGGCCATCTCGAGAAGACCGAAAAGTTGTTCCCCGAGGGCAGCGGCGAAGGCGAGGCCCAGACCTGGGCCAAACCGGAGATCTGGACTGATCGCGCGCAGTTCGACAAGCTCATGGCGAGCTCCCACCAGGCTGCCGTGGATCTGCAGTCGGTGACGGAGGCCGAGGCCCTCGGACCCGCCCTCGGCAAGCTCGGGTTCGGCTGCAAGAGCTGCCACGACCTGTACCGCCTGCCCAAAGACTGAGGGTGTTCTTTCGAGCCAAACCTCTGGCGGCCGCACTGGGGATCACCGCGGCAACAGCGGTCATGCTGTTTGTCGTCCTGACGGCTGCCCGCCCGAGTGGTCGTGCGCTTCCGGCCCACGACCCGGACCCGTCCAGGGGCGAGGTGTTCTATCACGCCGGCGGGTGCATCTCGTGTCACAAGGCATCGGAAACGGTGGGGATGATGGGGCTTCCAACAGGAGACGCCCCGTTCGAGACACCGGTTGGCACGTTCTGGCCCGGGAACCTCACCCCCGACCCCGAGACCGGTCTCGGAGACTGGACGGCGGAGCAGTTCGTCGACGCGATGACCGTTGGGGTCTCGCCCGATCGCCGGCATTATTTCCCCGCTTTTCCCTACACCTCCTACCGCATCATGCCGGTGGAGGATGTGCTCGACCTCTGGGCGTACCTGCAGTCTCTCGAACCCGTTCGTTCGCAGCCGCGCGCCCCTGACATCCCGCTGCCGGGCCTCGCCCGTCGAGGGGTCGGGCTGTGGAAGCGGCTCGCCCTGGGGCCAGAGGTGTTTCTTCCGAACCCTGAGCGAAGCGAAACATGGAACCGCGGCGCCTACCTGGTGAACGGGCCCGGCCACTGCGGGGAGTGCCACACCCCCCGCAATGCGCTGATGATCCCCGACCAGAGCCGGCCGATGGTCGGTGGCCCGCATCCACGCGGTGAAGGAGCGGTACCGGGCCTCCTCGACATGGAAGGCCGCGGTCGATACTCGGGCGTCTCGGACCTCGTCCTGGCGCTGCAGTTCGGGGAGACCTTCGGATACGACAAGCTTTCGAGCGGCGGCATGGCCGACATCCAGATGAACCTCGCCATGCTGCCCGAGGACGACCTGCACGCTATCGCGGAGTACCTCCTCGGCCTCGAGTGACCGACCGGTCGCTCAGCAGCACCCTTTCGCCGGCCGCTAACCTCGCTGGAGGGGAACACCTTTGTACTGACCGCGGCGTTTCCAATCCCCAGCATTCCATTACAGTAGGGGTGGACACGATCGGAGGCTGGAGGAGGGTGAGCATGCGAGCCGAACCGACTGAGGCACTCCGCCATCACGCGCGGTGTCATAGAGCGTGAGTAAGAAAACAGTCTTCATCACAGGGGCTTCCGGCTCCATGGGGGGCGCGGGTTTGAGGGAACTGCTGAGGCGACGGGATCGCTTCGACATCGTTGCCCTGGTCCTGCCCTTGGCCGCAGACAGAGATAAAATGCGCGCGTTTGCAAATCATCCGGGTCTTCGCATCGTATGGGGCGACCTGACCTGCTACGAAGACGTCTTGCAGTGCGTCAATGGCGCAGACATCGTGTTGCACCCGGCGGCACTCATTTCGCCCGCAGCCGATCACAATCCCGTAGCGGCACGAGCCGTCAATGTCGGCTCGATCGAGAATATCGTGCGGGCGATCAAGGCACAGCCCGACCCCGATGCCGTCAGGCTGGTGAGTATCGGGTCGGTCGCGATGACCGGTGACCGCCTCTACCCCATTCATGTCGGACGCACAGGCGACCCGCTGAAACCGAGTATTTTCGATGCCTACGCCTGCAGCAAGATCGACGCCGAGCGTGTCGTCGCAGAGTCCGGTCTACGCCACTGGGTCAGCTGCCGCCAGACATTCATCGCCGTGCCGGACACCATGGCCCTGATGGATCCGATCATGTTTCATCAGCCACTCGATACCTGTATTGAATTCTGTACCGCGGCCGATTCGGGCCGCCTGCTGGCCAATGCCTGCGAGGACAACATCCCGGACGAATTCTGGCGCCGCTTCTACAACATCGGTGGCGGCGCAGGCACACGGGTGACCTACCTGGAACTGATGACGCGGGTCTACGGCGCCCTGGGCATGGAACGGCCGCAGGACTTCATGGAACGCAACTGGTTCGCCCTGAGAAACTTCCACTGCCACTGGTTTGAGGATTCGGGAGTGCTCAACGACTACCTGGATTTCCAGCGCATGGATTTGGACGCGTGGATCCAATCGATCGTCGACGGCTCGCCCTGGTACGTCACCGCGCCACGCAGGACTCCGATGCGGCAGTTGATGTCGACGAGATTCGCAAAGGCGGCGATCCGCCGCTGGTTGATGACACCCCTGGCGTGCAACAGCCCCGACAGCACCCAATACTGGCTGAAGCACCAACTGCCCGGGCGAATCTCGGCATTCTTCAAGGACCTCGAAAGCTGGGAGGCCATCCCTCCCCATTGGGACAACATCAGGCAATCCGACTTCAACGAATACCAACGACTCGACCACGGCTATGACGAGTCACAATCGTCAGGGCAACTCGGTCTGGCCAGCATGCAAAAGGCTGCCCGGTTTCGCGGGGGCGAATGCCTGTCGCAGGCAATGGATGAAGGCGACCTGGGACACAAACTGCACTGGCGCTGCTGGCGTGGCCACGAGTTCGTGATGACAGCCAATACGGTGCTCAAGGGTGGTCACTGGTGCCCTGAATGTTCACCGCACAAAATCGGCTGGAACTACGACGAGGAGGCAAGACACAACCCCTTCTTCGCCCAGATCTGGTACCCCAATCACGACCGATCAGAGGCCAACCACTACGCACCCGACTGCTACAAAGATGTAGCCGATGTCGATGGACCGGCACCACGAATCACAAGATGACGATACGCGATGGTAGAGGCCGATGGGCTCTTGTCCTACTGCTAGGTACGGCAAGGATCGAAAACGTCAGATTCTGATACGTGGTACTCACCTTATCGCCGATGTGCGGACGCGGGATTCGCGTCGGCAGAACCGGCGGCAGGTTTTCGTGCGGAATGGACCACCTTTCTCCCGGGTTGTGCGATTGTGTTCCCTGTACGCGGGCCGCTTGTGTCCGCGAAAAATCGAGCTGATGAAACAACCACACCGTCCATCCGCCGCAACGGCCTTTGTGTTGACCGCGCTGCTCGTCATGGGCGCCGCCGGTCCGTCCGTCGCTGCGATTGCCTGCGTCTGCCCCGACGGGCAGGTGGAGATCGAGGCTGCGGTCTGCTCGTGTTGCTCCGCGGAGAACCCCGACAACCGCACAGTTGCGTCGGAGTGGGAGTTGGGAAGCACATCCTGTAACGACTGCGTGGACGTGCCGTTGCGGGTGCTCCCGCTCAAGAACGATAGGTTGCACATTTTATCGATGGCCTCCAACACAAGGGATCGGGTAACGCCTTTCGCGGGCGTCACCGGCTCCGAGGTGGACCGGCCCGTCCGGCCCGATCACGGTCACCGACTCACCCAGGCGCTCCTCTCCTCGATCGTCCTGCTGACCTAGGCCACTCCACAGCTGAGCCATGTCTGACCGGTCCGACATGCGGTCCGGTTAACCGATCAAAACTCTCAGTTACATGGAGACGACCGATGCTCACATCCGGACTACTCAGAAAATCCGTTCCTCTCGTGCTGTTCGTGGCATGGGGCTGCGGCAACGAAAGCCCCGACCCGGTGGTCGCTCAAACGGCGGCCGCCTCCGCCATCGCTGAACAGGCGAATCGCTGCGCCCGCCACGATCTTCCAGAGACCACATGCTTCATCTGCGACTCGGGTCTGCGGGACCCCGGACGTCTGTGGTGCACGGAGCACGACCGCTACGAGGACCGCTGTTTTCTCTGCCACCCGGAAATCGAAGACCCGGACCGGCTCTGGTGCGGCGAGCACAGCCTGTACGAGGACGAGTGCTTCCTGTGCCACCCCGAGTTGCGGGAAGCCGCTCCAACGGAGGCGTCCGTGACCGCCGGGCTCTACTGCTTGGAGCACGATCTCCCGGAGAGTGAGTGCGGGATCTGTCACCCTGATTTGGCCTCTGGCCTCGAGCCGGGTTCGGGGCTCAAAATCAGGTTCGAGTCGTCACGATCGGCGTCGCTGGCGGGTGTCGCGACCGCGACGCCCGTCGTCGAGGCCGGCCGTTCGGACCGGACCTTCCTGACCCGGGTGACCTGGGACGAGAACCACTATGCGCGGGTCACGCCGCTCGCCGCCGGCGTGCTGCGCCAGGTCAACGCCGATGTCGGTCAGACGGTGTCGCGCGGCGACCTTCTGGCGACCCTGAGCTCGCCCGAAATCGCCGAGATCAAGAGCGCCTACCTCGCCGCCAGTGCCGACGAGAAGCTCCACCTCGCCATCCTGACCCGGCAGCAGGGTTTGGTGGAGCAGCGGATCTCCGCCCAGCAGGATCTCGACCATGCCGAGGCCGAGTACGAGGTCGCGAAGAGCCGGACGGCCGCCACCCGTCAGCTGCTGTTCGACCACGGCGTCGGCGCAGGCGCCATCCGTCGTCTCGAAGAGACGGGCTCGCCGTCATCCGACCTGGATGTGGTCGCACCACTCGACGGGACCATCGTCGACCGCCAAGCCGTGGTCGGCGAGTCGGTGGAACCCGGTCAGTCCCTGTTTCGGGTCGCGCGCCTGGAAACCATGTGGTTGGAGCTGTCGATCCCCGAACGCGACGTGTCACAGATTTCGACGGGCCAGGAGGTGGTCGCGACCTTCGATCTCCAACCCGGGCTCGAGGCGCACGGACGCATCACCTGGGTGGGCGCGAGCATCGACGCCGAGACCCGGATGGTCACGGCCCGGGCCGAGGTCGCCAACCCCGACCGACAGCTGCGGCATGACATGTTCGGCCGCGCCAGCATCGGTGCACGGAGGCTTGCGGGCGAGACCACCCTCTGGGTGCCGGGCGACGCGGTGCAGTACGTCGACAAGCAACCCTTTGTCTTCGCCCGCCTGGCCGATGACCTCTTCGAGCTGCGCAAGATCACCCTCGGGGGTTCATCGGGTCGGATGGTCGCCATCTCTGCGGGTCTCGAGCCCGCTGATGAGATCGTCGTCGCCCACAGCTTCACCCTGAAATCCGAGCTCCTCAAGTCCAGGCTCGGCGCCGGTTGCGTGGACCACTAGGCGGGGCCGGTCATGCTCGATCGCATCATCGATCTCGTCTTCCGAAACCGACTCCTCGTCATCGTCGGCTTCATCCTCTGCGTCTCGCTGGGCGTCTGGCGGATGCTCCACACCGCGGTGGACGCATTCCCGGACACGACTCCGGTTCAGGTGCAGGTCAACGCGGTCGATCCCGCCCTCAACCCCATCGAGATCGAACAGCAGCTCACCCTGCCGTTGGAACTCGCCATCTCGGGTCTCCCCGGTCTCGAAAACGTGCGTTCGATCTCGAAGTTCGGATTCGCCCAGATCGTCGCGACCTTTGACGACGAAACCTCGGTCTACGACGCCAGACAGCTGATCATGGAGCGAGTCTCCGGTGTGTCGCTGCCGCCCGGCATCGACCCCCCGACGCTCGGTCCGATCTCCACGGGACTCGGTGAGATCTTCCACTACACATTGAGCTCCACCGACCCGAACCGCGGTCTCGATGAGATCCGCACCCTGCACGACTGGGTGGTCAAACCGGAGCTCCGGAAGATCGCCGGGGTCGCTGAGATCAACTCCTGGGGCGGCTTCGAGCGGCAGTACCACGTCATCGTCGACCCCGACTCGCTCATCCGACACAACCTCTCCATCGGTCAGGTCTTCGACGCTCTGGCCCGGAACAACGAGAACGTCGGCGGCGGCCAGATCATCCGGGCGGGCGAATCGCTGTTGGTGCATGGCGTGGGCCGCGTCACCAATCTCGACGAGATCGGGAGCATCGTCCTCAAGGCGAGCGAAGGAACCCCGGTGCTGATCAGGGATGTGGCCGAGGTCGCCCTCGGCCACGAGATCCGGCGCGGCGCGGTCACCGCCCAGGGGACCGGCGAGGTCGTTCTCGGCCTCGGCTTCATGCTGATGGGCGAAAACAGCAAGGCTCTGACCGAGAAGCTCCGCGACCGACTCGAAGCGATCCGCAGCTCACTGCCCGACGACGTGGTGCTCACCACCGTCTACGACCGGTCGGAGCTTGTTCGATCGGTGCTCGACACCGTCACCCACAACCTCGTCGCCGGGGCTATCCTGGTCATCCTGGTGCTGTTTCTGCTGCTCGGCAGGCTCCGCGCGGGTCTGATCGTCGCCGCGGCGATCCCTCTGGCCATGGTCTTCGCCATTCTCGGGATGTACGAGTTGGCCATCGCCGCAAGTCTCCTCAGCCTCGGCGCGGTCGACTTCGGCATCATCGTCGACGGCTCCGTTGTGGTGACCGAAAGCAACATGCGCTCGCTTGCCGCGAGACAACACAAGCTCGGCCGGCCACTGACCGCCGCCGAGCGTCTTCAGAGCATCATCGAATCCACCAAGGAAGTCGCCCGACCTGTGGTCTTCGGGATGGGCATCATCCTCGTTGTCTTCATCCCGGTCCTCACCCTCCAAGGCATCGAGGGCAAGATGTTCCGGCCCATGGCGTGGACCTTCATCTTCGCCATGCTCGGCGCTCTCGTGGTCGCCATCACTCTTACCCCCATCCTCTCGTACTACTTCCTCCCCCGGCGGGCGCGGGAGCGCGAGAGCCGGCTCATCGAGTTCCTTCAGCGAGGGTATGACCGTGTTCTCGCCTCGGCGCTCGATCACCGAAGATCGGTCGTTCTGGGTTTGGGGGCTCTGATCCTCCTCACCACCATCATCGCCGGCGGGCTCGGTGGCGAGTTCATTCCCAGACTCACCGAAGGGTCGATCGTCATCAACACCATTCGCCTCGCCGGGGTCTCCATCGACGAGGCGGCCGCCTCGAACACCCGCATCGAGCAGCTCCTGCTGGCCGAGTTCCCCGATGAGATCCGCCACGTCTGGAGCCGCATCGGCACCGCCGAGGTCGCGACGGACCCCATGGGCATCGAGCTCACCGACATCTTCATCGCGCTGAACCCGCGGCAGGATTGGCGGCGGGCACGATCACAGACCGAGCTCGTCGCAGTTATGCAGGAGGTGCTCGACGATCTGCCCGCAGTCAACATGGTCTTCACCCAGCCCATCGAGATGCGGCTGAACGAAATGGTCTCGGGTATCCGCTCCGATGTCGGGATCAAGATTATCGGTGATGACCTCGAGGAGCTTCGGCGCCTCAGCGACCGGGTCCAGGAGACGCTGCTCACCATCGACGGCGCGGCCGATGTCGCGGGGGACCAGATCACCGGCCAACCAACCCTCGAGATTCGCCTCGATCAGGACCGGCTGGCCCGCCACGGCATCCCCGGCCGCGACGTGCTCGACTTCATTGAGGCGGTGGGCGTCCGTCGGGTCGGCGAGATCATCGAGGGTCAGCGGCGTTTCCCGCTCGTAGTCAGGCTCCCCGACGAGCTGAGGACCGACGTCGGCACACTTGCCGACACGACCATCCCATCGATCGACGGACCGCTGCTCTCACTTCGGACCTTGGCCACGGTCGAGGAGACCGAGGGACCCGCGACCATCAACCGGGAGTGGGGGCGTCGGCTCATCAAGGTCCAGTGCAACGTCCGCGACCGCGACATCGCGTCATTCGTGGATGAGGCTCGAGCACGCCTCGCAACCGAGGTCGATCTTCCCGAGGGCTATGTGATCGAGTGGGGCGGGCAGTTCGAACATCTTCAGCGGTCGAAGCTCCGCTTCGCCATCGTGGTTCCCGTAACACTCTCCCTCGTCCTCCTCCTGCTGTACCTCAGCCTCAGGAGCCTCCGCGACGTGCTGCTCATCGCCACCGCGATCCCGTTTGCGGCGATCGGGGGCGTGCTTGCCCTGTGGTTGCGGGAGATGCCGTTCAGCGTCAGCGCGGCGGTGGGCTTCATCGCGTTGTCCGGAATCGCGGTCCTCAACGGCCAGGTCCTGGTCTCCGCGATCAGGTCCATCAGGAGCAAGGGCGCCGGTATCCACGAGGCCGTGATCACGGCGTCGAAACAACGCCTCCGACCGGTCTTGGCGACAGCGATCACCGACGCCGTCGGCTTTTTACCAATGGCCGTTTCAGCCGGCGTCGGCGCAGAGGTCCAACGGCCCCTCGCAACTGTGGTCATCGGCGGTGTCTTCACCACGACCCTGCTCACGCTGCTGGTTCTTCCCGTGCTCTACTCCTGGGTAGCGGACGAAGGGGTCGATGTCTAACCGTGATCAACCGGAACGCGAAACGCCCGACCGGGTTGGAGTATGATCCCAGACGTTTTGTACGGCATGGCCTCGAGACGCTTGAGCGGCAGATCCGACTGACCACGGTTCATTCCGGGAGGAGAGACCGATATGACTGATGCGATCACCTACGACGACGTGTTGCTGGTGCCGTCCTACAACCACTGGGAATCCAGAAGGGTGGTGGACATTTCGGTCACCGACAAATCGGGTAAGCTCGGCCTGGATCTGCCGATCATGAGCTCCAATATGGACACCATCACCGAATCGGAGATGGCGAACTACATCGGGGACAAGGGCGGCATCGGCGTCCTCCATCGCTTCATGACCATCGAAGAGAACATCCGGATGTTCAAGAGGTGCGAGGGTCCTGCTTTCGTTTCCATCGGCTGCACCGACGAGGACCTGGAGCGCACCGAAGCGCTGCGGGATGCGGGGGCGGACTACTTCTGCGTGGACGTCGCCCATGCCCACGCCCGCTATGTCGGGAAGACCTTGAAGCGGATCCGCAAAATCCTCGGCAAAGAACCGTGCATCATGGCCGGCAACGTCGCCACCTACGCGGGGGCCGACTATCTGGCGTCGTGCAGCGCCGACATCATCAAGGTCGGGATCGGGGGCGGCTCGGTGTGCACCACCCGAATCAAGACCGGCTTCGGGATCCCCAACCTGACGGCCATCAGACACAGCGCCCGGGTGGATCGATCGATCGTGGCGGATGGCGGGATCCGCACCCCCGGCGACATCGTCAAAGCGCTGGCCTTCGGCGCGGACTTCGTCATGGTCGGCAGCATGATGGCCGGCACCGGACCCACACCGGGACCGGTCGTTGAGGCCACCGACGACAGCGGCAATGTGCGCAAGGTGAAGAGCTATCGCGGCATGGCGAGCAAAGAGGTGCAGGACGACTTCCACGGCGGTGTCGCGGAGTGGAAGACCGCCGAAGGGGTCAGCACCCAGGTGGCGTACAACGAGAACGAGGATCGGATCATCGCCGATATCATCGGCGGTCTGCGGTCCGGTCTGACTTATGGCGGCGCCTCCACCATCCGGGAGCTCCAGCGCAAACTCGACTACATCACAATCTCCTCGGCCAGCAAGATCGAAAGCCTGCCCCACCGAACCCTCGAGTAAGCTCAGTAGAGCTGAGTTGTGAGGCTGTGATTGGCGGTCCGGCCGGTCCCGAACGCGCATCGCCGATTCGAACAACGCCGATCGCCTCACGGTTCTTTCACCTCGGCGGTTCAATCATTCCGAGGCAGAGCTGTTTCCTGGGGGATTCGGTGGTCGGAGCCTGGAGGGCAGCCATGAACGGCCCAGGCTCAGGCGAGAGCGCCCTGACCGCGACGAAATGAAATGGTTGACATATCCCTTTCTAAGTTATACGTTATTTACGCCCGTCGATCGGGCGCCCCGCCCACGCCCAACCTCATGATGCCCGCCGGTCGCTCTCACCCGGCGGCGAACGAGAAAAGGAGCGTGACATGGAACTCAACGAATCCAGAAACATCGTCAAAACCCTCGCGCAGGGAGTCCACCCCTCCACCGGTCAGGTCTTTCCCCCAGACAGTCCGTACAACGATCCGGAAGTGATCAGGGCCTTGTTCTCGGTGCTCGACTTCGTCAAACAGGCCAAGAAACCCAGGCTGAGCATCGAAGAGAGGCGTGGGCAAAACCTCGAGCTTGGCAGACCCATCAACTCGGGTCTGCCCTGGACCGAGGAGGACCGCGCCATCGTGAAGTCCGAATTCCAGGAAGGAACGACCGTCGAGAAACTGGCCTCAACGCTCGGTCGCAGCTCGGGTTCCATCGTCGCGGAGATCATCCGGCAGGACTTGGTGCCGCCAAACCTCAGGTAGCTTGCTGCCAAACACCCCTTCAACCAGCGGGCGGGGTCACCCCCGCCCGCTGTGACGCTTGATTGCCAGAGACCTCGAATCCGCGGCTTCTATACTCTTGATCACCATGGACACGTTCTCGCGAAGAAGGTGGAGCTCTCGTCCCACAGGCCGTCGCGGTGAACTGAGAGGCGGGTGTCCGGTCGACTCCGAACAGGATTGCTTGAGTCGATCGGCCTCAGTGGCCGGCTGATCGATATCTCGCCAGAAAAAGCTCCACCACCGAGTCGATCATCTGTGTTCGCTCGTCGATGGACGGCGGCGGCAAGACTCCTACCACCTGCGGCCAGAAGGCAAAGCCCTTGAGCAGAACCATGAACTGATCGGCGGCGACAGAGGGATCCTCCACCGAGAGCCTGCCGTCATCGGCCGCGGCCTGGATCCAAAGGGGGAGACCGGCCTCTTCCTCGGCGAGCTGAGCCCACTTCTCTTCGAGAAAGCCCGGCGATCGGATCGCCTCGGCAACCAGCGCCCGGGCAAGTCCGAGATAGTTGGGGTCGGCCAGGACATCGAGTTTGCGGTGGGCGAGGGCCCCGAGCTGATCCTCGAGCGGAACCTCGGGGTCGTAGTCGATCTCCGCAGCACTCCGCGCCCGATCCCACAGCACCTCCAGGATCGCTTCGAAGAGGGCGTCCTTGTTTGCGAAGTGGTTGTAAACAGTCCGCTTGGAGACTTCAGCGCGCTCGGCGATCCGGTCCATGCTGGTCGCGGCGAAGCCGCCTTCACGGAACTCGTGAGCTGCGGCATCGATGATCGCCGCGTGCTTGAGTTCGCTCCTCGTCGGGGGTCGGTCCTTGGTCTCCATCTCCGCCATTCTGCCCTAACTATAAGAAAAAGTAAACCAGTGGGTTTACATTTGCTGAGTCAAGATGTACACTACACAGTGTAGTGCAAAACGAGCAACTGCTCGATCACCGAAACGGAGACAGTCGTGAAGAAATGGACACTCGATCAGATGCCCGATCAGACCGGCCGCGTCGCCATCGTCACCGGCGCCAACACAGGGATCGGTTTCGAAACCGCAGCCGCCCTCGCCGCCAAGAACACCGTCGTCGTCCTCGCCTGCCGCAACAAAGGCAAGGCGAAGGATGCCATGGAGCGGATCCGCGAAAGAACCCCCTCGGCCGATCTCGATTTCATCGAGCTCGATCTCGCGAGTCTTGCGTCGGTTGAGCGCTTCGCCGCCTCGTACCGCGGCGGTCACGACCGACTCGATCTCCTGATCAACAACGCCGGGGTCATGATCCCGCCCCTCGGGCACACCGAAGACGGTTTTGAACTCCAGTTCGGTTGCAACCACCTCGGTCACTTCGCCCTCACCGGGCGAATCATGGACCTCCTCGAGGCCACGGAAGGAGCCCGGGTGGTCAACGTCAGCAGCATGGCCCACGGATATGGAACGATGGACTTCGACAACCTCAACGCCGAGAGGAGCTACGACAAGATGCCGGCCTACGGCCAAAGCAAGCTCGCCAATCTGCTCTTCACCTTCGAACTTCAGCGACGATTGGTATCGGCCGCTTCAAAGGTCCTGGCAACCGCCGCCCACCCCGGGTGGACCGGTACCGATCTCCAGCGTCACTCGTCGATGATCGGTTTTCTCAACCACGTCTTCGCCCAGTCTCCGCCCATGGGCGCACTGCCGACACTGCGTGCTGCAACAGATCCGCAGACGCAAGGCGGCGACTACTACGGCCCCAAGGGGTTTTATGAGATGCGCGGGTATCCGAAGAAGGTCGACACCACAGCCACGGCCAAGAACGAAGAGGACGCCAGCCGCCTCTGGAAGGTCTCCGAGGAGCTCACCGGCGTCGCGTTTCTGAGATCCGTTTGACAGCCCTCGAGCCGAGCCCCTATCCTTCAACGATCTGTGGAGGACGAGCCCGCGATCCGAGCAACCGAACGACCGAGGAGCCCCGATGCCCGAGACCCCAAAGCATCGCAAGCAGATTTTCCTCGGTCATCTCGCCTATTGGATCTACAGGATCTACTCGGCGACCTTCCGTTACCGTTTTCACAGCGAGGATCCGCAGGTGCTCGAGCAGGCCCTTGCCGATCTCGACCGCAAAGAACCCGATCCCGACCACTGCTATGTCTGCGCCTTCTGGCACCAGGATGAGCTGGCCCTGCTGCCGTACTTCGGCAACCGCAATATCGTCGCCATGGTCTCTGACTCCAAGGACGGGACCATCATGGCCACCGCGTTGGCGCGTTTCGGCTATCTCACGACCCGGGGTTCATCCAGCAAGGGCGGGGTCAAAGCCTTTGTCGCATCCCTGCGGATGATCAGAAAGGGCTACAACTTCACCGCAGCGGTGGACGGCCCCCGCGGACCGATCTACAAGACCAAGGAAGGGATCATCCGGCTCACCGAGAAGACCGGTCGACCCATCTTCCCTTTCCGCGCCTGGCCCGAGCACTTCTTCACCTTCTGGAAGGCATGGAACAAGGCCAGGCTCCCGCTGCCTTTCACCAAGATCCACATCGTGGTCGGTCGTCCCGCCATGTACACCCGCGATGAGACCGACGAGGTCCTCAACTCGCTGACACGACCATAGAAAAACAGCGCCGGGTCACCCCGGCGCTGTTGTGATCGATCCGGGCGGAGCGCGTCAGCCTTCGAACGCCTTGCGGGGATCCGAAACGCCCTTGGCCTCGGTGCCCTTGAGATAGGCGAGCATGGTGTCGGCGTCGGAGACCTCGAAGGGATCGGTGGGGCAGTTGTCGCCGAAACCCGCCTCGGCGAAGATCTTCTCGATCTTGGAGTCGTCAACGAGCATGGAGTAGCGCCACGAGCGCATCCCGAAGCCGATGTTGGACTTGTCGACCAGCATCCCCATCAGGCGGGTGAACTCGCCGCCGCCGTCGGGCAGGAGGAAGACATTCTCGGCGCCGATCTCTCGGCCCCACTTGAACATCACGAAGGCGTCGTTGACGGCGACGCAGATGACCTCGTCCACGCCCTGGGCCTTGAACTCGTCGTAGAGCTCTTCATAGCGCGGCAGGTGGTTGGACGAGCAGGTGGGGGTGAAGGCGCCCGGCAGCGAGAAGACGACGACCTTCTTGCCGCCGAAAAGCTCCTGGGTGGTCTTGTCCTGCCAGCGGTAGGGGTTGGGACCGTCGACGGATTCGTCCCGCACGCGGGTCTTGAAAACGACATCGGGCACATGTTTGATGATGGTCATATCGAGCTCCTTCTGGGTGTTGATTGATCCTGTTCTGTTGGTGTCGCGCCCCGGGAGTCGCGATCGAAACGGCCGCCATGATACACCCTCGGAATCATTCCTGATAGGTATCAATCATTGGCGTTCTTCGAGCACCAGATTCAACATGCTTCAGAATGGCTGCGTGACCGCCAGCCAGACGGCGAGACTCCCAATGACAGGCATCAGGACCCACAGCGCCGGGGCCCACTCCGGCTTCCGCTTGAGCGGCACGACGGCCAGACCCAGAACCCCCCACAACGCCATCTTGAGGTATGCCCACAAAGGAACGTCACCAAAGTGGCCGAGCCTGGCGAGCAGCCCGAAACCAGCAACGAAAATCAGCGCCAGGGCCACCCCGTAGGCGATGGATGCGATCCTACGCAACGGCGCGCTGGGCGAACCGGCGGTTGCCGCCAACGCCCCAAGTGCAGTGAAGAGAAAAAGGACTCCGATGACATGCACGACATTGTAGAACTCGTAGCTCATGGCGCCTCCGGGCATGGAAACACCAATGGGTGCGGTGGAGATTCCTCCTGAGCCTCAGATTTCCCAGGCCGAGGTGTCTCCACTTTCGAAACCGTCGCTGAAAATCAGCTCTCCGCCCTCGAGTTGGTAGACGTGGATGATCCCCTCGCCAAACGGTCCGGCCAGGCGTTCGGCGACATACAGCCGTCCCACATCCTCGTCAAACGCAAGCCCGCCAACATCGGGACACTCCTGAGCCCACAGCTCGGTTGGAACCCAGGTCGCATAGGGCACCACTTCCCAGGGCTGTACCGAACCGGACAGGCGAGCCTCGAGATCAGCCGGGTCGTAGAACAGGATCTGCGCCGTGTAGGGATAGCCGTGATAACCCTGGGAGGCCCTACACGGATCGCCGCATGCGGTTCCCGACCCATAGCAGGTCGATCCCGCCTTGACCCCTGCAATGAGGATCGCCTCCTGGGTTGTGGATCGCACCCAGTCGGCGCCCATCCACGAGTCGGGCGATTCATAGCCGGGGAAATCGCACCCCCCCGGGCCGGGACAACCCGGGTAGATCTCGCGGTAAAAAAGCAGATCGACGGCATCGGCGGGGTCGTCGGGATCGAAGGCGAAGAGGGTCGGGCCCTGGGATCCGCCAAAGGCCCCAGCCTCGCGAGAGAATCCGGTGATCATGGTCTTGGTTCCGAGGCCGAGGGCGGTGACCCAGTCCCCGGGAAGCCCGAACAGATAGGCGCCGTACTTGTTTGGGTGGAAGGGATCGGTTCGTGGGCCGACCTCCTCGATGGCCGCAGCCGGCCGACGGCGGTACACCGCTTGATAGACCGGACCCACATTGTAGTAGTCGCGGCAGATCGTCGCCGCATCGGCACCGATGGTGGAGACGCCGTTCAACTCGGTGGCGGTTCCGGGGCACCCCGCGGTGGAGTGCGGACCCTCGAGGGACGGCGCCTCGGGCAGATCACCAAAGACCTGTGAGGTCGAAGGAGCAGCCGGAATCTCGATTCTGCGAACGGCATAGTCATAGACGTGGTCGGTGACCCATAGCGATCCATCCGGGGCCATCCCAAGCCCGTTGAGATTGTAGGAGCACCAATCGCCCGAGCACTCGAGCCTGAAGGCGCCGAGGTATGAGAAGTCCGCTCCGATGATGGGCGCCTGGGCACTCGCTTCGGTAGCGGCACCGACCGTCAGCGCCATCGCCACAACGAAGAGGCTCAGTCGATGGAAGCGTCCCTCCAAGGGTCGACATTCGAACCGTGGTCTCGACATGAGACGCTCCTTTCCTATTTCGTGATTCCGCACTCCAACGGCACCGACTTCTGGAGATCGCCCAGCATGACCGTTGTCACGTGAGCCTCGTGGAAACCGAATCGAGTCATCAGCCCGGAGGTTCGTTGCCGGCTGGGCGCGTCTCCTCGATCGCTGCCTGGACTTCGGTAATCAGCCGGACGCGTACCGGGGCGTTGAAGTGATCACGTGCGAGCCGGCGGAGGTCGTCGGCAACCAGCTCCGGAGCGAGATTCTCACCGAGAACCCGAACGTTGAGCTGGGCGCCGAGTTCGTCATAGGCGACGGCGACACTGTCGACGCGGTACTCGTCACCCAACCGCTCCTGCATGGAAGCCAGCAGCGTGGCGGGGATCCTCCGCTCGGTGGGCTGTTGATCGGGCTTGAGGCTGAGATAGATTCCGAGGGCGAAGACCGAAAGCAGCACGATCCCCGCGGCGTTGAGGGACCACCGAGAAGCTTTGCCGATATTTCTCAGCCCGACCACCCAGAGGCTCACCATGGTGGCGAGGATGATGGTCACCATGTTGATGATGAAAAGCAGGAGCGCGCCGGTGGCGAGATGGAGGTTGCCGAGCGAAAGCGCGAGCCCGGATGTGGCGATGGGGGGAACCAGCGCCGCAGCGATGGCGACACCCGGAAGAGCGGCGAGCAATCCAGGGCGCGACATGGCGTAGGCGGCCGCGAGTCCCGACGCGAAGGCAACAAAGAGATCGAGCAACCCGGGACCACCGCGGCCAAGCATTTCACGAGTGGGCTCCTCGAAGCCCGGGGTCAGAAGACCGGTGAGGAAACCGACCAGGAGCGACACCACCAAACCGAGGAGGATGGCGCGCAGCGAGATCCTCGCCAGGATCGGATTCCCCTGAACCAGGGCCAGACCCATCCCGAGCAAGGGGGTCATGAGCGGCGCCACCAACATGGCGCCGATGACCACGGCCGCTGAACTCTGAACCAGACCGATGGCAGCGATCACGGTCGAGAGGACCATGAGGGCAAAAAAGTCGAAGTTCCAGTTGGAGCTCGACTGGACCCGGTCGACCAGGCTGACACGGTCCTCACGGTCGATCTGGGGCACGAGTCGTTCGATGGCGCCCTCGAGCAGGCTTCGGAACCGGTTGCGAATCGGCGCGCCGGACCGGACGATGGCGATGGCGGGACCGGGGTCGCCCTTGGCGAGTCTGGCCGCGGTGCCCCGCGATGGTTGGTTCCCGAGAACGCCGTGGCGCGATGCGCCGAGCACGATGAGATCGTGGCCACCCTCATCCCAGACCTGTCTCAGCCCTCGATGCACCTGGTCGTCGATCACGATCCGGCGTTTGGCCTCCCCACGCTCCGCACCCAGGTTCTTCTGGAATACCGCCTCCATGCGGCGTCGTCCGACAGACTCGGCGTCGGGTCCGATGGCCGGGTTGGTCCGGACGGCGGTGAAACTCCCATTAGAGACCTTGGCGAGATCGCGGGCCAGCCGAAGCGCGGCGCCGGCCTGCGGACCGCTCCCAACCCCGACGAGCACCCGTGAAAAATCGGTTGCCGCGCCAAAACGGAAGCCGAGAATCACCTCGCACGGTGCATAACGGAGGAAGAGCTGGCGTTCCCGGATGATCTCGACATCGGTCGTGTTGAACTCGTGACGCACGGCGGTGATGAGCTTGAGCTTATTCTTGCCGATCTGGGCGAGGAGCTGCTGCCGGATGGTGGGAAGACCCAGACAACGAATCTCCTTGAGGCGAACGGAGATCATCTTGTCTCCGCCCTCGCCCGGACCTTCGTGGTTCTCCTCCTCCCGTGGGGCGACTTGAACATCCGGATGGGCAACGACGAAATCGCGAATCTGCTTCGCCACAGGGGTGGCGCCGTTGCCGGAATCATCATCCAGCATGATCTCGACAGTCACCCCGTCCTTTTTCTTCACGTGCTGGAGGATCAGAAGATCCAGAGACCGGGCCCGGGCAAGCTGGAGACCCCACCGCAGCTGGGTCGGCACCTCGACGTCCGGTCCGAGCACCAGGGCCATGGTTCCTTCGGTCATCGCGCACCACTGAATCGGTTGATCATGGCCACGATTCTAACCCGTGCGCGGGGGTTCGGTCTGTCCGGACTCAGACGCCTCCCAGCAGGATTCCCAGCCGTTCGGTGAACGTTGTCCAGCGTGGATCGGAGTGCAGCGGCTCGAGCTGCTCGGCGAAGGTCGTGTCGGCTAGGAGGCTGCGCCGCATAGAATCAACGGCGCCTTTCGGGCGCAGCGAAGGCCCTTTTTTGTTGGGTTTTCGGCCCGTACAAGGAGTACTGCTCCGAAATCCCGCCTCAAATGGCACTTCGCTGCGTCCGAAGTCCATCCGTCATCTATACGGTGCAGCCTCCTAGAGCGCGACCCGCTCACCCTCCACCGCAACCGACATCCCAGCTTCTTGGATCCGCTGCTGCGCCTCGGAATCGGCGACGAGCGCCTGGTTGGAGTGGTTGAGGTGGATGAAGCGGATCTTCGCACGTTGGGAAGCCGGTAGCGGACCGAAGCGATCGATGCTTTCGATGATGAACGGGTGGGGGATCTCGGACATGTCCCGGTTCGGGAGTTCGGCATTGTCAAAAAAAGTACCGTCAAGATAGGCGACATCGACCTCTTCGAGCAGAACCTCAATGGGTGTCACCATGGTCTGCCACTTGTCCACATCGGGGATGAAGAGCACCGATCGGTTTGGGCCGACGATGCGATAGCCCACCGTCTCGGAGTACTCGTCGCGGTGGGGAACCCGGAAGGGAATGACCTCGAGTCGATCGTTGAGCCGATGGCTTTCCCCGTTTGCAAGACGGACGATCTCGATGTTGCCGAGACCCACCAGTTGGTCCCACGGTCCGTTGGTCTCGAGGAAATCGGCCATCCTCGGCATGGCGAAGACGGGTACCCCGTCGGTCCCTCGGGCTTCGCGCCCGAAATACATGAGGCCGGGGTAGTGGCCGATGTGGGCGTGGGTGAGAACGACTCCCTCGAACGAGGACCTCTTCGATCCACCGGGAAGCTGGAGGAGCGATCGAAGCTGGTGAGGCAGATCCGGCGTTGCCTCGAAGAGCCAGCGCTCACCGCTCACGGGATCCACCAACCCCAGGGACACCACACGGTGCCATTGATCCGGGTCGTTCCACCGGTCCCGGCAGCACGCCTTCTCGCAACCGATATGCGGCGCGCCTCCATCCTGCGCAACACCCAGCACCTCGAGATACGGCTCGACCGGTCCGGGTTCATTGATCGACTCCATCGCAGGTTGCTGAACACACCCCACGACCGCCGCCAGGAACATACCGGTGATCAGGATCGCGAGGCTTCGTTTCACTCTCACCCTTCCTCCAACTCGGACGATGGTACCGAATCGGGTGCTCGGGAGCCCGAGTCAACCCTGCGGTGAGAGATCTCACTAGGAGGCTGCACCTCATAGATTCGTTGCTACACAACGGAATCTATGCGGCGCCCCTCCTATTGGATTTGCTGCGCAAATCCTGAAAGACGCTCGAGGGTTCGGGCAGAAGCAGAATCGAGTATGGGACGCAGTCCCCTTCCCGATTAGAATTGAGTATGACTTCGAAGAAGTACCGTCCATGGAATCCGTATCAGGCGTACTTGTTTCCGCCGGCGATGAGGTATTGGCTGGAGGAGGAAGCGAGGCAGGCGAAGGCCGAGGATCTTCGCGAGCGAGCTGCCATTCAGCGCAAGGCTGCCCGTGAGATCGCGCCAAACCGGCCGATTTCAGCAATAACTGCCCCATTTTCAAGGATTCGCGAAGCGAATCCCAGTAGGAGATTGCGCCGAATCGACCCTCCGCGAAACCCTGCCGGCAACCCCACTGCTTCCCTCGAGGGTCTATTCGGTGCAAGCTCCTAGGCGGACTGAACACCCATCCGCCGAAGCGCCCAGACGATGGGCCCGAACCCGGCGAGAGCCGCGCCCACGATGGGGAGCAGCAGCGGAATCCACCGCAGCCCGAGCCAGCCGTCACCACCGATCCCACCCAGGGCCAGGGTGGCAAGCCCGGCACAGGCCACGGCGCAGCCGAGGAGTTGACGCCAAGCGGACACGGAATGTCCTCCGGTTTCCGGTCGCTCGAAACGCGAGAATACGAGCAGGAAAGGCAGACACACGATCGCAAAGGCTGCGATCCACAGCGGTCGCGTCCACCACCATGAGGCGGTCGCGGGGATCGGTTCGAGCACCGACGGCAGCTGCCAGAAGGCGAGCCCGACGAGGAGCATCATCACCGTCGAGTGCCAGAGATAGATGGTCATGATCATGCCGTTGATCAGGATGGTGGCCGCCCACGGGATGCGGCGCATCAACCAACGCCGGGCGGGCGCTTCGAACGACAGAACAAGCCCGATCTGAGCCGCCGCCAGGGCGAGCAACGGCAGCTTGGGTGGCAGGGTGTTGCTGATCTCATCGCTCGGCACCCCCACCAGACTCAACGGGTAGGGACCGAGGTGGGTGAGCCCGACCAGGCTCAGCAGCCCGAGGACAAAGAGTGGGATGCCGATCCCGACTCCGGCCAGACGCCGCTCGTGCCAGGCATAGCCCAACTGGTGGACGGTGAGCCAGACAAAGACATAGTTGAGCCAGCCGATCCAGCCAATGCCGGCGGCAAAGGTCCCGAGATCGACCAGGATGGCTCCGATCACCGCCGCCGCCACCGAGCCGAACCCCCAGCGTTTCCAGGCGGCGTGGGTGATGGGCACGAGCGCCACGACCATGATGTAGACCGCGAGGAACCACACCGGCACCAGGGCCACCTGCGAACCGATGCGGATCATTGTCGGACCCACGCCGTTTGCTTGGGCCACCACCACCATCACGCCCCACATGAGCACCAGCGGCAGCACCGGCCCGATGAGCCGCCGGATTCGGGCGTCGAGCCAGGTGGCGTAGTCGAACTCCTTACGACGGGCCGACTCCCACGACACGCTGTTGGAGAATCCACCGACAAAGAAGAAGACCGGCATGACCTGAAAGAGCCACGTCAACCACCGCGACCACGGTTCGAGGTCAAGGAGATGGGCATAGGCAGGCGCACCAGCCGCGAAGTGTGGCGCCGAGATCAACCAGTGGCCGATGACCACCGCCAGGATCGACAATGCGCGGAGGAAATCGACATAACGGTTGCGCGACTCGGGAGTCTGATCCGCGTAAAAAATCGCGCGCTGCCACATCCCGCGGGGCGGTCGGTCAACCTGGTTGTCGGTGCTCATGGAGACCTCCGTTCTTCATTCACTCATTCAAGTATCGCCTCTTCAGCCGCAAAGTGAGGAAACCAACCACCATCAACGACATCCCGGAGATCACCAGGGCCAGCGGCCAACCCAGGCTGTCTTTGAAGTATTCACTGGTGATCTTGACCAAATACGAGGCAAGGAAGAGGGATCCGAAGGTGAGAAGCGCCTTGCTCTTGAGGTGGACGCTCGCATAGAGCACGGCAAAGACAAGACCGGGGAAAACAAGCTCCCAAAATACATTCTGACTCGGCTTCCATCCGCCGAGGGAGAGCGCCGCTCCAAGAAACGCCATCGACCCGAGGCTGTAGAGAATGCCGGAGAGTCCCCGGCGCGACGTGTCTGAGAACGAGAAGGCCAAGATCAGGTAGGTGAGGCCGACGGCAAGCGCGCGGTACTCGAAGAATTCGACCTCTCCAAAAAGGGGATTCGGACCGACCATCCAACCGGTGACCGCAAAGAAGGCCCAGGTCGCGAAGCCGATGGTGTATAGCACAAGACTGTTCGACCGAAAGAGCAGATAGGCCGCGAAGAACGCCCCGGCCAACACCAGTGACATCAAACTCTGCCATTCGAGATGGTCGGGTTGGAGACCGGCCTCGTCCAAGGTTACGGCCAGGCCCAAAGGGAGGACCAGCGCGGCGATGAGGAAGAACGCCGGCCCGGCGGCCCCGAGCATTCGGCGCCTGCTGAGCAGGACACCAACCATAAACGCCGCCAAACCCGAACCGAGGGTCACGACGATGTGCATCGCACTGCCCAGGTCATCCCATATCTGCGCGATCAAGGCGACGATACCCATGACCACAACACCGCCTCCAACATAATAGAGAATCGACGAGTAGCGTATGTGGCGTTCGGCGTTTTCACCACTCGCGGCTTTTCGAAAGGTCGCCACCAGCTCGGCCTCGGTGAGAGCCTCGGCGGCGGCCAGGGTTGCAACAGACTCGAGTACTTGTTGTTTGTCCATGGTATTCACTCCTCGATCCAGCCCATAAATCTGAAACTGCGGATTGTGCTGTAGCTCTCGGCGACTTCGAGATCGAGCTTGATGGAGAGGCTCTCCTTTCGGAGATACCGCGTCCGGTAGTCGCGGGACGACCACATGGGGAAGAAAATCTCGGATCGTCGCCCATATGCGATCTCGAAGCCATCTGGAGACAACGCCGAGTTGTCGAGACGGAGGGTCGACGCTTGTTCAAAGGAAAGTTGCTCGTTGGTGTTGTCGCCGACTCGATAGACGAAGAACTGGAGGTGCGGGTCCCCTGTGGATTCAGTTTCGCCCTCTCGGGACCTCTGTGGTGATCGGCACAATCTTCCATCTGTGACGTGATAGCTGTAATCCCGAGCGTAGCCGACCATGTAGAGAAAGTCGCACCGCGGATCCTCGATATCGGTCATGAGCCCGGGCAGATAGATCGCCCCTGCGATCAAGGCAACCATCACCACCGGGATGGAGAGCCCGACGATGAGAACGGGATCGAAGCTCGTTGCTCGTTTCATGAACGTGTCCTTTCATTGTCCTAAATTGAGCGATTCTCATCCGGCAGAATCGCTCAGTTTAGGATTGTGTTGAGTGCGCGCGAGCCCGGAGGGGAACGCGATGATCATCTCGGGCGGAATCTCGAGTCGGTCTCCTCCCCTGACCAGAAGCCAGGTCCATGGGTGGACCCCGCCGGTTGAAAGCGATGTGATCAGTCGAGCGGTCGACCCGCGTGCGATCCCTTTCACCAGATCGAACATTCGCTCGCAGCTCGCCGCCGATACGGTCCGGACACCACTCACCCGCCAGACTTCCAGACCAATCTGGAGCCGATCGCCAACCACGAGGTCGATCGGTTGAAGTGGTCTCCTCGGGAGCCGGATCCGGTCCTGACCGAGGATCCGCTGGATTCGTCGCCACCACTTCATGCCCTCTCATCCTCGATCCTCTCCTCCTCGGCGGATATCTCGATGGCGAGCTCAGGATCGGTGTCCTCTCCCTTGAGTCGGCTCAGCCGCTCCTCCACCGCATCGGCGAGATCGAGCTCCTCGAAACGCCGGCGAACGTCATCGCCGTTGAGCTCATCGTCGAGCCTCTGGTAGGCCCTCTCCTCCGCCGCCATGTGGGAGGCGCGGCCACTGATCCGATCGAACTCGGCGTGCAGCGAGCTGTGATCGACCCGGCGCATGACCTTGCCCACCGCCCGCCTGGCCTCTGCCTGACGCAGTTGTGCGTGGATGACATGCAGCCGCGAACTCGCCTCATCGAGACGGTGCTGCATCTGGACCACCGACTTTCTGACCTCATCGGTCTCGACAGACTGGCCGTCGAGACGCTCCTGGAGTCGGTCGCGCTGGCGTTCGGCAAGCTCCGCCCGACGAAGTGCCTCACGCGCATCGTCATCGTTACCGCGTTTGAGGGCGCACTCGGCCGAGACCTGCCAGCCGGCGGCCTCCTTTGTGTGGACCTTGATCTGCGATCGGAGGCGATCTTCGTTGGCCATGGCCGAAGCCACCGCACGCTTGGCGGACTCGAGCTCGTCCTCCATATCGACGATGAGTTGGTTGAGGCTGCGTTCGGGGTCTTCCAGAGCATCGAGCACGGCGTTGACCCTTCCCTTGACCAGGAGGCTGAATCTCTGTGTGATCTGCATGGTGCTTCCTTTCGTTGGGGCCCTCGAGGGCACGTTGGAGATGGCCTCCACCGACCCCCGGGTGCGGCTTCGACACCGCGCCGGGGGTTGGGTGAAGTCCGGGATCAGTTCCAGGATCTGAGCTGGCGTCCAAAGACGCGGACCTGTTGCAGCAGTCCTTCGCGCTGGTACTCCAAGAAAGCCGCCCAGCCCATCAGGGCCAGACCGAAGGCGAGACCGAAGACCCACAAGACGAGGGGTTCGGTGGTGCCGATCTTGAAGACAAAGAAACCGAGATCGGTGAGCATTGCGGCCGTCGACACAACGAGCAGGGACCGGCTTCGGACGGCGATGCACACCGCGCCGATGGCGATGGTCATCACGAGCAGGACCGCCAGCCAGATCCACGAGACCTGCTCCGACAGAGCCACGATGGGGGTGGCGTAGAGACAGGCCGCGCCGGCGGTGGCCAGATATGAACTCCATCGCAGCCCGACGCGGGGTTGCAGAAGGTAGGCGAGCGCCATCAACGACAGCCCCGGAGAAAGGAAGGTGAATTCGAAACCGAGGCCGCTGCGCACGACCACCGCCAGAAATGTCCACCCGAAGGTCAGCGATGCCGCCAGTCCGGCGCCGGTCGATCGGCCCTCGCGGAGGGCGACCACGGCGTAGAAGAGACTCACGGCGAAGGCCGGGAGGGCGGCGAGCCACACCGATGCATCACCGGCAACAGATGTCCTCAGAAGCGCCGCGATCCAGGCCGCGAGCGGTAGGACGAGTCCCAAACGCCGGCACGTCGGGCCGAAGACCGCAGCGAGACTGGTTTTACGGGCCATGACCGCCAGGCCGTACTCCGCAACGGCAACGGCGAGCAGCACCCACGGCGTCACATCGCCATCGAGGGTCAACCAACCCGCTGTGAAGCCATGCAGGATCGCGAGAGCAACCCACAGCTGAGCCATCCACGAGTGGAGGTCTCGAGGATCCGAAACCCCGGCGACGACGCGGAGGACAGCCAGGGCGACACAGGCGATCAGGACAATGGCATGGGTCGTGGTTGTCAGAGAGGGTGCGGCCACCGCGGCGGTCACAATGAAAAAGCCCAACATGAGCTCAACCACAGTCGACCACGCGGTCAGAGCGCGGGCCCGACCGAGAAAATGGATGATCAGTCTCCAGCCCAGCACCGCAACCGCTGTCAGCGCAAGGAGGTCAAAGCTGTGGATGATCAGGGTGATTGGCAGGGCCGGTTGTCTCGGGCCGGGGATCATCACGATGAGTTGGAGGGCGAACACAAGGGAGATTCGCAGCGGCAGGGCCTCCCTCAACGTCAGTCCTTCACGCAGTGCCAGACGCGAGGCGGTCACGACAACGACCATCGCCGCGGCCAGTGCCATCGCCCACTCCCCGCAGAAGAGCAGGCAGACGCAGATTGCCCAGGCGGTCCAGACATGACCGACGGTCTGCATCGAGGTCACGACCAAACGGTGGAAGTCGTCATCAGCCAGGTCAGAATGCCGCTTGATGATCGCTCGAATCGAGGGTAGGGCCGCAAGAGTCGGAAGGAGGAACACCACACCAACGGCGATCAGCGATGCCGGGATGGCGAAGGCTCCGTCATCGAGTCCCACCGACGCGAGAAACTGCAGCTGGACAAAGAGCATCATCAGCAGACCGCCGATGATGACGCTCGAGCGTTTCCCGGTCGTCAGACCGACATCCATGGCGAGGAGTGCAAGGATGGCGAGGATCACCGGTTCGACGGTGAGATCCCAGTTCGCCATGGCCATGAGCAACCACCACAGACCGAGAAGACAGTGGATGAGGGCGAGGATGAAGGCCGCCGGACGGAGGAGCATCGCCACGGGCTTCTTCCCTCGGGCGACGGCGACCATCCCCCACAATGAAAGGACGGCCAGAATCTGGCTGGTCACAACCACGGCCGGGCTGACCGCTTCGGTCAGTTCGAAGACCGCGACGTGGAGGCCCGTGGTCGCGAGCACGCCACCCACCGCCGGCAACCAACGGTTTGAGAGCCTCAGCCCGATGAACACGAAGATCGCGCCCGCCACCATCAGCTCGTAGCTCCCGATGGTGTTGATCAGCAGATCAACGGCAAGACCATGGACCGCGATCAAGGTCCCGACGACGATTCCCGGGATCAGGAGAATGCGGCGGCTCTGCAGACTGTCGATCTCAAGGCCGCGTCCCAGCGGTGCGTCAATCCAGTACGCCGAAGAGACCGCGACCAACGTCACGACTCCGAGGACCAGCAGATTCGTCCCAACCAACAATGAGCCGCTAGCGAGAACCGAACTCGAGATCGCCAACACCAGGGCCGTGAGAGTGCCCCAGATCCCGATGACGAGTTCCTGCCGCCTGGAGACAAACAGAGCGCCGACGCCGACGACGCAGAGCACCGTCAGAAAAACCGACGGGTCGGCCGCGTCGAGAATGGCGAGGACGCTCAACCACCACAGATAGACAACCGAGATGCCTGCGTGAATCGCCTGCAATCGAACCGAGACACGCGCTCGACGCAGAAGACCCGACCACGCCACCAGAATCAGCAGAAACCCGAGGTCGGCGATGCTCAGTGCCAGCGGGCTGGTGGGTGTCAGATCGAGGGTCGCCATCAGCCGGGTCCACAGCTCCTTGACGGCCTCGGGAACCAGGGCGGGGAGGAAATGGTACGCGGCGAAGACCGAACCAAGGGCGGCCAGGTGCGGACCGAGACCGGGCGAACGACGGCTCCAGCGAACCATGTATGCAGCGACGCACAGCGAGACCAGCGCCGATGCCCGCAACGAGGGATCCATCAGTGAGAGCGGGAGTGCGACCACCATGGAGGCGATCCCGATGGTCATGAGAGCCACCGATCGACTGGGCCACCGTTTGGGTCGCTCACCAGCGGAACGGATGAGCTCGCGGTAGTACTCCTCGCCGGTGTCGGCGAGGACCATCCCGATGACTGCAAGGGGCATCGCCATCAGTTGAGGACTCGGGTCGAGGAGAATCATGACGCCGAGATACAGCACACCGAGGACCACAAACGGGATCCACTGAACGGCTCTCTCAACGCCATCTCGACGATCGCGGTGGAAGAAAAACCGGTTGATGTGTCGGCTGCCGAAGTGAAGGAGACTACCGAGGAGAACGGCAGCGCCGAGATTGAGGCCCATCACGTGGTCGGGGTGACGACCGGCAAGCGCGGGCAGGACGGCCTGAGCCACCATGAAAACCGCCAGCACCGCCGGATAGACAACGCCCCGATAGCCGAAGATCAGACGCAACGGTCGGCGTGCCGCCACCAGGAGAGCGGCGTTGCCGATGGCGAAGGCGACCCAGCCGAGGGGTTGGTCGAGAAGATTGAGATAGACCGCCCCCCACGACAGCACCGGAACGAGAGCGGCGAAGAGGAGCATGAGGGCGGACCCCGCCAGGGGGAGCCGGAGACGCTGATGGGTGATCTCGCCCGTCACGTAGAGCGCCAGGGCGCCTATCACCACAACCGCGTACTGCAGCGCCACCGGCATGAGCTGCCACTGAGACTCCACCAACCGGAAAAGTGAGACCGCCGAGACCAACGCTCCGGCCAGGAGCAGCCAGCGAATCCCACGCGCAGACCGGAGTCCGTCCCCGTCATTTCGATCTGGTGGTTGGTCGTCGGTCGATGGTTGGGACGAATTCGGTTCGTGGTCGATGGATGGGTATGGGTCGGCCATTGTGGATCTCCCTTCAACGGGCGCCCATCTCTATTACAAGCTCCATGCCAACCGATATAGAATCTACAAGCTATTGAAAAAAAGCATGTTATAGAGGTTGAGTGTTCGCAGCACTCCATAAATGCAGTATTATTACTGCATCTCGGGGCACCACAACTGCAGTATCGAAGCTGCACCCGTACAATGGAAGAGATGAGCCAGACCCTGTTGCTTGACGCACACCTGCTGGTCTTTCTCGTGGGAACAATGCTTTACGGCTTCCTCCTGCGTGAACTCGGAAGAAACCCCTCGGTTCTGCCGGGTCTGCCCATCCGTCTGCTCGCCGGCTGTCTCACCGTCTGGTACAGCGGCTGCCTGATCGATGAGTTGGCGACCATTCTCGGGTCCTACACAGGAGGCCCGGCGCCCGTCGGCGCCGTCTTCGACATCATCCGCGCCATGGCCTGGCTGGTCAGCTTTCCACTGCTCGCCCACACGGTCTGGCGATTGCTGCCGACGAGGAACCCGACCGGCTCTCCGACTCGCCGTCCTTTATGGATCTGGCTCGTCCCCGGTTATCTGACCCTGCTCGGTTTCATCCCGGCGGCCTGGAGCATCTGGACCACCCAATCTCCGTTCCTGGCCACGACGGCCCGAGAGATCTTTGTTCTGATTCTCGTCCACGCCACCGTGTCGTTCGCCGTAACCGGTTGGTTACTCGTCAGGGCCCTGAACAGCACCGAAGACGAGAGGCTGAGGCAGTTTCTGCGATGGCTCATCCCGGCCATGGCTGTGACCCTCGGCCTGCTCAGCGTCGGTCCCATCCTCGGAGTGAAGGGTGAGGCTTCAGCTCTGGCCGTGAGTATCTGGCGGCTGACATCCGAGGCCTCGGGGCTGGTCCTCGGTCTCACTTTTCTCTACTTTGTCCAACGCTACAATCTTCTCCGTCTGTCCCTGTCGAACCGGAGTCTGCGGCACTTCGCGGCCGCCATGGCGCTGATCGTGGTCGTGATGCTCTACGGCCCCGCTCAGGGCATCCACGACACCCAGACGTTTCGCCGTCTCGTTGCCTTCGGTCTCGTCGCCGCGGTTACCGTCGCCCTGCTCTACTCCCCCATCCGGCGCGCAGTCGCAAAACGTTCTCCCAGGCTCCGGCGTTGGCTCGGTGACAGTCCGACCCCAAAGGATCTGGATGATTTCTCCAGCCGGCTCCACTCGCTGGATCTTCCCGAGGAGGAGCTGCTCGATCTCGTCGCCAACCAGATCGGCGAGTGGCTGGTCACAAACGCCCGGTTCCACGGCCCGCCGGACGATGGCGATCGCGAGTCGGCTCTTCTCTGGCGGCATTTCCAGAACCCGTCGTCCTCGGCCTTCAATCGACTCCAACCGCCATCGAACCGGCTCGCAGGGGTCCTCGGCCGAACCCAACTCCACGCGGTCTTTCCGCTGCGCATAGAGGCAGTGATTGAACACGTTCTCGGTCTCGAGGTCAGCGCGACCGGCGGTGGCTACCAGGATGGTGAGATGGAAGCCGTCAGACTCGTTCTCCGCCAGCTCGGCGGAGTGCTCCATCTGCGCCGCCTCGCGGAGCAGCGGGTTGCTCAAGAGCGCCGGTTCGCCGAACAGGAACGGCTGAGCATGCTCGGGATGGTCTCGGCCTCTCTGGTCCACGAGGTCAAGAACCCGCTCTCATCCATCAAGGTCCTAGCCGAGACGGTGGGCGAAGAGCTTGAAGCCGCCGACCCCGGCAGTGAGCAGGCCGAGGACCTCGCTCTCATTGTTTCCCAGATCGACCGGCTGAACACGGTCGCGCACGAGATCCTCGGATTCGCCAGGGCGCCCCACGCCCAGCAAACCGGTTCGGCTCTCGAGCTCAACACCTTACTCGCGGACTCCCTTGCCGTGCTCCGCTTCCACGCACGCAACCGTGACGTGGAGATCGACGACACCGGAGTCAAAGAGGTGGGTGTCGTACCGGGCACCGCGGCCACCTGGCAGACCATCGTGTTGAATCTCATCAGCAACGCCATCGAACACGCTCCGAGGGGCACGGCGGTGCGTGTTCGGCTCACCAACATCGATGAACGTCTGGTTCTGGAAACCGAGAATGCCGGCCCTGCCATCGATCCCGATGTCGAGGACCGGCTCTTCGAGGATTTCGTCAGCTCCGGCGGCACGGGACTCGGACTCGGGCTGGTCGCACGGAGGGTCGATGATCTCGACGGCGAGGTCGTCGTCGAGAACACGGAGGACCGGATCGTCTTCAGAGTCAGCTGTCCGCGAGCCCGGGCAGAACCCGAAACCACGGAGGGGTCATGAACTCCACTGGATACCGGCCGCGGATCCTGGTGTGCGACGACGAGGCGGTGGCGCGTCGCGCCGTCGTCCGAGCGCTCGGCAAGGCGACCTACGATTTCACCGAGCGCGACAGCGGTCTCGGAGCCCTGGAGATCCTGAGCGAACGCGGCCACGCCATCGACCTGGTTCTGCTCGACCTGAACATGCCCAGGTTGGACGGGATGGGTTTCCTCGCGCGAATCGATGAACTCGTCGATCCGCCACCCATCGTTGTCGTCACGGCCGACACCTCCATCAGATCCGCCATCGACGCGGTCCGAGCAGGCGCAGCCGATTATCTGTGCAAACCCTACGCGGTGGACGAGCTCAGAATCGTGGTGGAGAAAAGCCTCGAGACGGCGCGGCTTCGTTGGGAAAACCGACGTCTGACGGCCGAAGTCCGCCGTCTCGGCGGATCCGGCGAGCTCCTCGGCACGTCCGAAGCCATGCGCCGAGTGAAGGATGTCATCGGCAAGGTGGCGCCGACCACCGCCAGTGTCCTCATCCTCGGCGAGTCCGGCACCGGCAAGGAGCTGGCCGCACGCCAAATCCATCTGCAGAGCGAGCGGCCACAGGGACCGTTCATCGCCGTCAACTGCGCCGCAATCCCGGACGCGCTTGTCGAGAGTGAACTCTTCGGTCACCGCCGGGGCGCCTTCACCGGCGCCGATCGAGACCGGCCCGGGAGATTCCGTGAGGCCGACGGCGGCACCCTTTTTCTCGACGAGATCGGTGATATGGCCCTTTCAACCCAGGCCAAGCTCCTGCGGACGCTGCAGGAGGGTCAGGTGGAACCCCTCGGCGGCGGGCCCGTGGTGGCGGTGAATGTGAGGATTGTCGCCGCCACCCACCACGATCTCAAACGGATGACCGCGGACGGTTCCTTCCGTGAAGATCTCCTCTTCAGGTTGCGGGTGGTCGATCTCGAGTTGCCCCCGCTGAGAGCCCGCGATGGAGATGTCCTGCTTCTGGCTCGGCACTTCCTCGACGCCACCGGTTCGGGCCATGTCGGGCTGAGCCCCGGTGCAGAGGCCGCGCTGTGCGGCTACTCATGGCCCGGAAACGTCCGTGAGCTCGCCAACGCCATGGAGCGAGCTGCAATCTTCTGCCACGAGCACACCATCCGCACCACGGATCTCCCGGCGGATCTCAGGGGTGAAGATGGCGGGGGCGCCGATTCGGTCTCGCTCGCGCCCGTTGCCGGCGAGGATTTCCGAACCGCGAAGACCCGGGTCATCGACGCCTTCGAGCGCACGGTGCTGACCACTGCCCTTCGAGCCCACTCGGGCAATGTCTCGCAGGCCGCACGGGCCCTCGGCCTCCACCGTCAGAATGTCCAGCAGAAACTGCGCCGGTTGGGAATCTCTCCCTCGAGCTTCAAGAACGACTCAGACACCGTACTCCCGTGAGCTCTTCGCAGACCTGCCAAAGACGGCGGGCATCTGATTGAGGTCCCATTTCGTCATGTCGATCTCCGGCCGTCCCTTCGAGTGAGAAATTCTACCCGCACATCCCGCTAAATTTGTACCATTCTTCACAATCTTGCGACTTTTACCCTTCACGGGTGCTGACAATCGGTTCGGGGAAGCGCTAAACTGCCTTGCCGGATTGCGGCAAAAACTAATTCTCGAGGAATACATCATGAGCACATCGAAGATCATCTGGACAAAGATCGATGAGGCGCCCGCGCTGGCCACCTACGCCCTTCTCCCCGTCGTGCAGGCCTATACCAACGGAACCGGTGTCGACGTTGAGACCCGGGACATCTCCCTGGTGGGAAGGGTCATCGCCAACTTCCCGGACAATCTGACCGATGATCAGAAGATCCCCGATTTCCTCGCCCAATTGGGCGCGCTCACCAAGACCCCGGAAGCCAACATCGTCAAGCTGCCGAATATCTCGGCCTCGATCCCGCAGCTTCAGGCCACCATCGCCGAGCTCCAGTCCAAGGGCTACGACATTCCGGACTTCCCGGAAGAGCCCAAGACCGACGAGGAACGGGCGCTCCGCGAGCGATTCGCCGTGTGTCTCGGGTCAGCCGTGAACCCGGTCCTGCGTGAAGGCAACTCCGATCGCCGGCCGGCGGTCGCAGTGAAGAAATTCGCCCAGAAGAATCCGCACAAGATGATGAAGCCGTGGCCCGAGTCCGGCTCCAAGACCCGCGTGGCTCACATGTCCGGCGGCGACTTCTTCGAGTCCGAGAAATCGACCACCATCGGCGCTCCGACCGAGGTCAAGATCGAATTTGTCGATGGTGACGGATCAGCCACCGTGATGAAGGACGGGCTCGCTCTTCTGGCCGGCGAGGTCATCGACGCCTCGGTCATGAACGTCGCCGCCCTGCGCGCCTTCTACGCTGAGCAGATCGAGGCGGCAAAGACCGACGGCGTGCTGCTCTCGCTCCACCTCAAGGCGACCATGATGAAGATCTCCGATCCCATCATGTTCGGGCACGCCGTCTCGGTCTACTACGCTGCGGCCCTCGACAAGCACGCCGATGTGCTGAAGGAGATCGGCGCCAACATCAACAACGGACTTGCCGACGTCTTGGAAAAACTCGACCGGCTGCCCGCCGACAAGGCTACCGAGATCGAAGCCGACATCAACGCCGTCTACAAGACGCAGCCGGCCCTCGCCATGGTCGACTCGCGCAAGGGCATCACCAATCTGCACGTGCCCAACAACATCATCGTCGACGCCTCCATGCCCAACGTCGTCCGCGACGGCGGCAGGATGTGGAACTGGGACGATCAGCTCCAGGACTGCATCGCCATGGTCCCCGACCGTTGCTACGCGACCATGTACGGCGAGATTCTCGAGGACGCCAAGCGGAACGGTCAGTTCGACCCCGCCACCATGGGCGATGTCGCAAACGTCGGTCTCATGGCGCAGAAGGCCGAGGAGTACGGTTCCCACGACAAGACCTTCACCGCCCCGACCGCCGGCGCCTTCCGCGTTGTCGACGCCTCCGGCGCCACCCTCCTCGAGCAGTCGGTCGAGCCCGGCGACATCTTCCGCATGTGTCAGGCCAAGGACGCCCCGATCCGAAACTGGGTCAAGCTTGCCGTCACCCGGGCGCGGGCCACGGGCTCACCCACCATTTTCTGGCTCGACCCGGCGCGCGGCCACGACACCGAGATCATCAAAAAGGTCGAGCAGTACCTTCCGGAGCACGACACCGAGGGACTTGATATTCGCATCATGATTCCCGTCGATGCCATGCGGTTCTCCCTCGAGCGGATTCGCCGCGGCGAAGACACCATCTCGGTCACCGGCAACGTCCTGCGTGACTATCTCACCGATCTCTTCCCCATCCTCGAGCTCGGGACCAGCGCCCGGATGCTCTCCATCGTCCCGCTCATGGAAGGTGGCGGTCTCTTCGAGACCGGCGCCGGCGGTTCCGCACCCAAGCACGTCCAGCAGTTCATGAAAGAAGGCCACCTGCGTTGGGATTCCCTTGGTGAGTACTGCGCCCTCGTGCCGTCCCTCGAACTGGTCGCCGAGAACACCGGCAACGCCAAGGTCGCCATCCTCGCCGAGACCCTGGATCAGGCCATCGCAGCCTACCTCGAGAACGGACGGCTGCCGTCGCGCAAGGTCAACGAGATCGACAATCGGGGCTCGAGCTTCTACCTCGCCATGTATTGGGCGCAGGCACTTGCGGCCCAGACCGGTGATGCCGAGATGGCGGCGCGCTTCGCCCCGGTGGCGGAGGCCCTCGCGGCCAACGAAACGAAGATCGCCGAGGAGATGCTCGCGGCCCAGGGCGAGCCCATGGATGTCGGCGGCTACTACCTGCCGGACGACGCCATGGTCAACAAGGCCATGCGGCCGAGTCCGACCTTTAACGCCATCATCGACGGTATCGCTTAGGAGCGTCGGGGACTGAACGACTCGAACACCTCCACTACCTCCGACCACTCACCCGGGTCGACCGCGACCCGGGTCTTGCTTGGTGTCGGCGTCTCCCTTGCCGTGGCGGAGCTGACCGTCCTCGGTGTCATCTGGTTTGTCGATCCTGCGCTGTTCCGAAAGATCCTCGCGGTCATGGCCGCGGCGTTCTTCGGCGGTCGGATGCCGGGGATCCTCACCGGTCTCGAGTTCGGTCTCGGGAGCGCGCTGACCTCGCTGGTCAACATCGGCTTCAACACCTGTTGGCTGCTTCTCCTCCTCCCGGCGTTCCAACGGGCCACCGCCAAAGCGGGAACGTCCAAGCTCGTCCGGCGGTTCTTCTCAGGCGCCGAGCAGCGGGCCCAGGAACAGACCGGCCGTGTCGGCCGTCTCGGCACCATCGGCCTGATCCTCTTTGTCTGGCTGCCGCTTCCCGGCACGGGCGCCTTTGTCGGCGCCCTCATCGGGCTCATCCTCGGGATGCCCCTGATCCGCCTACTGCCGCTGCTCCTGCTCTCCATGTGGTTCGGGGTCGTCAGCTGGACCTATGGGATCGACTGGATCTTTCTCTTCACAGGTCGCACCGGTCACATCGTCGCCTGGGTCCTCACCGGATTGCTGCTTCTGTGGGCAATTCTCAGCCGATTCCGAAAGACACCCGACGACGACTGATTACTGCCCGTCGAGCAGCTCGCGCAACCGTCGGATGTGCTTCGGGCGGGTCCCACAGCACCCGCCCACGATGGATGCCCCCGCATCGATCCACCTCTGAACCTCGAGGGCATAGGCTTCTGGATTCAGGTAGGTTGCCGCCTCGCGCTGCGCCGCATCGGCGTTGACGTCCACCCCGTGGTCGACATCATCGGGTACGACCCGCTCGGCATTGGCGTAGCCGCCGATGGGACCATCGGTGAACTCTCTGAGAATCGGCAGGGCCGCGGTGACGAAGTTGGCGCCGCAGCAGTTCACCAGATGGGCCGCGGGTCTGAGATCGCCGAGGGCGGCGACGGCGTCGGACAGGCTTTCACCACTCGGAAGCGTGTTCAACCGGGTGCCCTGCATGGTCCAGCTCATCCAATACTCCAACCCGGTTTCGACCGCCGCCTCGCACGCCCATACGGCTTCGTGGGAGTTGGCCAGGGTCTCGCAGAGCACGAGATCGACCCGGTCCTTCAGCACCGACCCGATCCTTCGATAGCTGTCGAGAACCTCTTCCCGGCCCCGGACGAGATCCGACCGATAGCTGGTTTCCAGCGGCGGGAAGGACCCGGCCAACCGCGGTCGGCGCCCGGTTCTCTCGATTGCCTGCTCGGCGAGATCGACCGCCAACCCGGTGAGTTCCTCGACCCTGTCGCCCATCCCTTCACGAGCCATGATCGGCGGTGTGACCGAGTAGTTGTTGATCGTCAGTACATCGGCCCCTGCTTCGATATAGGCGGCGTGGACATCGACCACGGCCTGAGGATCTTCGATCAGCGCCAACGCCGACCAGATGGATTTCGTGTAGTCGGGCACCTTGACCCCACGCAATTTGAGCTCGTACCCAATACCGCCGTCGAGAAGAGTGATCATCAGCCGTTCCTTTCCTCTGTCGTCTGATGACGGTAGCAGTCCAACCACGATCACGGAATAGCAAGTGAAGGATCTTCGTCCAGCTGTCGGCCCAAACCACGAATCGGCAGAGTCAGCGTCAAAGAACGACCCGGCTTTGATTCTGAGATTCGATTGCCTAAATACCAATGGTCTTCGCAACTAACGACAGATGTGTAACCATGGCTCCGGGGACGATGGAGGGACATATGAACGACAAGAAGACCGCGGTCTCGCGCAGGAACTTCCTCAAGATTGCCGGACTCACCGGCGCCGGCGTTCAAGCGGGCGCCCTGATCGGCGCCGGGGTCGCCGCGGGCAAGGACTCGGAGAGCTACACCGGTTGGGAGTCATTCAACCCGGGCACCCAGTTCTTCGACCGCGGACCCTTCGAGTTCGACGGCCCGGCTCACCTCCCGGTTGGCCCCGTCCAACGACCAAGCCACATCACCGACTATGTCTTCGGCCGGGTGGCGACCTTCGAACGTGCCTTTGAGGCGAACCCGGACTGGACCCTCGAGGACCCCATCGAGGATCTCGGCCTCGTTCCAGAACTGGTGGAGTTCTACACGCGCTTTCCGGAGCGTCTCGAGTGGGACTATCGGACCTTCTCGGAGACGATTCCCGCGAACAGAGAAGACACCGAGAAGTACGAGAACTACTACAAGCTCGCCGAGATCTACAGCCACGGATTCACCGCCCACGGCAGGGCCCTCCCGAGCCCGACCGATCCGCCGGAGGTCTCCGACTATCAGATGGGACACGAGCCCTACACCGAACCCATCGGCGACGCCGTCCCGTTCAAGAACCCCGAACTCGCCGCCGAGTTTTTCAAGGAACTGGCCCACCGCTATGGTGCGACCCTGGTCGGCATCACCAAGACCAACCCGAACTGGCTCTACTCGGAGGGGTGGCGCGGCTGTCCACGAGATTTCGACTACTCGGAGATGCCCGAACACTGGGAGTACGCCATCGTCATCGGCGTTCCCATGGAGTGGGATGTCATCCTGGCCAGCCCACAGTTCTCCACCAGCTACGACGGTTACGACCGGGTGTCCACAGTGGCGGTGAGGCTCGAAGGCGCCCTCAAGTACGCCGGCTATCCGGCCCGCGCCCACACGCCGATGACCGGCTATGACCTCATCGTCCCGCCGCACGCCGTGGAGGCCGGGCTCGGCGAGGTCGGACGCACCGGTTTCTGCATCACCCCCGAGGCCGGCGGCAATTGCCGGATGGCCATCGTCACCACCAGCCTGCCCCTGGCCACCGACCGGCCCATCGACTTCGGTGTGGCCGAGTTCTGCGCCAAGTGCAAGCTCTGCGCGGAGTCCTGTCCGTCGGGCGCCATGTCCAAGGCCGACAGCCCCGACGGGATGGTCATCCGCGGCTATGAGCACTGGTATGTCAACAACGGCGCCTGCTACAACTACTGGCGCGAGTCCATGGGCCCCATGGGGTGCCGCCAGTGCGTTGCGGTCTGTCCCTACAGTCGGAAGGACAACTGGCTCCACGAGATTGCCCGCCAGGTCGACCCCAGGGATCCCACGGGGGTCGCGAGCTCGTCGCTTCTGTGGATGCAGAAGAACCTCTTCCCCTACCCCGATGCCGATGAGTACCGACGACCCCCGGTGGGGCGATTCGCCAGCTTTCGCGAACCACCCGAGTTTCTCGTGTCCGAACGCTATCTCGCGGTGAACATCGTCAAACCGAAGGAGGGATGAGATGGATCTCACCGGCGGTCCGTTCTGGTTTCTCATGGGTGTTGTCTTTGTCGTGGTTGCGTCCGGGTTCCACGTATTCGCCCGCGACCGGGGGTGGGTCGTAACGTGGTGGAAAGCCCTTCTCGCCGTCGTCTGGTACGCCATCCTGAGCACCAGCTTCTTCGCCTGGGGCACCCTTATCGGCGAAAACGAAGCCTCGGCCGGACTCAAGCTCTTTCTCATCGGGCTCTTTATCTCCATCGTCTTCGGTGTCGCGCTGATTCGCCTCATGGCGCGTCCGGCCCGATAGTCGAGAGGTCTCGGTGGCGATGAACCAACCAAAAAGCGATCGGATCTTCGCGCTGGGCGCGCTGATTCTGATTGCCGTGGTCTGGATCGTCAGCGCGGCGCGCACCCAGGGGGATCTCATGCCCGTGGTGCGCGCGACCATTCCCAAGGCCGACCACATCACGAAACAGGACGGCGATCTGTACGCAGCCTGGGCCGAACCCGACGAGGCCGATCTCCTGGCCCGGATCGCCATCGGATCGGCTGATGGCTATGGCGGTCCCCTCCGGATGGCCGTCGCCGTCGATCCCGCCGGCGTGGTCATCGGCGTCGTCATCGCCGATGACAAGGAGACCCCGGCCTGGATGGGGCGGGTGCTCGACAGTGGTCTTCTGAAGAGCCTGATCGGAAAGAGTTACGGCGATTCCCTCATCCTCGGGGACGATGTGGACGGGGTCACCGGCGCGACCTACACGGCGCGAGCCATGGCCCAGGCGACAGCTGCGGGTGGCCGCGACGCCGCTGCGGCCTTTGGCCATCCGGTCGAGGAACCGGGGCCACCAACAATTGTCTTCGGCCCGCCGGAGATCGTCCTGATCCTGCTCTTCGCCATCGGCTTTGTCGGCCACCAGAGCCGCTTCCCCTACACCAAGCAGCTGCGGTGGCTGTCCATGATCACCGGCCTCATCGTGATCGGTTTTCTCTACAACAGCCCCGTCACCATCGCCTACATCACCAAGCTGGTGCTGGGTTATTGGCCGGCGTGGCAGACAAACCTTTACTGGTACTTCCTCATCGGCGGGATCCTCTTTGTCTTCACCGTCGACAACAAGAACCCCTACTGCCAGTGGTGCTGTCCCTTTGGCGCCGCTCAGGATTGCATGGGAGCCATCGGCGGCGCCAAAACCAGGACCCCGGTTCGATTTCAGCGGCTCCTGATCTGGCTGCAGCGGATCCTGACCCTGGCCGCGATCCTCCTCGGGGTGTGGTTCCGCAACCCCGGGGTCGCGAGCTATGAGCTCTTCGGCACCCTCTTCGAAGTTCTCGGTTCATCGGTGCAGTTCGCGGCCCTCGGGCTCGTGCTGATCGCCGCTCTCTTCATCAAGCGTCCATGGTGCAACTATCTCTGTCCAATTCGGCCGGTGACCGATCTCATCCGACTCATCCGACAGATGGTGAAGGAACGATGGCAACAAGCGACACAAAGAACACCGGCCGCCTGATCGACTGGATCATCCTGGTCTTCGTCCTGATCGTGATGGGTCTGCTCATTGCCGATCTCGGCTCCAATGTCGTCGAGACATCCGGTCAGCACCGGAAACTCGCGAACGAGGCGGCGGATACAGGCGCTTCGCCGCCGTCCCGACGAGACTCGGGGAGATAGAGTAGCGGGCTAGTTCTCGATTTAGAGGTGCTCCAGAGCCACCCAGATATAGCGAGATTCGGGATTGTGATCGCCGGTGACCCGCAAGCGGACGGTGTGTGGGCCGTGCGCCAGTTCCGGCGACTCGTAGTGCATGACACACTCCCGTCGGGATCCGAACTGGTCGATGACCACTTCCGGCCCATCGTCGATGGAGACCGCAGTCCTTCCGATTTCATTGATCGCTGAAGTCTGTTGTTCGACCGAAGCCGCAATCGCCTGCTGATTGTTGCTGACCTTGTCGATGGTGGCCGTGACTGATTCCATGGCCTCGGTCGGCGGTACGACATTCCGGTTTGGAACAACATGGCTGTTGTACTACTATTGCCCAGAACAGTTCAGAACAATTTGGCGCATTCGGTGGGCACGACGGCCGCCAAAGAAAACGGAGAGATGATCATGCAGTCCCAGAAACTCGTGGCAATCGTCCTTTTCGTCATCCTCGCATCGTTCTCGGTCGCGGTCGGAGCCGGCGACACCGAGGCCACGGTCGAGGGCGTCTTCACCTACAACGAAAAAGCGGTGAATCTCCCCCATGTCTATATCTGGCCCGCGGAAGAGGGCTTCTATGACAAGGCCGATCCGACCTGGACGCTGCT
>Ga0164313_10000148_pt1 | contig 47782 bp, 40 predicted proteins | sample GuaBasSedimGuay4_FD_113735 | JGI IMG/M metagenome (GOLD analysis project Ga0164313, IMG submission 113735) | Subseafloor sediment microbial communities from Guaymas Basin, Gulf of California, Mexico - Guay4, Core 4569-4, 0-3 cm | ecosystem: Environmental > Aquatic > Marine > Hydrothermal vents...
ATCCACCATGTGATGGCCCGCACCATCAAGGATATTTTTTGCCGTTACAAGACACAACAGGGATTCCTTGTCAAACGTAAAGCCGGCTGGGACACCCACGGTCTGCCCGTTGAACTGGCCGTAGAAAGTGCCAAAAAAATTACCAAGGAAGATATTGGAACAACAATCTCCATCGAGGAGTTCAATGAAGCCTGCCGCAAGGATGTAATGAAGTATACCAGCATGTGGGAAGAGCTTACCGATTCCATGGGATACTGGATCGATATGGATGATCCCTATATCACCTACGATAACAAGTACATCGAAACCGTATGGTATCTGCTGAAAGAACTTCACAAGAAGGACTTTCTTTACAAGGGTTATTCCATTCAGCCCTTCTCTCCGGCAGCTGGTACAGGACTCAGTACCCATGAGCTGAATCAGCCGGGTTGCTACCGCGATGTAAAGGACACCACCGTTGTGGCACAGTTCAAGGTGATTCGGGATGAGCTTTCAGCTCCTCTTTTTGAGGGCCTCGATACCGATCTCTATATTATGGCATGGACCACTACTCCGTGGACCCTGCCCTCCAATACAGCACTCTCCGTTGGCGCAAAAATTGAATATGTGCTGGTGCGGACTTTTAATCCCTATACCGGAATACCTATCACCGTAGTGCTGGCCAAGGAGCTGATGGGACAATACTTCCCTGAAAATAATGCCGAACTGCCTTTGGATGAATATGAAGCAGGCAACAAGCATGTTCCGTATAAAGTAGTGAAGAGCTTGAAAGGAAAAGAACTGAAAGGTCTTTCTTATGAGCAGTTGCTGAACTGGGTGCATCCCGAAGGGAAGGCGTTCAAGGTTTTAACGGGCGACTTTGTTACCACAGAGGATGGTACCGGTATTGTACATACAGCACCCACTTTTGGTGCTGATGACTTCAGGGTGGCCATGGCCAATGATATATCAGCCCTAACCGTTGTAGATAAGGAAGGCAATACCCAGCCGCTGGTGGACAGGAAAGGACGATTTTTCAGATTGAAGGACCTGGATGAAGTTTTTATAAAGGAACATGTTAACCTGGAAACCTATGGTGCTTTCGAGGGCAAGTATGTAAAAAACGAATACGACGAGACCAAGGGTGAGAAAGATCCTACCATCGATGTGGATATCGCTGTGCAGTTAAAGCTGGATAATAAAGCCTTCCGTATTGAAAAGCATGTTCACAATTATCCACACTGCTGGCGTACCGATAAACCGGTCCTTTATTATCCGCTTGACAGCTGGTTCGTGCGTACAACAGCCATGAAGGAAAGGATGATGGAGCTGAATGATACCATCAACTGGAAACCTGCATCTACAGGGACAGGCCGTTTCGGTAAATGGCTGGAAAACCTGGTGGATTGGAACCTCTCGAGATCACGCTTCTGGGGAACCCCACTGCCCATCTGGGTGACAGAGGATAAAAAGGAACAAATCTGCATCGGCTCGGTAGCCGAGCTAAAACTGGAAGTTGAAAAATCGGTAACTGCTGGCTATATGAGCTCCAATCCACTGGCTGAATTTAGCGAAGGGGATAATTCGGAAAAGAACTACAATGTGTTTGACCTGCACCGACCCTTTGTAGATGACCTGGTATTGCTTAGCACAAGCGGACAAAAAATGTTTCGTGAACCAGTATTAATTGATGTATGGTTCGATTCGGGTTCAATGCCCTACGCACAATACCACTATCCTTTCGAAAATAAAGATGATTTTGACCAGCTATTCCCGGCCGATTTTATCGCAGAAGGGGTTGACCAGACACGTGGATGGTTCTTTACGCTTCATGCTATTGCCACCATGCTTTTTGACAGTGTCTCTTTTAAAAACATCATCTCCAACGGACTGGTGCTGGATAAAAGCGGGAACAAAATGTCGAAGCGGCTGGGTAATACGGTGGATCCTTTTGAAGCCATTGAAAAATATGGTTCAGATCCCCTGCGATGGTATATGATCACCAATGCGCAACCCTGGGATAATTTGAAATTTGATGCATCGGGTGTGGATGAGGTGAAACGAAAGTTTTTCGGGACCCTTTACAATACCTACTCTTTTTTCGCTCTCTATGCTAATGTGGATGGCTTTACCTACGAGGCCGGAGAGGTTCCGGTTAAGGAGCGACCCGAAATAGATCGTTGGGTCATCTCCCTGCTCAATACCCTGATAAAGGATGTGAAGTCTGAGTATGAAAATTATGAGCCTACCAGGGCGGCCAGGCTGATCCAGGATTTTGTTACAGAAAACCTGAGCAACTGGTATGTGCGTTTGAACAGGAAAAGATACTGGGGCGGAGCCTTTGATACCGATAAGCGGGCTGCATACCAGACCCTCTATACCTGCCTGGAGACAATCTCCATGCTGGCTGCGCCGGTGGCTCCCTTCTATATGGACAAACTGTTCAATGACCTGAACTGTGTTACCGGCCGTCATGATACAGAATCAGTACATCTTGGTTCCTTTCCTGAATACAATGAAGCACTGATTGATACTGCCCTGGAAAAACGGATGGACATAGCGCAAAAGCTAAGTTCCATGATCCTGGGTCTACGCCGGAAGGTGAATATTAAGGTGCGTCAGCCCCTGAATAAGATGATGCTTCCCATCTCTGATCCTGGTTTCAGGGAGCAGGTAGAAGCTGTGAAAATGCTCGTTCTCAATGAGGTCAATGTGAAAGGGATCGAATACATTACCGATACAGCAGGGATCCTGGTTAAACAGATTAAACCCAATTTTAAAACACTTGGCCCCAGGTTCGGTAAGTTAATGAAAGAGGTAAGTGGGGCAATCAACAGCCTGGATCAGGAACAAATTGCCGCCTTTGAAAAAGCACAGTCCTACGAAATTGAGGTAGGTGGAGAGCCGGCTCAGCTTTCTCTGGAAGATGTGGAGATTATATCAGAGGATATTCCCGGTTGGCTGGTGGCCAACGAAGGAGCAATTACCGTTGCCCTGGATATCAACATCACTGAGGAACTTCGGCAGGAGGGTGTAGCCCGGGAACTGGTCAACAGGATACAGAACATACGCAAGGAAAGCGGATTTGAAGTGACAGACAAAATAGAGGTATTGATAGAGAGGCATGATCTGATCACCGACGCCGTTAATACACATGGTTTATATATTGGAGCTCAAACACTTGCGCTTAATGTTTCTCTGGCAGACAGCATTGAAAACAATGGTGCCAGGCGCATTGATATTGACGAGAATGTTTACATAAATATCCGTGTGACAAGGTTATAAAACAAGATTGGGAATCATTAAAATATTGTATATTTAGCAAACTAAAGAAGAAATTATCATGGCTGAGAAGAACAGATATACTGATGCGGAGCTGGTGGAGTTCAAGGAGCTCATCCAGCAGAAACTTGATAAGGCCAGGGAAGACTACGAAATATTGAAATCGGCTATTACCCAGAGCGAAAGTAATGATACTCAGGATACTTCACCCACCTTCAAAGTGCTGGAGGAAGGAGCAGCAACCCTCTCCAAAGAGGAGGCTGGAAGGCTGGCTACCCGGCAGGCAAAATTTATCCAGCATTTGCAGGGAGCACAGGTGCGGATCGAAAACAAAACTTATGGCATCTGCCGAGAGACTGGCAAGTTGATCTCCAAGGAGCGCTTACGTGCAGTTCCCCATGCTACGCTCTCCATAGAGGCAAAATCGAGACAATAATCCTTTACGATTCTACAAGAACAGCAATGTCCATCACCAGGAAATCCATATTGATTATCCTGCTGATTCTTGTGGCCGATCAGGCCTTGAAGATTCTGATCAAGACCCACATGACTCTTTATCAGCAGATCCCCTTCTTCGGCAATTGGGGAATACTACATTTCGTGGAAAACAATGGGATGGCTTTCGGGATGGCCCTTCCCGGAAGTCTCGGGAAGATCCTGCTTACCTCCTTCCGGATTTTGGCTGTAGTTGCAATCGGTCTCTACCTGCGACATCTGATTCGTCTCAAAGCGCATACTGGTTTGATTATCTCGCTGTCCATGGTCATGGCAGGAGCCTTTGGAAATATTATTGATTCTGTTTTTTACGGTTTAATTTTCAGCAGCAGCAGCCCGGTACAGGCTGCAACCATGTTCCCAGAAGGTGGTGGCTACGCTTCACTGATGCAGGGCAAGGTGGTTGATATGTTTTATTTCCCCCTTATCAAGGGCAACTATCCCGATTGGTTTCGTGGTGGATCCAGTTTTATCTTTTTCCGACCAGTATTTAATATTGCCGATTCAAGCATCTCAGTGGCGGTGGCCATTATCCTGTTTAACCAGAGAAGGTTTTTCAGGCATGTGGAGAGCAAGCCCGAGACTACTTGATTGCAGCCGACGCAAACACTTCTGCTGAACCCGCGCCGCAACTTATAATCGTTTTCATTCCTACATCAACCGGTGCTGTGGTCCTGGTTACCCGGCCTTTCTGTAGATGATAGATATTTCCCGAGGTGGGATTTGGACCCGTAGGGACAAATACGGAAATAATATCCCCCTGATCATCCGTGATAAATCCTGTCATCAAAGCCCCTGTATTAAAGATATCCACCAGCACCACCTCTTTAAAAAATGAGCGGTTCTTGCCGAAAAACTGCTGCACCGTCTCTTTGGCCAGTTTATATCCGGGAATTTTCAGAAAATAACGATCCTCGGCTTTATTCAGGAACCTGGATAACCTGGTGCGGATCATCAATCCGATGATAAAAAACAGAAGTAAAATAGCTATAACGGAAAGCACATAGAGTGCTAATTTAAAGTAAGGATTGGGATCCGGATCCTGCAAAATTCTTTCCACCAGCGGAGTAAGGATTCGACCAATCATGTTGATCATCCATCTGAATAAGAGGATAATCAGGGTAAGCGGGGCCAGGGCCACCACACCCCCGATAAGGGTAGTGCGAAGAAATTTCCGAAAACGTTTAAAGATATTTACTTGCATGGCATGAAAGTGTTATATTCAATACAAATTTAACAGAGAAATGAGAACCCTGACCATAGTCCTCTTTATAATATTTCTAACGCCCATCTTAAAGGCACAGAAAAATGGCAGCAACATACCCTTACATTATGTGGGTCACCGGGGAGCCTCCTACCTGGCTCCTGAAAACACCCTGGCCTCTATCAAACTCGCATGGGAGCTTGGGGCCGATGGTGCAGAATGCGATGTAATGCTGACTTCCGATCAGAAGGTGGTTCTGTTCCATGACAAGAACAGCAAAAACCTCACCGGTGAAAACTATACCATCAATGAGGCCTCCTGGGATCAACTGAAATCCCTGGTGATTATTCCAAGGGAGACCAATCGTCCGGAATATGCCCATGAAACCATCCCCTTGCTGGAGGAAGTATTGGCCGTCATCCCCGCCGATCGCATGCTGGTTATTGAAATTAAAACCGGCCCGGAAATCCTTCCCCATCTTCAAAAGGTAATTGCACAACATTGGAAGAGCGGACAAATTAGCTTTATTGCTTTCGATTTTGAAACCATTAAACAGGCCAAGGAGCTTTACCCGGAGGTTCCCTGCTACTACCTTTCCAGTTTTAAATCTGGTATCAACAAACATCTTGACGCTTGTGTTGAGAGCGGTCTCGATGGGGTGGACCTGCAGCACAATATCATCGACCGGGAATTGGTAGAGCGTTGCCATGCCTTGGGACTGGATGTTTGGTGCTGGACTGTCAATGATCCTGACACTGCCCTGAAAATGCAAGATCTGGGGGTAAGTGCTGTCACTACCGATCGGCCGGCCTGGTTAAAAAGCAATTTACAGGCAGAGAATTAGACCAAAGCTACCCAAGATTTGTTTACTTTACGCTTTCTTAAAAATTTACGCATAATGAAAAATATATTGCTCCTTTTACTGGCCCTTCTTACACTGGCCTGCACTTCCTCTGTTAATAGTCAACCCGAAACAGAAAAGCCCACCAATATTATATTCCTTATTGGTGATGGAATGGGACTCTCAGCAGTCTCCACCGGATTCTATTTTGGCGACCAGCCCTCTGTCTTTAAGCGCTTTAACGAAATTGGACTGCAGCAAACTTCCTCGGCCATTCAAAAGGTGACCGATTCAGCTGCCAGCGGTACTGCATTGGCCACTGGTACCAGGACATACAATGGTGCCATTGGTGTGGATACCACCAAAGCGTCGGTTCAAAATATAGCTGAGCTGGTAGCCTCTATGGGCTGGAGTACAGGTGTGGTGGCCACTTCCACCATTTCACATGCAACACCTGCCTCTTTCTATGCTCATGTGGTGCAACGAAGCATGGAGGAGGAGATTGCTTCCCAGCTGCTAACTTCAGAAATAGATTTTTTTGCCGGTGGTGGAAGGGATAAATTTAATGCACGGAGAGATAGTGTTGATATCCTGCCTCTGGCGGCTGAAAATGGTTTTATTATCGATACCACGGGATTACCTGGCCCCGGTACACTGAGTGCCGATCAGAAATATGGCTTTTTACCTGAAGGCGGATCAATGCCCCCTATGAGAGAAGGAAGAGGCGATTTTCTGCCCGAAGCCACCTCCCTGGCCATCAGTCATCTAAGTCATAATCAGGAGGGCTTCTTCCTGATAGTTGAAGGTTCTCAGATAGACTGGGCTGGTCACGCCAACGACGCTGAGTACCTGATAGGTGAGATGCTTGATTTTGAAAAGACCATTGCAGCTGCCCTGGACTTTGCCGAGAAGGATGGAAATACCCTGGTGGTGGTCACGGCCGACCACGAGACCGGTGGTTTAGCCCTGGGACCCAAAAAACCAGCACCTGGTGAATCCGGTTATGCAAACTACGCCGAAATTGAGCTCATCTTTGCATCTGGTAATCATTCGGCCACACTGATTCCTGTTTTTGCCTTTGGTCCAGGTGCCGAGAAGTTTAAAGGGATCTACCAGAACTCGGAAATCAACCACAAGATGGTGGCCCTGGTCAAGGGTGAATAGAAACTACCTCTTCAGAATACCGTAAAGGAGAACCCGAATCAGATCTTCCAGTAGTTCTTCGCGGTCGGTTTTATGCGCCTCGTCCAGCAGGAGAGGTACTTCCAGCCCCTTCATCATGGTGGAGATGGCGATGGCCCCTATCTTTGAACTGCTCAGCTGAAAGACACCCTGCTCCATACCATCCTCCAGTATCTTGCTGACCAGTTCTTGCTCTTCAATTTCAAAGTTGCGTCTGATCTCCAGGATGAAACCCATATGGGACAGGGTCTCTTCATTTAGTGCTGCATAGAAATTTTCCAGGGTTTTGACATGGTGAAGTCTGAAGAGTATATAGGCCTTAAGCCTCTCGGTGGGAGAATTGTCTTTACTAATGATCCGGTTGAGCCGTTCTTTCAGCATAATGGCTTCAAACTCCACCACGGCACGGAAAATATCCTCTTTACTTTTGAAATAATAGTAAACGGAGCTCTTCCCCATCTGTGAAGCACTGGCAATCTCATCCATGGTAGTTTTTCTGAAACCATACCTGGTGAAGATCCTGCGGGCGATTCCCACAATATGCAATCTGACCTCCTCTTTGACAACAACCATTTGTCAAACTATTAGTTAAGCTTCCAAAATTAAACCTCCTCGTCCAGTTCTACAAGCTTGTAATCGAGCTGTCTCCTGGAGAGGTTGGCATTCATTACCTCTATCTTTACTTCATCACCTATTTCAAATTTCTTTCCCGATTGCTTGCCTACAATCATATATTCCTCCTCGTTGAACTCATAAAAATCATCTGCGATGCTCTTGATAGAAACCATCCCCTCACACTTATTTTCAACGATCTCAACATAAATCCCCCAATCTGTAAGGCCCGAAACTACTCCATCGAAGAATTTCCCCACCTTATCCTGCATGAACTCTACCTGTTTGTACTTGGTAGAGGCTCTTTCAGCGTCTACGGCCCGACGCTCCATCTCAGAGGCATGCTGACATCGCTTTTCATAGGTTTCTGCATTCTTTGATTCGCCATGTTCCAGGTAGTGAGCCAGCAAGCGGTGTACCATCAGATCAGGATAGCGCCTGATGGGTGATGTGAAGTGGGCATAGTCCTGAAAGGCCAGGCCATAATGGCCAATGTTCTGGGTAGAATAACGCGCTTTCGCCATGGAGCGCAGTGCCATCATCTCCACCACATTCTGCTCTTTTTTTCCCTGCACCTGGTCCAGTAAACCATTGAGAGCTATGGAGAGGCGTCGGCCCGACTGCTGAGGATTCATGTTGTGACCAAACTTGCCAATAAAGCGAGTGAAGTTTTCCATCTTCTCCGGGTCTGGCTGATCGTGTATGCGGTAAACAAATGTTTTTCCGACAACCTTGTTCTTCGCCTTACGGCTCAGATCCTCCGGTTGTCCTTTGGGTTCTGCCGGGCTCACGTCCTTTTCATACTTTCCACCCCTGCTGGCATAGGCCGCCACCTTCTTATTGGCCAGCAACATAAACTCTTCGATCAGCCAGTTGGCTTCTTTCTGAACCTTGAAATAGACCCCTGTAGGGGTCCCATCCTCTGCCAGATGAAACTTGACCTCTTCCCGTTCGAAGTTAACCGAACCATTCTTAAAGCGTTTCTCTTTCAGTACTTTTGAAATCTCGTAGAGCTTCAGCATTTCAGCCTTCATATCTCCTTCGCCGGTTTCAATAATTTTCTGTGCCTCTTCATAAGAGAAGCGTCTTGCCGAATGGATTACAGTGCGTCCAAACCACTCATCCAGCACTTCCCCTTGCTCATTCATTTTAAAGACAGCCGAAAAGGTGAGCTTATCTTCATTGGGGCGAAGCGAACATACCCCATTGGATAGTTTCTCGGGAAGCATGGGAACCACTCGGTCGACCAGGTATACGGATGTTGCCCGGTCATAAGCCTCGGTATCGAGAATAGTTTTGGTCCTCACATAGTGCGAAACATCGGCAATATGCACCCCTACCTCCCACAATCCTCCATCCAGGGACTGCAGCGAGAGCGCATCATCAAAATCCTTGGCGTCGGCTGGGTCAATGGTAAATGTGGGTATCTTCCGGAAGTCTCTTCTGTTTTTAATTTCCGCAGCAGTGATACCATCGGGAATCTTCTCGGCATAGGCTTCTACCTCTGGGGCAAACTTAATGGGAAGCCCAAATTCAGCCAGGATGGAGTGCATCTCCGTATCATTCTCCCCGGGATAACCCAGGATATCGACAATCTCACCAAATGGGTTTTTTACTTTTGCGGGCCAGTCAATAATTCGGGCTATGGCTTTCTGTCCATGCTCCACTCCCTTCAGTTTCTCCAGAGGAATAAAGATATCAAAGGGCATTTTACGGCTGTCGGGAAGCAGGAAAGCATAGTTACGTGAGATCTCAACAGTTCCTACAAAAGTGTCACGTGCCCGCTCCAAAATCTCTACCACCTCGCCCTCGGAACGGCTTCGCTGCTTACGTGCCGGATAGACAAATACTTTAACCAGGTCGCCATCCAGGGCATTCTTCAGGTTGTTCCTGGCAATAAATACATCATCGTCCGAACCTTCAGACACCAGGAAAGCATATCCATGCTGGGTCATATCAAGCGTTCCGGTCTTATATCCGGCCCTGCTCAAAAGGCGGTATCTTCCCGGCTCAAGCTGCTCCAGCTGTTTTTTTGCCACCAGCTCATCCAGGGTTCTGTTAACAATGGCCCTGCGCTGTTTATCTGTAATGAAAAGTAGTTTCGAAATCTGCTTATAGTTATAAATCTGTTTGGGATTTCTTCCAAACTCCCCCATTATCAACGCGGTGGCCTGTTCTCGAGAGAATTTATCCTTACTTGGCCTTTTGCTCTTTCCCATAATATCTCCATTTCCGGTACAGTTTAAATTTACTAATTTTGTTTCATCATACAGACTATCCAACAATAGTTATGACCAACAATCTATATGTTTATAATACCCTGACACGAAAGAAGGAGCGCTTTGAACCCATCAAGCCACCGTTTGTTGGTCTCTATGCCTGTGGTCCTACCGTTTATGGTGATGCCCATCTGGGTCATGCGCGTCAGGCCATCACTTTCGATGTGCTTTACAGATATCTCCTTTCCCTTGAATATAAGGTGAGATATGTGCGCAATATTACAGATGTAGGGCACCTGGAAAATGATGCAGATGAGGGGGAGGATAAGATTCAGAAGAAGGCTCAACTGGAGTCTCTCGAGCCCATGGAAGTGGTACAGTACTATATGAACCGCTATCGGCTTAACATGCATGCTCTCAACGTGCTTGATCCCAGCATTGAACCCAGGGCAAGCGGACATATCATTGAGCAACAGGAACTGATTGAGCTTATCATGGAGGCCGGTTATGCATATGAGGTAAATGGTTCCGTATACTTTGATGTAAACGCATATAATGCAAAGCATCCCTATGGCCAGCTCTCTGGCCGGAAGGTAGAGGATCTTCTGTCCAACACACGAAGCCTTGATGGGCAATCGGAAAAGAGAAATCCAGTGGATTTCTCCCTTTGGAAAAAAGCCGATCCTGCCCATATCATGCGATGGTCTTCCAAATGGAGTGAAGGATATCCCGGCTGGCATCTGGAGTGTTCGGCCATGAGCACCAAATATCTGGGTAAGCAGTTTGATATTCATGGAGGAGGCATGGACCTTTTATTTCCCCACCACGAATGCGAAATTGCACAGAATGTGGCTGGTTATGGCAAGCCCTCTGTACGCTATTGGATGCACAACAATATGATCACGATAAATGGTCAGAAAATGGGTCGTTCCCTGGGCAACTTCATCACCCTTGATGAGCTCTTTGAGGGCAAGCACCTTATGCTGGAACAGGCTTATGGCCCCATGGTAATTCGCTTCTTCATCCTTCAAGCTCACTATCGAAGTACGCTTGATTTCTCCAATGAAGCACTTCAAGCTTCTGAAAAAGGATTAAACCGACTATTGAATGCTGTTGCAACACTGGCTGGCATTCAAGTATCGGACAAAAGCACTATGGATGTTAAAGCTCTGGCAGATCGCTGTACCAAAGCCATGGAGGATGATATGAACACCGCCATGCTGATGGGGCATCTCTTAAGCGGCATAACACAGATCAACAAGCTTGCGGAAGGAAAGGAAACTATCACCACGGAAGACCTTGAAAAGCTAGTTAGCCTGTATCATTCCTGGGCCTTCTCCGTACTGGGTTTGCAGCTACCGGAAACTTCCGGAAAAGCGAGCGAGATTACAGGCGATCTAATAGAAATGATCCTGCAACTTAGAACCGCTGCAAAATCAAACCGCGACTTTGAAACTGCAGATCGTATCCGAAACGAACTGACTAATCTGGGAATCACAATAAAGGACCGGAAAGACGGGGCTGTCTGGGAAATTAATTAGTGGAATGAAACCTTACCGCGCACACCCCATTGCCATTGGCTCTCTCCTCCTTGGAGGCGACCATCCTGTCAGAATCCAATCCATGACCAGTACCGACACCAATGAAGTACAAGCTTCTGTAGATCAGTGTGTCCGGATGATTGAAGCGGGGGCAGAGCTGGTCAGGCTCACCACCCAGGGAAAGCGGGAGGTGGAGAACCTGGAGAAGATACGGGAACAACTACATATGGAAGGGTACCAGGTACCGGTGGTGGCTGATATCCATTTTAAACCGGGACTGGCCCTGGAAGCGGCTGGAATTTGCGATAAGATTAGAATTAATCCCGGAAATTATCTGAAGGGCGGAACGGTGGATGAACTGCTACCTGAATTGCTAAATAAATGCCGGGAAGAGGGAACAGCCATTCGTATCGGGGTAAACCACGGCTCTCTGGACGAATCCATTCTGGAACAGTTTGGAGATAGCCCTGAAGGAATGGTGGAATCGGCAATGAGCTTTTTACGTATCTGTAAAGCAGAGTCCTTTAATAAGGTGGTTGTATCCATGAAATCCAGCAATCCAAGAGTGATGGTTCAATCGGTGCGCCTGCTGGCACACCAGATGAGCAAGGAGGAAATGGCCTTCCCTCTGCACCTGGGGGTTACCGAAGCCGGTGATGGTCCTGAAGGGAGAATCAAATCTGCTGTTGGAATGGCCCCGCTGCTTCTTGAGTCCCTGGGTGATACCATACGCGTCTCGCTTACCGAGCCCCCTGAAATGGAGTTACCGGTCGCTTCTCAGATTGTTTCTCTTTTTCAGAAACCACATGCATTGCCTTACCATCCCTTTCAGGGGCTTGCCTGGGATCCTTTCAGTTTTTTGAGAAGAAAAGCACTTTCAGTATCCGGATTGGGTAAAGGAGGCAGGGTAAAAATTGTTTCGCCCGAACCTCCCGATCCGGCCGCTGATATGAAACCCGCTGATCTTAATGGTTTAACGGTTCCATACGATGTATGGGAAAAGGAGCCACAAATACTTGAATCAGACCATAAAATATTGTTGTTGGAAAAAGGCAAGGCGAGCATCCCGGAACTTAAGTCCCGCCTGAATCGCTTCTGTGCTGCCAATAAAGGCGCACCCATCCTATTTAAACACAATTCCAATACCTCTGGATCAGATCGATTTCAACTAGAATTGGCCGGAGAGCTGGGAGCCCTGTTGGTTGATGGACTACTGGATGGTATTTGGGTGGAGAATCCGCATTTTACGCCATCACAGATCAACGAAACCCTGCTGAATATCTTACAGGCAGCAGGTGCCCGAATCACCAAAACGGAATACATTGCCTGTCCCTCCTGTGGACGCACCCATTTCGATATCCTTACCAGATTAAAAGAGATTCGTAGTGCCACTTCCCATCTTACCACCCTGAAGATCGGGGTGATGGGCTGTATTGTCAATGGGCCTGGTGAAATGGCCGATGCTGACTACGGGTATGTGGGAGCCGGGCCGGGCCGGATAAGCATCTATAAGGGCAGAGGGGCCCGGATCCGGAACATCCCCGAAAAAGAGGCCCTGGAAGCATTAATTAAGCTGGTGAAAAGTGAGGGCGACTGGATCGATCCCTGATTCCTGTTCATGATTTACCACCTGTCAAAGGGGGTCGCTACCTGGAAGAAAAAGCCATGTTCTCCATAGCGGTTGATCGCATAATAGATACTGAAAACCTGGTCGTAATAGGTTATCAGGTCAATTCCGCCCCCGGCTGAAAACTGCCAGGTATTGACCATAGTATTGGTCGGGTTGGGGAAATGATTGTTTACATAAGCAAAATCAGCAAACAAATTGACATATAAAGCATAATGTATCTTGTTAAACTGTTCCATCTTTATGAAAGGGATTGTATAGCTGTTAGGCTTAATCACCTGGATCTTCAAATTGTACAAGGTGATCACATAATCTGATCCATCCATCACATAAGGTTCATAAGCCCGCAGGTTCTCATTATAACCCAGAGCTTTGTTCAGTATATGGGGCATTGTCTTCTCAGTAGAATATTTCGCCTTTGTAGTATTATAAAAGTAGAGCCGGTTCACAATTTTCTGATGATACATCAGGATGCCGGTCAAACGAAAGCTCGGAAATTCAAAATCCGTAATGCCCAGGCCAACCTGTTCGGCTTTAAACTTGACACTATATCCTTCCAGGGGATACACCTTGGAGTCCCGGACATCATAATTAAATTGGTAGGTTAAAACGAAATAGTTTTGGCTGGTAGCGCCGTTACCCAAATAATTACTGTTGACGGCAGCTACAGAATCAGAGACATGGTAATCATAGTAATCAAACCTGAGAGCATGTGAAGTATAATATTTTCTACGATACCTGTAACTGGCATAAGCATTGAACCTGGTCTGTGCCGGAAGGTCCGGGGGTTGGTATTCAAGCGGTTTGTTGTTGACCGTTTCAATATATACTTCGTCTTGCTGATTGGCACTGAAACCGGTCGAGATTCCATGGTTTAGCTTTTTACCAAGATTGGGTTTCGTGTAGGCCAGCGCATACTCCTTTAAATATCCCAGTTTGATTTTTCCCGTGAGCAGTTCGTTCCTTCCCCGGAAATTATTCCATTTCAACCAGGCTCCGTAGTTTATCTTACTCCAGTCTCTGCTTTCAAGAAAGCTATTAAAATTCCTGTCGGCATACTCCAGGATCGGGACCGGCCAGATGTACCACCGCTCTGTAACTTCAACAGTCACATCGATCTGGTTATCTCCCAGGTGCTTAACATTAAGAAAAACAAAATTGAAAATGGCTAGGTTCAGCAGGTTTTCCTTGCTCCTTTGCAGTGCGGGTATTAACTGCATTTTAAACACGGTATCCCCGGGAGAAAAAATCAATTCTCTTAGTATCACAGATTCATGGGTTACCTTGTTCCCACTGATCAGTATGTCGTGAATATGCAGTATATCGTCGGTGATCACCAGGGAATCCTGCGATACTGCTTCTGTTACATGACACAGCAGAAAACAAACCACCAACATTTTTATTGTCTTTGCCATTTACATCATGCTCAAGGAGTGCAAGGTAATAAATTATTTAAACGTACTTTTGTAGTTAAAACGCCACTTATGAGAGCAATAATCATTTTATCTATTCTATGGTTTATTCCAAATTTCCTTAGCGCTCAGACTTATATACTCCCAACTGATATCCCATTCGAAAAAGTTAAAGTAAGCGGAAATATACACCTGCAATTTGTAGTTTCAGATAGTATACTGCTTCAGTTCGAGGGAGATACTGTGCCAGAGCAGCTGAACATTGAATGGAGTGATGGCATGCTAACTCTGAAAATCCCGACTGAATTAAAAAAGGCACCAGCAATCCGGGTTAAATTGTACCATACAGGCCCTTCAGACCTTGAGATCACCCGGGGAGCGGTGGTTCAATCGGCCGATACCCTGAGTACCCCTGTCCTTTCTCTTAGGGCGGATTCGGGGGGAAAAGCCGAATTTGCTATTGACACCGACTCATTGAGTGCGCGCGTGACCCAGGGAGGCGATATCATCCTTCATGGATCTACTCGAAGTCAGCTGATCCACGCCAACACCGCCGGAAATTTCCTGGGCTATGAACTGGAAGCCAAAAGTACCTGGGTAAAAGCTTCCACGAGTGCCCAGGTGAAGGTAAATAGTTCAATGTATTTGAATGTCAACTCAAAAAGTACAGCATTTGTGGGTTATCTGGGCATGCCGGATCATACGGCGTTTAAAAACAGTATGGGAGGTAAAATTACTCAACAGAATCAATAAGCAGCTGAGCCAGCTGCATGTCGGTGGGGGTGGTTATCTTAATGTTTTCCCGGTTGCCTTCCACCAGTGCAGGCGCACCGAAAGCTTTCTCATAAACGGAAGCATCATCGGTAAAAGCGTTAAGGTATGGCTGTTGATATGCCTGTATGATCCGGTCTGATCTGAATACCTGCGGGGTTTGCACCCGCTTCAAACTGGAGCGATCCACGTAAACAGACCCTCCATTAGCATCCAGCATCCTGACTGATTCGTCCATGTCGATAACCGGAATCGCGCTTCCTTTACGAAGAGCTGCCTCGTAACAACGAGCCAGGGTATCCTGACTTACTAGTGGTCTTACGGCATCGTGAATTCCCGTCAGGGATTCTTGATCCACATGGGTCAATCCATTCTTAACAGAATCATAACGGTTTGCTCCTCCCTGGGCAAGCGTAAGTCCCCTGGCTATCTCATAGGTATCGGCCAACTGTTCCCACAGCTCTCTGTGTGCGGAGGCCAGTACCACCACAAGCTTCATTTTCGGATCAAAGTGTTGAAATCTTTCCAGGGTATGAATAATCAATGGTTTCCCCAGGAGTGGAAGGTACTGTTTTGGTAGCTCCCCTCCCATTCGACTGCCCGATCCTGCAGCTACTATGATGACTGCCTTTTTCATTTGAAATAGCTGTCAATAAGTTCCATAATAGTAGTTCGGTCCAGCGGTTTGGTAACAAAATGATTGCATCCGGCCCGGAGGCTCTCCTCCTTTTCCTCTGCCATCACATATGCTGTCTGTGCGATTATGGGAACCGAAGAATTAAATTTCCTGATAAGCCTGGCCGCATCAATGCCGCTCAATTCGGGCATCTTAATATCCATCAAAATGGCATCAGGAACAAGCTTCTTGGTCAGGCTTACTACCTCACGTCCATTCCTCGCTCTATGGATCGTGGCTCCGGATTGCCGTAGCATCTCTCTGACAAAGAGCCAGTTTAATTCCTCATCCTCCGCCACCAGGATATGCTTGTTACTCCAATTATACGTTTTATTGGATATCAGAACTCTGGACTCTTCCACAGGTTCTTCAACCACCAGCGGTAGCGTAAAATAGAATGTGGTTCCTTTTCCCATTTCCGATTCTACCCACATCTCTCCTCCCATCAAATCTACCAGACTCTTGGATATGGGCAATCCTAGACCGGTCCCCGAGGCTTGTAGCGAGCGTTCCTGGTTTACCTGTCCAAACCTGTCAAAAATAAGACGGATCTTGTTATTGGGTATTCCAATTCCACTATCGCTTACAAAGAACTCCACATGACGATTATCCTTCAAGTTATAACCAAAGGTAATGTGTCCCTCCTTGGTAAACTTGATGGCATTACCAATCAGGTTGTTGAAAATCTGGCTCAACCTGAAATCATCCGTAACAATTGTGAAATCGTTGGATTCATTCCCCTTCCTCAAGTTGAAATCCACCAGCTTCTCTCCGGGAGCATCCCCCCTGATGCGATGAAAAAATAAGGAATAAATCTCATCCAGGATGCTATTGATTCGTACCGGTTTGTTGGAAATTTTAAGCTGTCCGGATTCAATCTTTGATATATCAATAATATCATCAATGATGTTCAACAGTTGATTGGAGGAGTGATCAATATGTTTCAGGAAGAGGTCTTTTTTATCTTCGGACAGTTTCGGATCCCTTAGCAGGTTGGCAAAGCCAATAATGCCATTCATAGGAGTCCTTATTTCATGTGACATGTTGGCTAAAAATGAGGTTTTGAGGCGGTCCGACTCTTCCGCCCTGTCCCTGGCTTCCTTCAACTCATTTTCAATTCGCATCAGGTCTGAAACATCCTTAAAGATTCCCATGATCATGGTAATCACGCCGCGTTCATCCCTGATGGGTATTTTATTCTTCTCCATCCAGAATCCCTCCACTCCTTCATCCTCGAAATAAAGAATCTTGTTGACTATGGGGTTTCCTGTTTCGAGAATGGCGCGATCCTCTTCCATCATTTTCCGGGCCACCCGCTTGGTAAAAAATACCTTATTGGTTTTGCCGGCAGCCTCCCCGGATTCGGAGACTCTCAACAGTTTTGCCATCATCCGGTTCACCCGGATATAGCGGTAATGCCTGTCTGTAAAAAATATACAAAAGGGCATAGTCTCCAGGAGGACTTCCAGTGTCTCTCTCTCCCGGTGAAGGGCCTGCAGAGAACCTGTAAGATTGGTGACATCTTCCCGGTACCCTCCGGTACCCGTAATCTCCCCTAGTTCATCTCTTACCGGGAAATGAACAGATTTAATAATCCTTTTTTGTTTGGAATAAGTTAGTTCGCTGATTTTCCCGGAATTATGAACTTCACGCTCCCCCTCCTCGATCTGTCTGGCTTCCTCCTGGTCAAAGACTTCTCTGTCTCCCTTGCCAATGACCTGAGAAAGCTCTTTACCCAGGGTGGCCAAAAATATTTCATTCACCTGAATGAATTTTCCATTTTCATCCTTAAACCAGGTAGCAAAAGGCAAAGATTCCAACAGTGCCTTTAACTGTGAATCAGTGCTCTCGTCCGTATGTTCTCTGTGCTTGCCTATTATCTATCCTCCTAAAATGCTGAATCCCGCAGGAATTTGTTTTTCTCTTGGTGTGATGCTCAGCAGAGGCACCGTAGTTGTTTTGACCATTTGCTGGGCATAAGAGCCGAGAAAAACGTTCCATTTATCAATTTCGCTGGACATAATGGTAATCAGATCTGCGTCAACCGCTTCTGCATAATTACAGGTTAAGCCTGGCAGACTCTCACCCACCAGTGTTTTGTCAACGGTCTGCAACTTCCTCTTCTTAAAATAGTTGATTACCTGCTTTGAATAGGAATCCAGCCTTGCTAAATCCCGTTTGTTATTCCGTATAGAAATGGATATTACATGTAGCTCCGCGCCAAACAACTCGGCCACGTCCGCCGCAAACGGGGCCTTTTGACGAGTGTCGAGATGCAACTTAATGGGCACAACAATTTTTTTAACCTGGTCCGGAATACTGGTTCGCAGGGTAAATACCGGTTGTTCGGTGGCGGCCATAATTTTCAGGGCATTGCTCCCGATAAAGAGCTCTTCAAAACCCGAGGCGCCATGAGTCGAAGCAGAAATCACGGCATTCTCAAAGGAATTTACCTGGTTCACAAGCTCTCTGTATACTTTCCCTTTTTTTATGACAAAGCCGAGTTTAGACTGATTTCCCAGCGAAGGACTAAATTTCTTAACCAGCTTTTTAAAATGGGCCTCTGCATATTTGTGTTCCAGTTCTACCACGCTGGACTGAAAATTGGAACTGTTGGTCAACACATAGACCATTTGGATGTTGATCTTTTTCTTCTGTGAAAACAAAAGGGCCCATTCAATACCCTTTAATGAATCCACTGAGAAATCAATGGGTACTATGAAATTGGTCATGGCTTCTCTTTTAGATATCTCTGCTAATTTAACCAAATCAGATGAGAATTATTAATTTTGCGAGGTATAATCAATAGACTCAATTCATATGGCGCTGGAAGTTGTTCTCGGAATAGATATTGGAGGTACATATACAAAAATCGGACTGGTGGATCGTGAGGGATCTATCCATTTCGAAGATGAGATCAGCACTCGCGGCTATGCTACCATTGAAGAATTCATCCATGCTCTCCATTCACATGTTATGCAGAGCCTGGAGCAGATCGAAACATCCTTTCTGCTGCTTGGTATCGGTGTGGGCGCTCCCAATGGCAACTATTATGAAGGGACTATTGAGAACGCTCCCAACCTGGCCTGGAAGGGAAGAATTGAATTTGTAAAACTGATGGAAAATCAGTTTCACCTTCCCATCCTGGTTACCAATGATGCCAATGCGGCTGCCCTGGGCGAGATGCTTTTTGGAGGTGCTGGGGATATGAAGAATTTTGTGATGATCACCCTGGGTACCGGTCTGGGAAGCGGTCTTGTGGTGAACGGTGATATTATCTACGGACATGATGGATTTGCCGGAGAGCTTGGGCATGTACTTGTTTATGATCACGGCAGACAGTGTGGGTGCGGTAAAAGGGGTTGTCTTGAAGCGTATGTGTCGGCAACTGGCATCAAACGAACTGTTTACGAAATGATGGCGGAAGAGAACATTGAGAGTGACTTTCGAAAAATACCCTTCTCCAAATTAAAACCTAAAATGATTACCGCCCTGGCCGAAGACGGTGATCCTATAGCCATCAAAGCTTTTGAAAGAACTGGCTACCTGCTGGGTCGCGCCCTGGCCGACACAGTGGCCCATATCAGTCCGGCTCGTATTTTTCTTTTCGGTGGCCTTGCCAAGGCCGGAAAGTGGATCATCGATCCAGCTAAAAAAAGCATGGAAGAGCATCTTTTGCCCATTTATCAGAATAAAATTGATATCGTTCCTTCCGCTCTTTTGAAAAAAAATATAGCTGTTCTGGGGGCTGCTGCGCTGATCTGGAAGCGCCTGGATAAGAAGACCGGGAATTGACTTTCCTATTTCTCCAGAGTCATGGAAACTTCATGATCCCAGTTGGACCTGACCTCAATCTCCACGGGTAGTAGTTCCAGGGGTTCGGGTTGCACCTTCGTTAAATATTCGCCGGTATCCCATTTTTCATTTTCATTGAGATCGTGAATAAACTTGAAACTATAGTCTTTTGGGGACAGGAAAGGAAAAGAATATTGTCCATCGGTTTTTACTATCCTTTCTTCAATAAGGGTCTTGCCACTAAATAGCTGTACCAGGACCTGGTTATTTACATTTGCCAGCGAAAGAAGGATTTGTCCGTAATACTCCAAATCGCGGGTTTTAAAGCTTATGTCTATGGTGTCATGTTCCATGGGATAGATGCTTTTAAGGGCACCGGGGAGTGCCAACATCCGGTAGGCAGATGCAGACTCCCAGGAAGCACTCAGGGTGGCCCTGTAAGGATTCAGAGTGTCGGCCTTCAATACAAAAGGAATCGGAAGTTCCACTGAATCGGGAATATGGAAGAGGGAGAATAGTGTATCATTCAGCTTTCCCATGGGAAAATCAAGTCGCATAGGCAGGTCGCGGTTCAGATCCTGGTTCCCGTTGTTCCTAAGCGTATGGATCTCCAGCTTTTCCTCCTCCTTCTGAGGCACTTGTTCCCTTTTGTTTTTGCTCTGTTTCTCCCGGTAGGTAAACGATATGGTGTCTCGCCTGACCACAAATTGTTCAGTGGTATCCTTAACAGTATAGCCCAGTACCATTTGAAGAGTGTCTTTTTTGTAGTGTGCCGAATCCTGTATCCAGAGTGTCAGGCTATCCCGGTTCATTCCAAAGTGTTCCAGGAACCGGGGCGCACTTTCATCAGCAGCTTGAAGAGATCTGATAGAAAAAGTATCGCTAAGCGGAAGCGCAAATACAAGTTCTAATTTTCGCCGGTCTTCTCTTATATAGTCAGTCATATACTGAATGTCTGAAGCTTCGGTAAATAGCATCAGATCGATGTATATGGCGTTCAGATCCGGGCCGAGTTCGGCAATTGAGTCCGACGCAAAAGCTGAGGAATCTGCTCCTGTGGTATCGGGTATGCTAAGAGAAACTATCGAATCTCCCAGCAACTGCCGTGTAAGATCTGCATTAACAATCAAACTGGTATCCAGGAAGGCAATTTCTTCTGTTGGCAAATCAAACAGTAAGTTATTGTTCCCGTCTTTCAGGGCAAATACCTTATACATATCGGGACGAAGGTTATTCACACTAAAAACCCCGCTATCATTTGAACGACCAACATAAAGTGGTATATCTAGTAAGGGCACCGAGTCCCTGAGATCCGTGTAGAGCATGATGGAGATAGCCTCATCGGGCACTTCAAGATTTTCAGCATATTTCAGGCTTCCCCTAACCGACATGGAATCCAGTATATCGCCTGTGGAAAAGACATATTCAAAGTTTTGAAGCTTGTTTCCTTCGTGAAGGTCCTTAATCGCATTCCCAAAATTAAAGGTATAGGTGGTGTTTGATTTTAGAGTGTCTGTGTACTCAATAATCATGGTCTTCTTTTTCAATTTGACCTCCGGTTGCTCTTCCATTGGAGGAGAAACAATCAGTTGCTGGTTCACATTATCCAGGACAATGTATTCATCAAAAGTTACCTCGATCCTTTTTGCCTCAAATCGTGTGGAATAGTTGGGGGGGTCGCTTTCAAGCACCACAGGTGGATCTTCATCGCGCGCCCCACCTGAGGGGCTTCCCTGTTGAGCACAGCTCCAGCAAAAGAGTATAAGCGGGAGATAGTAAATGTATTTAACAGACACGTTCCTTCATTTTAATGCAAACATACAAAGATATAAGCTTCAGGGGAAACCCCCGGAATCTTATTATATTTGTAGCATTAATTATAAACTCGGCTCTTATGATAATTGATGCCATTACCTGGAATGTGGACCCCGAAATATTCAGTATTGGACAACTGAGCATCCGTTGGTACGGCTTGATGTTTGCTTCAGCCTTCCTCTCCGGTTATATCGTTTTTACACGCTTCCTGGCTACCGAAAGGCTTACTTCAGAAATGATGGATCAACTTTTGATTTACATTGCTGTTGGTACCGTAATTGGGGCCAGGCTTGGTCATTGTTTCTTTTATGAACCGGACTACTTTCTGGAAAATCCGCTGGAAATCCTGAAAATCTGGAAGGGCGGACTGGCCAGTCACGGGGCTGCCATCGGCATCCTGCTTTCGCTTTGGTTATACGTCCGAAAACACAAACTCTCCTTCCTCTGGATGATCGATCGCATTGTGATTGTGGTGGCCCTGGGCGGAGCGTTTATCAGATTTGGAAATCTTTTTAATTCAGAAATTTACGGTCTTCCAACCGATCTTCCCTGGGGCTTTGAGTTTGTAAGGGACAGGCTGTATGACTCCAATACCGGGGAAATTCTTCCCACAGTGGCCCGGCACCCCACGCAGCTCTACGAAGCGCTTAGTTATCTCATGATTTTTACAGTGCTCTTTATCTTTTACCGTAAAAGGCATATGAAGGTGCGGGATGGCTTTATCTTCGGCGTCTTTATGATCCTGCTTTTTGCTGCTCGTTTCTTTATTGAATATGTGAAAAACGACCAGGTGGCTTTCGAAGCCGGGATGCAGTTTAATATGGGACAACTGCTCAGTCTTCCATTTATTCTTGCAGGGGTAATCATGATTGTCTGGACCGCTAAGCGACCCCATTACTTTTCACAGGAGCCCATTCCCAAAGCCCCTAAGAAAGGTAGAAAGGCCAGCTAAACTCTTTCCTTATGGAGACAGGAAATTTCTGGTTTGCGTTTGGACTTACTTGTTTTGCCGGTTTATCAACCGGAATTGGCAGCGCACTGGCCTTTTTCACTAAAAGTACAAACACCCGTTTCCTTTCTGTTAGTCTTGGATTTTCAGCAGGAGTAATGGTCTATGTGTCCTTTGTTGAGATTCTTCAAAAAGCACGAATATCGCTTATACCAGCCTATGGAGAAAAACTGGCCGCCTGGTATGCTGTGCTCGCTTTTTTTGCCGGCATTCTGATTATCGCCCTGATCGATAAGTTGATTCCCTCTCAGGAAAACCCGCATGAGATCAAAAGGATAGAGGACATGGCTAAAAACAATAACAGGGATCCTAAACTGGTGCGTATGGGTATGTTTACAGCTTTGGCCATAGGCATACACAACTTCCCGGAAGGGATAGCCACGTTTATGGCTGGCCTCTCCGATCCCACCCTGGCCATCCCCATCGCTGTGGCCATTGCCATTCACAATATTCCGGAAGGTATCGCAGTTTCAGTTCCTATTTCCTACGGTACAGGAAGTAAAAAAAAGGGCTTCTTTCTTTCTTTCCTTTCGGGACTGGCTGAACCTATTGGCGCCCTGCTCGCCTGGTGGATCCTTATGCCCTTTATGAATGACAATCTCTTTGGATTTATCTTTGCCGCAGTAGCCGGGATCATGGTCTTTATCTCCATCGATGAACTGCTGCCTACAGCCAGGGAGTATGGTTTGCACCACCACTCCGTTTATGGCTTTTTAGCCGGGATGGCTGTTATGGCACTTAGCCTCTTACTGTTTATTTAAATGTCAGAAAAGAAAAGAGTCAGGCGGAGGAACTCCCATCAGCACCACGCAGTGAACGAAAATAATCTGCTGGCGGCAACCTTTCTAAACCTGGTGATAACTGTTGTGGAAATTGCGGGAGGCCTCCTGTCGGGCAGCCTGGCCCTACTTTCCGACGCCCTCCATAATCTCAGTGATACCTTTGCCACCTTCATCGCTTACCTGGCTACCATTATTGGCAGGCGCGAGGCCAATCACAAAAAGACCTTCGGTTATAAGCGGATGGAGATCCTGGCTGCTCTGACCAATGCGGTGATCCTGATTGTGATAAGTGTCTTCCTGATGAAAGAGGCCTGGCACAGATGGCAAAACCCGGCTCCCATTAACTCCATGATCATGCTCGTGGTGGGAATGATCGGCTTGCTGGCCAACCTCTATGCGGTACTCATCCTTAGAAAAGATGCGGGTAAAAGTATCAATGTGAAGGCTGCATATATGCACCTGATTGGAGACAGCCTCTCTTCTGTGGTGGTTATCATTGGCGGTGCGATGATTCAAATATTTAAAATCTACTGGATCGACCCCATCATTACTGTCCTCATCTCCATATATATTATCCGTTCCGGATTTGTTATCCTGAAAAATTCCGTCAACATCCTTATGCAATCGGCCCCGGATCATCTTGATCTTTCCCAGATTAAACTCAGGGTTGAACAGGAGCCGGAGGTCTTAAACATCCACCACATCCATGCCTGGATGCTCACTGATCAGGAAGTACACCTGGAGGCTCATTTAGAATTGCAGAGCGATCTGAAACTTAGTCAGGTAAAGATGATACAAGAAAAAATTGAGAGGTCTCTTCGCCGGGAATTCAAGATTGTACACATCACCCTTCAATTTGAGTATAATACGAACCATGCCAACAGCCTTATCCATACAAAAACAAGGTAGATGACAAGGGAACAAAAGATTATTCGCGCGTCCTGGTGGGCCATTGCAGGTAATGCCCTGCTTGCCTTTCTTAAACTGGGAGCCGGATTTATATCCGGAAGCTTTGCGGTGATCGCAGATGGAATAGACTCCGTATCAGATATTGTCTCGTCGATGGTTGTCCTGGTGGCGGCCAGAATCATTGCCAGACCTCCCAATATCAAATTCCCCTACGGTTATAAAAAAGCCGATACCGTTGCCACCAAGGTGCTCTCTTTTATGATTTTCTTTGCGGGAGCCCAGCTGGGCTACTCCACCATACGGGTCCTTGTGATAGGGGCATCCATGGAGACTCCGGGCAGACTTGCTATCTGGGTTACGCTGATTTCGATCCTGGGGAAATTCTTCCTGACCCGTTTGCTCTCACGCACAGGTAAAAAGGTGGAGAGTACCATGTTGATTGCCAATGCCAGAAACATGCGTAATGATATCCTTCTGTCCCTAAGCGTACTGGCCAGTCTGATTTTTACAGTGGTCCTGAAAGAGCCCCTTATCGACCGGCTTATCGCTCTTCTGATCAGTCTGTTCATTATGTATACAGGATTTAAAATCTTTATGAAATCCAATATTGACCTGATGGATGGAATCGACAATACCGAGGTATACGACAAGCTGTTCCAATCGGTTCATTCCGTAAAGGGCGCCCATAATCCCCACCGGGTCAGAGCACGGAAAATTGGACATTACTATATGATCAACCTCGACATTGAGGTCGATCCTGACCTAAGTGTTAAAGACGCACATGATATCGCCAAAAATGTGGAGAACAGCATTAAAGCGAACCTTCGAAACATATACGATGTTATGGTTCATGTGGAGCCCCTTGGAAACCTGGAAGAAGATGAGAAATATGGCATTACTGAAACGGAAATTCATAATCAAAATTTAAAAAAATGATAAGCCGGGAAAGACCCATGTACAGGGTGGTGCTTGAGAATCTTCAGCTTCTGCCCCTTCTGCCCCGATTCAACCTTAAATCCGGTTTTGGAGAAAAGAGCGTGGACGAGGTATGTCGTGCCCATGGGGTCAACACAGATTTTTTCCTTGAAATTGCCAACGCTTACCTGGATGAATTGTATGTCCCCTCAGAAGGACTTTCGCTCTTCTCCCTGGGTACCATGGTAAACTATATCAAATCCACCCATAACTACTATACAGATATTGCCCTGCCCATGGTAGAGGAGAAAATACACCGGCTGATGGAACGCTCCAAACTATCAGAAAAGGAGGTCCATCTGGTCATCAATTTCTTCAATGACTACAAGAAAGATTTTATGACCCATATCTCACAGGAGGAAGAGCATATTCTTCCTTATGTGCTTGAATTAGAGAGGCAATCCTCCCTGAAAAAGCCTGATCCTAAATTTATTCAAAAACTTCGAAGCTACTCCATCAGCGAATTTGAACAAGAACACGACCGTTTGGAAATCAGTCTGGAGCATCTTTCTGAACTCATCATCAAATACCTTCCTCCTTTTGATGATCTACAGTTGTGCCACCAGGTTTTGAACGACCTGTCCATTCTGATGAAAGACCTGGTGGATCACGCCGATATGGAAGATAAGGTCCTGATTCCCCGGGTTGCCGAGTTGGAAAGAGAATTACTAAACAGCGGGTCTCTTGCATGAGAATTTGGGATTTCATACTGATTATTGACTCCTACCTCGTAAGAAAGGGGCTGGTCTCCATGCTAAACCGTATTCAGGGTATCAGGGTGCTGAAGGAGTTTGGCTCAGGCGATCCATTTCTGACCCACTTGCAGAGTCACCCGGTAGATTATATTATCATGAGCCAGTCTGTATTTGAAAGTTCGCATGAGCTTTTCATATCGAAACCCGAATTGCTTGAAAAAACAATCCTTCTACAGAGTTCTCATAAAGATGCACTTACAACAGGCTTGCCACCACATAAAGGACAGACCACCATTCACCTGATGGAGGATAAAGAGGCCATAGTTTATAAAATCCGGAATCTGCTTGACCGCCGCAAGCAAAGCGATCCGGGAAGCCCTTCTATGGGACTTTCTCCACGAGAAACAACCATCGTCAGGCTGGTCTCCATGGGACTAACGAACCGGCAGATTGCAGAAAAGCTTTTCCTGTCTGCTCACACGGTTATGACACACCGGAAAAACATCAGCAGCAAGCTGAGAATAAAATCTGTTTCCGGGCTAACCGTCTATGCCATTGTCAATAACATTATCACCATTGAAGAAGTAAGCTCCTTACCTGCCAAGTAATGTGTATATTTGTTAAAAATAAATCCTTTCAATATGACGACTGAAAAGAAAACCAATGTAAATGCTTTGTACGGAGTCTTGGGACTGCTGGTAGTTGTACTGGCCGTTGCCGTATATATGCTGCTTGATACGCGAAAAAACCTGAACCTGGTTTCCACAGATTTGGCTGAAAAAACGGAATTTTTTCGTGTTGAAAAAGATTCCCTTGAAGGGGAATTGCGTAACATCTATTTCAGATACGACACCCTTGAAACAAACAGCCTGGAACTGCAGGTGGAGATGCAACAGCAGAAAGAGAAAATTGAAAAACTTATCTCTATTCAGGCCGACGACGCATATAAGATTCGTATGTACCGGAAAGAGATGGAGACCTTGCGTACTGTTTTGAGAAGTTATATTGTGCAGATCGATTCCCTGAATATGCAAAACCAGGAATTACTGGCCGAAAATAAACAGCTGCGGAACACCGAGTTGCGCCTGAGCACCGAAAAGAAGCAACTTGAAGAGGATAAAACCCAGCTGGAAGAGATCAAGGACCTTGCCACCATGCTTCAGGCATCTCAGATCGACATGCACATGCTAAACAAACGCGACAAAGAGTCAGACCGGATCAGAACGGCCGTAAAAGTTAGGGTTGATTTTGTGCTCCGGGCCAACAATGTGGCCCTTATGGGTGAGAAAAAGATCTTTCTTCGCATTATCAGACCCGACCTGGTGGTACTGGGCTCACCAGAACTGGAGGTCATTGATTTTAATGAAGAACAAATTCCTGCTTCTGCTTCCCGAGTTATCAATTACGAAAACGAAGACCTTCCTGTCTCTATTTTCTGGGCCAATGACGGGGAGATAGTCCCCGGAGAACACACTGTGGAGCTCTATTCGGAAGGGAAATTAATCGGAATGTCATCATTTGTACTTAAATAAACCTTCTGTTCTGGTATGAACATCGGTATAATTATTGGGCGGATTGGTGGCGTTGATGGTGTGGCCCTGGAAACCGAGAAATGGATCGGGGTTCTGAAGGCAATGGGACACCGGGTAAGCACCCTTTCCGGACAGTTCCAGGAGCGCCCCATGGACCCGGATACGGAAACCCTGGTTCCTGAAATGTCTTTTTTTTCTCCGGAAAGCTTCTGGAGTCAGAAAAAGGCTTTTTTCTACCCGGAAACCAATGCAGAAGAACTGATTGAGCATCTGAATCTCTACTCAAAAGTGATCTATAAAAAGATCATGAACTGGATACAGGAGCGAAAAATTGAACTGCTAATCTCTGAAAACGCGTCTGCCCTCCCATCCCACCTGGAGATGGGAATGGCCATCAACAAAGCGGTACATAAGACCGGAATACCCACCATTACACATGACCACGATTTTGCCTGGGAGCGTGGCGACAGATACCTGTCACCACACAAAGAGATAAATGATTTTATCTCGGAAGTATTTCCTCTTCGGGCCCCCTCTTCAGTACATGCCGTCATAAATACCCATGCTGCCAACACTTTAAAAGATCGTTTCGGACGTGAAGCAATCAATGTTCCCAATGTGATGGATTTCGATCAGTCTTTTGGCTTCGAGAATCAAAAAAATGAGAACCTGGCCGAACATATGGGCTTCAGTAATACAGATTTATTTTTGTTCCAGATCACACGGATTGTCAGGCGCAAGGGAATTGAATCGGCAATTAGACTCATACATGAGCTAAACGATAAAAAGATTAAACTGATCATTACCGGCAACTACGCAGATGATGCCGGGAGCGCCTACTACAATGAGCTTGTAAACCAGATACATGAGCTAAAGGTGGGTGAACAGGTCAGTTTTGCCTACCACCTGTTTCATAACAAAGGTCTTTCCAGCGGTAATGGGGAAGTGCGGTTCTCATTGTCAGATGCTTATGCCAGGGCTACGGCCTGTACCTATTTCAGTACTTATGAGGGCTTTGGCAATGCCTTTGTAGAGGCGGTGCTGGCCAGGCGGCCCATTTTCGTAAACAATTATGAACCGGTCTATCTTCCCGACATCGGCAGCAAGGGGTTCCGGACCGTAATGATCGAAAACGGAGAGCTTACCGATCGGGCTGTCCAGGAGATGGCAGATATCATTTATAATCCCTCCCTGGCCACAGAAATCGCAGAGTATAACTACCAGTTGGGCAAAAAATATTTTTCTTACGATACCCTTCGGGAAAAACTGGAAGAACTGATTGCTTTGGCCATGGCAACAGCCGGAGCTTAATCCATAAACAGAGCTCTGAGGATGTGGTCGGTGATCAGCCACTGTCCTGGTTCGATGAACAGCCTTCCCCCTGCAGCAGACATGCTGCCATTTTTAAGAAATGCTTGTGCGCTACTTTCAAAATGTACGCGAAATTCCAGGCCAAAGGCCTCTTCCATATGTGCAGGATCGGCACCCCGCCTTGTTCTCAGTGATGTAAGCAGATAGTCGTGGTATTTTTCGCTGCTTGTCAGCTGCTCGGTTTCATCAATCTTATCTCCATTATTAATTCCTCCAATATATCCTTTTAATGAGGAAGTATTCCAGCTTCGTCGCTCACCGTCATAAGAGTGGGCCGAAGGACCAAGGCCAATATAAGAAGCTCCTGACCAGTATAACAAATTGTGTTTCGAACTCATTCCATTTCGAGCAAAATTTGATAACTCGTAATGGTCAAATCCAGCGGAGAGGAGTTTCTCCCTCAGTATTCTATATTGATCAACACTCTCCTCCTCCTGTACCGGGTGCAATCTTCCGTTTTTTCTCCAGTGATCAAAAACAGTTCCTGGTTCGAATGTGAGGTGGTAGGCTGAAAGATGGGAAACCGGAAGTGAAAGTGCTTTCTCAATATTCTCCTCCCATTCATCAAAAGACTGGCCGGGTATGCCATAGATCAGATCCATGGTGATATTTTCAAAACCCCCGGAAGAAGCCAGGAGGACCGACGCTTCAGCCTGCTCGGCATTATGAGACCTTCGCATGATCTCCAGATCTCTTTCATGAAAGGATTGGATCCCGATACTTAGTCTGTTAAAGCCCAAAAGACCCAGGCTTTTTACCGTATGTTCATTCAGATCGTCCGGATTACATTCGATGGTCCATTCGGGAGACTCCTGAAATGAATGGTACTTGTATAGGGCATTAATAATTCTTTCCAGATGCCTGGCAGACAAAAGCGAGGGGGTACCTCCGCCCAGGTATAGGGTTTCCAGTGAGTGGCCTGTACTGCTTTCTCCTTTCTGCCTGATCTCCTCAAGCAGTGCATCCACAAATGGGTCCAGATAGCGCAGACTTACCGAAAAATAAAAATCGCAATATCTGCACGCTTGCCGGCAGAATGGAATATGAATGTAAATACCGCGCATATTTTACTCATCGATAAATCCGATTAGGACATTGGAAACCGCTCTGGGCTCCGGGGGAAGGGCATATGCGTCTTCTTCGTAACTACTGTTATAGGGAGAAATGTTCAGTGTGGTATTTCCAACCACAAGAGTGCTGCTCCCTCCTGGATCAAAGCCCATGGCTTTGTCCATTCCGTGCATTTGAAGGATCTCTGCCATGTCCCGATGGGTGGCACCCACCGATTCCCTGATCCGTCCATTGATAGTCAACACGGCTAGTTCGTTTTTCTTATTAATTCCTACAGCTATTTTGGGTCCGCGCATCTCTGTATAATCCAGCCTTGCAGCCTGTGTGCGAATTGAGTTGATGTGCTTCCAGCCTTCAAGCTCCATATCTATTTCGCATCTGCCTCCTTCCAGTAGAAGCGGTCCCGCCTCCACAGCATGCTTCACTTCTTCCATTCCGGGTACCATAAGCTCCACTACTTCGCCTGGCAATAATCCTTTCGGAACAGCCTCCGGATCCAGGGCCAGTGTAAGTCCAACCGGCACCACCGGCAGCTGCTCATTTTTCCTGGTAAACAGGACCTCTTTTACCACATTCCCAGACAGGCGGATAAGGGTTCTCCCTTCTCCCTCTATCTTATCTTTCGGGTATAGTAGATCGTAGTAAGATCGAAGTCCCTTTTTACCATCATTGTTATAAGCAAGCTGATCAAACAGGATTTCGTGTCCTTTCCAGCTTAATTTCAGCCCATTGCTGCAATTTACCCTTTGAATATCAATACTGCCATCTTTATAAACAAGTAGTGCGGGTTTATTAAAAAGAGGAGCTGAGCTCATTATTCCTCCCGAAATTAGCAGTCCCAGCGGAGATCCTATGTAGGTTTCTGGGAGCCCCAGCTTTCCAACCAGTTCAGGATTTAGTATGTAACCCCCATTCCAGGCGATCTGAGCCCTTATGCCCTTTTGTCTCTTGAAAGCATTCACAAACTGCCCTACGGTTCTGGGTCTGTCGGGTGTTGAAACAGCCATAAAATCCCAGCTTTCCTTTCTAAAATTGAGACTGGCAAGGGCGCCATTGTATGGCATGCCATCGGAATAGGTACCGCTCAGGAAACTAAAACGGACCGGGCCTGGATTTATCTCTCTATTAGCCAATGTGTTGAGTGCGTGCTTTAAGGGGCTGCCATGAAGTGCGGCGTCCTCTTTGATGGCCGAAAAGACCGCCTCTTCTCCGAGTTTCTTTACAAGCTTTTTAAAAAGATCGCTTTTCATCCCCCGATCGAATTCTTTGGCTGTCTGAACAGGAGTTGGATACGAAAGCGTGGCTCTCACCCCCGCCGGCACAAATTGTATATAGCCACTGGAAATGGGAATTCCCATCATATGGGCCGTAAATTCATTGGGGACTTTTCCTATATGGAAGCGGTCCATGTCGACCATATCCGTCATCATAGCTGCATTACTGCGATTGGTCAGGATATACCCTTTCTGATCTCTGATCTCTCTCAACATCTTTAAGGCCTGGCTGCCCAGCTGTGGAAAGTGAATGCCCACACACACTTGTTTTGTGCGAATAATCTGAATCACTTTGAACTCGTAGAGCAACTTCAGCTCCTCCGATATGCCATGGATGATATAATCTGTGATCTCATCCTTGTTTAGCTGCTTTCCAAGATTTTTTTCCTGGGCAAAAATGTAAACGGCTTGCAGTTTAGAAGCCTCCTTTTCCAGCAACTCCCTGGTGATTATCTCCTCCAGGGGGAGCTTCATTCTGGAACGAATACTCTGCAGGGCAAAGAATTCCAGTTCATACATAATATAGGCTCCCGGGAAATAAGCAATGGGCCGGTTTTCCCTGAGCCGCTCAATTAATCTCCTCCTGTTATCAATGGCAAGATAGGAGCTCCCGGTCAGCTGCATCAGGGCCAGGTTCCAGTCCGTGAAAAACTGGGGGCTCAGGTCTACCTTATTTATCGGAGTGGGTTGAACAATGCCAATATAAAGGAGGTTGATCAGTCCCGTTAGCTCCTGGAAGGTGTAGTCCTGGTAAGGATAGTGGTAACTATTGCGATGGCGATAGGACATGGAATGATCGTGTTGTATGCTTTGCATTCCATCCCTGTATTCGAACATGGTTTCCACCGCATTGAAGAAGCGGTTTATAATCTTTTCTGGTACATGGCCCGAATCGGGATCGTTAAAAACAATGGATTGGCAAAAATGATAGGCCTTGCCACGTATCAGTTGCTGCTCAACTCTAAAAAAACTTGGGTCTATAAGCGACTTCAGCATATACATAAAACCTAACTTCGAATACCCTGGAAGATATTGCCTGTGCCTGGTATCCAGCAGGGCATGGAGGTTTTCATTGGAAAAACCGACCATCTCCCGGTAATCATCCAGGCTTTCGCGGACAATTCTAAGAGTTTTTTCACTTCCCTTTAACTGTTGGTAGAGCCGTTGCAGAATTTGATAAAGATTTTCATTGAGCGCATCCAGGCTGTATCGCTTGTAAACAACCCGCTGATTATGCCTGATTTCGTCGGTATAACGGTGTGGGAAAAAGATCCGGTCTGCAATCCGCTTCACCATTCCGTCTGTAATTCTCTTCCCTTTAAACTCCAATACTTTCAAGCGGTCCCGCTCTCCCAGGTGTTCTCCAATCACCTCTGAATAAACCTGTTCGGGTTCATACCTCCTGCAAAAAATAGGTGTGCCGCAGGCCGTCGCTTCAATTATGGGCAGTCCGCGCCCTTCGGTTTTACTTGGCAGCAGCACCAGTGAGGAGATGTTATATAGCTCTGCGATCCCTGCCGGGTTCTTATATTTCTCTTTAAAAGCATCGCGGTCCAGCCCTCCAAACAAGAGTGCCAGATATACCCGTTTTTTTAGTTCGGGATCAAGCTCACTCAAAAGATCCCTGAAGCGCTCCACCAGCTTTTTATAATAGCCATAGTGCCCTGATGCAATGGGACCCGTAATAATCAGGGTTATTTTCAGGTGGGAGGTCTTAATGAATCTCCTTATCATTTCCTCCTCCTGAAACATTTTTAACAAGAGGTTGAAAGAGGTCTCTATTCTCTTCCTGGAGATAATTCTTGTGGGCTGCAAAAGAATAATATTCTCCTTGATAAAACGGTCCACCCGTGTAGTGCCCTCACCAATCAAAATCGGCAGCTGATTCTTCTCATCTACCAGTTCTTTTTCCAGCACATCCTCAACTGAATAACTATTTAGCTCTTGTCCGTATCTCGATAGGATATTTTCCAGTTGAATAAAGGTATTGATGTTCTTACGCTTGTCGCTTTTTGTATAATGAGAAGTGTCTACCGCTGTACCTATATCCATTACATTGGCGGGATTGTGGCCATTTACACGAACCAGGTGTTCGGATTGTCCCGTATTAATATTCACATTGATCCATGAGCGTGATTGCCATGGATATAACATTTCTATAATCGAAAACACTTCTCCCAGGTGACAGTTGGTGAAGAAGAAATCCCTCGGCCCTGGTCTGCTTCCAGATTTTTCCCTTTCGGGAGTACACATACCTCCCTCCCAGTAAAAATCGTGGTTGTTATTAATTACCGGAATCTTAAGAAATTCAGATATCAATACCAGGGCCAGTGCATAGGCCACATTTCCCGGATTGGAACAAACATTAATAATATAAAGCAGGTTGATTCCCTGCTCCTCAATATAAGAACCCAGCTTTTGAACGATATCAAGAGTCTGGCTCCATAGCTTTCCAATAAGCTCATTATATACAGGACCTCCCCTTTCCAGCCTGGTAAAGTAGAAATCGTGGTAAAGATTCCACTCGTTAAACCCGGCCAGTTCAGGAATTACCTTTTGTATATACTCCGCTTTTATAAACGGAGCAGTTTTTGTGTTGATCGTTCCTGCAATATAGTGAACCGGGATTCCGGGAACATTACGTCTCATCAGTGATGCATACTTGTCCACCTCAACGGTCACCCCGTCTACCATATAATGAAAGGAGAGGAAGGCCACTCCGCCAGTTCTTAATTCTTCTTTATAATCATCGTAGTTGCCTTCCCGCTGAATAGATGGATAGGCCTGTTCTTCCTTAAAACGATCAAGGAATAGTCCCAGGTCAAACCAGGTATTGATATGCTCTCCATGGAGGAAAGCAAGCAGTTTATCTACGTTCATTACAAAATAATTATCATCTTTGTTCGGGCTTGAAAATGCCTTCTATATATGCTAAGGTACGTGTTCCAATATAAATTTTCTATTCTGTTGGCTATTGTTATTTCTCTTTTAAGCCTGGCGCCGGCAAGTAGTTTTCCTGTTACCTCCCTTTGGAATATCCCGCATGTGGATAAGATTGTCCATATGTTGATGTATGCATCACTCGGTTTTGTGGCCCTGATGGAGAGCCGTTGCGCGCGTCAGTGCCTTGGAAATCATCTTATAATTCTCCTTGCCATCTTGCTGGCCAGTGCGCTTATCGAGGTTTTGCAGGCCACCGTTGTTTTATCCCGCGGAGCCGAATTGGTCGATTTAGCGGCGAATTTTTTTGGTCTTATGGCCGCTTACCTGGCTAAGCGGCTTATTGGTGGGTGGGGCTTATTTCGTTTTCTTAGATCCTGATTCGCTCTTTTCCTTCCCTGAATTCCGACGCCAGGTCGGCAATGGTTTCTGTACTAAAAACCCTTTTAATCTCGCCTCTTAAGGGGGCCAGCTTATTATGCATGCTACAGGGGTGCCTGTGATCACAAGAGCCGGTTCTGATCGCACAACTATCAAAGGAGTCCTTTCCGTCCATGAACTCAATGATTTCCATCACAGTAATATCGATGGCGGGCCTGTTTAGAAAGAATCCGCCATGTGGGCCTTTGGATGAAGCAAGCATTTTATGTTTTACAAGCACCTGTAATATTTTACCAAGAAAAGGTGAGGGAATATCCAGTTCTCCTGCAATTATTTTAATACCCTTCTTTTGTTCGGGAGAAGAGAATAGCTCCAGATAGATAAGAGCCCTGATGGCGTATTTACTCGTATTAGATATCATCTTTTATTTCTGAAGGGGTATGTGACTAATCCGTATATCATGCCTTCCCCCCTCATAATCCGTTTCCAAAAATGCATCCACAATATCCCTGGCCGTTTCCAGGTCAATAAACCGGGCAGGAATAGAACATATATTTGCATCGTTATGGCTCCTGGCAAGAGTGGAAATCTCTTTGTTCCAACACAATGCGCCCCGAATCTTCTGGTGTTTGTTTGTAACCATATTGATCCCATTTCCCGTTCCGCACAAGGATATGCCGAGCGTAAATTTTCCCGATTCAATAGCTTCAGCCAGGGGGTGTCCAAAATCAGGGTAGTTAACAGCATCACTTGAATCTGTTCCGAAATCCTCTACTACATATCCTTGTTCTTCCAGGTATGTAATTATGGAAAGCTTCATATGGTATCCGGCATGATCCGAAGCAATGGCCAGCGTTTTATTCATAAGCTACTTTTTTAACAATTGAACTGTTGATTTGTTGTTCATTGATTTTAAAAAACACACTTCTGTATACCTCCTCCAGCCGAAGCCATGAATTAAGCTAACTTTACCATGAAAGATAAACAGATTGTCAACAGTCATTATCTTTGTTTCGGGGATGTTTTTATTAAGTTGTCATGTTGCTAACAGTTGTTAAGTTTTATTGTAACATGCCAGTATTCAAAACCTAACAAATATCCCGGTTGTTAATAGAGTGTGTTAAATCATTCAATAATGGATTATGCAAAGATACTTTCTGTTTTTTTAAAACAGAATCAACCGCCTATCATCATCATTAGTTAAGATTTATAATTTAATATATTAATAAATATATACGATGACTATTGTGAATAAAACTAAAATGGGTAAAAAAGGTTTTATTGACCTTGATGTAGATAAGTCTCTTAATATTGTTGATGAGATCAAACGAATGAGAGAAGAGAAGAACGCAGTAATCCTGGCTCATTTTTATCAAGAGGGTGAAATTCAGGATATTGCTGACTTTGTGGGCGATAGCCTGGGCTTGTCCCAACAGGCTGCAGCTACAGAAGCTGATATTATTCTCTTTGCCGGAGTACATTTTATGGCAGAAACAGCCAAGATACTTGCACCGGAAAAGAAAGTGCTGATTCCGGATCTTCAAGCTGGCTGCTCCCTTGCCGATTCCTGTCCACCGAAAGATTTTGAAGCTTTTATCAAGAGTAATCCCGGACATACTGTGATTTCTTATGTGAATACAACAGCAGAAATAAAGGCACTAACCGACATCATCTGTACCTCAACCAATGCCCTTCAGATCGTTGAGAGTCTTCCCAAGGGTGAAAAAATTATATTTGCACCGGATCGGAACCTTGGAAATTATATACAAAGCATGACGGGAAGAGATATGCTTATATGGGATGGAGCCTGTCATGTGCACGAAGAGTTCAGCCTTGAGAGGATCCTGGACATAAAGAAGGAATATCCTGATGCTCAAATAATTGCACATCCTGAGTGCGAGAAGCAAATTCTGATAGTTGCCGATCATATAGGATCTACCACCTCCCTGTTGAATTATACAATCAAGGATAGTGGAAAGTCGTATATTGTGGCAACAGAATCAGGGATTCTTCACCAGATGAGAAAGGCCAGTCCGCATAAAAATTTTATCCCTGCGCCACCCAAGGATTCGACCTGTGCATGCAACGATTGTAAGTATATGAAAATGATATCGCTTAAAAAGATCTATAATACTTTGAAGTATGAGCTTCCTGAAATAACTTTGGAACAGGATTTGATGGATAGGGCGAGGGGATCAATTGTTAGAATGCTCGATATATCAAATCGTCTTAAATTATAAGCAGCCTTTATGTTAAAAGGTAATATTCAATATGTTTTGTCAATCCTTTTTCTGGGATTGTGGCATATGCAGTTATCTGGCCAGGGAGATGAAACTGAAAATGGGTTTGTTAAGTTTTTTTATCCCAATGATCAGGTATCCAGTGAGGGAATGATGCGGGATGGAAAACCCGACGCTTACTGGCGAACTTATTATGTAACCGGGGTCATTAAATCGGAAGGGAAGCGCACCAATTTTTTACTTGACAGCCTGTGGAACTTTTATAATCAGGCGGGAGAACTAACCGAGCAGATTTCTTATAAGATTGGAGAGAGAAACGGGTATTCAAATAAGTACATTTACAATAATCCTCAAAATCCAGGACAACCTACACTGATTTCCAGTGAGTTATATGTTATGGGTAAAAAAGAAGGGTCCTCACTCTACTATCATTCTACAGGGGAATTGAAGTTAATTCTGTTCTATAAAGATGGAAAAAAGCAGGGATTATCAAGGGAGTTTTCAAAGGATAGCACTTTGATCACTGTTGTTCAGTACAAAGACAACTATGTCACTGACAGAGAGCGTGTAAACAGAACAGACGAGGGGGGCAATAAGCAGGGGACTTTCAGGGATTATTATGAAAATGGGAGGATAAAAAAGGAAGAGCACTATCTGGATAATCAACTTCATGGCTATTACAGGGAATTTGATGGTAAAGGTGATTTACTTATGGCCATGCGCTATGAACGTGGAACAATTGTGGAGGAGATCGATGAAGATATGAAAGAGCTGCTGGATATGAAAAGCACCTTTGACCAGAAGGGAAGACTCATCTTTACCGGTGGCTATATAGAAGGAGTACCTGTGGGAATTCACCGTTTCTTTGATACAACAGGAGTGGTTGAGAATGCCTATCTCTATAATGAACTTGGCCAGAAGGTTTCGGAGGGAATTATCGATGAACAGGGAAGAAGAAAGGGTTCCTGGACAGATTTATACACCAGCGGTGAGACTCGGGCGAAGGGAAGTTATCTAAATAATCAGCGGTCGGGTACCTGGACCTACTTTTTCCAAAAAGGGGGTATTGAACAGAAGGGAAGATTCGAAAGAGACAGGTATATGGGGATATGGAACTGGTACTATCCAAACGGAAACAAGTGGAGAGAAGAAAGTTACTTCAACGGAAGAGAAGATGGGATGTTTGTAGAGTATGATCCTGGCGGAAATATTCTTACCAAAGGAGATTATATTGGTGGAGAGAAGGAAGGAGAATGGATTTACATGGTTGGAGATCATAAGGAAACAGGAAGCTATGTAATTGGTCTGCGTGAGGGTATTTGGAAATATTATTATCCTAATGGGGCTGTAAAATACGAGGGCTTTTATTCACAGGGTAATCCCGATAAAAGGCACAAGTATTACTACCCCGACGGTACGCTCAAAGAGGAGCAGTATTATGTAATGGGTATCCGGGAAAAGAACTGGAAAAAGTATGATCAAGAGGGGAACCTGGTCATGACCATTACCTACAAGAATAATGAAGAACAGCGAATCAATGGAGTTAAAATCAAGCTTCCGGAAAGTGATATTAAGTTAATTCGTTAATGGAGCTATGGAAGAAGATTTTGAATTCAGAGATAAGGATTTATCAGACGCCGACCTGGAGATAGAGGCAAAATTGCGGCCTGCCGTATTTGCAGATTTTGATGGACAGAAGAAGATTGTAGCGAATTTGAAAATTTTTGTGGAGGCTGCCCGGCTGCGGGATGAGGCCCTGGATCATGTATTGCTACACGGACCCCCAGGTTTGGGGAAAACCACCCTGGCACATATTATTGCCAATGAAATGGAGGTGGGTATAAAAATTACATCTGGTCCAGTGCTTGATAAGCCCGGCGATCTGGCCGGACTGCTTACTGGATTGGAAGAAGGAGATGTGTTGTTTATTGATGAGATCCACCGGCTCTCTCCTATCGTGGAGGAGTATCTATATTCAGCCATGGAGGATTACTTTATCGACATCATGATTGATAAAGGGCCGGCAGCACGATCGGTACAGCTCACGCTACAACCTTTTACCTTGATTGGTGCCACCACCAGATCGGGTTTGTTAACTGGTCCTCTTCGGGCCAGGTTTGGAATCAATTCTCTGTTGGAGTACTACGATGCAGATATACTTACCGGTATTGTAAAGAGATCATCGGCCATATTAAAGGTTGAAATAGAGGGCGATGCTGCTGTTGAAATTGCTTCCAGAAGCAGGGGAACGCCCCGCATTGCCAATGCCCTGCTGAGAAGAATACGGGATTTTGCACAGGTGAAAGGAAGAGGTATTATTGATATGGAGATCACCAGGTATGGATTGGATGCTTTAAATATAGACCGCTCGGGGCTGGATGAAATGGACAATAAAATTCTTACCACGATTATCGATAAGTTTCAGGGTGGTCCGGTAGGTTTAACTACCATTGCTACTGCCGTGGGAGAAGAGGCGGGGACCATTGAGGAAGTATATGAGCCCTTCCTGATTAAGGAAGGTTACATCAAGCGAACTCCCAGAGGAAGAGAGGTTACAAAAATTGCATATGAGCATCTCGGTAAATATAGAGATAATCAGAACTTTTTATTTTGATATTTTGTATATATTTGTGGGGAATTGAAACTGATGCAGTTATGTTAGGAACTTTATTGAAGAATGCGGGACTTCTAGTTATTCTGATTGGTGTGATCCTTCTGGGTATTGTGGTTTTGGCCGGATCCCAGACCAATGCTACTCTTGGGCTAAGCCTTGTGTTGATTATTGCGGGTCTTATTGCCCATATTGTTATCGGCAAACTAGTTGAGTAATATAAACGGCTATATATTGGCAATGTACTTCAATCCTGGCTTGTCCAGGATTTTTATTTTTCGGCCGTTTATTTCGATGTAACCCAAGGATTTGAATTCAGAAAGTAACCTGATAATAGACTCTGTTGCAGTGCCAACAATATTAGAAAGCTCTTCCCGCGTTAGTGATATTTTTAGAACGCCCTGTAAATCTTCTCCAAATTCATCATCCAGGTGAATCAGGATTTCTGCCAGCCTTTCCTTTACAGTTTTTTGAGCAATATCGGTAATATAGGAGTTGGCCTCACCAAGCTCTTTGCAGGTTAATTTCATTAATTCAACCGCAAAGTTGCCATTGGTCTTTACAAGATTTAAAAGTATTTCAGCGGGAATATGACACAGAATGGCTTCTTCGATCACCTCTGTGGTTGTGCAGGCAGGTTCGTTACTTACCACGGAACGATAGCCAATAATGTCTCCGGGTTTGGCGAATCGAATAATCTGTTCTTTCCCATCAAATCCGGTTTGGTATATTTTTATTATACCCGATTGGACACAACAAAAACCTTTCATGCGGTTTCCTTCCTGGTATACGATAGAACCTCTTTTGTAAGTTTCTGTTATCTTGTTGAGCATAATCTCCTGCAGCTCCTGTTCCTCAAGGTGTCGAAATAGAGGATGCGTCCGGATAGTGCAGGAATCACAGCTTAAATCAAAAGGATTGTTATGCATTGCGATAAATTATAGAAATCAAAAATAATTAAATAACCATTGAAAAAATAGGGCAATGAAGGAAACAATCACAACTAAATGGCTTAGCGACCTGGCTTTTGAAGCTGAAGTGGATGGACATAAGATTTATATGGATTCCTCTATGGAACATGGAGGGAAGAATACAGGGCCAAGACCTAAACCCCTGATGATGATTGCACTGGCGGGCTGCACAGGTATGGATGTGGCGGCCATCCTTAAGAAAATGAAGGTAAATTTTGAGGAATTCTCAGTAGAAGTTGAGGGTGATATTACTGAAGATCACCCCAAGCGATTTGAAGAGATGAAGGTCATATACAGGCTTAAAGGAAAAGACATTAACCGTAAAAACGTAGAGAAAGCCGTGAACCTATCCGCAACAAGGTATTGTGGGGTATCGGCCAACTATGAAAAGGCCTTCCCCATCACTCATGAGATAATTATAGAAGAGGAGTAAGACTCTTAATTTTTAAAAAAGGGTGTTTTGGAGTGAACTGGCATTTTTTAGCGAAGCTAAATAAGCACTTCACGATAAAATGTCCATTAAAAAATTAAGAGTTTAATACGCTGCTTTGAATTGCTCCAGAAAACGGAGATCATTTTCAAAGTAAAGCCTTAGATCCTTTACCTGGTATTTGAGCATGGCAACCCGCTCAACACCCATGCCAAAAGCAAATCCGGTGTATTTTTTAGAATCGATCTTATTGAATTCCAACACATTGGGGTCGACCATGCCGCAACCAAGAATTTCTAACCAACCGGTATATTTACACACATTACACCCTTTTCCTCCACAGATCTGACAGCTAATATCCATCTCAGCAGAGGGTTCGGTGAATGGAAAATAGGAAGGGCGAAGGCGAATCTCTACATGCTTTCCAAACATCTCACGGGCGAAATAAAGCAAGGTTTGTTTAAGATCGGCAAAGGAGACATTTTTATCTATATAGAGGCCTTCCACCTGATGGAAAATACAATGGGCTCTGGCCGAGATGGCTTCATTCCTGAAAACTCTGCCGGGAGATATGGTGCGTATGGGCAGGGACTCTTTTTCCATGACTCTTACCTGAACCGAAGAGGTATGAGTCCGGAGCAGGATATCAGGATCCTTTTCAATAAAGAAAGTATCCTGCATATCACGTGCGGGGTGTTCCGGTGGAAAATTTAAAGAAGAAAAGACATGCCAGTCATCTTCAATTTCAGGACCTTCTGAAATGGTATATCCAAGCCGGCCGAAAATGGATATGATTTCGTTTCTAACAATAGAGATGGGATGTCTTGCCCCGGCCTGGACCGGCGGACCAGGCAGGGTAAGATCACGTGTATCGTCTGTACGGGCTTCCTCTGAAATACCAGCCTGTAAGGCGTCTATTTTTTCGCTAACAAACTGCTTTAATTGATTGATCTTCTGCCCTACCTCTTTCTTCTGGTCGGCCGGAACATCCTTGAAGTTCTTGAACAATTCGGAAAGGGCTCCCTTTTTGCCCAGGTAAAGGATCCGGAACTGTTCAATCTCCTTCTTGGTTTCGGCTTTGAACTGCCTGGCCTCCTCAAGGATTTTATCAATATTTTGAAGCATATCTGTTTGAATTAGAGATACAAAAGTATAAAAAACCCGCTTATTTGATAAGGGTAATTGAATAGATTACATCTTCGATGGGCCTGTCATAGGAATCGCAAGCCTGGGAAGCGATGGCGTCAATGATTTCCAGACCCTCCACAACTTCACCAAAAACAGTATAGGCACCATCAAGGTGTGGGGTCCCACCAAGGGTCGTGTATATTTCGGCAGTCTCCTCGGTAAAGCTGGCAACTCCCCTTTGGGTCAGGATATCGATTTCTTCAGGGGTCAAAACCCTGCCCTGAACCAGGTAGAACTGGGAACCATTTGAGGCCTGTTCAGGATTTGCACTGTCCCCTTTCCGGGCAGCGGCAAGGGCCCCCTTTTTGTGTATAAGGTTAAGATGAAATTCTGCAGGAACCGTATATCCCGGGCCTCCCGAGCCCAAACGTTGGCCCTTTTCGGCCCCGGCGGAGTGCGGATCACCTCCCTGTATCATGAAATCTTTGATGACCCGGTGAAAAACCTGGTCCTTGTAAAAACCTTCTTTGATAAGCTTAATCATGTTGTCACGATGTGCGGGTGTTTCATTATATAGCTTGATAAGCATATCGCCTTTGCTGGTCTCCATTTTAATGAGTTGCTCATTTTTTGCATTCTGGGCCTGAAGCGGAGCCGGAAGAAAAATGAAAGAAATCGTTATGTAAACAATTGGCGCGATCAGATAACTCTTCAACATAATTGACGTATTTTTAATATAGAATAGTCCTGCAAAGATAGAATGAATGTTGAAAAAGTGTTTCATACTTGTCATTATTGGCCTTATTCCTTATGTGACCATGGCTCAGTCAGTGGGACTTGTACTTAGTGGAGGAGGAGCTAAGGGTTTGGCGCATATTGGGGTAATAAAAGCTCTGGAAGAGAATGGCATCCCAATTGACTATGTAGGCGGAACCTCCATGGGGGCTATTATTGGAGGATGTTATGCCATGGGCATGAGTACCGATGAGATGATTGAGATTATCGGGTCGAAGGAGTTTGGATACTGGATGAGTGGTAAACTGGAGGAGAAGTATAAATACTATTTCAAAGCCGAGGAACCCGGACCGGAACTATTCAATGTTGGCATAGACCTGAAGGATAGCGTTCCAAAAACAAGATTTCCACTGAGTGTCATTCCCAACGACTTGATGGATTTTGCGTTTATGGAGATTTTTTCCAGCGCCAGTGCTGCAGCCGGCTATGATTTTGACTCTTTGTTTGTTCCATTTTTATGCAATGCAGTAGATATTAGCAATAGCAAAGAAGTTGTATTCAGAAAAGGAGATCTTTCACAGGCGGTCAGGGCCTCTATGACGGTTCCTCTCTATTTTCGCCCCATTGTGATGGAGGGAAATATCATGTATGATGGGGGCCTGTATAATAATTTCCCGGTGAAACATGTCCTGGAACAATTTAGTCCAGACGTGATTATTGGGAGCAAGGCCGCTCAGGGAAACACCCCGCCAGATGAATTTGATATTATGGCCCAGATCGAAAATATAGTGATGAGACCCTCCAGTTATGAGATTGATCCGAAGCGGGGCCTGTTGATTGATATGAAGCTGGAGAAACAATCTTTGCTGGCCTTTGATAAACTGGATGAGTTTGTAGAGGTTGGATATAAACAGACCCTTGCAAAGATGGACAGTATTAAAGCGCTGGTCAGCCACCGGACAGTAGATACTGCCACACTAGCCCGAAGAAGAGAAGATTTTAAAGACCGGCTTCCCGAGCTTCGCTTTAATGAATTTGACATTACAGGCTTAAATGAAAAGCAAAGGGAATATGTTGAGCGCAGCATCCGGCAAGCAGATTCCATTCTGGATGTGAATGAGATGAAGCGAGAGTACTTAAAACTGGCCAACGACAAAAGCTTGTTATATCTTTACCCAAGAGCGGTGTATAAGCCGGAAGACAGCTTGTTTACGATGAAGCTCAGGGTGATACCACAGGCACCCCTGGAAGCCAGGTTTGGACTATTTTTTTCAAGCACAGGCTTAGCTCAAACATACCTGGGTTTTAGTTATCGGCAGATTTCAGAGGTGAGCGCTCTATTGAAAGGAAGTATTCAGTTCGGCCGCTTTTATGATGGTGTTAATCTGGGATTCAGATTTGATTATCCCGCCAGGATTCCACTGTTTTTCCAGGGAAACTTCAACTATAATGGGTTTGAATACAACAACTACCAAAGCAATTTCTTTTTCGAGGACCAGAAACCTCCATATATCACAGAAGATGAAATTAATTTCAGGTTTGATGTGGGAACCCCGTACAAGATCAATGGCCTTATCAAAAGCGGGATAGGCATTGGAAGAAACAAAGAGATCTACTACATGACCAGGGATTTCTCCTCCACAGATACTTCTGAAGTCTCCAATGTGAATAAGGTTTCACTCTATGTGGCCAGCGAACGAAACACTCTGGATAATAAGCAATTTGCCACAGAAGGAACACACCGGATTCATTCCGTCCGGGCCGGTTATGGTGTAGAATCTTACTATCCGGGATCTACAACTGAGGTGGAGAACAATGAAAAAAAGAGTTACTATTGGTGGTCTGTGAGGCTTGAAAACAGTGGTTTTATCCCCTTTAGGGGCTCATTTTCTCTGGGTTATCATTTCAGGGCGCAGGCCACATTTAAACCTTTGCTCAGCAACTATTATTCTACCATTATTGAGGCTCCATTTTTTCAACCCAATATAATTACCAAAGGACTCTTTATGGAGCACTACAGGGCGCACCAGTTTTTTGCAGTGGGCCTGATGCCAGTCTATAAATTTTCAAAACAACTTCATGCTAAATTGGAGGCCTACGCATATTTCCCGGTGCAGGAAATACTTATGGACGAACACAACCAGGCCTATTTGGGAAACTATTTTAAAAATATGAGAACTATGTTTTTTGCATCCATGAGTTATGTTTCGGTTGTAGGACCTGTTTCTCTTTACCTTGGTTATATTGCCGACGAGGAGAATCCCTGGATTGCACAGCTAAGCTTTGGCTACCTGCTGTTTAATAAAAAATCGTCCGACGAGTAAACTACGCACAGGATAATGCTACTTTTGCAGAAACCTTGCCTATAGCTTGAAGAATCCCATTAAACAACTGTTCGGGCAAACCGCTGTATACGGTCTTGGCATTGTGCTGCCACGACTTCTCAATTACCTCTTACTAACACCCTTTTATACAAGGATCTTCGAAAGGGCCACTTATGGAGTTATCACAGAGCTCTATGCCTATGTGGTATTTCTGCTTGTAATTCTCACCTATGGTATGGAGACTGGTTATTTTCGCTATGCCAGTAATTCGGAAAAAAAGGACAGGGTGTACACTACGGTACTTGGGTCTCTCTTCATTACATCTACACTCTTTATCGTCCTGGTGCTGGTCTGGTCTGGTCCCATTAGCGCTCTTATTGGATATGAAGAACATGCGGAGTATATTAAATGGTTAGCTGTAATTGTTGGTATTGATGCGTTTACGAGCATTCCATTTGCCAGGATCCGGCTTCGCAATCAACCCTTGAAATATGGCTTAATACGCATCGGGGAGGTTAGTATAAATATTGGCCTGAATCTCTTTTTTCTGTACTACTGTCCGCGGCACAGCGACTCAGAGCTGGTATCCCTTCTCTACAATGAAAATATTGGCGTGGGGTATGTGCTGATTTCCAACCTTGTTGCTTCGTCCCTTAAGCTGCTCTTGCTTATTCCTGATATTCTTGCAGCATTGCGTTCTGTTTTTGATCGGAGCCTGTTCAAGGAGATTCTGAGATACTCTTATCCCCTTCTTATAGCCGGATTGGCGGGTACGGTAAATGAAGCCCTGGACCGGATACTGTTAAAACATATGATACCGCTTGAGCAAAATCCCATGGAACAGTTAGGGATTTATGGGGCAAACTATAAGCTGGCTGTATTAATGACCCTTTTTGTTCAGATGTTTAGATATGCAGCTGAACCTTTCTTTTTTTCAAAATCAGGAGAGAAGAACGCCCAAAAACTATATGCCGATGTGATGATGTTTTTTGTGGTTGCGGGACTTTTTATCTTCCTCCTGGTTAATCTTTATCTTGACTACTTTATTCTCTTTATTGGAGCGGATTTCCGTGAAGGAGTGCAAATTGTTCCGGTGGTTTTGTTGGCCAACCTGGTGATGGGAATTTTCTTTAATCTCTCCATATGGTATAAATTAACCAATCTTACTCATATCGGCGCCGTTCTGGTACTATTAGGAGCCCTGATTACTGTCTTTGTGAATGTATTATTTATTCCCAGGTATGGTTATGTGGCATCGGCATGGGCCCACTTGATCTGCTACAGCACCATGGTGATCGTATCCTATCTTTGGTCAAGAAAACACTATGCCATTCCTTATCGTGCCGGACGAATCCTGGCATATATACTTGTGGCGATAGTCATATATTTAAGCAATGAACTATTTTTGCAGAATGTAAAGGGACCCGGAAATTTATGGGCGCTGGTGCTTCTGAGTGTTTTTGGGGCGATAGTGGTATTGGGAGAGAGAAGGACTTTTAATCAATATAAAAGCAGCTAATGTCAATGAAAGTTAAAATAGTGAACAGTTCGGATAATCCACTACCTGACTACAGTACCTCCAGTTCAGCAGGAATGGATCTTCGAGCGAATCTGGAGCAGGCTGTTACCATGGAACCTATGGAGCGGAAGCTTATTCCCACCGGTTTGTTTATGGAATTGCCAGAAGGATTTGAAGCCCAGATCAGACCCAGGAGCGGATTGGCCCTGAAGAAGGGAATTTCAGTTTTAAATACACCAGGCACTATCGATGCAGACTACAGGGGTGAAATTGGAATTATTCTGGTGAATCTGTCCGGTGAAACCTTTGTGGTCGAGCATGGTGAACGTATTTGCCAGATGGTGGTTAATAAGGTGGAAAGCATTAAATGGGATCAAGTCGAATCCCTGGAAAAGTCTGAACGGGGCAAAGGAGGTTTCGGACATACCGGTACCAAATAAGAAAAGAATGAAAGATTTTGTGAGAATAGGGTTTGTGTTGGGTTTGATGTTCTTCTTTGCCTCTATTTCGAAGGGCCAAGAGCAGAGCAACAACAGGGATTACCAATATGTTTTGATAGAGGCTGTAAAGAAAAAGAACCTTGGAAATTTGCCGGAAGCGATTAAACTATATGGCCTTGTTATCAAGGATAAGCCTGATTGTGCGGTTGCTTATTTTGAAGCGGGATCCATCTATCTGGCTACAAATCAGTTAGATCTAGCGCGCAAAAATCTTGCCATGGCATATGCGCTTGATCCAGGGAACGAATGGTATACCATTGCCTATATGAATTCGCTTGGTGCACTGGAAGAGCATGAAGAAGTGGTAGAAATTCTAAAGGGGAAAATAAAGAATGATCCCGAAAAAATAGAATGGGAATTCGAACTTGCCCTTAGCTATTTCAATATGGGAAAATCGAGAAAAGCCATTAGAACGCTGGAAAAGATTGAAAAAGAAAATGGGTTCTCGGAGAAAATCACCTTACTAAAAGCCTCTATCTATGAAAGTGAGGAAGAATACGAACTGGCCAGGGAGGAGATCGAAAAGGTTATGGTGATTTTTCCTGAAGCCATACAGTTTCGAATCGTGGCAGCAGAACTTTGTTTAAAAAACGGGGATGAAACCGCCGCCTCCTACTACTATCTTGAAATTCTGGAGGTGGATAGTCTGAATATTTTTGCACTAACAAATTTGACAGACTATTACCGGCAGGAGAAGGATTTTAAGAACAGCTATAAATATTTAGCTAAATCCTTTGGCAGCAAGCAGATAGAGGTGAATAAAAAAATGGCAATCTTGTCATATTATCTTTCAGAGGAAGATCACCTTATAAATTATTCATCGGAACTGAGTACCGTTATTGAGGTCTTCGCGGAAACTCATCCGGAGGAAAGCGATATCCGCCTACTAGCCGCAGATTTTTATATTCAAAGCCAGAACTATTCCGCAGCATAC
>Ga0164313_10000149_pt1 | contig 47720 bp, 39 predicted proteins | sample GuaBasSedimGuay4_FD_113735 | JGI IMG/M metagenome (GOLD analysis project Ga0164313, IMG submission 113735) | Subseafloor sediment microbial communities from Guaymas Basin, Gulf of California, Mexico - Guay4, Core 4569-4, 0-3 cm | ecosystem: Environmental > Aquatic > Marine > Hydrothermal vents...
ACCCTCGCCCGTCTGCGCCCCAACGACGACTCGGTTCTCCTCGACCTCGCCCGGGCGGCGGCCGGCGCCGAGCGCCTCGACGAAGCCCTGCGCCTCGAACAGCGGTTGAGCGAGTCCAGAGGCGGGCCAATTCGGCGATGCCCTCCTTGGCTCCCGCATCTGCGGTCTCGCTCAACCGCTGTTCGAGGCGCAGGGCTTCGTCGAGGCGCTCGGCGCCGGCCGCCGCCCGGGCGAGGTCGAGGAGAACCGAGTCGTCGTTGGGGCGCAGACGGGCGAGGGTCTGGTACTCGCGATAGGCGTCGTCGTACCAACCGTGGGTCCGGTAGAGGTCCCCGAGGCGCTTGCGGGCCCAGGGGTCGAGGGGCGCGGTCTCGACGATCTCGCTGAAGACCCGGCGGGCCTCGTCGATGTCGTCCTGGCGAAGCCAGAACTCTCCGACCGCCGTTCGAACCCTGGCATCGGCGAGGGGCGCGCCCCGGAGATCACGGGCCAGACGCCGTGCCTCGGGGATCTTCGCCGTCTCCTCGAGGAGGGCGAGCAGACGCAAGCGCAGGTCCATCTCCTCGGGGATGACCTCGAGCCAGGTGCGCACGAGGCGCAGGCGGGCCTCGGGACTGGTATTTGCCTTGTAGAGCCGGCTGAAGACGCCCCAATCGACTGGGGCGTCGATGCCGAGGCCGGCACGCACGATCTCGACGTCGTGGGGCGTGCGCACGTTGCGGAGGATCGCCCGGCGCAGGTACGCCGCCACCGGTGACTCCCGGCCGAAGGCCCGGTAGAGACGCACCTGGGCCTCGATGCCGCCGACGCCGCGGAGCATCATGCGGAGGAGCGTCCGACGCGCGCGCCAGCTGCCGACCTCGCACGAGGACGAGGCCTCGCGATAGACGTGGAGCGCTCCCGGGACGCCCCCGCTCGCCGCGAGTCGCTCGCGCCAGAGCCGTTGACGGGTGTCGAGGCCCTGGCGGGACGCATCACTGCATTGACGCCTCTGGCCAAAGGCTCGGTTCGCCATGGCGAAGGAGTAGACATGGCTCACCTCGACCTTCCCCGAGGCGCCGGTCGCCGGGTAGCGAATGCCTCGGACTTCGGTGAGGATGCAGGCGTCGACATCGACCGCCGAGAGCGACGAGGAAACGATGCGCGCCTCGTCCACTCGACCATCGCCGTCGACGCTCACCGTGACTCGGACGTCTCCGGCGAGGTCCGGGCGCACGGTCAGCTTGCGCTCGTAGCAGCCCCGGGGCCCCCGGGTGCCGAGGGCCAGGGCCCGGGCGACGGACGCCTGGGAGAGGCCGCCGTCGCTCCCTCGACCCGCGCCGCCGGTGCCCGTACCGCGGGGTGCCGCTTCATCGTCTCCGGTGCTGACCCGGGTGACCCAGGTGCGCTCCGGCGCGGTCGCGGAAGCCGTGGCCGGTCGGCGCGCCCGGCGGCGCCATCCGGCACCGCCATCCAGATGCTCGACGCTCATGCCCGGCGCCCCCCCGGCGAGGAACCACGCCTGGGAAACCGGGTCGTGGTCAAACCCCTGGACCGGGAGGTAGCTATCCCCAAAGCGCCCTCCGACGACCAGGGAGGTCCACGGCGAGAGGAGCGAGAAGCGCACCCCCAACTCGACGAGGGCTTCACGACCGGCGTCGGCGTCCATGAGCTGACGCAGGCGGCCCGTAGCCCACCGCTTGCGCACATCGCCGCCGTCGACGATGTCCCGCTTCTCGACGCGGTAGGTGGCCTCGACGGCCTCGCCGTCACGAGTCCCGCGGAGGGTCACCTCCGCCGGCAGGTCACCGACGAGGCGCCCGACGAGACGAATGTGGGCCCCATCGCGAGCGGTGATCGGGGGCCGCGGATAGACCCGCTCGATGCCCTCGCCGAGGGCGACGGTCACCCCGCGCAGCGTCGGCCGGGCCGCCGCCGCGAGCACTCCCATGACGGCCCGGGCAGCAACGGTGCGCTCGCCCACGGCCTGAGCTTGCTCTTGGAAGAGCGCGCGCAAGAGGTCGATATTGGCACCGTCACCGACTCCAAAGGCGAAGAAGCGCGGGGGCGCGTGGACCGAGGAGAGGGCCTGAGAGATGGCCGTCGCGTCGAGGTAGCCGGTCGTCGGGACCCCGTCGCCGAGGTAGAGGACCGCGCCCCGGGGACGGCCAGCGACGACCCGCGCCGCATCCCTGAGCATCGCCCCGAGGTCGGTCGCGCCACCGAGGTCGGCGTGGGCGAGTCCTTCGAGGATCGCCTCTCGGGTCTCGTCACTGGCCTCGGTGGGCTCGGCGGATACGCCCTCGGGCACCCGGGCCCGGACGTCGCCGAGGCGCAAGGTCACCCGGTCCGTCGGCGCGAGCTGTCGGAGGACCGACTCGACGATGGCCCGGCTCAGCTCGAGGTCTTCGTCGTCGGTCGCGCCGCTCGCGTCGACTACGAGGACCAGCTCGAGGGGGTGGTCCGCGGTGGACTCTTCGTCACCGGCGGCGAGGCCGGCGGTGGGCAAATCGATGAGCACATACTTTTCGTCGCCCTCGGGCATGTCCCCCGCCGAGACGCTCGTCACGTAGGCGCGAGCGACTTCACCATCCGGCGGACCTTCGTCGACGAGGTCGAGATAGAAGTCCGACGTCGGACGGAAATCGCTCCGACGCAGAACGACCTGCCCGCCCGTAGTCACGGCGCCCATGCCCGCCCGATACGCCTTCGCGTGAGACCCCGAAGCGTTGACTTCGAGAACGAACTCACCGATCTGCGGAGCATCCGCGCCGCGCTCCATCGGGTAGACCCACGTGCGAATGTCACCTCGCCGCTCGAGCCACTCCGTGTACTTGAGCGAGACGCGTATCGTCGCCCCCGGAGTCACGGGATTGATCCGCGCCCGGAGACGCTCGGGGCCGTCCCAGGTGAGGCGGCTGGTGGCCGTAGCGGCCGGGGCCCAGCTGAGCTCGTACCCGGAGTTCGTCGCCATCGGAGCGACGACCGCGGGGATGAAGCCCCCGCCCTGGTCGACAGAGAACTCAGTCACGATCGCCCCGGCCGGGATGCGCACCCCGTACTCGGCCTCGAGGGAGTCGGAGCGTGCGTTGAAGAAGGTCTGAACCACGGTGGTCTCGACGAGGTCACCGCGGATCGCCGCATCGACCTCGTGGGCGCGGATGGGAAGCGGCGTGCGCGCCTGGCCGAGTTGGTCGATGCGTCGCCCCCGGAGCACGCCGACGTAGCTCGGCCCCCGGGGGGGCTCGGGGCTCGGGTCCGAGAGCCCGCCGGTCCAATCGTCCCAGAGCTCCGCCGCTTCGACCTGAGGATCGCCCGCGCCGAGGACCAGGGTCTCGCCCTGGGCGAGGCGCCCCTCGCCGTCATCGCTCTGGTAGGTCACCTCGCCGCTGCCGCAGTAGACGTGGGCCTCGTCGCCCTCGATGGAGACCGCGAAGGTGGCCCCGATCGCAGCGACCGTTCCATGGCCCGTGTCGACCCGGGTCTCCTCGGCGCGAGCCGCATCGATCCACAGCCGCCCACCCTCGAGGGTCAAGCCATCGAGGCGGACCACCGCCCGAGAATCGCGGTCGAAGAGAACCCAGGCCCCCGAGTCCATGCGCAGCGACCCCCGACCTCCGGGGCCCGATGCGACGGTCGTTTCTTCTTCGACCCGGGCCGGCGCCACGACGGGTGTGACCCGCTCCCCGCGAGTGAGAGAGAAGCCGCCGCGGATGACCTCCGCCATCGCGACGGTGGGCGCCGGGGGGGCCGGGTCGTCGTCGCCGCAGGCGGCCAGACCGAGACCGAGACCGAGCACGGCCAATAGAGTCGCGAGCTTCTTCGATTGCATGCTCTGAATCCGGTTCATCGCCGCACCTCCGGCCAACCCTCGGCCTCGCCGGTACTGACATCCCTGCCTTCGATGACCCAGGCCACGGCTTCGGGGCCGTCGGGCTCGAAGACCACCGGCATCACCTCGACCTTCTGGTCTTCTTGGCCCTCGTTCCAGACCATGATCAGCTCGCCGGCGATGGGCGTGGCCCGCTGGCCCGTCGCGCGCTCCTCGTCCGGGACCTTTGCTCTGCGAACCTCGATGCGATAGCGCCCGTCTTCGGATTCACGGATATCGAAGGCCTCGAGTCCGTGCTCGGGGACGATGTCGGTCGGGCGCGAGAGGCCCAGTTGCGGATGGGCTGCCCATAGAGAGAGCCGCGCGTCCGGGTGAGACCAGGTCAAGGTGACGCGCAGGTCGCCGGCGGCCCGGAGCACCCCGGAGCGGCGCATGCGGCCGAGGAGCGCATCTACGCGCTCTTGGTCGGCGGCCGCTTGAGCTTCACGGCGAAGCTTGGCGAAGCGCACGCTCGACCAGAGGATCGCCGCCCGGGCGGCGCCTCCGGCCATGCCTGGCTCTTCGGTCTCGGCGACGCGTTGCTCGAGGCGCAGGGCCTCGTCGATGCGCCCGGCCCCGGCGGCCGCCTGGGCGAGGTAGAGCAAGACACTCGGGTCGTCGGGGCGGATCTCCGCGAGGGTCTGGTACTGACGATAGGCCTCCTCGTACCAGCCGTGGGCCCGGTAGAGGTCGCCGAGGCGCCGCCGCGCCATCTCGTCGAGGGGTGCGAACTCGACGATCTCGCTGAACACTCGGCGAGCTTCGTCTTCGTCGCCGACGCGCAGGTACATCTCGCCGATGGCCGTGCGCACACCCGGGTCCGCGAGGGGGTCCCGGCGCAGGCGATAGGCGAGGCGCTTAGCCTCGGGAACCCGGTCCTGGGCCTCGAGCTCTTCGAGGAGCCGGAGCTTCAGGTCGAAGCTGAATGGGAACTGAGTGATGAGACCGCGAATGGCGCGGATTTTCCCTGCCCCGTCGCCAGCCCGAGCGATGACCTGGCGAACCATCTCGGCGTCGACACCGCGGGTGAGGCCGAACGCGTCGCGGACGGCGCGCAGGTCTTCGGGGCTGCGCACCCGGCGAAGGATCGCCGCGCGCATGAAGCGCCGGGCGCTCGAATCCGAGAGGTGACGGTAGACACCGATGAGGGGCGTCACGCCGCCGGCCTGATTCAGGATCAACCGAAGGAGCGCCCGGCGGTCGCGCCACGAGGGCACTTCGCAGGCGGTGCGCGCGGCGTCGTAGACCCCGACCCAGCCCGCCGCATTGGTCTGCCTGCCGAGGCGCTCGCGCCAGAGCGCTCGCCGGTCATCGAGCATGAGCCCCGCAGCGTCGCTGCAGCGCCGGGCCCGGTGCAGGTGGACACGGTAGGTGGTGGTCACGCGGGTCGTCACGCGGACGCGATCCCCGCCCCCGCCGCCGGGCTTCTGAAGGGTCATCGGGTACCGAACCATCACCACGCCCCCGCCGTCCGGCGCCGGGAACTGCCAGCGACGCCAAGCCCGGGATATGCACCCCTCGACCGCCGAATCACCGAGGGTCGAACTCTGGATGGACGCAGCCTGCACGGCGCCTGTGGGAGCGATGATGAACGAAAGAGTCACCGTTCCGGCCAGGTTGGGCTTCCGCATGAGCCCCTGGTCGTAACAGAAACGCACCTCGTTGACGTGGCGACGGACGACCCGACGGATCACTTCGCTCGAGAGGGAGCCACGCACTTCGGGGCGCCCGGCCCGCACCTGGGACGTCGCAGCGTGGCGGGCGCCTGAGCCGGACCCGCGGCCGTAACCCGAGCCGGTCCCACCGCCGCCGCCGTGGCCGATGGTGCCGAGGTCACCGAGGCCAATGTTGCTATCGCGCGAATCGTCTCCACGGCCGCCGAGGGAGTCGGCGAGAAGGCCGTCGATGCCGATGGTGCCCTCGCCCGTACCGCCGCCGCCCCGGCCCGTGCCCTGGAGGGCCAACCCGCTCGAAGGGTCGCCGTCCTGATTGCCCAGAGCTCCCAGAACCCCGTCCCCCATGATCTGGTTCAAGGCGTCGCCCTCATCTCGCCCGAGGGCCACCTCTCCCCCGAAGGCCGCCCGGTCACGGGGCGGCCCCGCCGCCCCCATGGCCGACCCGCCCGGAGAGCGCTCGTTATCCTCCATGGGTGCTCGTCGAGCACGCCGCGGCGAATCGGCCATCGGCTCGGCCTCGGGCATGGCCGGCGCCGGGGTAGCTGCGGGCATGCCGCCGGTCGCCTCCGTCGCCGTCGTCGTGTCCCCCGGACCCTCGATGGCGTACCTGTTCCCCCGCGCCTGCTCCGTGCGCTCGCCCATCTGCCCTTCCTCGTCAGCCTCCCTCATCGGTTCGGCGGCTTCCTCTTCGCTCTCGTCGTTCATTCCCGGCAGTACCGCCACCGGGGCGCTGGACGGCATCGCCCCCGACTCCGCGGAGTCGTTACAGGCCGCCATCGCAAGAGGAAGCACCGCGAGGAGCGGAGCCCGAGTCAGGTGCCCAGGTAGCGCCGCCCGGCGCCCAGGCAAGTCTTTCATGCCATAACGCCGCGTGATGCCGTCGACCATCAGGCCGCCCCGGTCGATGAGGTTCAGGGCGCCGGGGCCCATGTTGCGCAGCTCCCGGGCGCTCGGCACGTAGTAGCTGGTGAAGGGCGTGATCAAGCCGTAACGCGTGCCGAGCTCGGCGATCTCTTCGCGCGTCGCTCCCTCGAGGAGCTGCTGCCGGAGACGCTCCCCGGCCCAGCGCAGGCGAAGATCCGTCGCGTCCTGGCTGTCCTTGGTGGAGACCGCCACGGTCACCTCGAAGGGCTCGCCGCGGATGAGACCGCGCACGGTCACCTCGGACGGAGGGTCGCCGCGGACGCGGCCTGCGACCGGCAAGACCTCTCCGCGCACCACATCGACGGGGCGCCGCGGGAAGGCATTGTCGATGCCGGCCCCGAGGTCGACCTCGACGCGCTGAGCGAGGGGCCTCGTGGCGTGGGCGAGCAATTCGAGGGCCGCATCCGCGGCGCCCGCGCGCTCTTCGACGCGCAGCGCGAGACCGCCCCCGCGGGTCAGGGTCTCGAGCAGGTCGAGGTTGGCCGAAGCGCCGACGCCGACGGCGTAGAAGCGCAAAGGGTGGTTCAGGCGCGCGAAGCGGGTGAGGAGCCCCTCGGCGCCGAGCTCGCCCACCGTCGGCGCTCCGTCACCGACATAGATGACGGCCCCGTTTCGAGTCGGGTCGAGGAGCTCGGCGGCCTGAACGACCGCGGCTCCGATGTCCGTCGCGCCACCGGCGCTGACCCGGCTGAGCCCTTCGAGCAATAATTCGAGGCGCTCCGGCGTCGCTGCGCCGAGGCTCGGGGCCTCGGTGCCGTCGACGCTGCGGATGGAGAGGTCGCTGGTGACGATTGCGATGCGGTCCTCGGCGCCGAGGTGGGCCGCGAGGGATTCGACGACGCTCTGCCCGAGCTCGAGGTGGGTGCGATCCGTCGCCGCCGAAACGTCGGCGACGACGACCAGGTCGAGGGAGTCCCCGGGGCCCGACGCGCCTTCGGCGCCCGGCACGTCCCTGGCGAGGCGAGACCCGAAGATGCTCTCGGGGAGGACCAGGGGCAGGTACCAGTAGTCCCGCTCGTCGGCTTCGTTGGTGATGATCCGGGAACCCGGGTCCCGCGCCGGGGGAGCGTGGCGCGCCCGCCGGGCCGTGAGCGTCGAGGCAGCCTCTCCGTCATCGTCACCATCGACGAGCTCGAGCCAGAAGTCTGCTCGGGGCCGAACGTCACTCTGGCGCAGCTCGACCGCGGTGCCTTCCACCGAGGCGCCGAGGCCCGCGCGGAGAGTTCGCGCCCCGGCCTGGCCGAGGTCGGCGGTGATGAAGAGTTCTTGAACGTGGGGAGCCCGAGAGCCTCCGCCCATCGGGTAGGTGTAGATGCGGGGTGCGCCGGCCCGAGGGCGCGCCAACCACTCGGCGTAGCGGATCACGATGCGTCGGGATTCACCCGCGGCGATGGGATAGATGCGCGCTCGATAGGCGCCCGGGGCGTCCCACTCGAGGAGCGCAGGGTCGTCGGTCGATCCACGGTAGACCTGAGCCTCATAGGCCTGCCGCGCCTGAGCCTTCTCGCGCACGTAGCCATCGACCAGGCGCCCGTCCCGGTCCACGGCAAAGCGCTGGAGCACCGCGGCCCTTGGCACCCGCACCCGGTAAAGCCCCTCGACGGTCTCCGAGGCAGGGTTGAAGAACTCCTGTTCGACCTCGGTGATCGCGAGGTCGCCCTCGACGCGCACACGCACGTCGAGGCGACGGATGGCGAGGGGCCAACGGGCGCGACCGATCTCATCGGGCACCCGGGCTTCGAGCATGCCGACCCCACGAGGGGCTTCGTCATCGCTCGGTCCGGGGCGCGCGAGGCCCCCGGTCCAATCTTCCCAGAGAGTCGCCGTTTCGATCACCGGCGCGGCGGTCGTGAGGATCAAGCGCTCTCCGGCTCGGGCCGAACCGCGGGTCTCGCCCGACCGGAAGCCGACTTCACCCCGGACGACGTAGACCTCGACCCGAGCCCCCGAAAGGGAAACGCTCGCCGCGGCATCGCTGAGACGCAGCTGGCCGCTCTCGGTCGAGATTTCGACGGTGTCTCCGGAGAGAACGTCGGTGAAAACGAGCCCCTGGGCGAGGGAGACCAACCCGTCGACATCGACGGTCGCGCGGGTCTCGGGGCCGAGGAGAAGCTCCGTACCCACGTCGAGGTGCACCCGCGCGAGGGCATCGGCACCGGTCGCGATGGCCTGACCAACCGCCGCTCGGGCGACCCGCGGGGCCGACGTCTCGCCGACGCGCACGTCGCCGCGGACGGGCCAGACCGTCGCGACGGTCGTGTCGAGGCTCGTGACCGCATCATCCCCGCAGCCCGCAAGCAGCAGGGCGCCCATGACTACCGCAAACTTGAAATCCACAGTCCGTCCCCTTTTGCTCGTTCTCGGCCCGCCCATCCCGCCTGGGAGGGTTTCCGTGCACATCTGCGCCCCAGAGAGACGCCCTTTATACGCCGAAGTTCTCCAAACCTCGGTCGACGTCGTAGACCCACCCATTTCGTCCCCCCTTGGGCCGATTCTACCGACCGGACGGCTTTAGCGCGGGATGCCTTCGACCTCGTCGATTCGCCTCGGGATCGAAGGGTCCACCGCCCAATCGAAGCTGCCAACGGCCCCCTCCCCCCGGGTCGCGACGCACACCGCACCGGTGCGAAAGCCGGGATAATTCGCGATGCCGGTCAGATGGGCGGCCATCGAGCGGGCGAGGGGCTCGTGGCCCACGAGGGCGACCGTCGCGTCCGGATCCTCGACCTCATCGAGGGCCGCGAGGGCCTGCGCCGTCGTACCCCCGGCGAGGGCCGCCCAAACGTGCAACGGCCCTTCGAAACCCACCGGCCCGGTGAGGATCTCCGCCGTCTGCACCGCCCGGACGAGGGGGCTCACGAAGACCCGGTCGAAGCGCACTCCCTCATCGTCGAGAAAGTTGGCAACCTTGCGAACCGTCCGGCGACCGCGCTCGGTCAACCAGCGATGACCATCGGTATCGACCCCGTAGGGATCGATCGCCTCGCCGTGGCGAACGATGAGGATTCGCATCCATCGCTTGTACCAGATGCCAGGCCCCGGCATCGAGGCCTCAAGTCAATCGGGGCCCGCACGGGCGAGCTCAGGCGGCGACGACTTCGCCGGGCAGGGTCTCGGCCCATTCCGGGGCGGCCTTGTCGACGCGCAGGCGGCGCGCGATGTTTCGTTCGACGGCCCGCTGGTCCCCTGCATGCACGCGGAGCGCGCGGCGCAGGGCTCGGGTGCTGCGGAAACGGCCCTCGGGCTCCCGGGAGAGGGCACGGGCGACGAGCTCGTCCATCTCCCGAGTCACGTTGTGGGCAGCGAGGCAGACCCGCGGCGCGTCTTCGCGAATGATGCGCTTGAGCAGGGCGGTGACGTTCGACGCACTGTAAGGAACCTTACCAGCAAGGCATTCGAAGAGGACCACCCCGAGACCGAAGACATCGGCCCGTCCATCGACGTCCGGGTTCCCCGAGGCCTGCTCCGGCGAGCAATAGGTCGGGGTGCCGTAGACCCGGCCGCGCTCCGCTTCCCGAGACGCGTGGGGCATCGTTTCTGCTGCGCAGACGCCGAAGTCGATGAGGCTGACGGTGAGCGCACCGGTCGGGCTGCGGTCGAGGAGAATGTGCTCGGGCTTGATGTCCCGGTGCACGTAGCCGCGAGCGTGGCTCGCATCGAGGATGTTCGTGACGCGCATGGCGATCACCGCGGTGTCCGCGGTGGAGAGGGTGCCCTCCCGGAGGAGGAGTCGGGCGAGGCTCTCGCCATAAAGGCGCTCCATCACCAAATAGGGAGAGCCGTCCTCGAGCTGGCCGTTGTCGAGTGCGGCGACGATGCCCGCGTGGGACACCCGCCGCGCTACCTCGGCCTCGCGCATCAGGCGGGCGACGAGGTCTGCATTGTAGGCATATACGGGGCGCATGACCTTGACGACCACGCTCTCTCCGTCGGCGATTCGGGTCGCCTCGAAGACGACTCCGGTCCCGCCCACACCGATCGTTGTGCCGAGCTGGTAACGGTCATCGAGGACCGTCCCCCTGAGCTCGGATCGTTCGCGTGCACCCATCGCACCGAACATCACGGAGCGGGGCTAAGGGGTCAAAAAAACGGATCGCGTCTCTCCCGCCCCGGGGGGACTGGGGCTCGCTCAGCCCAGCAGCAAGAGGTGCTCTCGGCGGGGGTCTCCCCCTCGAAAATCTGGCCGCTCCTGGGATGCCGACGCGATGAGACGCAGCTTCGCCCGGGGGGCGAGGCGGTTGACCTGCTCGTCCGCGGGGACGCGGCGGTTTCCGACCTCTCCGTCGCCCATCAGCATGATGATCGGCACGCGATCGTGGGTCCGCACGGCGGCCATCGACCCGAGCAGATCGGCGACCTCGCGGTCCCAGGTCCGGAGGCCGTCCGCTCCCTTGAGGCGTCGACGCGCGCCGACCTCGTTGCGCTCGAAGTGCCGGGGATCGATCTTCAGCCACGCATAGCGACGCGCGTGGTGGTCGACGTAGTCGTAGGTGCCGCCGTAAGGAGGCGACGTGATGATCAGGTCGGCGCGCACACGAGGCGGCAAGACCCGCGGCAGCCGTCGAGCGTCGCCTTCGTAGAAGAGCGGCCGGTGAGCTCGCTCCGGGGCGAACTCCGAGAGCACTTCCCATCGCTCCACGAGCTCGAGGGCCTTGCGCAGGAAGAACTCGGTGGGCAGGCCCTTGCGGATGCCCCGCGACGATTGGCTGGTCGGGTCCGGGGAAGGGTCCCGAGATGCGTCGTGTTTGCTGGTGTCCGAACGCTGCCGCGAGACCTTCACCACGATGGACGAGAAGACCATCTCGAAGGCGCGGCGATCCTGGTCGTCGTCGATGGCGCGGATCTCTTCGAGGAGCCCCGCGAGCTCTTTGAGGGTGTGCCCCGACCAGTACTGGGTTTCATCTCGGGGGATCGGCGCCCGGGCGTCGACCCGGGACCGCACGCGAGTCTCGGAGCGCTCGGCTATCTCGTTGGCGATGTTGACGAAGCGCTCCCGGCCGCCCTCCCGGCGCAGCTCGGTTTTGACCGAGGCTATCCTCAGAGCTATGGGATTCAGGTCGACGCCGACGGGGCGGTTGCCGGCGATCATCGCCTCGATGGCGACGGTGCCGCTGCCGACGAAGGGGTCGAGGATCGTCTCGTCAGTCGACGAGAAGTTCGCCACCAGGCTCCGGGCGATACCTGGGTGCATGCGCGCCGCGTAGGTGTGAAACCCGTGGGTGAGCTCGTCGTGGTCGACCTCGGTGACGTTGTCGAGCGCCTCGGCGAGGAGGGCCGCGGCGTCCGCATCGCCTTTGGTGGTGATCGCTCCGCCGACGTGGGTGAGCGGGGTGCGGCGGCGTGTATCGTCGTGTGTCATGGGCTTGGCGCCTCCGCCTCGTTGACGGGTAATCCGAAGAAGCGTCGCAGATCGTGGGCCGCGGGGGTACGGCCACCGTCCTCATCGCGGGCCACGAGGGGCTTCGAGTGCTCGAAAGAGTCTGGGTGTTCTGCCCCGCCGGCGAAAGTAAAGACGCCGAAGAGGGGGCCCTTCTTGCCCGCCCGGGGGATGACATCTCGCCGCCGGAGGGCCGAAAGCCCCGCAGCCTGGCCCCCGTCGAGGGCGCGCTCTGGCGCCCGGGCCCCGGCGCAGACGACGACCCGACCGCCAGGGGCGAGCACCGTGGCGGCGGCTGCCAGGTAGTCTTCGACACCGCCGCGGAGTTCGACTCGGGCGTGGGCCTTCTGAGAGTCCGGAGGCAGGGTGCCGTCCTTGGGGTCGAAGTACGGCGGCGTGCCGGTGATGAGATCGAAGGGCGCCCCCGGAAGGGCCCGGAGCGCGTCGTGGTCGCGAAGGTCCCCGTGACGAAGAACGACGCGATCTCCGAGCCCGTTCCGCACTACGTTGCGCTGGACTAGCTCATAGGAAATTTCCTGAGCCTCGACCCCGACGAAGCGCGCTGTCGGGAAGCGGTGGGCGAGCATGATCAAGACCGAGCCGATACCGCAGCCGAGGTCCAGGCAAGAGAGCGTGCCATCGACTTCGGGCACGGCCCGGGCTGCCTCCCAGGCGGTGACCACGTCATCGAGGGAGTAGCGATGACCGCGTCGCCGCTGCCACACGCGGTAGGTCCCGGCGATGGCGTCGTCTGTGAGTTCGTCCAAGGGCGAAGTGTGTAGCACGGTACGAATACAAGGCGAATCGGGTCTTGACCGTTTGGAAAGCCACCCAATACTCCGGCAGCTCGGAAGTAAGCAATACGGAATGGTGGAGAACCGACGATGGACGAACAGACCCTAATTTTCTTGCTCGACCAAGCCCGCGAATGGGGCATCAAAATCGGAGGCGTGCTCATCGCGCTCTTCGTCGCGTGGGTCATCGCCGGATGGCTCAGTTCGAGAGTGCGCAAGACCCTCGAAGGTCGGAAGTTCGACGCGACCCTGACCCGCTTCTTCTCGAAGATCGTGCGCTACGCGATCCTCATCTTCGCGGGCCTCGGCTGCCTCGGGGTCTTCGGCATCGAGACCACGAGCTTCGCGGCGGTCCTCGCCGCAGCGGGCCTCGCCGTCGGCCTCGCCTTCCAAGGCACCCTGTCGAACTTCGCGTCCGGGATCATGTTGCTGGTCTTCCGGCCCTTCAAGGTCGACGACTTCGTCGATGCCGGCGGCGTCACGGGCACGGTCGAGGAGATCGAGCTCTTCACCACCGAGATCAAGACGCCGGACAACAAGCGCGTCATCGTCCCGAACAGCGCGATCTTCGGCTCGACGATCACCAACGTCACTCACTACCCGACGCGCCGCGTCGGCATCGATGTGGGCGTCGACTACGGCGCGTCGACGGAAGAGACGCGCAAGGTGCTCGAAACCGTCCCCGGCAAGATCGAAGGCGTGCTCTCGGACCCGGCGCCCCAGATCTTTCTCAAGAGCCTCGGCGCATCCTCGGTGGACTGGGTCGTGCGGGTCTGGTGCAAGACCGAGGATTACTGGGACGTGCACCAGCGCACCATCAGCGCGACCAAGCTCACCCTCGACGAGGCGAAGCTCGGCATCCCCTACCCGCAGATGGACGTGCACCTCGACGCCGAAGCCGTCGACGCACTGCGGCACAAAGGCTGAACATCCGAACAGACCTTTCGTCTTTGTGAGAAATCACTCAGCATGCGGGCAATGCTTCGGCACCACGATTTGATCTTCAGGGAGGTTTCATGAGCGCGCGTCTTCTTCCATGTCCTGGCTGCGACCGGCACGTACGTATCCTCGAGTCCCTCTGCCCGTTCTGCGGTGAGGCATTGCCCCTCGCCTACCAGAGCGCGGGGCCAGCGCCCCTGCCCGCCAATCGCCTCGGACGCGCCGCCAAGTTCGCCTTCGGGGCGGCGGTCGCCGGCGTAGTCGCCGTGAGCGGCTGCGGGGACGACACGGCGCCCGCGGACTCCGGCTCCGGCTCGGACTCCGCTGTGACCGACTCGGGCTCGGGTAGCGACTCGAGCGTCACGGACTCGGGCTCCGGCGGCGACGCCGACGTCGACTCCGGAGGCATCATGCCCGCCTACGGTGCACCGGCCGACGCCGGGAGTGACGCGGCGGCGGATGCGGCGGCGGATGCGGCGGCGGATGCGGCAGCAGATACCGGAGGCATCATGGCCGCCTACGGCGCGCCCCCCTGAGCCCTGAAGGGCAGGACCCATCAAACGCGCGACGGCGCCGCACCCCATCGGGTACGGCGCCGTCTTCGCGTTTGGGGTCTGCTTCAGCGGCCGGATTCGGCGACGTCGACGAAGTCCGGGCCATCTGGGGCGGGGCGGTCGCCGCCCTCGTGGAGATCCGCGAGGCGAATCTCGATGACGCCGGTGATGACCTGCGAAGCCGCTGCGTAGGTCGCCGGGAAGTCCTGGGGCTCCGCGGGATCGGTGGGCTCGCCGCCGCTCGGGGGAGGCTCACCGGGCTCGGTGCCGGGGGGAGGCGGCTCGCCGGGCTCACTACCACCGGGGGGCGGCTCGCCGGGTTCGACGCCGGGGGGAGGCGGCTCGCCGGGCTCACTACCACCGGGAGGCGGCTCGCCGGGCTCGACGCCGGGGGGAGGAGGCTCGCCGGGCTCGGTACCGCCAGGAGGCGGCTCACCGGGGATGACGCCGCCGTGGCAGTCGTCGGGGAAGATCGCCTCGAAGTTCAGCAAGAGGGTGCCTTCCTCGGTACCCTCGGCGAGGGTCACGAAGATCTCCTCGGGAGCGCAATCGATCGTCCAGTTGTCGTCCGCCTCCCCCGCGCACCCGAGCATCGTCACCGCCGGGACGCCTCCTTCCTCCCACCAGCCGTCATCCGGGGCGGTGGCGTGAATCTCCGCGCCGGGGACGAGGTCGCCCTCCCCGAGGCGCCCGTCCAAATCTAGCGCCGCCATGACCACCCAGCCATCGCCGCGAGTGCGGATGTCGAGGTGAGTGCTCTCCCCGTAGACGTAGCCGTCCCGAAGCTCCGGAGCGCCGCTGAAGTCCTCGAGGTCGCCAAACTGCCCTTCGAGGATAGGCGCTGAGCGCTCACCGACGGTGGAATGCGAACAGGCGACCAGGGGTGCGGCGAGGGCGAACGAGATGGACAGGATGAGCGGCGCGAGGTGCTTCTTCATGACTGAGTCTCCTTGCGAGGGGGACTCACCAAATCAGCGGGCGCCCTCTCTACTCAGTGGGTGGGCGACGCTACGTAGATCCGTCACGAAAACTGTCCGACGCGATCTTTAATTTTTGGCGCGCCGCGCAACGGCCCGCCGAGGTCACGTCATTCGCCCGGAGCGAGCTGCCGCCGCCAAGCCATGCCGCGGGCCCCCGAGGGGACCGCCAGGTTCCCGCCGACCGCGAAGAGCTCACCGTCGATCCCGAATACGGCGTGGTAGTCGAGGACCTCGTCGGGGAGTGCCTCTTCGTAGGTGAAGGTCGCGGTGTCGAAGACGATGATGGTGCCGCGCAGGCCCACGATGTGGGCGACCCCGGGCTCGCGCATCCAAACGCCATTGAGCCCGGGCAGCGGCGAGAGGGACTCGGTGCGCCACTCGGTGCCGTCCCAATGAGCGGCGATCCCGTTCGAACGCCCGCCGACCATCGTGACGTCGTCGGGGCCCGTGCCCCACACGGCGACCAGGTCATCTTCGGCGCCGACCAAAACCTCTTCCCAGGTCGAGCCGTCGTAGTGCACCACGGCGCCGGAATCGCCGACCACGTAGACGTCGGTAGCGCTCGAGCCCCAAACCTTGAAGAGCGCATGCACGCTGGTGGGGGTCAACGCTGGGACGGTGACCGACGACCAGGCCGACCCGTCGAAGTGGATGAGGGTCGGCACGCCATCGGCAGCGCGCGCGGTGCCGCCCACGGCCCACACGTCGTTCGACGCCGCCCCCCAGACTCCCCAGAGGTCCTGGTCGGTCGAGGAATCGAGCACGGACCAGGTGGTCCCGTCGTAGTGCAGGGTCGTGCCGTCGTTGCCGACGACGTGGATGTCATCGGAGCCGAACCCGATGGTCCAGTTCAGGAGGGGGAAGGCGGCCGGAAGCTCGACCTCGGTGCCTTCGGTGCCGTCGAAGCGCACGAGGACTCCCTCGGCGAGACTTCCCCCGGCGGAGTAGAGATCCGTCGGCGACGTACCCCAGATGTTCATGCGCCAGCCGCTCGCGCTCGCGTCGAAGGCTTCGCGCCAGGTCGTATCGACCGCGGGGTCGGTCGGGCAGCCGGCGGCCACGAGCAAGAAGGGGACGAGAGCGAGGGCGCTGAGATTGAATGTGTTCCGCATCGGAGCGGGAATATACGTCATCACCGGAGAGACACCGGCAAAGAGCGTGAGGGAGCACTCAGAGCCAGTCACCCCATGACGAGTTGGTAGGCAACGACCATCAGGAAGGCATCGACACAGAGGTGGCTCAGCCAGCTGCCCAGGACGGTCCCCTGTCGTTCGTACATGAGCGACCAAAGTAGGCCGCCGACGGCCACCGCGACGGCCATGAAGACGGCGAGACCGACGGAGAAGAACTGGAGCGTGAGGACGAGGTGGTGGGCGGCAAAGGCGACGGCTGCGATCCCGTGCGCTACCCACGGGCGACACTTCTCGCGGAGCTGACCGTAGACGAAGAAGCGCCAGTAGTACTCCTCGAGGCCCGAGTGGATCACCGAGATGAATATCGCGAAGAGCACGAAGTGCTCGCGGAACCCGAGGGCGTCCGCCTTGGCGGTGGCCGCCCCGGCCCCCAAGCGCACGAGATCACCGAGGGGCGTCAGCATCAGGGCGGCGCCGAGGGCGGCGATCAGCACCCCTGAGCCGAGACCCGCCAATGCCACCGACCTCCACGAGGGCCAGCGCGCACCTTGGTCATCTTGCCTGCGGGTCAGCCCGTTTGCGCCGATGCTTCGCAGGAAGAAGAGCGGATAGACCAGCGTGAAGACCTTGGTGAGCGTGTAGGCCGCCTGCCCCAGCGCGCCCTCGGGCACCCAAACGAAGTAGAGGAGCGAGCCGAGCAGCGGCACCACCAACGCCGGCGCGAGCGCCGCCCACCCGATCGAGCGGGACGTGACGTGATCAGACTGGAGAGCAAGTGCAGAAGTTCGCATGGGATGCCCTCAACATCTGCGAGAGCCGTGCCACACGACATTCGCTGACTATTTCGAGAACCACGCGCGCACAACGCCCAAGCCCGAACCCCACCTGTACACCGAGCCCACCGCACCGAACATCAAGTGCACCTGGGGGGACGCGTGATTGCTTAATTGCATTACCCCCACCAGCCCCGGCCCGGCAACCGGTAACCGGCAACCCGGGTAATGCAATTAAGCAATCACGCGTCCCCGTAACCGTTTTCACTCGCCGCGCTTGATGCCGAGGGATTTCATTTTCTTGTAGAGATGGCTGCGCTCGAGGCCGAGGCCGGCGGCGGTGTTGGTGATGTGGCCCTTATTGTGCTCGAGGGCGCGGAGGACGAGGTCTCGCTCGGCCTCTTCGAGCATCTCGCGGAGTGGGCGATCGGGCTGGTAGTAGCCGCCCCCGGTGCGGCCGCCGCCGCCGATGGGCAGGAACGCCCTGGCGTCGGCTTCGGTTACCGCATCGCCGGGGGTCAGGATGACCAGACGTTCGATGAGGTTCTTCAGCTCGCGCACGTTGCCCGGGTAGTCGTAGGCGCCGAGTTGCTTGAGGGCACCATCCGAGAGCGTCTTGCCTCGGCGGTCGTTGACCTCGCAGGCGAGTCTCAGAAACGCCGACGCCAGGAGCGGGATGTCTTCTTTACGCTCCCGAAGCGGCGGTACCCGGAGCGGGAGCACGTTGAGCCGGTCGTAGAGGTCCGCCCGGAACTCACCCGCGTCGATCGCCTCGAGGAGATTCTTGTTGGTCGCGGCAACCACGCGCACGTCGACTTTGATGAGGTCGCCACCGCCGACGCGCTCGATTTCGTTTTCCTGGAGGACCCGCAGAAGCTTTGCCTGCATGGCCGATGGCATGTCCCCGACCTCGTCGAGGAAGAGCGTGCCGCCGTCGGCTCGTTCGAACTTGCCCCGGCGCTGCTTCGTGGCACCGGTGAACGCTCCAGCCTCGTGGCCGAAGAGCTCGCTCTCGATGAGCTCGCTCGGGACCGCCGCGCAGTTGAGCTTCTCGAGGCGGCCGGCGGCCCGCTTCGAGGACTCGTGGATCGCCCGGGCGACGAGCTCTTTGCCGGTTCCCCGTTCGCCCTGAATGAGGACCGTCGCCTGAGCGCTCGCCGCGAGGGCGATGCGCTCTTTGAGCTCGCGCATCGGGGCGCTCTCACCGAGCAGCCCGTTCGTCGCCCCGGCTCGACGCTTGAGCTCGGCGTTCTCGGACTCGAGCTTGCGAAATCCGAGGCAACGGTCGATGGAGAGCAGCAGCCGCTCGGTATGGATCGGCTTCTCGATGAAGTCGTGGGCGCCGAGACGCGTCGCCTCCATCGCCGTCTCGATGCTGCCGTGGCCGCTCATCACGATCACCGGCACGTCGTTGCCCTGCTCGCGGAGGCGCCGCAGCATCTCGAGGCCGTCCATGCCAGGCATCATCACGTCGAGGAGCAGAAGGTCGTAGGCGGCCTTCTGTACCTTGTCGATGGCGATGCTGGCGTTCCCAGCGACGTCGACCTCGAAGTCCTCGATACGCAGCGCCCGGGACAGGGCGCTCAGGATGTTCTTCTCATCGTCGACGATGAGCAGCGAGCCATTCTTGTGCGTCACTCGGCCTTCTCCTCGCGGAGCCCGAGCTCCTTCATCTTGGTCTGCAGACTCTTTCTGGAAATCTTCAAGAGCCGCGCCGCCCGGGTAACGTTCGCCCCGGTCTGCTCGAGGGCACGAATGATGAGCTCCCGCTCGACGCGCGATGTCATCTCACGGACCGTTTCTTTCAGCCCCGCCCCCTCCTGGGGCTCCGTGACCGCATCCCCGAGCCCCGCGAGGGTGCCTTCGGCGGTAGCCGCGGGGGGAGCGGCCGGCGGAGCCGGCTCGGGGGTGCGCCCGACCTCCGGTGGAAGGTCCGTCGCCTCGATGAGGTCGCCATCCGCGAAGAGCACGCACCTCTCGATGACGTTCTCGAGCTCTCGAATGTTCCCGCGGAAGGGATGCACCATCAGCTTGTCGAGGGCCACCGTGGACATGCCCTTGATGTTCTTGTTGAGGCGCTTGTTGAAGCGCACGAGGAAATGCTCGAGGAGGAGCGGGATGTCTTCGATCCGCTCGCGGAGCGGCGGGAGATGCAGATGCACGACGTTGAGTCGGTAGAAGAGGTCCTCGCGGAAGCGCCCCTCACCGATGTCCGCCGCGAGGTCGCGGTTGGTCGCGGTCACCAACCGAACGTCGACGGATATCGTCTTGATCCCGCCGACCCGCTCGAACTCCTGCTCCTGCAGGACGCGCAGGAGCTTCACCTGCATGTTGACGCCGATCTCGCCTATCTCGTCGAGAAAGAGGGTGCCCTCGTGGGCGAGCTCGAAGCGACCGGGTTTGCTGGTGACCGCCCCGGTAAACGCGCCCTTCTCGTAGCCGAAGAGCTCGCTCTCGATCAGCTCCTGGGGGATGGCGGCGCAGTTGACGCGGATGAACGGTTTGGTCTTCCGGGAGCTGTGCTCGTGCAAGGCACGGGCGATCAGCTCTTTGCCGGTGCCGCTCTCGCCGGTGATGAGCACCGAGCTCGGGGTATCGGCGACCTTCTCGATCACCCCGTAGACCTTCTGCATCTCGTCCGACTGGCCGATGATGTCGTAGCGACCCCGCTCGTCGGCGGCGGGCTGAAGGTCTTTGTTGACCAGCTCGGCGGTCTTGGCTGCCTTGGCGATGACGTTGCGCAGCTCGTTCTTGTCGAAGGGCTTGGTGACGAAATCGTAGGCGCCGAGCTTCAGTGCTTCGACCGCGGTGTCGACGGTCCCGTGGGCGGTGATCATGATCACCGGCAGGTTCGGGTGGGCCTCGGCGATGTGCTTCAGCAACTCCATGCCGTCGACCTTCGGCATGCGCAGGTCACTGATCACCACGTCGACGTGGTGCTCTTCGAGGGCGCTTTTCGCCTTTTCGCCGTCTGCGACGGAATGAACATCGTAGCCATCCCGGGTGAGTTGAGCCGTCAGCACACGCCGCATGTTGGGCTCGTCGTCGGCGATGAGAATCTGTTTGCGGGGCTTGCTCATTGGGGCACGCAGCGGTCCCCGACGACGGAAGTGTCAGCCGGGCGGTCACCGGGGAGCCCGGTGCAGAGGAACGAAAGCACGGCCTGGCGGCCGACGGATCCGGCCGACGGCTCCATGCGCGGAGCGACGCCGAGACCCGATGGCCATACCTCGACGACCCCGCCCACCCCGTCGTCGATGCCGGGTTGGCTGTGGGTGCGCGCCGTCGCGGCGGTCGGGTCGAGGCCCCCGGCCCCGCCCGGAATGAAGAAGACCGCCCCGGCGCGCTCGATGCCGGCGACGACCGCCGCCGGAGCACCGACCACCAAGTCACCGATGCCGTCACCATCGAGGTCTCCGACGGAGACGTCGACGCCGAAGTTCGACCCCGCGCAGACCACGCCCGGGTCGACGTCGGGGCAGGTGACGATGGTCGGGGCCGCGCCCCAAGCCATGCATCCGCCGCCGACCGGCGCAGCGCTGCTCGCATAGACCCTAACCTCGTCGGCGCCCTCGCCGGCATTGCCGACGATGACGTCCGGGGCCCCGTCACCATCGACGTCGCCGTAGGCCACCGACCCGGCAAAACCGAGGGCCGGGTCATCGATGCACGCGTCGACCGTCGCTGTGCCGTCCGAAGCGACGGTGAACACGACCACCCGGCCACCGTCCGGGGCGGTCACGGCGACGCGCGCCGAGGTGCCCGAGGTGCCGTCGGCGACGTCGAGGTCGGTGCCGAGGTGCGAGGCCGAAGGGGCCGTCCCCGGAGGCAGGACGATCTCGACGATCATGGCTCCCTCGACGCGGTAGACACCGCCGGCTCCGGAGTTTGCGCGAGGCGCACCGAGGATGGCGACGCCGAGGTCGAGGCCCGGAGCGACCGCATCCCCGGAGGTTCCGAGAGCAACGTCGGCGGGCGCGCCCCCGAGACTGCGAATGTTGGGATCGGATTCGCAGATCATCGAGAAGCCTCCCTCCGCAGGAGCGGTTGCCATGAGGCACCCCTCGAGGGTTTCGATGCCGCTGAGGGGCCACCGGGGGATCCCGATCAAAGCCGCCCCGGCGCTGTCGAGGCAGTCCCCCGGGTCGTCGCAGGTGTCCGACAGCGGCGCGGCGAGGTCGAAGTCTCCGTTGGCCCAGCCGCGGTAGATGACGACCGGCGTACCCGGCCCTGCGCCCACCGCCAGCCGCGACTCCGCAGCCGCCCCACCGACCGAGACGACGTAACCCTCGAGGACGGACCCGAAGGGGTCGCGGGAGGTGAAGCCGCTCGCCCGGGGGATGACCCGGGTGCTCGCGGCGTTTGCGAGGTCGTCGAACTCGAGGGGATTGCACGCGGTCGCCACAAGTACCAAGAGCATCGAGAATATCCCGAGCGTCAAAGAGACGGGGCCATGAAACCGGAGGAAGTCAGAGCCGTTTCTACGCTCGGCCATCAGAAGCTCCAGCTCCCGGCAGCGCCGGCGCCGGTGGGGGTGATGAACGGGGCGACGGCCCAGTCCCGGGGCTCGAGGACGGTCCCCGTCGAATCGGGCAAGGAGTCCGAGAGGAAGTAGTAGAGCGAGAGCCCGCCCAGGACCACCGCGACACCGAAGGCGATGTCGGCGGCGATGAAGAGAATCTGCCCCGTCGTGATGCGCTGGTCGTCGTTGGCGAGGGCGCCGGCGTCGCGCTCCGCTTCGAGCTCGCTGCGAATGTCGGCGCCGATGACCGCCGCCGTGACGCCTCCGCCGACGAAGAGCGCCCCCGCCACCAGCGTCGCCCAGGCACCGCCCCGGTCGGGCGAGGGGCGCAGGCGCACGCGAACGGGGGTCATCTGCCCGCGTTCGACGTCGATGCGCGCGCCGTAGCGCTTCATGCCATCGGCGGCGACTTCGACGCGATGAGGCCCGGCGGCCACGGCCCCCTCCCAGGGAACGTCGCCGACGTGGTTTCCGTCGATGAAGATCCGGGCGCCGCGAATGTTCGCGCTCACCCGGACTCGGCCGTCGGTGCTGCGGTTGAGCTCCACGGCGGTCTCCGTGGTTTCGCCGAGGGCCACGTCGACCTCGAGCTCGTGGCTATCGTAGCCCGGACGCTCGACCCACACCCGGTGGGTGCCGACGGGGACGACGTTGGACCACGGGGTGCGCCCGACCTCGCCGGCGTCGTGGTCATCGAGGAAGACCCGGGCCCCGGGCACGTCGCTGGTGACGCGGAGATTGCCCATGAACTGCCCCTGGCTCATCTCGACGATGACCACGTACATGTGCCCCGGTCGCACGTTCACGCTGGCTTCGACAGTGCGGTAATCGGGGTGCTCGACGACCACCCGGTACTGCCCGTGGTCGACGGTGGGCGCGAGGGGGGCCGGCCCCGAGGTGACGTTGACCTCGCCCCGGCGAATGGTGACCTGAGCCCCGGCGGGGTTGGTGCGAATCGATACCAGGGACTTCATCTGCTCGGCGGTGGTCTCGCCGATGGCGACGGTGAGCGCGGCTTCGCTCGCGGCGATGGCCGCCGCGTCTTGCCCGTCTTGCCCCGCGGCGCCCTCCCCGGCGCCCTCCCCGGCGGCAGCCGGATCGCCTGGGTCCGTGCCGCCCCCGGCCTGGGTGCCGCCTGCGACGCCCACCACGACACCGGCACCGCCATCCCTCGCGGCACCCTGGCCGGCAGCCCGGGTACGCAGCAGGTCGACGCGACGCCTGACTTCGTCCGCGTCCACAGCGTTCGGGTCGGCCTCGAGATAGCGGGCGAAGTAATCTGCGGCCCGGCCATAGTCGGCGTTACGCTCATAGGCGACGGCGGCGTTGTAGAGGAAAGCGCCCGAGGGCTGCGCCTCGTAGGCCGCCTTGAACTCCTCGGCCGCCTCGAGATAGCGCTCTTGGACGTAGAGCTCCTGGCCTCGCTCCATGTGCCGCCGAGCGACCTCAGCGGAATCCGAGACGTCATCGGACGTGGCCGCATCGCTCGTGTCACTTTGGGCCTCCGCCACGGGCCCCCGGCCCATGGTCAGCACTCCCGCTACGAATATCCAAAGAAAAGATCGCATCCCGTCTCCGCCTCGGCGCCGATGCTACACCTATCGGGCGAGCACCGTAACGCCATCCGGCCCCGCTCATAGCGAGGGGGTGGCGAGCGCGACCCCCATGGCCGACGAGCAACAACCCACGAAGAAGGAGCAGATCGTTCGGAAGTGGATCCGAGGCGCTCTGCCCTGGGTCCTGCTGGCCGCCGCGGCCTGGCTCGCCCTCTCGGATTTCACCGCCCGGAGCCTCGTCGAAACGGGAACCGAGGCCCCGGTCCTCGAAGCCAGCCTGGCGTCCGGGGAGGTCTTTGCCCTGGCCGAACACCGGGGCCAGGCCGTCGTCGTGAACTTCTGGGCCACCTGGTGTGGGCCCTGCCGCGCCGAGGCCCCGACCCTGACCCGCATCCACAATCGCCTAGCCGGGTCCGGAGGCCTAGTGGTGGGCATCAGCGCCGACCGCCTGCCCCTCGACCAGGTCGCCCAGGCCGCCCGCGGCCTCGGCATGGAGTACCCCATCGCCCGAGCCCCCGAAGAAACCTTCGCCCGCTTCCGCGTCACCGAGCTCCCGACGACCTACGTCGTCTCCCCCGACGGACACATCGTCTGGTCCCACGTAGGCGCCGTCGACGAAGAAGAGCTCGGCCGGGTCATCGCGGACTATCTCTAGGCCGAGTGCATCGTCGACTACGGCGAGCGCGAAACACGTGGGGACCCGAGGCGGGGACGGTATAAACTTTCTTACTTTCGTCCCGAAAGTAAGAAAGTTTATACCGTCCCCCAAACCATGGCGCTGCTGACTCCCCTCGGATGGTTCTTCACATCCCGCACCCGCCGCTTCGTTTACGAGAGCGCCGGCGCGGTGCCGACGCGGCCTTGGGTGATCGTGCCGGGGGCGCGGGTACGAGACAATGAACCGTCGGTGGTTCTCGCGGACCGCCTCTACGGCGCCCTCGACCTGCTCCGTTCAGGGGCCGTCGACCGGGCCCTCATCTCCGGGGGCCCGGGCGAAATTCCAGTGATGCGCCGTTGGCTCCGAGACCGGGGGATTTCCCCTGAAAAGATCGAGAGTGACCCTGGCGGCCTACGCACGCTCCTGACGATGGACCGGGCCAAGGCGCTCTTCGGCGTCGAGGGCGCCGTCGTCGCGACCAATCGCTTTCACCTGACGAGGGCGGTTTTCCTGGCTCGGGCCGTGGGAATCGACGCCGTAGGGCTCGTCGTGGACCGCCAGGTCTATGGAAAAAGACACCGCGACGAGGCCCGGGAAGTCATCGCCCAGGGCCGGGCCCTCGTCGATCTGACGGCTCGGCGTGTTTCACGAGTGATCCTCTAGCAAGGGGGCCCGGTTTGACAGGGGATCACTCGCCGTGATTCAAACCCCGACAGCCCATGGAGAACTCAATCCTCGTGAATTTCGTGATGCTGCAGGTGGCCGCCGAACAGGCGGAAAGCGCACCTGCAACCCTCGACCCCTGGACGCTCGTCATCGAGGCCTCGCCAGTCGTCCAGCTGGTGATGCTCATGCTCGTCCTGATGAGCATCGGGTGTTGGTTCATCATCGGCGCCAAGATCGTCCGCCTCTCGCAAGCGACCCGGTCCAGCACGAAGTTCCTCGACCTCTTCTGGGGCGAGAGCGGCGCGGCGTGGAATGCCGAACGCCTCGAGGGTGTCTACGCACAGATCAAGAGCTTCGAAGGCTCCCCCGTCGCCAGCGTCTTCCGCGCGGGCTACGTGGAGCTCGCCCGCATCGCCGGTGACTCTGCCCCCGCCGGCGGCGACACGGAGAACATCGACCGGGCGCTGCGCCGGGCTCGGTCCAATGAGTTCAACCGCCTCGAGAACTACCTGCCCTTCCTCGCCACGACCGGCGCCACCGCGCCCTTCATCGGCCTCTTCGGCACGGTCTGGGGCATCATGGGGTCCTTCATCGCCATCGGGAACGCGCAGGACGCGAGCCTCGCGACGGTCGCCCCGGGCATCGCCGAGGCCCTCATCGCGACCGCCATCGGCCTCGTCGCCGCCATCCCAGCGGTCATGGCCTATAACTACTTCCTCCGGAAGATCTCGGTCCTCGAATCGGAGGTCAACGCCTTCTCGAGCGACTACCTCAACATCGTCCGCCGCCATTTCCTGGCGGCCTGAGGCCCGACGATGGGAATGAGCACCAGCGGAGGTGGGGGAAACCGCGCGCCCCTCGCCGACATCAACGTGACACCCATGGTGGACGTCATGCTGGTGCTGCTCATCATTTTCATGGTGACGGCGCCCATGCTCACCACCGGGGTCGACGTCGACCTGCCCAACGCCGACGCGCCCCAGATGCCGATCGAGGAAGACCTTCCCCTGGTCACCGTGCAGGCCGTGCCCCAAGAAGAACGGACCCCCGGGGGTCCTACCTCGAGGCTCTTCTACTTCGAGGACGAGGTGACCCTGGAACAGCTCGAGCAGCTGCTGACGACGGATGAACGTGTGACCGAGGAGTCGCAGGTCTTCGTCCAAGCGGACGAGATGGTGCCCTACGGCGAGGTCGTGCGCGTTTTGGCGCTGGTCCGGCGCCTGGGCATCGAGAAGCTGGGCCTGGTGACCGACCCCCTGTCCTCGACCAACGAGACGGGCGCGACGGACGCGACGGGCGAAACGGAACCGGCGCCCGCGGAAGCGCCGGAGTGACGCTCCCGCATCAAACCCACCCGATGCACGTGGATGCCGGGGACCACAAACCCGACTCTCTCTTCTATCGTCGACCGGTGAGCCCGTTGGCCATCGTCGTCGGGGTCGTGGTGGCGATCGGTGCCTACAGCTCGATCGGGACGATGCTCTTCTTGGCCACGCTGATCACACCGTCGATGGCCGAGGGCGGTACTCACATGGTCGAGGTACTCCCTCCAACACCGCCCCCCGAGGTCGAGTGGGTCGAAGCGCGGCTCATCAAGCTGGGCCGCCAGTTCGATACCTCCGAGCTTCCAAACCGCCGGCGCGAAGCCCGGACGACGGCCCCCGAGCGCCCGAGCATGGTCGCCCGCCACGGTGCGCGACGGGTCGAAGTCCCCGATGCGGGCCCCGAGAACTCCCTCGACGACCTCGTCGCGCGCATCGGCACCACCGCCGACGAACTGGCGCAGATCGCCAACCAGGCCGAACAAGAGGGCGACCCCGACGGCGTCGCCGAAGGCACCCACAGCGCCGAAGACGGCGACCGCTACGCGACTTACCTCTACGGACTCTTCCGCCGGGGCCTCCGCAGGCCGACGTCCATCACCGACGAAGAGATCCGGGGCCTCCGGGCGACGGTCCAGGTTCATACGACCGCGGGGGGGCAGATCGACCGCTTCACCATCTCCCGGCCCTCCGGAAACACCGATTTCGACAGCGCGATACGCATGCGCATGGACCAGGCCGTGGGCACCCAGCTGCGGGAGCCCCCGGAAGAAGAGCGCGACCGCTACTTCGGGACCTCCTTTCCGGTAGGCTTCCGGCCACCGCGATAGATGATGATGACGAAACCCGTGATGACTCCAATCAAACGCCGCCGCGTCGGCACGACCCTCTTCGTCAGCCTCATCCTCGGCGGGGCCGTCGCCGTCGCCGGGACCGCCGGAGGGCAGCAACCGAGGGGAGACGAGCCGCCGCTCCCAGAGAATGTCGTCGTCGACGTCGACATGATCGAGAGCAACGTCATCCGCATCGGTATCCCCGATCTCCTCGGCACCGGGGGCACGCCGACCGAAGCAGGCGAGATCCTCCGCCGGGACTTCCATCTCATGCCCGGCTACCGAGTCATCGGGCCGGCGCAGATCAACTTCAACACGGTGTCCGAAGGCATGGGCATGGACCGCGGCCGCTGGGGCGGGCTCCAGGCCAACGGCGTCATCAAGGGCCGCGTCGAGGGCTCGGGCAACAGCCTCACCGTCGAGATGAAGTACTTCCACCTCGCGAGCGGCTCGGCGCCGGTGCTGACCGAGACCTACCGCGGCGCCCCCACCCAGTTGCGCCGGTGGATGCACGACTTCGGCAACAAGATCCTCGCTCAGATCACCGGCATCGCCGGGCCCTTCGGGACGCACATCGCCTGGGCCGAGCGCATCGGGCCGGGACGCAAGGACGTGAAGTGCGCCGGCATGGATGGCCACGCGCCCCGACGAGTCACCGACGGCCAGGGCATCGCCATGCTCCCGAGCTTCGGCCCCGACGACAACATCTGGTTCACCCGCCTCACCCCAACCGGCATGTTCGTCTCCCACACCGGCGTCCGCGGTCGCCCGGTCCTCGAGGGCAACGGCCTCAACATGGCCCCTGCCATCTGCAACGGGAAGGTCTTCTTCGTCTCGTCCCGGGACGGGAACAGCGAGATCTATAGCTCGAGCCTCGACGGCTCGGGGCTCCGGCGCCTGACCAACAACCGGGCCATCGACGTCAGCCCCACCTGCCACCCGAACGGCAAGGTCGCCTTCGTGAGCGCCCGCCACGGCAACCCGCAGATCTGGATCATGAACGCCGACGGCAGCCACCAGCGGCGCCTCACCTTCAAGGGCACGCACAACCAGACCCCGACTTTCTGCCCGAACCCGCGCCGCAACGTCCTCGCCTTCACCGGCCGGGACCACACCCTCGACATCTTCACCCTCGACGTCGCGTCGGGCGAATACAACCGCATCACCCAGGGCCAGGGCATGAACAAGGACCCGGCATGGTCTCCGGACTGCCGCATCGTGGCCTTCACCTCGAACCGCCGCGGCGCCCCCGGCGTCTACCTGGCGAGCCCCCTGGGCTTCAACCAGAACAAGATCGTCGACGGTGCCGCCGAGACCGTGGCCTGGCAGTACGAGCACTGGGCCGGACACGCGTCGAACTAGAAGTGAGCCGGAAAGGCAGCCCCGGGGAGGCGAAGCTCGGCGCTCCTCCGGGCCGGCGACCGCGTCAGGTCATCTTCGGCGCTCTGGGCGCCGTGGTCGTCCTTCTTGGAATGCTCGCCGGGGCCTACCTCTACGCCCACCACGCGCGCCCGCTGCCGCCCCCCCTTTGGACCGAAGCCGACCTGCCGGAGCTACCCCCAGCAGAAGACAACGGGTGGGTATTGCTCCGAGACCGCGGATACGCGTTCTCCGTGGACGACGAGGGGGGCCTTCTGTCGTTGGAGACTTCACCCCAGGAGCTTCCCGAAGATACGGCCCGAGCGATCGCGGACGAGCTGCGCGGGGACGAACCGGCTCGGCGAGAGATTGGCGCCCTCGGGCACTTCGCGGATGGCTGTGCAACGACCGATACGTACTGCCCCTTCCTGCCCATGCACTACCTAGCGGTCGAGCGCGGCCTCGCCATGATCGTCGGCGCCCGCCTCGGCCACTGGACTCGAGTGACCGAAGAGGCCGAGGCGCTCTCTCGTCAAACATCGGGCTTCACCGCTACCTGTCGGACCGTCGCGTCGTGCTTGGTCGCCGTGAGGGCCCTCGAAAACTCGATGATCGCAGCAGAGAGCGTGGCGTTCATCGCCTCGAACGCGGACGACCCGCCTATCGACGTGCTCGAGGCGCTGGTCGAACTGGTCGCAAGTGCGGTTACTCCTTCGCCCGATGTCGGCCGCACGATCGTCTTCGACTGCGTGTCCTACCGCCGCACATTTGCGGCATTGAATGGGGAACTCCTCCTCGACAGAGCCTATACGCTGGGGCGATTGGACGACATGTGCCGCAGCGTGCACGCGTACGCCGTCGACCCCACCCTTGGCGCGCCTACCGGGTGGCCCCAGACGGATGGTGCGCTCTGGTGGCTCTACAACGCTCGGGGCAAGGAGTACCTCGCGATGTACGCGGTGAACCTCGAAACGTCCGTCTCGGCGATTACCCGGTACCGAGAAGTTCTCGAGGATATCGACGCCGCGCGGGCCCGGGCCCTCGAGGCCCTTCGCCGAGCCATCACTCACGCAGAGGCCCAGGCCGAAGCCCGCGCCAACCAAGCGGCCAATCCTGATACAACAGACGAGTGAACCGCACCTCGCTCTTCATCCCCGGCCAGAGCATCGGCGGGCGCTTCCGCGTCGACGGTTTCCTCGGGCGCGGCGGGGCGGGGAACGTGCTCGCGGCCGTCGACGAGAAGACGGGCAAGCGCGTCGCGCTCAAGCTCCTGCGCAGCAAGGCGGCCCTCGACCCAGTCCTCGTCGAGCGCTTCCGGCGGGAAGCGAAGGCCCTGTCGGGCATCGACCACCCGGGAGTCATCGGCGTCGAAGACGCCGGAGCACTCGATGACGGAACCCTCTTCCTCGCAATGGAGTTGCTCGACGGCGTGACCCTCGCCCAGCGCATCAATCGCGACGGGCCGATGAGCGCCCAGGACCTCGCCCCGGTTCTGACCGGGCTTTGTGACGCCCTCCGGGCGATCCACGCTCAGGGCATCCTGCACCGCGACATCAAACCTTCGAACATCTTCTTGCCCAACCCCGACGTCAGCGCCGACGTGGTCAAGCTCGTCGATTTCGGGGTCGTGAAGATCGAGGGCCTCGAAGGCCTCACCCGCGAAGCCATCTCCGTCGGCACCTCGGCCTACATGGCGCCGGAGCAACTCCGCGGGCGCGGGGCAGATCTCGACGCCCGCGTCGACGTCTACGCGACCGGCGTCACCCTCTACGAAGCCTTCAGCGGCAAGCGGCCCTTCATGACGAGCCCGGAGCTGCACGTCTACGAAGCCATCCTCTCGAACCGCTACCCCTCGTTGATCGAAGCCGCCCCCGGCGTGCCCGTAGCCGTGGTCAAGGTCGTCGAACGCGCCTTTGCGAAGCACGCCGCGGCGCGATTCCCCGACGCCCCCGCCCTCGCTACAGCTTTCGCAGCGGCTGCGAACGCTGACTGAGCCGAAGCTCGGTTGGCTCGCGTCACTTGAGCCGCGACAGACGCGCGGCGATGCGCGAGAGCGGCAAGACCTCGTCCGCGAGGCCGAGGTCGACGACGGCCTTGGGCATTCCGTAGACGACGGAGGTCTCTTTGTCCTGGGCGAAGACCTTGCCCCCGGCAGCCTTCGCAGACGACGACCCGAGGGCCCCGTCGCGGCCCATCCCGGTCATCACCACGGTGGTGAGCCGCCTTCCGTAGAGCGACGCCGCCGACTGGAGGGTCACGTCGGCGCTCGGCCGGCAGCCGTTGACCGGCGGAGACTCGGTGAGCTTGATCATCCCGGTCCGCTCGAAGATGACGTGTTTGTCTCCGGGAGCGATCATCACCACCCCCGCCGCGATGCGGTCCTGAGGACGGGCTTCGCGCACTTTGACCGCGCTCATCGAATCGAGGCGTTCGGCGAGGGCCCGGGTGAACTGGCCAGGCATGTGCTGGACGACCAGCACACCGCGGCTGAAATTCGCGGGCAGGTGAGGAATGACCTGCTCGAGGGCGGAGGGACCGCCGGTCGAGATGGCGATGATCACCGCCGGGTCCAGCATCGCCGAGGCAAAGCTGATGCGCTTCCCGGAAGATCTCGAAGAACCCGAAGAACTGGAAGAACTCGCGGGACGCGGCTGGATGTCTATCGGAATGGTGACGTCCCGGGCAGACCGCCGGAGAGCGGCGGGGTCCTCCTTGGGCGGCGGTTGGGGGCGGGCCCGGCGAGCCGCCGCGAGCTTCTTCAAGAGCTCGGCCGAGATGCCGCTGAGGTCCGTCGAGACCTCACCGCTCGGCTTGGTGACGAAATCGACGGCCCCAGCCGCGAGCGCCTCGACGGTCTCCTTGGCGCCCTCGTAGGTGTGGGCCGAGAGCATGACGACGGGGGTCGGTTTGAGACGGAGGATTTCGCGAACCGCCGCGGCCCCATCGAGGCGCGGCATGTTGAAGTCCATGGTGACGACGTCGGGGGAGAGCTCGACGGTCTTGTCGACGCCGTCCTGACCGTCCTTGGCCTGGCCTACGACCTCGAAGCGCGGGTCGGCGGAGATGGTGCGGGCCACCGCCACCCGCATGAACGCGCTGTCATCGACGACGAGGACTCGGATCTTGTCGCTCAATAGTCGTCCCCCACGAACCCCGTGATGACATAACCCGTCACCGGACGATCGATGCCCTTCAGCTTGAGCCCCTCGAGGGGCGTGGCCAACACGTGGTCCTTCACCATCTCGTAGAGCTCGGCGCTCATGAGCACCTCGCCCTTGGGCGCGTTCGACTCGTAGCGTTGAGCGCGGTTCACCGTGTCACCGATGACCGTGTAGTCGCGGCGGACGTAGCGGCTGCCGATGTCGCCGCGGACCGCCGGACCGGTGTTCAAGCCGATACGCATCTGGAGCGGAGGATCGCGCTCGATGGTCGCGTTGAAGACGTCCATGGCGCGCTGCATCTCCCAAGCCGCCCGCGCCGCCCGGAGAGTATGGGGCTCGTCGAAGAGCGGGTCCTCTTCGAAGATGGCCATGATCGCGTCGCCGATGAACTTGTCGATGTCGCCCCCGCGCACCTTGATCACCGGGCACATGGCGTCGAAGTAGCCATTGAGCAGCTCGACGACCTGGGGGGCCTCCATGGCGCTCGACATGCTGGTGAACCCACAGAGGTCGCTGAAGAGCACGGTCATCTCTTGGTGCGAGGCGCGATAGGAGAAGAGCTCGCCGCTCGACGCCTGGGCCTCGGCAGCCATGCGCGCCCCGTCGGAGATGTAGAGCTTCGACGCGTCTTTGTAGGCCCGGAGGCGGCGCTCGGCGAGCATGCGCTCGACCATGGCGACGCACTTGTCGGCGCTGAAGGGTTTGACCAAGTACGCGGTCAGGCCGGCCGCACGCATCTGAGCTCGGTCCCGGCGGCTGTCCCGGGCCGTCAGCATCAGGAACGGCACGTCCTTGGTCTTCGCCTCGTGCTTGAGGGCGTGCACCATCTCGAAGCCCGTCATCCGGGGCATGTCGTAGTCCGTCAGGATGAGCTCGTAGTTGGGCTCCGAGGCGATGGCGCGTTCCATGCCGTCCATGCCGTCGACGGCGGTGGTCACCTCGAACCCCTGGCGGGTGAGGGCGTCGCCAACGAGGTGACGAATCGCCGGCGAGTCGTCGACCACCAGCACCCGTTCCCGCCCCGAGAGGGCCACCTCGGCGAGCAAGTCGCGAACCCGTGAGAGCAACTCCTCGGGGACGACGGGTTTGACGACGTAATCATCGGCGCCGGCATCGAAGCCGCGCTCGAGATCCGTTGCTTCACCGAGGCTCGAGCAGATGATCACCGGAAGGTGCGAAGTGTCGGGCTCGTCCTTGATCGCCGCGCAAACCTGATAGCCGTCTTGACCCGGCATCTCGACGTCGGTGATGACGAGGTCCGGCCGGCTCTCGTCGAGGAGCGCGAGGGCCTCGGTGCCGTCATAGGCGTGCACCACCTCGTAGCCGGCCTCTTCGAGGACCGGCCCCGTGTGTTTGTGCACCAGCTCACTGTCGTCGGCGAGGAGGACGATTCGCTTCTCGCGGGTCGACACCCCGAGAGCCCCGACGACGTCACGGGCGGTGAAGGGTACTTGAACGAAGCCAGAGAGGCGCGCCGCCCGGGCTGCGTCGCGGTCGCGCGCGTCGGCGGAGACGAGGACCAAGGGGACGTCGTCGACCTCGGCGGCGAGAGTCAGGGCATCTCCCCCGGGGAGACGGCGGGCGATGAAGGCCGCCGAGGGACGCGGCTCGGCGCGCAGCATCGCGCGCAGTTCGTCGGCGGTCGCCGCGCGCTCCACCTCGTGCCCCGCCGCGAGGAGCGGGGTCGCGAGGGCGTCGCTCAAGATGGGCGTCGCTGCGGCTACGACGACGTGCACGGCGAGAGCATACACCGTCGCGGGTCGATATCAGGGCCGAGATCAGGATTGCAGGTGCGGGAAACGACGGCCGAGGTCCTGGGCTATCGCCTCGAGATGTTGACGGTCGACTTCGAGGAAGGCCGAGGGATCGTTGCTGTCGATGTCGAGGACCGCGAGGAGGGCACCGCCCTCGGTGACCACCGGCACGACAATTTCGCTCCGCGTCGTCGAAGAACACGCGATGTGACCTGAAAAAGCTTCGACGTCGGGGACGACCTGGGTCTCCCGGGTGTGCGCCGCCGCCCCGCATACGCCCCGGCCAAAGGGAATGCGTAGGCAGCCGTGACCGCCCTGGTAGGGGCCGACGATCAACACCTCGGGCTCTACCGCGCGGTAGAAACCCGTCCAATCGAAATACGCAAAGGCGTGGTGCAGCTCGCACACGACGCTCGCCATCGCCGCCACCCAGTCGTCCTCGTCATCGAGGAGCGACGCGATGGCCGCCCGGACCTCGCCGTAGCGTGCCGCGCGTTCGTCGGGACCCGCGTCGCGGGGCACGGTGGGCGCGGCGAGGACCGCCGGGCCGGTCAACGGACGATCTTCCGAAGATGGTAGCTCTTGGGCCGAGTGAGATGCTCGAAGCCGACGCTCGAGAGCGTGCAGCCGCGCCCTGAGTCTTTGATGCCGACCCACGAGAGCTCGGGGTCGAGGTAATCGCAGCGGTTCATGAACCAGGTCCCGGTCTCGACGCGGTCGCCGACCGCGATGGCGCGATCCTCGTCCTCGGTCCAGATGGACGCCGTGAGCCCATAACGGCTGTCGTTCATGCGCTCGATGGCCTCGTCGTCCGAGGTCACCTTCATGATGCCGACGACGGGGCCGAAGCTCTCCTCGCTCATCACGTCCATGCGGTGGTCCACGTCGACGAGGATCTGCGGCGCGAGGTACTGGGGCCCGCGCGCCATCGCCGCGGCAAAGGGCGCAGGATCGATGAGCCCCCGAGCCCCGGCGTCCATGGCGGCCGCCACCTGATGGCGCACGAAGTCCGCCGCCGCGGGCCGCACCAGGGGCCCGAGGGTGGTCTCGGGGTCCGCGGGATCGCCGAGCAGATACTTCTCGGTGAGCGCCACGGCACCGTCGACGAATCGGTCATAGACGTCGCCGTGCACGTAGATGCGCTCGATGCCGCAGCAGCTCTGGCCACTGTTGAAGAACGCGCCGTCGACTAGGCTCTCGACAGCGAAGTCGAGGTCGGCGTCGGGGCGCACGTAAGCCGGGTCCTTGCCGCCCAGCTCGAGACCGCAGGCGATGAAGCGGTCTGCGGCAGCGCGATGCACGGCGCGGCCACCTTCGACCGACCCGGTGAAGGCGACGTGGCCCACCCGGGGGTCCGCGACGACTCGGGCGACCTGATCGTGGCTGAGATGCAGGTACTGAAAGACTCCGGTGGGCAGCCCCGCCTCGTCAGCCGCTTTCTGCATGCGCTCGGAGACGAGGGGCGTCTGCCCCGAATGCTTGAGCACCACCGCGTTGCCCGCGAGCAACGCCGGCACGATGCTGTTGACGCTCGTGAGCCAGGGGTAGTTCCAGGGCGCGAGGACCAGCACCACGCCGAGGGGCTCGCGCTTGATGTAGCGATTGAATCCTTCCTTAGCCGAGACCGTAATCGGGGCGAGGGCATCGTCGGCGGCGGCCATCATGGACCGTCCGCGCTCGGCGAAGCCGGCGATCTCTCCGGGGGAATAACGAATCGGCCGACCCATCTGCCAGGTGAGCTCGAGGGCTGCGTCTTCGGACTGGGCAACGAGCAGGTCGATCATCCGGCCCACCGCTTCGCGCCGTTCGTCGAGGGACGTCCCGGCCCAAGTGCGCTGGGCAAGAGCCGCCCGTTCGAGGGCTGCCCCGAGCTCGTCGTCCGTCGCGTGGGGACGCGTCACATGAACCCGACCATCGATCGGGGAAATGACATCGAATGTCTGGGCCATCGCTACTCCTTCTCCGCGCTCGGAACGCTGAATCTACCCTCCCAGGGGGATTTAGCTCACATGAAACATACCCGCCCTTCCACTGCGGCCACGCATGTCGCATGTTCCGCACCATGACTGAGCGAAAGCCCTTCGATTTTGATGCAGACGGCAAGCCGACCGGCCTCTCCGATGAGTTTGCTCCTCACCTGGGCTTGCTCGCGCCTCGGCCCGTCGCCTTCTTGAGCTTCGGGGATGCCGCGTCCCTCGGCAACCGACGCAGCAAGCTCGGCGGCGCGGCCCACTTGCCCTCAGGGCACGAAGCGCCGGTGGGCGATGCGCGCCCCTTGGGCCTCTTCGCGCAGATCGATTTCGCCGAGATGCCAGCACTGCCCGACTTCCCCGCGGACGGTGTGCTCCAGGTCTGGGTCGACCCCGACGACGAGATGTTCGGGCACGATGAAGATTCCGCAGCGGAACAGAAGAACTTCAAGGTCCTCTATTTTTCCGCCGACCAGGAGCTCGCGCCCTCGGGCGATGACGTCGTCCCCGCGGGCATGCCGCTCAGCGCCGTGCACAGCATTTCCTTTTCTGCCGAGCAAGACTTGCCGGGTGTGGCGATGATCGGCGAGCTCCAGCCCAGCGGTCGCTGGCAGAGGTCGTTCGCGGCCTTTGACGATGGCGACCTCGGCTGCAGGCTCGAGGACGAGGTATTCGCCCTCCACGACCGCACAGGGAACGAGAACGCTCCCAAGATCGGCGGCTACCCCTGCTTCTTCAACGGCCACCCCGGCGAACGGTCTTCGGCCGCCTACGCGTTTGACCGTCTGCTGCTCCAGCTCCCCTCACACCATGGTTCGACCGTGTCCATCTGGGGCTCGGGCACCGCCAATTTCATGATCACCCGAGACGACCTCCTCGCCCGGGACTTCAGCAACGTCTGGTACTGGCTCGATCACTGAGTCGGCCGCTCGACGAGGGGCAGCAGGCAGAGCGAGTCATGAGCGAAGAGTCGAAGTACAGCCGAGGTGACCGGGCCATCAGCGCGACGCTGGGGCCGGGCACGATCAGAGCGGTCGAAGAAAGGGAGCTGGCGGGAATGAGCCGGCTCTTCATCATCTTCACCGCCGATGGCGGGACCCAATTGATGATCCCGGTGTCACGGGAAGAGGAAGCCCTGACGCCCATGCCTCCGCCTGCCGACTGCTAATTACCCCTCTCAGCCCCGCGCGCTCATGCCCGAGTCCGCGCCAGGAAGCGTTCGAGGAGCAGCATGCCTCCGACGAAGACGAGGGCGACCGACGCGTGACCCGCGAGGTTGTGCCAAGGGTCAGCCATCGGGCAGTGGATCTGCAAAGCCACGTTCCCGGCGAGGCCCGCCGCGGCGGCCGCGAGGAGGGGCGCGAGGAAGGTGCCGCGGTCGAGGAGCCGGGCGATCCCGTAAACCGGGATGCCCGCGAGTAGCCCCATGTACATGCAGGGGCTCGCGTGAGCCCAGAAGGAGCCGTGGTCGGGACCGGCCGCAGGTTCGCCGGAGACGGTGACCGCGAGGACGAAGGTCGCGGCAACCGACAGGGTCGCGAGGGTCACGACCTTCCACCTGGGTAACTCGGGCAGCTGCAAGGGACGGGTCGCGACGACCACCGCCGCACCAAAGAGCACCGTGAGGGCAAGCATGCCGAGCAGCACCCGGGGCTCTTGCACGCTCGACCAGTCGGGCGGCGGCATGGCGATAGCCGTCATCATGCAGATGAAAACGAAGGCGCCGATGGCCATCACGCGGCGCACCAGGGTCGACCGGGAGCGGAACCATTGAGCGGGCTTGGCCTCGTCCTCTTCGACGGTACCCATGGCGGCCGAGAACATCGAATCGAGGTCGTCCCCGGTGACGTCGCCGTCGGCCTCGCCTACGGCGTGCAAAAGCGAATCGAGCTCCGGGTCGCTCTCCGGTCCAGTATCTTGGGCGTTTTGGCTCGCGTTGTCGGTCATGGCGTTTCGAGCTCCTTTTCGAGGAGCTCTTTGAGCTTCTTGTATGCGCGGTGGGCCCGGACCCTCACGGCGCCTTCCTTGGCGCCGACGACCTTGGCGACCTCGGAGAAGGGCATCTCCTGGAGCCAGTGCAGCTCGATGACGGTGCGCTGGCTCTCCGGGAGTTGGGCGAGGGCCGTGCGCAGCTGCTGGGCGCGCTCTTGTTCTTCGAGGGTGTCGGTCTGCTCGACGCCGACGGTGTGGATGGCCGCCTCGAGGGACGCCTCCTTGCGGCGCCCGCGCTTGCGGTAGTGCTCGCGGACCAGGTTCATGGCGATGGTCACCACCCAGGGCCGGAGCTTGGCGCCCTGACGAAAGTCGTTTCGGGCCCGGTTGAGCTGAAAGAAGGTCTGCTGCACGACCTCACGCGCCTCCTCTTCGGAGCTGAGGCGCCGCCGCGCCATGCGCAGGAGCATCGGCGCGTAGCGGTCGAAGAGCACGCGGAACGCCGCGTGATCTCCGCCGACGTAGGCTGCCATCAGCTCCTCGTCGGTTGGACTCTTGCCAGCGTCGGCCATGCGGGCGGCAGACTACCCAAATTCGATCGCGGCGTCCCACGTGCTTCCTCTCTCGGAGGGCCGTACGCACGACGGGGGCCAAAGGCTACATATCGGGGGCCAAATCGAGGCGCGGAGTCCTCCCACCGAAGTCGGTCCGCCCTACCAGAGCACTTCGGGCGCTCAAGCCGCCGGGCGCGAAAAGCGCAGAACCACGCGGTCACGGCCGGTGTTCTTCGCCTCGTAGAGCGCCTGGTCTGCCCGGGAGAGCAGAGCGGCGGCGCCCTCGGCGTCGTCGAGGACCGTGACCCCGAGGCTGATGGTAACTCGGGACTTTCCTTCGAGCTCCGCGACGTCGTGGGCAGCGATCCGCGACCGAAGCTTGTCCGCGACCCGGGCCGCCGCGTCACCGTTGGTCCGGGGAAGGAGCACGACGAATTCCTCGCCTCCGACCCGGGCCACCGTATCGACGGCCCGAACTCCGGCCGTGAGGACTTCGGCCACGTCCCGGAGCACGGCATCCCCGACCGGGTGGCCGAAGCGGTCGTTGAGCTGCTTGAAGTGATCGATGTCGAGGGTGAGGACGGCGAGGTCGGTGCTGTAGCGCCGGGCCCGGGCAATCTCGCGGTCGAGGCGAGCGCCGAGGAGGCGGCGGTTGGCGAGGCCCGTGAGCTCGTCGTGGTTCGAGAGCTTCCGGAGTTCGTCCACGAGACTGGCGTGGTGGATGGCGAGGGCCAAGGTCGTGGCCACGGCGCTCAGGAAGCGCACCTCGACTTCGCTGAGGGGGTCCGCCTCGGGGCGGGTCAGGGCGAGGATGCCGAGGTTTACGCCGCCCTGGCGGATGGGCACGGCGGCGAAGCTGCCGGTGCGCTCGGCGTGGCCCCAGAAGGCGAGGTAGCTCGGCTCCCGAGCGACGTCACGGACGATGAAGGGCTCACTCGCCCGGGTCACTTCGCCGGAGATGCCCTCGCCCTTCTCGATGAAGCGCCCGACCAACGAGTCGGGGTCATCAAAGCCCCGGGCGACGCGGATTACGAAGTGGTCGTTGGGATCGCGGACGAGGATGGCGACCTCGCGCAGCCGAAGGGCGACGCTGAGGCGCGCGGCGACCGAAGGAAGGACCTCGTCCATGCCGCTCTTCTCGGTCGCCTCGCGGAGGAGCTCGAAGAGCAGCGCGCGTTCGTCGAGGCGATGCTCGAGCTCGGTCGTCTTGGCGGCAAGGGCCCCGGCAAGCTCGAACTCCTCTTGTTTTGCTTGGAGCTCGAGGGAAGAATCGATGGCGTCGACGCTAGCGTCGGTGGTCGCCTTGAGGATGGCGTTCACGCCGCGGGCCGCCTGGCCCACCTCGTCGCTGCCCAGAGGCGGCAAGCGACGCAGAAGCTCGGAGCGGTCGGCCTGGCTGGCGAGGAAGCGCACCAGGGTTTGCACCCGTCGACCCTCGACGCGGTAGGCGACAAGACCGACCACGAGCACCGCAGCGACCACCAGGAGACACGCCCAGATGGGGGAGAGGCCGGCCGCCACCACCCCGGCGCCCACGGCGGCGCCGGTGCCGGCGCTGATCGCGCTGGCACGTGCAACGACGCTGCCGAGTCCCATCTTCATGGCCCTGCCAATAACCCTTCGACGCACCGTGTCAATGAGGGTTTTCTCTGGGGAAACGTAGGGCCCACAACAAGTGGTTACGCCCACTCGGGCCCTTCCCTTCCCAGCTGCCAGCGCCCTCCCCGACCTGAGACGGACCGCCATCGGGCAAAAAAAAACGCCCACGGCATGCCGTGAGCGCTTTGGGTGGCGATGGGTGGATTTGAACCACCGACCTAGCGCGTATGAAACGCCCGCTCTAGACCAACTGAGCTACATCGCCGGCAGGGCGCGCACTATAGCCGTGAAGAGGGGGCTGTCAATTTGTGACGAGGCCCCCAAATCCCGCTATTTACGGGCGCCCGAGGCTCACTCGTGGCAGGCCGCGAAGGGGCCCTGGACGCCCGCCCAGATGCACGCTGTGGCGGTGGCGTTGGCCTGCCCGTAGAGTCGACCGATTGGTGGATGTGGCCCAGAGCAAAGAAGACAGAGCCCGAGACTGGACGCTGCATGCGGAGTCCTACGCACGCCATCCCGGTGGCTCTTCCTCCCATATCGGGGCCGTGGTCCTCAGCTTGGTCGCGTTGGGGTCCGGCGCTCTAGGGAGCCTCGGCGTCCTCGGGGCGTACTCGCCCGACGTCTCGGCCGATGAATTCAATAGAATCCTGTACCCCAGCCTGGGTGCCTTGGGGCTGGGTGTCGTACTGGTGCCCCTCGTCGTCTGGATGGTCCGCACCGCCAAGCGCGAGGCCGCGCGCCTAGAAGCGTTCATCGCCGAAGTCCAAGGCCGCGGCGGCCAAACACTGAGCGGACCGCAGTTGGCACAGTGGTTGACTCGATACTGGGCTGCCGACTACCCGCACCAGTCGCTTCTCTCCTCACCGGAGGTCTACCGAGCTGCGTTCAGTTTCGACGGCGCACCGGTCCTCGTCGATCTCACACCAAGCGGCTACCACATGTCGGGCAATCAGTTTCCAGATCTCTGGTGGGCCCACGTGGTGGTCCCCGGCAGGCCTCATTCGGGAGTGCGCATCAACCCGGAGCATCCGGACGTGCAGCGGATTCAAGCCTTGGGCTACGAGCTCGAGCTCGGGACCGGCGGCCTGATCGCCCGGGGAAACAAGACGATCGAGCCCGCGCTAGATAGACAACCCATCGGCATCATGGACACGGCAGCCGAGCTCGTGAGGCTCACCAGAGCCATCGAAGCGGAGACCGCCCGCGTTGCACCCGCGTCAGGCGCGCCACTGACTCTGTCTTGATCGGCCGAGCATGGGCCGCTGCGTCCTACGGGGACGGCGCCGGGGCCGGCGTCAGGGTCGCGACCGCGAGGCCCCGACGGGCGATGAGCAGGCGGCGGACTTCGGCTTCGGCGGGTTTGTCCCGGACGGTGTAGTAGCGGTCGAAAGCACCCCCGGGGCCGAACCAGCCCCAGAAGAGGGCACCTTCGATGAAGGGCGCGCGGGCGAGGCCCCGGGCGACCGCGGCATAGGCCGCCCGCTGCTCTTCGAGGTCGATGGGGGCGCCGGTAGTGTAGTCCCAGGGCGCCATGGCGGCTCCGTCGACACTGGGGAAACCGACCTCGAAGAGGACGAGGGGCTGGTCGACCTCCCGCTGATACGCCTCGAGGCGCACGAGCACTTGCTGGAATCGTGCGGCGAGCTCCGGGGGTGCGGCGTCGGGATCGTCGGCCAACGGGAAGTAGGCGCTCACGCCGGCGACGTCGACGGCCGCAAGAGCGCCACGGTGGTCGAGGGCATCGTGGTTGCTGACCCACGCGAGGGGACCCGGGAAATGACGCCGGGCAACTTCTGCGACGTGGTGCCAATGCTTCTGATGGCGGTCTGTGGAAAGCGAGGTGAGCTCGCTGCCGAGGACGAAGAGCGCCACGTCTTCGCGGGCTGCGAGAGTCGCGTAGTGGCGGACCGTTTGCTCGTAGCTCGCCCACCACGCGGCTTCGTCGCGGGGCACGAGGACGCCGCGCCAGTGGTCCCGCTCTCCGCTCTGGACCTCGATGAGGGGCATCAGGCTGACCCGCAGGCGGGCCCGGTGGGCGCTTCGAATCAAGGCCGCGAGCTCCTGGTCCGTGGGCGTCGTAGCCGAAGGCCCGATGGACGACGCGTAGATGGACTCCTGTTCGAGGGTCACGGGGATGAGCACGTGGTTCGCGCCGAGGCCGCGCACCTCTTCGAGGTCCGGCGGGAAGGCGAAACCCCGGCGCTCGGCTTCCGCCGGCCAGGCACCGAGGCCGACGCCCCAGAGTCCGGTGCCGTCATCGGCTGGCGCCTGCACCGGCGACGCCGTGACGGCTCCGCCGGCCGGCACGAGGGCGACCAAGGTCAGGAGCACCGACCGGGTGATGGCGCGAGGGGGCGCCCTCATCTGCGGCCCTGAGTGGAAGCGCGCCACCGGCCGAGGGACTCGAGGCCGTGGACCATCCCGCTCTTCACGGCCTCTCGGACGGCCACCGGGTCATCGGCATGGGCCGCGAGATCCACGCAAACGCGAAACTCACCGTCACGGCAGAGCTCCCGGCGCCACCACTCGTGCAGACGTGCGACGCGTTCGCCCAAGGGGCCTTCGGGCGTGGCGCTGGGGGTGAGGCTCAAGAGGATGGGGATGGTCGTCGCGTTCTCAGCGTGGCGGGCGAGGGTCATCTGCACCGCCATCGCCTCACGCTCGGACTCGTCGGTATCTTCGAGGGCGTCTCCGTCGAGGCCGATGACCATCATCTTCGGGTACTCGCGGATGTGCTCCTCGACCCGGGCCGCGGTCTCGGCGAAGGACTCGTGGGCGACCACGTCGTGGGTGTAGTAGGCGTCCTCGGGGTGGTCGTCATCACCCACGACGGCGCCAACGCCGGCGACGACGTAGGGCGTCCGGATGCCGCCCCCGGTCTGGAGCTGCACTAGGCCGATGATCAGCGCCGGAGTGATGAAGGCCCAGGCGATCCAGGGCACGCGTGTCTTCGCGCTCATAGATCGCCTGTCGCGAGTTTCGTGCCTTGGGGGAGCAACACCTGGACCTGCACCTCTCCGCCGCCTTCGCGAGGAAGGAGGGCGGCGCCGCGAAGAGGATACGGTGCGGGCGGGGCGTCGTTACGGGTCGGTCCCGATCCGTAACATTCGCCGCTCGAATGTGTGATTCATGGTCACGGGAGGGAGGATCGCGACGGACCGTGGTTTCCTCGCAAGGAAGGAGGCCGAAGGAAATGCACCGCATTTTCGAGGTTTCCTGACGCCGTGAGGGGGCCACGGAACGAGCGAGGAACCTTCCGTGACCGTGAATCGCGCACTAGGGCACGCTCCAGGAGATGGTCACGGACCCGGTTCCGGTGTTGACCGCTGCGATGTTCAGCGGGTTGGCCCCGGTGTTGTAGGAGCCCCCTCCTCCGCCGCCGCCGATGCCGCCGCCGTCGGACATGTCGACACCGCCGCCGCCGCTGTAACCGCCCCCGGCGCCCCCAGCGTTCGTGGTCCCGACGCTGCCCATGCAGGGAACGGCGCCCCCCGTTGAGCCCGCCCCGTCGGCGCCGGCCGTGAGCCAGCCGCCGCCGCCTCCGGTGCCCGACGCGCCGGTGCCGGCCGTGCCGCCGTCGCCAGCCGTGCCCCCAGCGCCCCCGGAGTGAACCGGGGGAGCCGTGCCGTCCTCGGTGGCCGAGGCGCCGCCTCCGAGGGCGGTGACACCGCTGCCGCCGCCGCCGCCGGCGACGATCTTGGCCGTCGCCCCTTCGGTCACATAGGAGCACTGGCCCCCGGCTTGGTCGCCGGGGTTACCGCCGGCGTAGACGGTCAAAGTGGCGCCGGGCACGACCGCGAACTCAGCGCGCATGCGCGCGCCGTTTCCGCCGGCGCCGCTCGCCGACCCGGCTGCCCCGGCGGAGCCCTCCACGATGATGCGCACCTCCGAAATCCCGTCCGGCACCGTCCAGGTGTCCGAAGAGCCGGTGTAGGTGAAGGACATCGTGGTGACCGTCCCTGCGATGCACATGGCCATCGGCACGTCGCAGACTTCGTCCCATGGGCAGGTGCTCGGGCCCGAGTCGCAGACGCTGTCTGCCTCGTTGCACGTCTCGGCGCCATTGCAGGCCGCGCCATCATCGCAATCCCTCGCGGGGCCGGTGCAGGTGCCGCTCCCGCAGACGTCCGGGTCCGTGCAGAAGACACCGTCGTCGCAAGCCGTTCCGTCCGCGACCGGGACCGGCTCACACGCGCCGGAGGTCGCGTTGCAGGTTCCCACGTTGCACATGTCGTCCATGGCTGAGCAGTCGACCGGCGCACCACACGCACCGGCGTCGCAGGTGTCGCCGGTAGTGCAGATGTCTTCGTCGTCGCATGTGGTCCCGTCCGCGAGGGGGATGGCTTCACACACGCCGGAGGTCGCGTTGCAGGTGCCGGTGTTGCACGAGTCCGTCATGCCGGAGCAGTCCGCGTCCGCACACGGGTCCGGCGGCTCGGTGTCCATGGCCTCTCCGGAGTCGAGCATCATCCCGGAGTCAGGCATCGCCCCGGAGTCGAGCGAGTCGCCCGAGTCGGTCATCGCGCCCGAGTCGGTCCCAGAGTCCGAGTCCGGGGGCGTGGTGTCGTCCCCGCACCCGCCGAGAACGAGGGCAGCGGCAAGCAAAGTGAGTATCACGACATGCATGGGCTTCTCCGGGCTGAAGGGCACCCAGCTGCGCATCCCCCAATGGCCGGCAAATCGTGGCGGATACCGAACGACAAGACAAGTATGTTGGCGCTGTAAGCGGGGGCGAGAGCGGACGCGTCGCGGTTCATGGTCCGGAACCGGAAACGGACTGGCGGAGGCGCCGTTCTCCTCTTTCTACAAGAACGTCTTCCCGTCGCCGCGGTAGGTCGGGACCTCCTCGACGATGGAATCGCCCTCGACGAGGGCGAGGGTCGCGAAACGCTCGCAAAGCTCTCCGGCCTTCGCGTGGCGGAAGAAGATCGGGTCGCCGATGGCGACCGTCGTGCCCGTCGGGAGCTTCACCGGGGTCTGGACCTCTCCGGCGCCTTCGAGGGGGAGCAACTCGGCGCCGCGAGGGAGATAGGGCTGGGGCTGCTTGTCGTCACCGGTCGCCCCGGACGCGATGTAGCCGCCGCCGTGGCAGGTGACGATGCCGGGAGCCGGGCGCCGGGTGACGGGGAGCGCAAAGGCGACCGCCGGCTGGTGATGGAAGTCGCGATAGGAGTCGAAGAGCGCCGGCGAAAAGAAGCCCGAGCCGGCGGTGACTTCGGTGACCGCCGGGTCCCGGGAGGTGCTCTCGAGGGAGCCGGTGCCGCCGCCGTTGACGAACTCGAGGTCGGCCCCGCCCCGGCGGAGGGCGTCGACGACCGCGCCGCGGCGCGCCGTGAGCTCGGCGATGGAGCGCCCCTTGAGCGCCCGGACGACGGCCATCATGGGGGCCTTGCCGGGGACCGCATCGGCCAAGCCGGCGATCTGAGCCTCGTAGCCCATGACCCCGACGAGGCGCACCGAACCCGCCCGGGAAATCACGCGCGCCACGGCGGCAGCTTCCGCAGCCGTGCGAACGGGCGACCGGCGCACTCCAAAATGCAGCCCCGGGAGACGCATCGACATGTCGACGTCGATGCACAGGTCGGCGACCACCCCGACCTCATCGGCGAGGGCGTTGATCCGACGAACCTGCTCCGGGTCATCGACCATCAGGACGATGCGCGTGCCCTTCTTCACCCATTCGAGGGCGGCGACCAGCTCCTCGCGGTCCACCGTGGGGTACGCGACGAGCAGGTCGTCGAAGCCGTCCTCGGCGAGGAACGCCGCCTCGGCGGCGGTGAAGCACATCACCCCGCGGTAGGCGTCGTGGTCGAGGATCCGTCGCAGCAGCGCCCGGCAGCGCACCGACTTGCTCGCCACGCGAATGGGCGTGCCTCCGGCCCGACGCGCAATCGCGGCGACGTTTTCGTCGAAGAGCCCGAGGTCACAAAGAGCGAGAGGTAGCCGGCGGCCCCGGACGAGGTCTCGGTAATGCGCGTAGGTCCGCCCCATGGGCGAAGGGTACCGCGCAGGAGCGCGGAGACCGAGGCGCCATTGCGGCTTACTGCGCCTGAACCGCTCCACCGATCGTCGGCACCGACGCGCTGCGCCCCTCGTAGGCTCTCGCCAAAGCGATGCCCATCACCATCGAGGCGACGAAGATGATCGCCGATGAGGACCCGGAGAAGAGCGAGCTTAGGGCCGGGCCGGGGCAGTAGCCGGCGATGCCCCAGCCGATGCCGAAGAGCCCGGCGCCCACGAAGAGGCGTGACGTGAGTTCGGTCTCCCGGGGCAGGTGAAACCGGGCGTCGAGCAAGGGCGCTCTGCGTCGGTAGATCAATCGCTGAGCCGGCAGGTAGACCGCGATGGCGCCCACCATGACCAAGAGGAGGCTCGGGTCCCAGTCCCCCGCGAAGTCGAGGAAGGCGATGACCTTCTTCGGCTGGGTCATGCCCGCAAGGGCGAGGCCCACCGCGAAGAGCACGCCGGACACGGCCGCGCTGACGAGGGCCCTCACGACGCCACTCCGAGCACCGCGCGCATGAAGAACACGGTGACCGCGCCGGTCACGATGAAGGTCGCCGTCGCGGCGAGGGATCGCTTGGACAGACGGCCGACGCCGCATATGCCGTGACCACTGGTGCAGCCGTTGCCGATGCGCGTCCCGAAGCCCACGAGCAGACCCGCGACGGCGATGAGGGGCGCGGGGCGCTCGACCTCCACGGCGAAGAGCGAGGGGTCGACCACGAAGAGACCGAGCCCCGCCACGAGCAGTCCGCCGAGGAAGGCCGCCCGCCAGGGCCGGGTCCGTGGGTCGTCGAGGTTGGCGACGATGCCCGTGATGCCCGCGATGCGACCGTTGAAGAGCAGCAGCAGCGCGGCGGCGAGGCCGACGAGCAATCCACCGGCGAGGGACGACATGGGGGTGAAACTCTCCATCCCCTTACACCTAGCACCAGTTTCACCAAAGACCTAATTCCCGACCGGGTTAGTCAAGAATCAATACGCGATCGGATGGGCGGTGAAGGTTGTTGGCAATTGAGCCGATCAGCGACGCCCGGTGAGGGTGGCGCGGAAGCGTCTGCCCTTGATGCGGCCCTTGTTGAGGGCGGTGACCGCGGCCCGGCTCACGGCCCTCGAGACGGCCACGTAGGAGAGGCGATCTTGAATCTCGATCTTGCCGATGTCCGCGCCTTGGAGGCCCCCGGCGTCGCCGGTCAGGGCGCCCAGGATGTCGCCGGGGCGCACTTTGTCCTTTCGGCCCCCGCTGATCAAGATCGTATCCATGGGCGCCGGCCGGGCGAAGGCCTTGGCGTGGGACACGAGCCCTGGGTCCGCGCGCACGTCGCGCTTCACCCGTTCGATCACCCTACCCGTCAGCTCCTCGATCTCCCGGAGCTTCGGCTTGTCGCGGCTGGTGGCGAGCGAGACCGCGAGCCCCTCCTTGCCGGCGCGGCCGGTCCGGCCGACGCGGTGCACGTAGATCTCCGGCTGGGTGGGCAGCTCGTAGTTGATGACGAGGTCGAGATCTTCGACGTCGATGCCGCGACCCGCGACGTCGGTGGCGATCAAGAGACGCACGCTCTGGTTTCGAAAACGCGCCAGCACCTGGTCCCGTTCGAACTGGTCGAGGTCGCCGTGGAGGCTGTCGACGCTCGCCCCCGAGGAGGCCAACGCCCGCTCGACCTCGGCGATCGTCGCCTTCAAGTTACAAAAGATGAGCGCCGACTCATGAGTGTATTCCGCGAGGGCCCAGTAGAGCGCGGATAGCTTGTCGTCCCGCTCCGCGAGGAGCGTGAGCTGGCGAATCTCCGCCGGCTGCTCGCCGTCGTCGATCGTGACGCGCACCGCGTTCTTCTGATGCGTGCGGCTGATCGCTTCGATCGTTTTCGGAAAGGTCGCCGAGAAGAGCACCGTCTGGCGCTTTTTGGGCAAGGCTTCGAGGATCTTCTCCATGTCGGCCTGAAAACCCATGTCGAGCATGCGGTCCGCTTCGTCGAGGACTACCGTCGCGACGCCGCTGGGGTCGATGGTGCCGCGCGTGAGGTGGTCGAGGAGCCGGCCAGGGGTCCCCACCGCGATGTGAACCCCGCGGGCCAGGGAGTCCGACTGGGGCGCGAAGGGCTTGCCCCCGGTGAGCGTCAGGACGACCAGCCCATCGTGCTTGCGCCCGAGCTTGCGCGCTTCGCGGGCGACCTGCTCACTCAGTTCCCGGGTCGGGCAGACGATCAGCGCCTGGAGCGACCGCGACGACAGGTCGAGGCTCTGGAGAATCGGAAGCGAGAAGGCCGCGGTCTTTCCGCTCCCGGTCTTCGATTGGCCGATCAGGTCCTTGCCGGCGAGGAGCACGGGGATGCTCTCCACCTGGATGGGCGTCGGCGTCGTATAGCCGAGCTCTTGGACGACCGCGAGCAAGGCAGGAGACAAGTCGAGGGAAGCAAAGTCGGTTGGCACGGGCCGAGCCTAGCCCGCGAAGCGGCAGAGACAACGTCACGTTCCAAGTTGTCGCCCCAGATTGCCGCCCCAAGTTGCCGGGACAGGGATCGCCCGATTGTCGTAACCTCCTCGCCCATGAGCGACATTGGAACCATCACAGAGCTCGAGCCCGAAGACGGGCTGGGCTGGATCGAGCTCGGCAACGGCGACCGAATCCGATTCGGCGGCACCGCATGCAAGGGCTTCGTGCCCGCGATCGGCATGACCGTGGAGGTGCACGGCACCCGGCCCGGATTTCGCGGCACCGTGAAAGCCACCGAGGTCACTCAGGTGAAGGGCGCGGCTGTTCCGAAGGCGACAGCCGGGGCCCCAGGGGCCCCAGCGGCCGCCGCGGCGCCGCGGACCAATCTGCATACGCT
>Ga0164313_10000150_pt1 | contig 47681 bp, 41 predicted proteins | sample GuaBasSedimGuay4_FD_113735 | JGI IMG/M metagenome (GOLD analysis project Ga0164313, IMG submission 113735) | Subseafloor sediment microbial communities from Guaymas Basin, Gulf of California, Mexico - Guay4, Core 4569-4, 0-3 cm | ecosystem: Environmental > Aquatic > Marine > Hydrothermal vents...
AATTTAACTTTAAGGGAATTAATAAAATTGTTTCTGTGTTCTGTTATTTTAAATAGTTGAACGCATTTACAACCGAACCTTTGAATAACGCAAAAATGAAAACGTATCTGAAAGCCATTTCTTTTATTGCATCCGGAGTAGCATTGGGAGCCATTGCGGGAAAAATAGCCAAGGATGATCAGCAGAAAGCCATCAAAAATTTCACATCCAGACCTGCACTTAATGTTAAGAATTATCTAAAAAGCAGTATAATTGAAGATAATGATTACACTGATTACAAATTTGTTTAGTTGTTTATAATTTGATCGTTGTAATATTGGATAGCTTCCCTAATATCATCTCCTGTGATGGCTTGATCATAAGTACACAGCCCGGTCTGTTGTAGCAGGGCACACTTAATGATTCCTTTATCATTCTTTTTATCCTGAACGGCTAAAGCGGCTATTGAATCGATATCAGCTTCTTGTATCAACTCCGGATTATAAACTCTTTTCAAAAAATTCGAGATCATATTAAGGTCTTTCTCCGGGAGGCCTGTTTTTTTTACTGACAACCAACTTTCACATATCATTCCTGAGGCTACTGCTTCTCCGTGAAGCAATTTATTTCCTTTTTGATTGAGGAAGTAACTTTCAATGGCATGCCCAATAGTATGTCCAAAATTCAGTATTTTTCTGAGGCCTCTTTCCTCCGGATCATCACGTACAACACTATGTTTAATAGCGATAGAGTGCGGGATTATATTGTCCCAATTTACCTTATCCAAATCCAGGAGTTTGATCTCATCAAACATAACCTTATCGGCTATTAGGCAATGCTTGATCACTTCGGCAAAACCAGATCGGAGTTCCCGTTGGGGGAGTGTTTTAAGAAATCCGGAGTAGACAAATATTTTCTCAGGTTGGCGAAAAAGTCCGATATGATTTTTAAAACCGAGAAAGTCAATACCCAGTTTGCCCCCGATACTGGCATCTACCTGTGCCAGAAGAGTAGTTGGAAGATTAATAAAATCGATGCCTCTTTTATATGTGGATGCACAAAAACCACCCATATCGCCAATCACTCCACCACCAAGGTTTATAAAAAGTGCATTGCGGTCAAAGGAGTGATGCGTTATTTCTTCCCAGATGTCTGAGCATGTTTCAATATTCTTATGCTCTTCTCCACTCTGTATTTTGATCAAATGATGTTCTGGCAGATCTTTAGAAATAAGAGGATAGCAGTATTGGTTTGTGTTTTCATCCACCAGAACCGCTATCTTTGAATAGTTATTTGACTGAACAAAAAGTTTGAGATCAGCAGAAATATCTTCACATACAATAATATTTTCAGGAGTTTCCATCCTTTTCCAGATCTTCCAGTGGTGTATTCATAATAGTTTCCTGACGTCGGATTGCAGCATTGTGCATTAGTTTAAATAGTTCTATCATAAACTCATCATTCAAACCAAGTTCCTGTGCCCAGCTTTTTCGTGTTTCAGATATCTCTTTCCACCGCGATTTTTGAAATACTGTAACATTGTTTTTCTTTTTATACATCCCTATTTCTTCTACAATTGCCATACGCTGAGCAGTAAGTTCAAAAAGTTCTCTGTCGATTTGGTCAATTTGTTCGCGAAGGTCGCCGAGATGGGTGAGATAATCCTGGTCAGCAGACGAAGTGCTACGGTATTTAAGGTTTTTCAGTATGTTGCTGAGTACCTCTGGTGTCACCTGTTGTGCTGCATCGCTCCATGCGTTTTGGGGATCCCGATGTGTTTCAATGATAAGACCATCATAATCGAGGTCCATGGCTTTTTGCGAAAGTTCGAAAATGAATTCTCTGGAACCGGCAATATGACTAGGATCACATATCAGTGGAATTTCGCTCAGTGAACTTTTCAGGTCAATGGCAATTTGCCACATCGGCACATTTCTGTATTTGGTTTTTTTAAAGGATGAGAAACCCCGGTGAATAGCGCCTACTCTCGTCAGTCCCACATTGGTCAGCCTTTCGATTGCTCCCAGCCAAAGTGCGATATCCGGATTTACTGGATTTTTTACCAAAATCGGCACATCTGATCCTCGCATGGCTTCGGCTATTTCCTGAACCACGAAAGGGCTTGCTGTCGACCTTGCCCCGATCCACAGTATATCTACATTATGTTTTATCGCTTCGTAAACATGTTTGGGATTGGCTACTTCAATGGCAAAGCGGAGGCCTGTTTCTTTCTTGATGTTTTGTATCCATTTTAATGCTTCAAGGCCTTTTCCTTCAAACATATTGGGACGTGTTCTGGGTTTCCATACACCGGCTCTTATCATATTGACTCCAATGTCTTTTAACTTAACACTGGTTTCATATAATTGCTCTTCTGTTTCTGCACTACAGGGTCCTGCTATTATAGCATGTTTTTCTAAACCTACCCCCCAATCTTTTATTGAATCAATTTTCATTTTTTTTAGATTCCAATCTTTTAAAGTATTAAATTATGCCCATCAATAATCAAAAAGCGATAAAAACAAAAATGAATTCAAAAATTTCATTCACAGATACTTCTATTGCATTTTCTTATAAATCCAATCAGTCTTTGAAAAGGAGTTATTTGTTGTTTTTCTCCATTAACAGTCGACTTTTGACCAAATTGGGTACAAATATCGTTAAAATAGCCTTTAAAGTAAAAGCTCCGGTAAAAGGAATTATAAAAAGAACGTTATTTCCCCAGTTTTGTGGTGGAGAATCCATTGAAACATGCGAGCAAACAACCCAAATTCTAAGCCGCTATGGGGTAAAATCTATTTTGGATTTTGCTGTTGAGGGCGATTCGGCTGGGTATAATATGGATAATATATTGAAAGAGATCTTGCGGACTATCGATCGGGCGTGTGATGATCCTAATATTCCGTTTAGCGTATTTAAGCCATCCGGCATTGTTCCGGTTAATTTACTGGAAAAAATGCAGTTGAAGCAGACACTTTCGAGTGAAGAGGCGCATGAATTTGATCTGGTCCGGAAACGTTTTGATAGAATTGCCCACCATGCATTTGACAATGATATTTGTCTTCTTATAGACAGTGAGGATAGCTGGTATCAGGATCCAATTGATATGCTGGCTAACGAACTTATGGAGAAATACAATAAGAAAAAGGCCATAGTATTCAATACCTACCAGATGTACAGGAAAGGAATGCTGAATAACTTAATAGATATTGAACAAAGGAGTCGTGAAAAAGATTTTTTTGTCGGGGCAAAGTTAGTTCGCGGTGCATATATGGAAAAAGAGCGTTTGCGTGCTGAGGAAAAAGGTTATAAAGACCCAATACTTCCCGATCAGGCTGCCACCGATCGTCAATATGATGAAGGCCAGGTTTTTTGCATGGAAAACATCGATCATATGGCTCTGGCTTCTTGTACACACAATGAGGAAAGCAACATAAAACTTGTAGAATTGATAGATCAATACGAGTTGAAACCTGATGACCCGCGTATATATTTTGCTCAGCTATTTGGTATGAGTGATCACATTACCTTCAATTTGGCCCATGCCGGATATAATGTAGCAAAATATGTTCCCTATGGACCTGTAGAAACGGTTATGCCTTATTTGATGAGAAGGGCTGAGGAAAACACATCCATAGCCGGACAGAGTAGCAGGGAATTACGACTCATAAAGCAAGAGATAAAGAGGAGGAGAATCGCATAATTCAGAGTTTTTTTGATGCATTCCAGTATTTTTTTACTTTAGAGAGACCATTCGGGCATGTAATTTTTTGAATCGCGTTTTTATACCTATTTTTGCACTCCAAAATTTAGATAAATGCAACTTAGCGAACAGGAAATCAGGAGAAGGGAAGAAAAAGATGAACTGGAAAAAGCCGGTATCAATCCTTACCCACCAGAACTTTTTCAGGTGAATGTAACCACCCGTGACATTCATGAAAATTACGAAAAGAGAAAAACAGATTATAAAGATATTTCCATTGCCGGACGATTGATGAGCCGACGTATTATGGGATCCGCATCTTTTGCAGAGTTGCAGGATGAGCACGGTAAAATCCAGCTATATCTTCGCAGGGATGATCTATGTCCGGACGAGGATAAGACATTGTATAATACGGTATTTAAAAAGCTGTTGGATATCGGTGATATTATCGGTGTAAGAGGATATGTCTTTACAACTCAAACAGGTGAAATATCTATTCATGTCACTTTTTTGAAGGTACTTAGTAAATCATTACGTCCGCTTCCTATTGTTAAAGAGGTAAAGGATGAAAAGGGACAAGTAAAAACTTATGATGCATTTACTGATCCTGAACAAAGATATAGGCAGCGCTATGTTGATTTGATCGTAAATCCTCAAACACGCGAAACATTCAGGAAGCGCACTATGATGATAAACTCTATCAGGGAGTACTTCAATGATAATGGATATCTGGAGGTAGAGACTCCAATTTTGCAACCAATTTATGGCGGTGCAGCTGCAAAACCCTTCACAACCCATCATAATACTCTGGATATGAAGTTGTATTTGCGCATTGCAAACGAGTTATACCTCAAACGTCTTATTGTTGGCGGATTTGAAGGGGTATATGAATTTGGCAAAAACTTCAGAAATGAAGGTATGTCAAGGTTTCATAATCCGGAGTTTTCTGCTGTTGAGCTTTATGTGGCATATAAGGATTACCAGTGGATGATGGACATGTTTGAAGAGATGGTTGAGAAAGTTGCAATAGCTCTACATGGGAATACCGAAGTACAGGTTGGTGAGAATCTGATCAATTTCCAGCGACCATGGAAGCGTTACACTATGTTTGAGGCTATTGAAAATTTTACCGGTATTGATATTTCCGGGATGGATGAAGAGAAACTTCGAAAAACAGCTCAAAAGATTGATGTACCTATTGATGAATCGATGGGAAAGGGCAAATTGATAGATGAGATTTTTGGTGAAAAATGCGAATCACATCTTATACAGCCTACATTTATCACCGATTATCCCATTGAGATGTCGCCACTGGCAAAAAAACACAGGAGCAAGGAAGGATTAGTAGAACGGTTTGAGGCTATTTGTAATGGCAAGGAGATATGTAATGCTTTTACTGAGCTAAATGATCCCATAGACCAGCGGAAACGTTTTGAGACGCAGCTTGAATTGGGTCGTAGAGGAGATGAGGAAGCCATGGTCCTGGATGAGGACTTTCTTAGGGCTTTGGAATATGGTATGCCGCCGACAGCCGGACTTGGCATTGGGCTCGACCGGTTGGCGATGATCATGACAAATTCACCGTCTATACAGGATGTAATTTTCTTTCCGCAGATGAAATCGGAACATCGTGAACAAGAAGCACCGGAAAAAGTATTTTTAGATATGGGAATAAGGGAAGACCTGATCCCGATTATTTTGAATTTGGGCTATAAATCAGTTGATGAATTAAGTAGTGTCAAACCGTCTAAATTGTTTAACGATGTTTGTGGTAGGCGTAAAAAAATGAAATTGAAAGATATAAAAAACCCAACGCTGGATGAAGTACAAGGTTGGGTTTCAGAATGATTTATTCCGATAGAATTTCAACTTCAACCCGTACATTCCTTTTGGCCAGGGCGTCGGTCTTTTTGTAGATCATCTTCTTGCCTCCCCAACCTTTTACAGTCATACGGTCTGCTGAAATACCACTTGCAATGAGGTATCTTTTTATGGTGTTAGCCCGATCCAGGGAAAGATCTTTAGCTGATCCGAATATTTCCTCATTGTTGCTGGTGACTGTAAAGAAATTATCATCATCCGGTTTTAGTTGTATAATTTTGCCTGGACTGTTTCCATTTGTATGACCGTGAAGCTTGATTGTATAATTATCATTTTCTTTAAGCATATCGAGAAGGCAATTCAATTCATACTTGGATTCGGGTTTCATAATAACCGCATCATTATAAAAATAGACATTATACATTGTGATAATATCGCCTTTTGAATTCCTTTGCAGGACAAATTTTACGTTTGTCACACCATTTTCTACATATATAACGCCCGGATCAGTGTCTGTGAGAGGATCGTCTATTTTTAGTTCTACTTGTTGCTTCAGGTATCCAAAAATTTCGCAAATAACAATAATTCTTTTTGATTTGGTTCCTGGTGCCTGAATTTCCTGAAGGGTATTTGTAGCGGCCTTTTGGATTTGTTTGTTGCGCTCGGCATCGACAATAGTAACAAAACCATTTACTTCTTTCAAAGTGGTAGCATTGGTCACATTAAAGATATAGTTATACATTCCTGGTTTTGCTGGTTTAGATTCAACAACTTTTTCAGGAATGACTTCAACAGGCTCATCTTTTCGCTCTTCAATTACCATTGGTGTGGCAAGGGGAGTGAATTTCCCATCAGGTTCATCCGATGGCATAGTGACACCAACATATAATATCCAGGTTTTATGCAGTTCAGGTATCGATCTGGCCTCTGTCCTTTTTTGCCTGGCGGCTTCAATATCATCCGGAGTATAATAGATATATATATAATTCAGATCAACGCCTTGTTTTTTAGCTATTTTTGCTGAATAATTAAATTTTTTGATGTAATCCATATAGCGAATCGCATTGCTTTCAATTCCAAATACGCCTACTATTACATACATTCCCTTTTTAAATACTGGAAAGCTGTTTGATTGGTTTTTTGTTGGATTATTTGAAAAGGAAAAAAAACTAAAAGTTAGAAGTGCCGGTAATAAGATTATTGCTATATGCCAGCTACTCAGACCTTTATTAAAAAGGAATTTCATAATACTATGTTTTATGTATGCTTAGGTTATCTGAATTTTGCTCGTTTAAAACTACCTGTTATGATATATGCAACTCTGAAAGTTAAAGATAAGATCACATCGTTGCCGCTTGATCCACCTCTATTATTGGGCTGAACACCAATATCGGTTTCATGTCCATATCCCGCGTATGTAGTATATGTGTTACCATCGTACAATGAAGTGTATGTATAAACAGTTGCTACGCTGTTAATCGCATCAAAATCGCGCGGTTCACCGACATTGGCTGCTGTTTGTTCCATGGATCGGTCGGACATTACCTTTGCCAGATCACCATCCAAAGCACCAAGGTCTATAAATTCACCACTGATATCGTCGATATAATCAAAAAACATCCATCTGTAACCAACTTCAGCCTCAAAATCCCATCGTTTATTCATTAAAAACCGTAAACCTATACCTCCGGGAAGAGCAAACTGGATTTTACTATAAGGTTTTACTTCCGGGTGATTACTGCTGTACTGACCTTCAGTACCGAGTGGCTCGAGAGAAACATATTTTCCTGCATCCGGCAGGGGATTCCCGTTCCGGTCAGTATCAGGCGCCATGGCCCTTGGATTGTGGTAAAACACCCCGGCACCAGCAAATAAATAGGGTGTAAATCGCAGACGATTTAGGAATGTACCGTGATTGGAAAATATATCCCATGAAATAATAGCGGAGAGTTCTTTGATATCGTTTCTGAAGTGTAGGTTTCTTACATATCGGTAAGCGCCACCTCCATCCTTATCATATGGGTCATTTGCTTTAAAATCATCACCTTTTACCCGTGCCCATGTAAAACTGCTTCTCAAAAACATATTTTGATGAAACCTCCACATATGAGAGACAGTAAAGCCTGGCCTCGTTAATTTCAGGTCTGTACTTGCAATTGATTGTTGAGGAGCAATATCCCCAAAATAATTCATACTACTAATACCAAAAGCAAAAGCAGCATACTGCTTGTTTTTGTCAAAATGAATAGAGCCAACACGGTATTTACTGATTTTTTTATTTTTTCTTTTTAAATATCCTTTTTGCTTCCGTTGGGCGATAGCGTCGTCGGAAATAGAGAATATTAACAATATGAGCAGGGTAAACCCCAGAATCTTTTTAATCGTAATCATGCCTGTTAGCAGTCTAGATTTTGAATAGTAAAAAAAATCAATATGTAAATTACGGCATAAAATAAGCAAAATGATTGATTAATAGAAAATTATTAATAAACTTTTACAAAGACAGACCCTAATTAATGACCGTCTATAAAGTCAGGGTCTGGATTAGAATGTTCGCTATCAAGGCTTGCGCAGCTCGAGAAATGTGAGTTTACATTATGTAAATGACCATTCTGAGAGCAAGCGTAACGCAGATAGCTGATATTATAGACAAGACCCTAATTATCCCACCAACTGCTTTGTTTATTGATCTTTAAATCCTGCAGGAGGGATGATTTGGCATTGATGGTGAGATTGTATGATTCATATCGCCCAAATGGTGTCCAGGAAAAATTCATTTGCCAGCAATGTAAATCACGGGTGATATTAAAGTTGGTAGTTGTGAATTTTTGGCTTTGAATATCAAATCCGGATTGAAAACCAAGACTCCATTTTTCTGTTAGCGTAACATTTCCAGACATTTGTATTGCCTGGGTAATACGTGAATCTTCATAGCCCCTTTTGGTATAATTAAAATTGTAATTTAAACGGAGGTTCCATGGGATTTTAAAATCCACATATAGCTCCGGGTTGTTGCGTATGAATTGCATTTGCAATTGTTCATCAGCGGATAGTTCTTTTTGTTTATCCGCCAATTCATTCTCCCGTTCACGGGCTTTCGGATTCAGGTTGATACTCAAAGAAAATTGTGCATGCGATATCTGGCCAAGCCCCTGGCCCGTATCCCAAGCGAAAATGTCGCGCCTTCTTTGAACTACCCGTTTTTTCCCGGAAGTATAATAGATGCTGTCGAGTTGATAAATATATGGATCTATGGTGGCGCCAAAATTGAGATTGAGTTTGTTTTTAAACAGCCGGGTCCTGCCACTTAATCGAATTGGAGCAAGTTTGAAAGAATCTGCAAGAAAATTATAGCTGCTATTAAAGGAAAGATTGTCAAATATGACCACTTTAGTAGATTCATCGGTAGTATCACTTTTGCTCTTTACTTTGAGCTCCAGGTTGTTGGTAATGCCGAAAAAGGCGCTGGCATTTTTGCCTGAAGTAGGTGTGCCATAAACTGCATTAGGATATCTGGACAATCTTCTGGTATTGCCGAGGGTGTCGATTTGGACCTCCTGGTAATAATCGTATTTTTCATCGGAAAAGTCCGGGCTAAAACTCATACCTGCGTTTGGCTGAAAGATGTGCCGGATGGCCTGTATTTTAGCATCTTTTTTAAAATACTTGACACCATACAAACGGGTGTCAAGCGATAGGGCACCGCCGTAAGAATACAATCTGGAGAATTTATCGAGGGTATCAATTTTTACAGCATTTTCAGAGTCTAACCATTCATAGTCCAATTGCCTGAAATACCAGATCTCCTGGTAATGGAAAGAAGGGCTGAACTGAATGTATTTGAACAAACTCATGGTGGTAGATAATGGAATGATATGTTTTACTCCTGTTTGGGCCCGGTCCCAGAGGGCTCCAATATTGTCCGAATTGAATTTAAGTGTATCCTGATCGTGCGGATCAAAACCCACTACATCGAACCCCGGATTAGCTAGAACGCTATTAGACATCCGGTTTGTACCACTCATATTCCAGGAAAGGCTGATTTTTTTCAGCGGGTTGTTACGCCCTTTCATTGATTTAAAAGGATAAAGCCGGTTCATGTTTAGTGCCATTTCCGGCAACATTAAATTCATTATACCCGTATTTACATTTTGCTGGAGCCGGCCATTGACCGAAAGGTTAAAAGGTGTTCCCCTGATTGCAGTAGAGTAGGATACACTCGAGTTAAAGTCCTGGTTGATTGTATTTTGGAGGTCACGGGATGGGTTATTTTGATTATAGGTTGAGGTTCCAGCGCTGACAGATGCGGAAAAACGGCTAACACCTTTTGATTTAGGTGCATGACTCCAGTTGATCCAAAAATCATTGGTATTGGTAGAATCACCTTCAACCTGAGCTTTTTGGTTGTTGTATCTCATATTGAGTCTTCCGGCATATTTGTATCGCTTTGTATAACTTGTGGCCAAATTGAGCCCCCAGCTTCCTTTTGAATATATTTCCCCCAGCAACTGTAGGTCCATGTAATCACTTAGTGCAAAATAGTATCCACCGTTTTTGAGATAGAATCCCCGGCGCTTTTCCTCTCCATAAGATGGTACAATAATACCTGACGATTTATGCCGCGGCACGGGAAACATACCAAACAGAAAACCGATGGGTGTCGGAATGTCTTTTATTCTTATGTAAAAAGGTCCGGAAATCACTTTTTCTTCCGGGATGACCTTTAATTTTTTCGATTCGATAAAAAAGTGAGGTTCAGCAAGATTACATGTAGTATAGCGAGCCTTGGAGATAAATAACTCATCAAATTGGTTTTTATAGACTTTAGTTCCATGCATGTAAGCTTCGCCTTGTTGGGTAACTATTCCGTCAATGATGGCCTTATGCGTTTTGAAGTTGTATTTCATGTTATCAGTTTCGTAAGTTTCCGGCCCATCTTTGAAAACAGGCTTTTCGGTTAACATTCCGGTTGTATCTTCAGAGCCAAGCGCGGTGATAATATTAGTTAGATAATTAATTTCTATATATGCTGCCGTGAGTTCAATATTGCCGTATTTAATTTGAGCTTTGCCGTATAGGCTAACAATCTGATTGACCACATCCATTGTGATGGAATCTTGTGCCGAGTATTGAATAGAGGTTTCAATATCACCTTTGATTATATTAGTATCGAGGCTATCGGCAAGGATTTTCAGGCTATCCTGTTGGTTTTCGCCTCCACCTGTAGTAATTTGCAAGTTGTCAGCAGAAGGATTTTCATTGAGGATATGGTGTATGCTGTCCGGTAATAATTGTTCAGGTCCGGATATGCCGGAATTGCTTTTTTCCTGGCCAAAAAGAGGAAAAAAATGAAAGAAAAATATTGTAATAAAAACAGTAGTTTTGAAAATATTCACTCTGTTTTCAGTTTTGGAGAAAAATTACCAACTTTACATAGTATATTCATACATCAGAAATCGAACGCAATATTGTGAAAAATATTCTTATTACCATTGGTTTAACTTGTTTAGTACTTATCAGTACGGCCAGCAATCTTGATAAAAGGGATTTGCGTATTAATACCGTGATAATCGATGCCGGACATGGTGGAAAAGATCCCGGTACACATGGTGTGTCTTCCAGGGAAAAGGATGTCGCACTTAAAATTGCACAGGAACTGGGGCGAATAATCAAAGAGTATCTCAAAGATGTGAAGGTTATCTATACCAGATCCAATGACACTTTTATTGAGCTTGAACAGCGAGCTAATATAGCCAATAAAGTCGGGGCTGATGTGTTTATTTCCATTCACTGTAATGCTGTACCACGAAATACTGAAAAAATATATGGTACAGAAACGTATGTGATGGGGCTTCACACCTCCAAGGCAAATTTTGAAGTGGCAAAGCGGGAAAACTCAGTAATTTTGATGGAGAAAAATAATAAGGAAGTGTATGAGGGATTTGATCCTAATTCACCTGATTCTTATATTTTGTTTTCTTTGTATCAGAATGCCTATCTGGAAAACAGTTTGAATCTGGCGCAAAAGGTAGAGCAACAGTTTAAAAATAGGGTGGGCAGAAATAGTCGGGGAGTAAAACAAGCCGGTTTTTTGGTTTTATACCGTACATCAATGCCAAGTGTGTTAGTAGAAGTGGGCTATCTGACGAATAAGAAGGAAGAAAAGTACTTAAATGATCCTTTAGGGCAAACTTATATTGCTTCAGGTATTTTCAGGGCGTTTAGGGATTATAAAAATGAATTGGAGGCTTCACTAAATTAAATAAATCGTTAACCAAAATATTTTAACCGTGTTTAAAGGAATGTCAAAGGAATTTAAAGTAGGAGTAATGGGGGTTATCTCCATGGGTATCCTCTATTTTGGCTTTAATTATCTTAAAGGGAGTGATTTTTTATCAAGAGATGACACATATTATGCTTTTTATCAAAATATTGATGGGCTTTCACCCTCAAATCCGGTTATAATCAATGGTCTGACAGTAGGCAGAGTGGGTGATATTCATATATTACAAGATGAGAAGGATCAAATACTGGTAGAGTTGAATGTAGATAGTGAAATTAAAATATGGGAGGGTAGTACAGCAAAACTTATAAATCTTGATTTTTTGGGCAGCAAAGCAATTGAATTGATTTTGATAGACAGCGTTACAATTTACTATGAAAGTGGAGACACTCTAACTTCAGCAATTGACCAGGGAATAGCCTCTCTGTTGGAGGAAAGCGCCGGCAATATGGCAGATAATCTTGCTAGTACTATAAGGAGGATCAATGACATCCTTGAAAGTTTTAAAGGGAATAGTGAAAAGATTAACAATTCACTTATTAATATTGAAAACATCACCAAAGAATTAAATAACAGTCTTCCTGGCCTGATGGATAGTTTGCAATATACATTAGGTAGTTATAGAAAAAATTCGGAGGAAATTTCCACTCTTATGACAAATCTTCAACCTTCTGCTGAAAACCTTGTACGGATTACCGATTCTTTGGCGAATCTTCAATTGGGAACAATGATTGAGCAGATGACATACACCCTTGAGTCATTGAATACAACTTTAGATAGCATTAATACAGGCCATGGAACTATGGGCAGGTTGATTAGCGATGACTCCCTTTATGTTTACTTAAATAATACGGCCAGGGATCTTGATAGATTATTGGTGGATTTTCAGGCAAACCCTGAGCGGTATGTCCAATTTAGCATGTTTGGTAAGAAGGAAAAAAAGAAAAAGGACAAAAAAGAGTGATTTGTATCTCAATATTGTGACAACTATGGAAGAGATGAGTGTGGACAAAGTGAATATTGAAGAATTGAAAGCTATGGTGTCGCTGCTTGATGATGATGATGGCGATGTGGCACAGCATGTACAACAACGTCTTGAATCAATCGGGACTGATGCTATTCCTTTTTTGAAGGATCAATGGGAACAAAGTTTTGAGCCGGTTCATCAAAAGAGAATAGAAAATTTAATTCACAAATTGCAATTCCGCCAATTGGGGGAACGTTTTCGCCTTTGGAAAGAAAATGGTTCTGAGGATTTACTGGAAGGCATGTGGTTGGTGGCTACTTATCAATACCCCAATTTGGAATTGGATTTTCTCCAAAAAGAAGTTGACCAGATATACCGGCAGGTTTGGAATGATTTCAGGGAAGACATGCATCCCTATGATCAGGTGCGGATGCTAAATGAGGTGTTATTTGATAAGTTGAAATTTGGCCCAGCTTCTAAGAAATTTCATGCCCCGGGAAACTCGATGATCAATGTTGTACTGGAAACAGGGAAGGGTAACCCGATATCGCTTTGTGTATTATATATGCTTTTGGCGCGTAAACTGGATATGCCTGTGTATGGGGTTAACCTACCCAATCTCTTTGTTTGTACATATAAAAATTCTGAAAATCAGTTTTATATAAATGCATTTAATAAGGGACTTATTTTTTCGCGCTCTGATATAGATAATTTTATCGAGCAACTTCATGTGAATCCAGATGATATTTACTATGAACCTTGTGAAAATGTGGATATTGTCATGCGTGTTTTGCGTAACCTTATCCTGGCGTTCGAGAAATCCGGACGACACGGACATGAAGAAAACATCCGGTTATTATTGAAGATCTTCTCAGATTCCTGAATTATTTCGGCGGAAATGCTATAATAATATAAATTTTGATTATTGAATACACCGGTGATATTGTTCCAGTCACTCCGGAATCACTATTCTGGTTAGAAACAATAACTAATAATATGGTTTTTTAGCTCACGGTATTCGAGGGATAGGCGAACAGAATTATCGTTTATTAAAAATTCACACCGGATGGTGTCTCTCTTTGACAATTGAAAAGGATATATTCGAATATCCTGTTTAAAGATGAGCCCTTTTTTGCCATTGAGTTTGTATATGGCTTCTTTGCCTGTCCAGTACACACACAATTTTTTTGAATTTGCGCCGGCATTTTGTAATTCTTCTTTATTGAGAAAGCGGTAAGCGAGTCTGATGAGTTTGTCAGTTGGCTTTTCAATATCAATCCCTACCGGCAGTTGTCTGTGTATAATCCCAACCGCGAAGGGATAAGAGTGCGAAATGGATATCTGATGGTTGTGCCCGATAAGGTGAGGCTTGCTGTGTTCATCCTTATAAATGCCATTATATGGAATGTTCATGGCTTCGGCAAGTGCCTGGATACAAGCACGTGAAGCAAGCCTTTCCTTTCTTTTGGTCAGGTGACCTACGCGTTCCAGCTCCGATTTTCCTTCAGCACTAAGATAAACTTTGTTTCTAATAGCATCCTCAGTTTCAGTAATTTCCCAAAGACACCAATAAGCTTTTTTTCCTATTTTATTTAGTTTGATTAATGGCATAAACAGTACTTTGTATCATGATCATATACAAACGAATTTATAAACAATTTGTTTAAAAAATAGTGGAACGTGGTTTTTTGTTATGATATTTGTAAATTATGCCGTCATCATAGATTTGATAGAATTTAACCAACACGGGGAACATGAAAATTTCACCACTTGAAATAAGACAAAAAATTTTTGAAAAGGTATTCAGGGGATTTGATAAGGACGAGGTTTCAGCTTATTTGATCTCGCTTTCTCATGAATGGGAGAAAATTCTTGATGAAAACAAAGAAATGAGTATTAAACTTGACCTTGCGGGTAAAGAGATCGGCAAATTACGGGAAGTCGAAAATTCATTGTATAAAACCTTAAAAACGGCAGAAGATACTGGTGCAAATGTGATTGAACAAGCCAATAGGGCAGCAGATCTACAAATGAAGGAGACCAGTATAAGAACGGAAAAGATGATAAATGATGCTGATACACTATCAAAATCCATGATTGATAAGGCTGAAAAAGAAGCAAAGGAAATACTTGATAGGATGTTGGATGATGTAAAAGTATTAGAGCAAAATTTTAATATGATAACAGGCATCAAGGAAAATCTCATTTCGGAATTGAAGAATTTCTCAAATGATGCACTTGAACGTATAAAGAAGTTTTCTAAGAGAAATGATGATCTGAATATCAAAAAATATGTCAAACAGGCAAGGGAAGTAGCGAGTTATCAAAACCTGAAAGATTCTGTGTCATTTGATAATAAACAAGCCAAAACGAAACCAGAAAATCAGATGCCCGATAAGTCAGCAACTCAAAAAAGGGAGAAACCACATTCCAAAGATGGGGCGATTGATAGCCTTAAAGCAGAAGGAAATTCAAACAATGGGGAGAAATCATTTTTTGATACAATAGGCTGATTATGGGGAAAATCACATTGGAGGGTCTTGAGTTTTTTGCTTTTCATGGGTATTATGATGAAGAGCAGAAAATTGGCAACAAGTATGGTGTAGATATCACAGTTGAAACCGCATTGGATAAAGCGAGCGAAAATGACAATCTTTCTGAGACGATCAATTATGAGGATCTTTATCGTATCATAAGGCTGGAGATGAAAAAGCCTTCCAAATTACTTGAGAATATTGGCGATCGCATAATTAAAAGTGTTTTTGATAAATTTTCTTTAGTAAGCTCCATTGATGTACAGATTTCAAAATTTAATCCGCCAATCGGAGGGATATGCCGTCGGGCAATGGTATCGCTGTCGAAAAAGCGGGAAGATTTTTATTGATAAAGGCATCAGTACTTTCTTAATTTATTTATTATAGAATTGCAAATTGAAGTTTAGATTATGAATGTATTAATTGAATTTGGAAAAATATTATTGCCTGCGATTTTGGTTTTATATGCCATGTATATCACAATGAAATCAATCCTCGTTAAGGAACTGGAGAAAAAAGAGATGGAACTGAAGGTTGAAAATTCCAAGACGATTTTACCCATTCGATTGCAGGCTTATGAGCGGGTAGCTCTTTTTTTGGAACGGGTATCCCCAAATAATCTGATTTTACGACTTAATAGTTCTGAGCTGAATGCACGGGAATTTCAGCATGTATTGCTCCATGAGGTGCGGGAAGAGTTTAATCACAATTTATCTCAACAGATTTATCTCAGTGAAGAGCTTTGGGATTTGGCCACTAAGACAGTAGATCAAATTATTGTCTTGATAAACACTAGTGCTGAAAATCTGGATAAGAAAGCTGGCAGCATGGATTTGGCAAGGGAGATTTTTAAAGAAATTTCTAAGGAAAAAGCTGATCCTGTCAAACAGGCTTTGTCTGCTGTAAGGAAGGAGATTGGAGAATTGTTTTAAAAAAATGATAATAAGATGAGAAGCAATATACTGAATAGTGGGTTGAATTTCAGGCATGCTATGCGGAGAGCTGCCGGTATTGCCAATGATCCGGAATTGATCAGGGAATTGGTGCGGGAAGTGCGTTCAAAAATAAATAGTGTGGAAGACGGGAAGAATCTTGCGGCTGATATAGTTGAAAAACTTAGGATGATGATAAGGATGCTACGAGCATATATTCGTGGCGAATACAGGGATATACCATGGAAATCTCTGATCCTGATCATTGGTGCCCTTTTGTATTTTTTGGTACCGATTGATATAATCCCTGATTTTATTCCAGCTACAGGCTTCGTCGATGATGTTGCCGTTATTCTATTGGTGTTTAAAACCATTTCTGATGACATCACAGCTTATCGTCAGTTTGAGAGTGAAAAAGCTACAGAACTTAACGATTAGCTACATCTTATATACACCGCAAATGGAATGATTGCAGTTATTCAAAGAGTTTCCAAAGCAGCTGTTTACATTGATGGCAAAGTCAAAGGTTCAATTGAAAGTGGCTTATTGGTTTTACTTGGTATTGAAGATGCAGATGGCGGGGAGGATGTAGAATGGCTTGGCAGAAAAATAGCTAATCTAAGGATATTTTCTGATGAGGATGGGGTAATGAACAAGAGTGTGTTGGATTTTAATGGTGATATTTTGCTCATCAGTCAGTTTACACTACACGCGAGTACAAAAAAAGGTAACAGACCATCTTATATCCGGGCTGCAAAACCTGATGTGGCAATCCCACTATATGAGCAATTTATTGAAAAGTTGGAGATAGAACTTAGAAAAAAGATTCAAACGGGATCTTTCGGTGCAATGATGGATGTGGAATTGGTAAATGAAGGTCCGGTGACAATTATTATAGATACCCGTGACAAAAAATAATGGATATAAAAGAAGCGCAACAGATTGTGGACCAGTGGATCAGCGAATACGGTGTACGCTATTTTAGTGAACTTACGAATATGGCAATTTTAACGGAGGAGGTAGGTGAAATGGCCCGTATTGTAGCGCGAAAATATGGCGATCAGTCGTTTAAAGACAATGAAGGGCAACTGGATCTTGCTGATGAAATGGCTGATGTACTATGGGTACTGATTTGCATGGCCAATCAAACAGGTGTCGACTTGTCGGAAGCCCTTAAAAAGAATATCAGAAAAAAAACAAACCGGGATAAGAATAGGCACAAAAACAATCCCAAATTGAAATAGTATTCAGTTGTTTATTATTCATTTTCTAACAGCATACTGAAGACCGCTGACTTATTTTACTGGCGTTGGTTTCATAATATCTCCTATCATTTACAGACAAAAAAAAGTCGTTCCGGATACGGAACGACTTTGTTGTTTAGATTGAAGTAGTAATTACTTTTCGTCCTTGTCATCAACTTCTTCATATTCTACATCAGATACATCCTGATCACCAGAAGGTTGACTTTCAGGTCCGGGACCAGCATCCTGACCTGGTTCAGAACCGGGTTGTCCACCACCAGTGGCGGCATACATTTCCTGAGAAGCATTTTCCCAGGCTTTATTCATCTCGGCCATTGCCGCATCGATGGCTTCACTATCCTGGCCTTTATGAGCATCTTTTAGTTTCTGAAGGGCACCTTCGATGGCTGTTTTATTCACATCAGAAAGCTTATCTCCGTATTCTTTAAGTTGCTTTTCAGTTTGGAATATCATCGAATCAGCACTGTTGAGCTTATCGATTTTCTCCTTTTCCTTATTGTCAGCTTCAGCATTGGCTTCTGCTTCTTTTTTCATTTTTTCGATTTCCTCATCTGTGAGGCCTGAAGAAGCTTCTATCCTTATCTTTTGCTCTTTACCTGTTCCTTTGTCTTTGGCATGAACGTGCATGATTCCATTTGCATCGATATCAAAAGTCACTTCAATTTGAGGTACACCTCTTTGGGCCGGTGGTATTCCATCAAGATGAAATTTACCAATCGTCCGGTTGTCTTTTGCCAGAGGTCTCTCGCCTTGTAGCACATGAATTTCTACAGATGGCTGGTTGTCGGATGCTGTCGAGAATACTTCAGATTTCTTAGTAGGAATAGTAGTATTCGATTCGATCAGTTTGGTAGTCACGCCTCCCATAGTTTCAATGCCAAGTGAAAGCGGAGTTACATCCAGCAAAAGTACGTCCTTTACTTCGCCGGTAAGTACACCTCCCTGAATGGCAGCGCCTATAGCTACTACTTCATCCGGATTTACACCTTTTGAAGGTTTTTTGCCAAAGAATTGTTCAACTACTTCTTGAATTTTTGGAATCCGGGTTGAGCCTCCAACCAATATTACTTCGTCGATGTCTGATGGTTGCATATCAGCATCTTTAAGTGCAAGTTTGCATGGGGTCAATGTTCTTTGAACCAACTTGTCAGTTAACTGCTCAAACTTGGCCCTTGTCAAAGTTTTCACCAGGTGCTTTGGAATGCCGTCTACAGGCATAATATACGGAAGATTAATTTCCGTTTGTGTTGAGCTTGATAACTCTACCTTTGCTTTTTCGGAAGCTTCTTTTAAACGCTGCAATGCCATAGGATCTTTTCTGAGATCAATATTCTCGTCTTTTAAGAATCCCTCAGCAAGCCAGTCCATGATTCTTGAATCGAAGTCATCACCACCAAGGTGTACGTCACCATTTGTTGATTTCACCTCAAACACACCTTCTCCTAACTCAAGTATTGACACATCAAATGTACCGCCTCCAAGATCGAATACGGCGATTTTCATATCCTGATTCTTTTTGTCAAGTCCATATGCAAGGGCAGCCGCGGTTGGCTCATTGATGATCCTCTTTACATCAAACCCTGCAATTTTTCCAGCCTCTTTAGTGGCCTGTCGTTCCGAATCATTGAAATAAGCCGGTACCGTAATGACTGCTTCATCAATTCCGGTTCCAAGATAGTCTTCAGCAGTAGTCTTCATTTTTTGTAGTACCATTGCAGATAACTCCTGCGGAGTATAAAGCCGGTCTCCTACCTTCACCCGAACGGTATCATTGTTGCCCTTTTCAATTTTGTAGGACATAATCTTACGTTCTTCGCTTACATCACTGAATTTTTTACCCATAAACCGTTTGATGGAGCTGATAGTATTCTGGGGGTTGGTGATTGCCTGTCTTTTGGCCGGGTCGCCAACTTTTCTTTCACCATTACCGTTGTCTAGAAAACCAACGATGGATGGAGTTGTTCTCTTACCTTCACTGTTGGGGATGACGACGGGCTCATTTCCCTCCATCACCGCAACACACGAATTTGTTGTTCCTAAGTCTATACCTATTATTTTACCCATAATTATATTGTTAAGTTCTTTTTGCTTTCAAATTTCATTCATTAAACACTTAACAAGCCTTATGCCAATGAATTAAACCGCCAATATTGATGCCAATATGTCAGCTTTTTGTATTCAAGGAGCTTTATTGTCAGAAAATCATGGATCAAATTGGAGTCATTAATGAAATTTCATAAATAAACAATTTGTAAATACTAACCCAAAACCATAAAGGGCCAGATGCTTTTATTGTCAGTCGAACTATAAATTCTGAAAAATTGAGGAATGTATTAGATTTATTTAAGATTTTTCTTCAAATTACATATAATAGTGAGGGCAAAATTGTATTCTTTAAAGTCAATTATTTAATGGCTTTTTTGTTCCGGTTTTTTTTAGCAAATTTGTCCCCCTTTTTAGGGAATGATTATTGATTCATCGGTTTTTTCGCCCCATATGTTAAATGATGCAGCCATAGCTTGGAATAAATGCCGCCTTCAAATTAAGGAGCGTATTGGTAATCAGGCATATGAAACCTGGTTTAAACCGATTAAGCCGGTTAAAATTGAAGACGAGTTGCTTACTATTCAGGTACCTAGTCAGTTTTTTTATGAATGGCTTGAAGATCATTATGTACAACTAATACGTGATGTACTTGATCAACAACTGGGCAAGGGCTTTCAACTTGAATATTCAGTAGTTATAGATCAGGGGGATGCCAATAGCAAACCTTTTACAGTGCAGCTGCCAAATGTGTCAAACACAAATGTCAGATCCGGAAATGGCAATGGTTTTTCCAATCCTTTTGAACATAGGCCGTTAAATCAGGGTGATACAAATCCGCAATTGAATCCGAGTTACTCATTTGATAATTTCATTGAGGGTGACTGTAACCGATTGGCAAGATCAGCCGGTGTTGCCATAGCACAACGCCCTGGTGTCACATCGTTTAATCCATTAATGCTTTACGGAGGTGTGGGTCTTGGAAAAACTCATTTGGCACAGGCAATAGGAAATGAAATTAAGAGGAAGATGCCTGAGAAATTTGTACTCTATGTTTCTTCTGAGAAATTCGCAAATCAGTTTTTCGAGGCTATTCAAAATCATAATATCCAGGCATTTTCAAATTTTTATCTTCAGGTTGATGTTTTAATTTTGGATGATGTGCAATTTTTTGAGAAGAAAGAAAAAACCCAGGAAACATTTTTTCATATATTCAATCATTTACATCAGCTGGGAAAGCAGATCATTATGACAAGTGACCGACCTCCGAAAGATCTGGTTGGATTGATGGAACGGCTCGTTTCCAGATTCAAATGGGGTCTGACAGCAGATTTGCAACAACCTGACTACGAAACTAGAATAGCTATTATAAAAAGGAAAATGCATGTTGACGGTATACATATTCAAGACAATGTACTTGAATATCTAGCCTATAGTGTCGATACCAATATCCGTGAATTGGAGGGAGTTCTCATTTCCCTGATTGCCAATTCATCACTTGTCAATAAGGAAATTGACCTCGAACTGGCTAAGCAAACCCTTAAGAGTATCGTGCATGATATCGATTCGGAAGTTGGAATAGACTATATTCAAAAAACAGTTGCTGAGTATTTCAAAATTCAGGTGAGTATGCTAAGCGATAAGACAAGGAAAAAGGAAATTGTGATTGCACGTCAGCTTGCTATGTTCTTTGCCAAAGAATATACCACTCATTCCCTTAAAACTATTGGTTATTACTTTGGCGGAAGGGATCATAGTACTGTGATCCATGCTGTGCAATCTATCAATGATATGTATGATACAAACCAGTCATTTAAAAAGACTGTTGATGAGTTGCGAAAGAAACTTAAACTCAAATCCATATAGGGTTTGCCTAAAATGCCCGCTATCTGCCGCTTTAAAAATAATACCTGTAATATTCACGCTTGCCCCGTTTGTTGACGCCTTCAATTTGTACACGTCCCCTGATTTTAGTTAATATATCAGTCAGTGTTTCAGGATCTTTTATGGGGATGCGGTTGATTTGAACGATAATAAAGCCTTCTTCTAATTCCATTTGCCGGATTAACCCATTATGAACCTTAAGGATCCGAACACCATTTTTTATATTGAGAAGGTCACGTTCTACTTTTGAAACTTTTTCCATCTCAGCACCAAGAGTCCTGGATTTGTAAATCTCCCGTTTGATCAATTTGGTTGTTCCTTCTTTATTTGTCAGAATGACTGTCTTAATAATCGTTTTGTTACCTCGTTTAAACATGATATTGACTTTGTCACCTGGGGAATGATAACTGATTATTTCATCATATTGGCCATGATTCTCGATGGACTGGTTATCAATTTTGAGTAAAATATCGCCTTTTTGCAAACCCGCCTTGCCTGCTGTACCATCTTTTTGAATATAACTTACTACAACACCCGAATAATTATCAAGTTGTAAACGTTTTACAATATCCGAATTAATATCCATCACATCAGCGCCCAGAAATGCCTTTTGAACCTCTCCGTACTGAATGATGTCACTCACCACTTTGCGCACTATATCTGAAGGAACTGCAAAACCATATCCGGCGTATGATCCGGTTCTGGATAGGAGGGCTGTATTGATGCCTACAAGCTCGCCTTGGAGATTCACGAGTGCTCCGCCACTATTGCCGGGGTTAATGGCGGCATCGGTTTGAATGAATGATTCGATAGGGAAGTTTTCATTTTGAATGATCCCTAATGTGCGTCCTTTAGCGCTTACAATTCCTGCTGTTACGGTTGAGGTGAGATTAAAAGGATTGCCCACAGCCAAAACCCATTCACCTACCTGAAGGTCTGTAGAATGACCAATCCGTATGGATGGCAGGTCTTCAGCCTCAATCTTAAGTACAGCTATGTCTGATGATGGATCAGTGCCTGCTAAAACAGCATCATAGGTTTTTTTTCTTACAACTACCTGTATTCTATCTGCATCATTTATGACATGGTTATTTGTAATGATATATCCGTCACTGGAGTAAATCACACCCGATCCACTGCTGATGATAGCCTGACCAATTCCACCCTGACTGAAAAACCAGTCCATCCATGATCTTCCATATGAAGTGCGACTGATATTTTTTATATAGACCACACTGCTACGCGATATTTTAGAAGCTCTAATAAAATCCTCATTTCCAGGGATAAGAGATCTTTCATGGATTCTGCTATCGGAGGCAGGAGCCGGTTGGCCAGGATTATCCTGTGATGTCGCAGTATTTAGCTGTTTGTAGTCATCATCCATATTGGCCATCATCATTGCTTGTGGATCGGTTTTGCTTATGAGGCTTGATTTTAGCTGATCATATACATATGAACCTGCTATGCCAGCTATAAAACCCGCCATAATAATAAATAGTGACTTGCGCATAGAATTTTTAGTTTTATTCATAAACAAAAACTATGCTCAAATATTATTATTTTAATTTCTTTAAAAAAATTTAATAAAAATTTCAGATACTCCAATTTCTAAGAACTCAGGAATTTATTTTATTATTCCTACCTTTGTAGCTTATGGGAATACGATCAATATTGAGCAAACCACTTGCAGCTATTATCGTCAATCAGCAACGCAAATGGTCTTCAAGACCAGTAGAGACTCAGCAAAAGGTCTTTAATAAATTGATACGGCAAGCGAAATCAACAGAATTTGGTAAAGACCATGATTTTGGCAATATCCATAGTTATGAAGATTTTAAAAAACAAGTACCCATACGCGACTATGAACAGCTCGCTCCGTACATAAAAAGGATAATTGATGGCAAAAAAGATGTTTTATGGCCCGGGAAGCCGGTATATTTTGCAAAAACTTCAGGCACTACCTCAGGCACAAAATATATTCCCCTCACAAAAGATTCTATTCCGAATCATCTGAACAGCGCACGTAACGCTCTACTTAACTATGTGCATGAAACGGGAAATTCGGAATTTCTGGATGGCAAATTGATATTTCTTTCGGGGAGTCCTGTATTGGGTAAAAAAGGAGGTATTTTCACTGGGAGGTTATCGGGAATAGTAAACCATCACGTGCCTGCATATCTGAAAACAAATCAGATGCCAAGTTATGAAACCAACTGCATTGAAGATTGGGAAGAAAAGCTGGAACATATAATTGATGAAACCCTGCCTGTCAAAATGACGCTTATTTCAGGCATTCCCCCCTGGGTACAAATGTATTTTGATAAAATTCAACAAAAAACGGATAAAAAGATAAAGGATGTTTTCCCTGACTTTTCGGTTTTTGTGTATGGGGGGGTAAATTTTGGACCCTATAGGACGAAACTTTACGAATCTATTGGAAAACAGATTGACTCTGTTGAGACATACCCCGCTTCCGAAGGTTTCATTGCTTATCAGGACATACAACATGAACCTGGGATGCTGCTTTTGCTCAACTCGGGCATCTTTTATGAGTTTATTCCAGCAGATGAGTTTTTTGCTGAAAATCCCACTCGTTTTATGGTACACGAAGTAGAATTGGGTAAGAATTATGCGGTTGTGATCAATAGTAATGCTGGTCTGTGGGGATATTCATTGGGTGATACAGTAAAATTTGTATCTGACAACCCTTATAGAGTGGTGGTAACAGGTCGTGTAAAGCACTTTATATCGGCCTTTGGTGAACATGTGATAGGTGCAGAAGTAGAGCAAGCCATGAAATATGCCTTGGAACAGACTAAGGGAACTGAGGTCGTTGAGTTTACGGTGGCTCCTAATGTGACGCCGGCATCAGGATTACCACTTCATGAATGGTATGTGGAATTTGGCAAAAGGCCTGTTGATCTGTCAGCTTTTGAAAAATTACTCGATAATAAGCTCCAGAAACTCAATTCGTATTATGAGGATTTGATAGTGGGGAAGATACTGAGGCCGTTAAAGATTATACCCTTAAAACAGGACGCCTTCAGAAACTACATGAAATCAAAGGGAAAGTTGGGAGGTCAGAATAAAGTGCCAAGGTTGGCAAATGACCGGTCTCTTGCTGACGTGCTGATGACTTACGGGAATATATAGATGTAATTCGTGAAATCCATCTGTAAATACTTCCGGTAAATTCATGGTAGAACATAAAAATATATACTATCTTCGCGCGATTAATATGGAGAATAAAAATATTTTAGTCTGAGTACTACAAAAAAACATATAGCGATTTTAGGTGCCACAGGTTCAATTGGTAAGCAGGCGCTTGAAGTAATTGATGCACATCCTGACCTGTTTGAGGTAGAAGTTCTTACAGCAAATACTCAAGCTGACGCGTTGATTAGGCAGGCTATCAAATTCTGCCCAAATGCCGTTGTGATCGGTGAAGAAACACAATATAAAGAAGTGTTTGAAGCACTTGACCCACATGGTATTAAAGTTTATGCAGGTGAAAAAGCTTTAAATAGCATAGTGGAAATGGATCAGATTGATATTGTTCTGACCGCCACTGTCGGATTTTCAGGTTTGATCCCCACATTGAGAGCTATCAGGAAGGGAAAAACCATTGCACTTGCCAATAAGGAAACGATGGTGGTTGCAGGGGAATTGGTTAACAGAGAAGCCATTGATAATAAAGTGATGATCTTACCTGTCGATTCAGAGCATTCAGCTATTTTTCAATGCCTTTCAGGAGAGGGGCTTGGAGTTGAAAAAATTATTCTCACAGCCTCAGGAGGACCTTTTTTTGGAAGGACGATTGATGATTTGCAGGGTGTGACTGTAAAGGAAGCATTGAACCATCCAAATTGGGAAATGGGTGATAAGATCACAATCGACTCAGCTACTTTGATGAATAAGGGGCTTGAAGTAATTGAAGCTCATTGGTTGTTTGGTGTAGATGCAAAAGATATTGAGGTTGTAGTCCACCAACAATCTATAATACATTCGATGGTACAGTTTGATGATGGGTCGATCAAAGCGCAGATGGGATTGCCCGATATGCGGTTGCCTATACAGTATGCATTTACTTATCCGGAAAGGGTAAAATCTGATTTTCCGAGGTTCGACTTTTTCAATACACAGCCGTTTACATTCGAAAAGCCTGATATTGTTACCTTTCGTAGTCTGGCACTGGCATATGAAGCGCTTGAAAAGGGCGGGAATATGGCATGTGTATTGAATGCGGCCAACGAGATAGCTGTCGATGCATTTTTGAAGGGAAAGATTCGTTTTATGGATATTTCATATATTATTGAACGGTGTTTGGTTAATTTGACTTATATTCGCAACCCCGTTTTGGATGACCTTATTGAAACAGATAAAGAAACGCGCATTATAGCAACAGAATTTATAAATTGATGGCAGGAGCACTTGATATATTGGTAATGGTTGGGCAGCTTATTTTAGCGCTTTCAATCCTGGTAGGTTTGCACGAATTTGGACATTTGCTCGCTGCAAAAATATTTGGAATGCGGGTGGAGCAATTTTCGATTGGCTTTCCTCCGAAAGTTTTTGGGTTTAAATACGGTGAGACCGTTTATTCCATTGGCGCTATCCCTCTTGGAGGGTATGTGAAGATAGCAGGAATGGTTGATGAATCTCTGGATTTGAAGAAATTGAGTGAAGAGCCCAAACCCTGGGAGTTCAGGGCCAAACCGGCATGGCAGCGGCTTATCGTAATGTTGGGAGGAGTTTTTATCAATGTGATTACGGGTATTGTAATATTTATTGCATTGACATATAGTTACGGGGAGTCCTACATTTCCAGAGAGGAAGTAAATAAACATGGAATCGTAGCATATGATCTTGGGTTGAAGATTGGTTTTAAAACAGGCGATAAACTTATAAAGATCAATGGTGAGGACTTTACAAAGTTTAATGAAGTACGAAGCCCTGATCTGCTCCTTGAAGATAACAGCTATTATACTGTAGAACGGAATAATCAGTTGATAGATTTGCCGATACCATCCAATTTTATTGAATATTTCTCAGAAAGGGATGCCAATTACAGGTTTATCGAACCTAAAGCACCTTTTGCAATTGCCAGATTGGTGAAAGGTTCCGGGGCAGAAAGTGGTGGATTATTGCCGGGCGACTACATTATCTCTATAGAAGGTGAGCCGGTTCATTATTTTCATGAACTTCAACCGGTTTTAAGTAAATATGCAGGGAAAGTAGCGCTAGTTTTGGTTTCAAGGCAGGATGACTTGAAGAATGAAAATTCATTGCGCTTGGAAAAGGAATTGATGATTCCGATATCTGAAGACAGCACCATGGGCTTCTATCCATCGTTGTTGCTAAAAGAAACCCGCCTCCAGTTTTCTTTGGCTGAGGCAATTCCGGTAGGCACTAAAAAAGCTTTTAGTGTGGTTTGGGTCAATATCAAGGCTTTTGGTAAAATGTTTAAAGGTGAGCTGTCACCAACTAAATCTTTGCGCGGACCTCTCGGTATTATGAAAACCTTCGGAGTGAATTGGGATTGGTTTCGTTTCTGGACATTAACAGGGTTGATCTCAATGGTATTGGCTTTCATGAATCTCCTGCCCATTCCGGCTTTAGATGGGGGTCATGTGATGTTTCTTAGCTATGAGATCATCTCGGGCAGAAAGCCTGCTGATAAATTTATGGAATATGCCCAAAAAGCCGGTATGGTTATTTTATTGGTGTTGATGGTTTTCATTTTGTTCAACGACATTATTCAGGAGTTTTTCTAGATAATATCGATATAATGAGCTCCTCAAGGGGTTCCCTTTTTTTAGTTTAGTAGAGGATGATATATCGAAGAGATCTAAATATTGACAGACACCCTTCGAGAGTTAGAAGACGGAGAGTGGGTGGGTCAGGTATGTGTAACAATCTATTTCGTCTGAATAATAGATCCGAAAAAGATACTGTTGATAGTTAGTTTGTTGGTGCCGTACCAAAACGCCCGGAAGTTGTTGTCATCGGTAAATGCAATAATCTTGCCTGACCCATATCCTGCAATGTAAATGGCCGGTGTGCCCCTTAGCAGATCCTCGTTTTGTTTAGATATATATCCACTCAAGAGTGGTTTGTCGGTATAACGGATGGGGTTGGTATATTGATTTTTTGAAGCTTTTATAACCATAGTGCTATTTTTAAAAACCGGAATATATGGCTTATTATAGCCAAAGAGTAATGGATGAGTGAGGTCGGCATTAGTATTGAAAATAGCACCACCAATCCGCTGCGCGCCTTTTACTTTGTTCATATCGGCATAAGCTATCATTTTCGTGCTGTCAACCTCAGGTTTTATAAATTCCAGATCTGCCATTTGGTTTTTCTTAAGCCATTTTAGTGCTCGTTTCCATGCGATTATGGTTCCCCCACTTTTTACCCATTCTTTTATCTTGTCTACATCAGCTGTACTAAGGGAGTTATATGAACCATCAGGCATCATAATGATATTATAATGGGTAAGGTTGATTTGTCCCAAACGAGCCGTTTTTGTCATTGTTACATGAATGTCTAACCGCTGGTCGAGTAGGTGCCATACTTCTCCCGCTTCATAGCTGTTTACACCTGGCCCCGTCAGTAATATGACATGAATTTTTTGCAATTGCATAAAGGATCCACTTCCCAGATCAGGTCCTGAGGCTGAAGTGCCTGATTCAAGTGAGTGGACCTGAACGCCGTATTTTGCAGAGTATTTTTCAAGTATATCAAAAATTTCATCTCCTGATTTATTTTGAGTGCCTACCGGCAGGAGAATGGTGCCAGGATTGTAATTAATTGATACATTATCGGTGAAAGGCTGAGTAGCTACTTTTAGTCTGATATCTCTTTTTAACAGTTGGTTTACCATCGCGGGAGCCATATAAGATTGCCATTCAATGGCATAGGCGTATTTGCTTTTAGCATCAACATGTCCTTTGGGGAATTCTACTTGTTTTATTTTTTTGCTGATGATATCCAGGTTACTATTTTTAGTATTTAATTTTTCGATTTCAAGGCCGAAGGCCAGATCCATAGTCCAGGTGGACACATCATAGAATAAGCTGTCAATAAATTCTTTTCGTCGTTCGAATATGCTGGATATCAAACGTTGTTGTGGTTGATCTACCGGTACTATATAGCTGGTGGTTGCTTTAAAAACTTTTCCATTTGCTGAAATATCATCCTTTGGTTTGTGAAGTATTATTTTATGCAGTTGAAGCATTTGGGCCAGTTTGGCACTCCTGTAGGGGTCATCGTTTTTTCCGAAAATATAAGCTTTAAAATCTTTTTCCTGCCCATCATCCATGGCTGTTTGATAGAATGTGCGCTGGTGTTCCAGTAATTCGTTTCTCAATTCTAATCCTGCTTTGAGGGTAGACATTGATACTATAAATTGGTTTTTTATTGCGTACGGGAAAGTGATGATCCCATTTACAGTTTCTCTGATCAGTCCTCTTGGTGAGGCTTGCTCAAAAAGGATGCCTATACCACCGTTGATATCCGGATATGTAGATCCCTTTCCGAAGTAAAAGTCATCGAAAGTTTCTTTCGAAAAGAACAGCCTTTGATATTTGTCCAGTGCCCTGGCATGCCAGGATGCGATCTTACCCGTGAGTTCATATGTTTTTTGAGGAACCAGAGGATTGTTACGTGAAGGGATACCCGGTTGAAAGAAAAAGGTAGAATTGCGGCCTGTCTCGTGGTGATCTGTCTGTATGTTGGGTTTCCAGTTATGATACATTTTTAGCCTGCCAACTGATTCCGGATGTTGAGCAGGCAGCCAATCGCGGTTAAGGTCAAACCAGTAATGGTTGGTTCTGCCTTGTGGCCAGGGCTCATTTGCCTCCCGATTGTTTGGGTCCGGATTGAGGTTTTTGGATTTGTTTTCATTTACCCAGGAAGAAAAGCGCTGATAACCATCCGGATTCAGGCATGGGTCGATTAGTATTATTGTTTTTGATAGAATGCTGTCGATATTTTGGCCTCTGGCCGCTGCCAGATAATAGGCTACTAATGCAGAGGCATTGGCACCACTCGCTTCATTTCCGTGTATGGTATAGCCAAGTCTGACAAACAAGGGCATATCTGAAATATCGATATTTTTTGATTGAGCGGGATCAGACAATTTTAAATGTTGTTGTCTGATCTCATCCAGGCGGTTCATGTTTTCTTCTGAGGAAATGATTACATTGAGTAGTGGCCTGTTTTCATATGTTTTACCATATTTCTCAACCTTCACACGTGATGATGATTTGTCAAGTTGATAAAGAAAATAGACCAGTTGATCATGTGATAGGTGTGACTGGCCAATTTCAAAGCCGATAACTGAGGCAGGGGTAGGGATGGTCTGGTTCAGTGTTGTGTTTTCCGGAAGGTAGTAAAACAAGTTGGTTTGTGCCAATGATTTACCAATGCCAAATAAGCAAACAAATGACAAGAATAAAATATATAATAGTAATGTGCTATTGTGTTTTTTGAAATTGGATGAGAAATTCACGTAATAATATTGTAAGTTATAAATATTGAATTTTGAAAGTTACTAAATCAACTTAGCCTGTGTATTGATCCATCTGTCGGGAATATCCCCTTTTGCCGCTTGTTGATAGTCACTGTAGCTACAAGGCACTATCAGGTTTCGTTCATAAGCAAAATTGCCTCTTGGATAGGGGACTTCCATCCACCATTTCTGACTGATTTTGCTTTTATAGAAGACCATTGAGGATGAATCTTCAGGCATGGACACAACATAGCGGAGGTAATCGTTACCACGAAAATTACTTTCATCTTTTCTGTTATAAAAACCTTCAACGAAATACCAGATCATAGTTGCGATTACTGATGCCGTTTTTTTATTATGATCATCGAATTCAGGATTATATTCGTAAAAACCCACTGAGCTAAGTTTTTCATTGAGCCCGGCATACCAGCAAATCTGACATGCTTCTTCACCTGTCAGGCCAAAAGGTTGTGCATTTTTATTTCCCGGAGCATCACATGATTTGATGGCTGTAATATCAAAGCTCATAAGGTCTGCATCTCTGACCACCGGTTCAATTTCTATAAGGTGTTGCCTGAGGTGCCCCAGTCGATGTGCATCAAAGTACAGTTTTTCGAGTACATGGATGGCCTCGTTGTCGATCAAATAGGATTGATAGGCCAGCTGGCATAAATTGAACAGATAGTTGGGTTCATGCAGGAGAATTTTATGAATATGGTTGGTGTTGTTTATCGTTTCGCCTTTATCATCAATATCGAGAAGAGCATCTACATTGAGCAGGCTAACGAGCTTATCCATTTGTTCGTATGCTCTGTATTGTCCAAATGTATAGTCATGTGTACCACCGATAATAATGGGCAAAACATTCTTTTCTATTAATATGGAGCAGACTTCCCGGAGCCGGTTATGCGATTCGGTAATATCAATTCCGTTATTAAGATTTCCTAAATCTACAATGCGATAAGTTCCCGAACCTTTTTTTAGGCTGTAGAGTTTTTTACGGATTTCTCTGGCGGCAAAGGTTTGGCCTGGGTTTTGGTGATCGTCTGGAAGCCCTATAATTGCTATATTTGCTCCCCGATAATCCGGTGGTTGTTCGCCAAAGTAGCTAATACTGTTACCAAATGAAGCTGGATCATTATTACTTCCATAAACTTCTTCTTCCAGCGGCTGAAAAAAAATTCGCAAATCCATATCGATGTTTATTTTGGCTCAATGTCGTACAAAAAAGGGGAGAAAATCAAATCTCCTCCCCTTTTTATTTAGTTATAATATCTTTTATCCACCAAAGTCATCAAATCGGATATTTTCGGGTGGTACACCGAGGTCGTCCAGCATTTTTGTGACGGCTGAGTTCATCATAGGTGGACCGCACAGGTAATACTCCACTTCTTCAGGTTCGGGATGCTTACTAAGATAATTGTCGTATAGTACCTGATGGATAAAGCCTACATAACCATCTCCTGCATCATCCATGCCTTTTTTTACTTTCCAATTATCTTCTTCGGCTGGTTCTGAGAGGCCTATATTGAAACGGAAATTAGGGAATTCTTTTTCAATTTTTCTGAACTGGTCTACATAAAACAATTCTCGTTTTGAACGCCCGCCGTACCAATATGAAACTTTTCTTTTAGATTTTTCAGTATGGAATAGATGGAAGATATGTGAACGTAGTGGAGCCATGCCTGCACCACCACCGATGTATATCATTTCCCGGTCGGTCGGTTGAATAAAAAACTCTCCGTATGGGCCTGAAATGGTCACCTTGTCACCAATTTCTCTGCTAAATATATAAGATGAACAAATACCAGGGTTTACATCCATCCATTTTCCTGCAGCACGATCCCATGGAGGTGATGCAATTCTGATATTGAGCATGATAATATTGCCTTCCGCTGGATGATTAGCCATAGAATAGGCCCTGAAAATTTCTTCTTCATTTTTCATTTTCAGACCCCACATCTTAAATTGATCCCAATCGGGTTTGTAAATATCCAGCTGATGCCCAAGATCAGGATGTGGTGTAATATCCATTTTTCCAAAATCAACTTCAATGGGAGGTACATCTATTTGTATGTATCCACCTGATTGGAAATCAAGCTTTTCTCCTTCCGGGAGTTTTACCACGAATTCTTTTATGAAAGTAGAAACATTAAAATTGGATATAACCTCACAATCCCATTTTTTAATACCAAATATTTCTTCCGGTATCCTGATATCCATATCATTTTTAACTTTCACCTGACATGCCAGGCGTACCTTGTCTTTCTGCTCTGCACGATTCAGATGACCCACTTCGGTTGGGAGTACATCTCCTCCGCCCTCTTCCACTACACATTTGCACATGCCGCAAGTTCCTCCACCACCACAAGCCGATGGCAGGAAAATTTTATTATTCGATAATGTATTTAAAAGAGTGGATCCTGCCGGTGTTATTAGGGATTTTTCCTCGTCTGCATTGATAAGTATATGTACATCACCAGTCTGAACTAGTTTGGATTGTGCATATAGAAGTATTAATACAAGAAAGAGTATAACGACCGTGAAGGCCAGAACGGATGATATGATTACTAAAGCCATCTAATTATTAAGTTTTCTTTTCGCCCGGAGTAACAGATTTGTAAATATATCATTATAATAAAAATATAATAAAATCAATGAGGAAATATTTTTCAATATAAATCAGAAATCCACCTTCTTTGATGGTTATTATATTCTTTTATTGTTGTCCTAAATAAAAACATTGGAATGATGGCATGTTTGTTGGCTTTTTTCTTTCCCCAATATTCCATTATTCCTTGATCAGTATTAAACATCCAACGGGTGCAATATAAATCCACTTACACAGAGGTTGGATTATTTAATTATTCAGCATTTGAAGTAAAGTTGTAAGTTTTGTTTTCAACTGTCTGCGATCTACCAGAAAATCTACAAATCCGTGTTTGAGTAAGAATTCTGAACTTTGAAAACCTTTAGGCAGATCTTTTCCAATGGTTTCTCTGATCACTCGAGGACCTGCAAACCCTATCAAGGCATTAGGTTCTGCGATGTTAAAATCCCCAAGCATGGCAAATGATGCTGTAACTCCTCCTGTGGTTGGATCGGTTAAAACAGAGATAAAGGGTATGCTTGCTTTAGAGAGCAATGCAAGTTTAGCAGAGGTTTTTGCCATTTGCATCAATGAAAGACCAGCTTCCATCATACGCGCACCACCAGATTTGGAGATCATAATAAATGGAATCTTGTTTTTAAGGCTATAATCTATTGCCCTGGCTATCTTTTCTCCAACAACTGAGCCCATCGAACCTCCAATAAAATTGAAGTCCATGCTGCCTATAACTACTCTTAATCCGTTCATTTTGCCATGTGCTGTTCGTACGGCATCTTTCAATCCGGTTTTCTTTTGCGAACTTTCAACACGTTTGGGATAGGGTTTGTTATCGGTGAATCCCAAAGGATCTGCCGATTTCATATTTTTGTCTAACTCTGTAAACTTATTGTCATCAAACAGGATTTGAAAATATTCTTTGGAGCCAATACGGACATGGTATTCATCATCCGGGCATACGTAGGCATTGCTCTTTAGTTCACGGATATGAATAATCTTGCCGCTTGGCGTTTTATACCAAAGACCATCAGGAACATCTTTCTTTTCCTGAGTTGGTGTATGAATTCCCTTTTCTTTTCTTTGAAACCAGGCCATGTTTATTTTTGGATGTTAGTGGTGACAAATATATCTATATTTTTATTCCAGTCAATAACTGACAGGTATTTAGATTGTAAACTTTATGACCAAACACAATTTATTCAATTTCTTCGTAATCTATATACTCACCACCCTTAAAATCTTTTGCCGGGGAGCTTTTATTTTTATCAGGAGTGTAATCAATGTTGATGTCCCCCTTTCTCTTCGGCGGATGTGTTTGCTTATAAGCCCGGGGGTTACGACCCATGACAACGGCTACCAAAGAAGAAATTTTTCTGATAACAAAATATGCAACAACGGCAAATAAAATGATTTTAAGCAGCATAGCTTTTTTGTTTTTTACCTGCTGAGATATAAATTTCTTTCTGAATAAATGTCCAGAAAATAATCGTCAAGTAAATCGTCTATGAAATAAATAGATTCTCCCGTAGATTTCATTTCAGGGCCCAACTCTTTGTTTACGTTTGGAAATTTGTCGAAAGAAAATACAGGCTCTTTTATGGCATAACCATGTTTTGTTGGTTTAAAATTAAAGTCTTTGACCTTTTTCTCTCCTAACATAACCTTGGTGGCGTAATTTACATATGGCTCATCATAGGCTTTACAAATAAACGGCACTGTTCTGGATGCCCGGGGATTGGCTTCAATAACATACACACGATCATTTTTAATCACAAATTGTATGTTGATGAGCCCTACTGTATTGAGTGCTAGTGCGATTTTTTTGGTGTAGGCTTCTATTTGCCGGACTATGAAATCTCCAAGATTATATGGTGGAAGGACAGCATATGAGTCACCTGAATGGATGCCTGCCGGTTCGATGTGCTGCATGATGCCGATTATGTAAACATCCTTTCCATCACATATGGCATCTGCTTCAGCTTCAATGGCTCCCTCGAGAAAGTGATCAAGCAATACCATATTTCCTGGCATATCTTTTAGGATATCAATCACATGCGATTCAAGTTCTTCTTCGTTGATCACAATTTTCATTTGTTGACCCCCGAGCACATAAGATGGCCGTACAAGCAGAGGGAAACCAATTTTTTTAGACAATTCCAAAGCATGTCCGGCATCTTCAATAGTTCCAAATTCAGGATATGGAATATCATTGTCTTTCAATAACTGGCTGAAATGGCCACGGTCTTCTGCCAGATCGAGAGATTTATAATCCGTACCCATAATCTTAATCCCGTAACGTTCAAGTTTTTCAGCAAGTTTTAGTGCCGTTTGCCCTCCTAATTGTACGATTACACCTTCTGGGTTTTCATGTTTGATAATATCGTATATATGCTCCCAAAAAACGGGTTCAAAATATAGTTTATCAGAAATATCCGGATCGGTTGACACCGTTTCCGGATTGCAGTTGATCATGATAGTTTCATATCCACTATCTTTAGCTGCCAGTACTCCATGAACGCAACAATAATCAAATTCTATGCCCTGCCCGATACGGTTTGGACCTGAGCCAAGAATGACCACTTTTTTCTTTTTGGAGGGTTTAGATTCGTTCTCCTCTGAAAATGTGGAATAATAATATGGGGTTTGTGCTTCGAATTCTGCTGCACAGGTATCGACCATCTTAAATGAACGCTCGACACCCATTTCCAGCCGCCGTTTATGTACCTGACTTTCAAGACAACCCATTAGGTGGGCTATCTGCCTGTCTGCATAACCTTTTTTCTTAGCCTCTTTCATTAATTCTACAGGAAAGGTATCGAGGTTATATTTTTCCATTTCCTTTTCAAGGAGAACCAGTTCTTCTATCTGATTTAGAAACCACTTGTCTATTTTCGTATGATGCTCAATGGTTGAAAATGGTATGCCCAGTTTGAATGCATCGTAAATATGGAAAAGTCTGTTCCAACTAGGATTAGCAAGGCTTTTAAGGATCTGATCTCTGTCGCGCAGTTCCTTGGCATCTGCGCCGAGGCCGTTACGTTTGATTTCCAGTGACTGACATGCTTTTTGCAGAGCCTCCTGGAAGTTACGGCCTATGCCCATGGCTTCACCCACCGATTTCATTTGCAGACCCAGTGAACGATCTGAGCCTTTAAATTTGTCAAAATTCCAACGTGGTATTTTTACAATTACATAGTCCAGAGCTGGCTCGAAATATGCAGGAGTAGTTTTTGTGACTTGGTTATCAAGTTCGTCCAGATTGTATCCTATGGCGAGTTTTGCTGCTATTTTAGCGATGGGATATCCGGTGGCTTTTGATGCTAGTGCTGATGATCTGGAAACACGTGGGTTGATCTCAATGCCAATGATCATATCATCTTTCGGGTTCACAGCAAATTGCACGTTACATCCTCCTGCAAATTGCCCGATACCATTCATCATTTTAATGGCTAGGTCACGCATATTCTGGTAAATGGTATCCGGAAGCGTCATTGCTGGTGCTACTGTTATAGAATCACCCGTATGAATACCCATTGGGTCAAAATTTTCAATAGAACAAATAATGATCACATTACCGAGATTGTCCCGGAGCAGCTCGAGTTCATATTCCTTCCAGCCCACGATGCTTTGTTCCAAAAGCACTTCATGAATCGGTGAAGTGTGAAGCCCGTTGTTAAGCGCCTTGTCAAATTCATCTGCTGTATTAACAAAACCTCCACCGGAGCCACCAAGTGTAAAGGAGGGTCTGATTACAAGAGGGAATCCTATTTCCTGTGCAATTTCCTTGCCCTGGAGAAAAGAGGCGGCTGTTTTACCCTTACAGACATTTATACCTAATTCCTGCATTTTCAAACGGAATTTTTCCCGGTCTTCTGTCGTTTCTATGGCATCAATATCTACACCGATGATATTTACTCCATATTTTTCCCAAATACCTGATTTCTGACAATCAATAGCCAGGTTTAATGCAGTTTGACCTCCCATAGTTGGTAATACTGCATCAATATCATGTTTTTTGAGTATCTCAATGATTGATTTTCTTGTCAGCGGTTTGAGGTAAACATTGTCGGCAGTTACTTTATCGGTCATGATTGTTGCCGGATTTGAATTAATCAGAGTCACTTCAATGCCCTCATCGCGTAGCGATCTAGATGCCTGGGAGCCTGAATAATCGAATTCACAGGCCTGGCCGATAATGATGGGGCCACTGCCTATAATTAGAACGGATTTGATATTGGGATTTTTTGGCATAGTTTCAAATATAGGAAGCTTTAATTTATATTTTTACTCAAAATTCGGGCAAAGTTAGCTCAAAATAGGCATAATGAAAAAGAATATCTTTGGTTCTTTAAATGATTTTTTAATACCTGCATTAGGTTCTTATTAGTTTTAAACAAAATATTTTGTTTGTGGCACCATATATCTATTAATTTTGCGTTACTCTAAGACAAATATTATTTTATGAACATAATCAATTTACTTTTTTTATATTTTTTGTTTAATATCTTTCCTGGTGTAGAAGGACAACATTTTGCCACCGAGCGCATTATTGCATTAAGCGGTGAAATGCGTGAAACATCAGGACTGATACGTATAAATAACCGAATTATTACTTTGAATGATTCGGGGGGGAGGCCACATCTTTATGAAATAGATACTCTTGGCGGTAAAATTTTGCGAAAGATAATTGTTGCTAATGCAGAAAATCACGATTGGGAAGATATTGCACAGGATAGTAAATACATTTATATAGGAGATATCGGAAATAATAACGGTAATCGCAGAGATCTTGTCATTTACAGGATTTTAAAACATGATTATTTGCAATCCGGAAATGACAAGGTATATGCAGATAAGATTAATTTCCATTATAAAGCACAGACCAATTTTTCGCCGAAGCGGTATTCAAATAACTTCGATGCTGAAGCATTGATTGCTACTCGCGACAGTCTTTATCTGTTTTCAAAAAATTGGATTAACATGAAAACTTATTTGTATGCTATACCTAAATCACCGGGTGACTACGGTGTGGAGATCAGTGATAGCTTAAATGTAAAAGGTTTGGTGACAAGCGCTGTTTATAATCCCGTATCAGGCAGTGTTATGTTATCAGGTTATACTCCAGTATCCAATTTTATAGTTAGACTTAGCGGGTATAAGGATAATGATTTTTTTAACGGGAAGGTTAGAAAATATTTATTGGAACTTGAGGGGAGCAAGCAGACCGAGGGTATTTGTTTGGATGGTCGCGGAGGTTTTTTTGTATCGGCTGAAAAAACCCGAACTTATCCGGCAATGCTATACAGATTATATCCTAAACCGGAGAAGCAGGGGAAAAAGGATAGATAAGAGATTGATGGAAATAAACCATATTTTTTCATTATGTAAGATATAAATAAAAAAAGCGCCGGTTAGGCGCTTTTTTTATCATATTTCGAAATATATTTTATTTCATGTTGAAGGTATAATCTCCATCAAGAGCCTCTATTCTTCCGCCGACGTTTGTTCCAACCGGCACGGTAAAGGTGACATTAAACGATGTTTCTGTTAGTGTCAGTATTGTCATCACAACCTGGTCAGAACGTGTGATAGTTTTACCGTCCTGGCTGAGTGTATAACTTCCGGAAGGCCAGACTGCGGTAGCTCCATCCGCGTGACCGCTGGTAGACATGCTGGAGCTGGTAAAAGAAACCGTAAAATTAACCCAGTCATCGGGAATTGTTGCTGTTTGCGGAGGAACGACCACTGTATTCAGTGTCCAGGTTTTACTGGCCAGCAATTTCATCGCTTTGTCATAGGCAGAGTCTTCACCGTCGCCTGGGCACCCGGATAAAACAATAAGTCCTAATAGGGTAGCGGAAACTAAAAGAGTTTTTAATGTTTTCATATATAATAATCAAAATTGTTTATTCAAAATGAAATTAAAAGCATTCCCACAAATGAATGCATCTATGAACAAATATAATTTTTATATTTTAAAATAACTTCTTTTAAAGAATATATTGCCCGCCTGGTGGTAAGATTTTCTTTTTTATTTATCGAATTGCAGTAATAAATAGCATAAGATTTAGGCGGGCAATACAAATTCTGTTATATCTAAAACTAATATTCATCACCGTTTACACCAAATATTGGCTTGTTTATGAGCCATTTGCCACGTGTAAAATCAGGGAAATCTTGTGGTTCACCTCCATTGTTAATAGATCGTTCCGAGAGCGGTGTAATGGCGCTCCAGGCTGCAGCATCGTAAGCATCCAATGGTGGAGTTACTTTTCGCTTGACAGACTCAACAAAAGCTCTGTCAACAAAGAAGTCCATGCCACCATGACCGGATCCCGCTGCATATTCACCGTATTTTTTCCAAAGCGGATGATCATATTTCTCGAGCCAGGGTTTGAGGGCTTCCCATTTGTGTTTTGGACTCGTCCCTTCTACATAAATCCGATCGAGGTCACCAATGTCAAAATCAGTAGTTCCTTTGGTGCCCTGAATACTGAAGTTTAATGAATATGGCCTTGGTAGGTTAGTGTCATGAGTTACAAGGATGCTTTCACCCAGCGCGGTTTTTATTAAAGTCGTAACTACATCACCTAGTTCCCATTCGATTTTCGCATTGGGATGGTTTGGCCCTCCCTCCGGATGGTTAACGATATAGTCATGCAATCCTCTTGATTTGGTGGCCATAGAAATCAGTGAAACAAAACGGTTCCCTCTGTTGATGTCCATCATGGTGGCGATAGGTCCTACGCCATGGGTAGGATATAAATCGCCGTTTTTCTTTAACGAATGGTTTGTCCGCCATCTGGCCTCACTATTGGCGCCTGATCCAAATGTAACACCTGGGTCGAATTTAACCTCCCGTAAATCGTGTCTGTAACCGCATCTTGCATGCTCGAGTTCACCGAACACACCTTCACGTACCATATTGAGAACGGCCATTACGTCGCGACGGTAACATACGTTCTCCAGGATCATGGTTGGTACACCTGTTTCTTCATAGGTGTTGACCAGATCCCAGCTTTCCTGCAGGGTAGTTGTAGCTGATACTTCCACACCTGCATATTTCCCCGCTTTCATGGCTGCGATTGACATTGGTGTGTGCAATAACCAGGGGGTGGCGATGATAACACCTTCAATATCATCTCTGTCCAGCATATCTTTATATGAATATTCATTTTTTGAATATACTTCGGCTTTTTTTCTACCAGAATTTTTAATCATAGACTGGCTTTGTTTTATAGCATTGGGATCGATGTCGCAAATAGCAGGCACGATCACATCATCGCGCAGTAATATATTCCGAAGATGTGAACGCCCTCTTCCGCCAACTCCAATAAATCCTATTCTAACTTTCCCATTATCTTTTCTTGGAGCGCCAAAAATGATATTTGGTGCTAAGGCAATTCCAGCTCCTGTTAGAGCGGTCGCTTTTAAAAATTCCCTTCTGGATGATTCTGTATTATCTTTTTTCATTTCCTTTTGTGGGTTTAAAAAACTGCTTTCTTGTATTTTAAAAATTTGTATAATCTATTTCAAATGTAATTAAAATATTCATTATTAAGAATTAAAATTTTATTGAGCCCTCAGAATAAACATGCATGGAAATTTATTGGTAATATAGGATTCAAAATAAAAGTACACATTGAAATGAAAGAGATTATTTCAACAAATTTGGGCAAACTTTTACAGCATGGGAAGTCATTGGATAAATGTATGGTATGAGTTTTTTAACTGTTTGTTGAGATAAACCAAAGGTCGGTTGAATATTTTTTTATGATTCCCGTGAGTTGTACATATTGAGCCCGAAATAAAAGTTCAACTAAAAATTTATAGTCATGAAATCATTCAATTGGTTTATTGTTTTAATAGTATCGACAGGTTTTTTTCTTTTATCAGCGTGCAATATATCATCTAGCGATGTGTCTGAATCAGAATTGGAAAATAACTCAGCAGATGTGTCGATGAATCACATGCCAGATTCTGAGGCATGCCCTGTTCAGTTAGATCAGATCCCGAAAGAGGACTTGAGTGCCGAAGAAGCAAATGCTTTAATATTTATGCGAGAGGAAGAAAAGATGGCCCGTGATGTGTATTTGACATTGTATGAAAAGTGGGCTTTGATGCCATTTAAAAATATTCCAAAAAGTGAACAGGTACACATGGATGCTATACTTACTTTGCTTAACCGTTATGAACTAGACGACCCAGCTGAAGGTAACGATGTTGGGGTTTTTGAAAATGATGAATTACAGGAGCTGTATAACCAGTTGGTAGAAAATGGCATGAAGAGCGCGGTAGATGCTTTGAAGACAGGTACACTGATTGAGGAAGTAGATATCCGGGATATTCAGGAAATTTTAGACAAAAAAGTAGATAATGAGGATATTAAACTTGTTCTCAGCAATCTTTTACGGGGCTCGGGCCATCATTTGAATGCATTTGTTTGGAACTTGAGCAGAAGGGGAGTGAATTACAAACCACAAGTTCTAGATCAGGATGTTTATGAAAGTATTTTGAATAAAAAGAATTAGTTAACTGATGACAGACGTTAAAATCATTTTAAAAGTCATGCGGGTTTTACGCATGACTTTTTTTATAAAATGATGTGAAGTAATTTATTTTTAGCAAACAAGCATATTTTTTCTGCGTTACATAGAGTATATTTGCAGTAAAGCTTTACAATTATGGCGACTATATTATTAGCAATAGCGGTATTTGGCATTTTCTTTCTCCTGCTGTCTATCCGGGTTATTTTTATTAAGGATGGAAAATTCAGAGGCACTTGTGCAGCGGGAAAAGAAGGAGGGGGGAGTTGTGGATATTGTGGCCGTGACCCAGGCGAGGGCGATGAGTGCGGTAAAGAAGAATTAGGTATATTCAAAAAAGTATTGCCAAAACTCTAGCTATTATCAACCATTTCATTTTTAATTAATTAACCTAACAACAACCGACCTAACTTCATGGCACTAATAAAATCTATTTCAGGTATTAGGGGGACAATTGGGGGGAAAGTAAACGAATCGTTGACCCCAATCGATGTAGTCAAATTTACTTCAGCCTTTGGTTATTGGTTAAAAAGTAAATCTGATAACAAAGCATTTGTAATTGGACGAGACGCGAGGACAACAGGAGAGGTCATATCCAGACTTATTTCCGCCACCCTTCAATCATTGGGATTTGATGTGGTAGATCTTGGATTATCCACTACTCCCACTGTTGAAATTGCAGTTCCATTAGAGCAGGCAGCCGGTGGTATTATTATCACAGCAAGTCATAATCCGTCGCAATGGAACGCATTAAAGTTGCTTAATCATGAAGGTGAATTTATTTCAGCTAATGAAGGAGCAGAAGTACTCAACCTTGCGGATAACGAATCTATGATTTTTTTGGAGCCAAAGCATTTTGGAAGTTACAGGAAAGACGATACTTACATAGATAAACATATCCAAATGGTACTTGATCTTCCATTGGTGGATACTCAGTTGATTGGAGAGAAAAATTTCAGAGTGGCTGTGGATGCAGTTAATTCCACAGGTGGCATTGCTATTCCTCGTCTGCTTAGAGCTTTGGGTGTTAAAACAATTGAGGAGATATATTGCGAGCCTGATGGTAATTTTCCACATAACCCTGAGCCGGTTCCGGAAAATCTGTTGCATATTTCTAATGTTTTAAATAAGGGTAATTTTGATCTGGGTATTTCTGTCGATCCCGATGTTGACAGATTGGTGTTTATTAACGAAGATGGGTCTTTTTTCGGTGAGGAATATACATTGGTTGCCATAGCAGATTATGTGTTGAAATATAAAAAGGGCAATACGGTGTCTAATCTTTCTTCAACACGGGCACTTCAGGAAATTACCGAAAAAGACGGAGGTGAATATCAGGCTGCAGCAGTTGGAGAAGTAAATGTGGTTACAAGGATGAAAGAAACTAATGCCGTTATAGGGGGAGAAGGTAACGGGGGTGTTATTTATCCGGATTTACATTATGGAAGAGATGCTCTGGTGGGCGTGGCGTTATTTCTGACCCATCTCGCCAAATTCGGTCGTTCTATCTCACATTTGCGTGCTTCTTACCCAAACTATTATATTTCTAAAAATAAGATTGAATTAGACCCGGATACAGATACAGATCATGTATTAGAAGCCATTGCTAAAAAGTACAGGGATAAACCTGTAAATACTATTGATGGTGTAAAAATTGAATTCGACAAGGAATGGGTACATCTAAGAAAATCGAATACAGAACCCATTATCCGAATTTATGCTGAATCGGATACTCATGCGACAGCTGAATATCTTGCAAATAAAATTATTGAAGATATTCGGGAGATCCTGACAGAGAAAGCTTAAATGAAACGGGTTTATCTTGATAACGCAGCTACCACTGCATTGGACAAACGCGTTTTTGAAGCTATGGAGCCATACCTGACGGGTCAATATGGAAACCCTTCATCAATCCATGCAAATGGAAGGGAAGTGCGAACAGCTATTGAAAAGGCAAGGAGGAAAGTGGCAGAAATACTCGGTGCCGCACCCTCTGAGATATTTTTTACTTCCGGGGGTACCGAAGCAATAAATACTGTTTTGCGAGGTGCTCTGGAAAAACACAGTATTCAGCATGTAATTACTTCTCCAATAGAACATCATGCAGTGTTGCATACTCTGGAGTATTTAAAAAGTGCCGGACATACTCAGGTTCATTTTGTGAATTTGAACGACCAGGGGCAGTTTGACCTCAATCATCTGGAAGAGATGTTAAAAACATATCCTCGAAGTTTGGTTTCATTGATGCATGCAAATAATGAAATCGGTAATATTATGGATATGGATGCAGTTGGTGATTTGTGTGCCACTTATCATGCTTTTTTTCATTGCGATACAGTTCAGGCTATTGGGCACCTACCCTTCAATTTAAGTCAACAAGGTGTGCATGCAATCGCGGGCTCGGCACACAAATTCCATGGTCCAAAAGGCACCGGGTTTATGTATGTGGATGCTGATCACGCTATATCTCCTCTGTTGATAGGAGGTGGACAAGAAAGGAATATGCGAGGCGGCACGGAGAATGTTTATGGAATTATTGGTTTGGCCAGCGCACTTGAATTGGCTTATGATGAAAGAGAACAAACAATTAAACATCTGCTGAGCCTTAAAAAATATGCGATAAAACGCCTCAAATCAGAAATTGAGAATGTGGTTTTTAATGGAATGAGTGCTAGTGCGGATGCCAGTCTATCCAAAATTCTCAGTATTGGATTGCCTGGATTAGGAGAAAATGAAATGTTGCTTTTTAATTTAGACATCAATGGATTATCTGTTTCGGGAGGAAGCGCTTGTGCCAGTGGGAGCAATATTGGTTCTCATGTACTAGATGCCATTAACGTACCTTCTGACATGGCAACCATCAGAATTTCTTTTAGTAAATTCAATACTACTGATGAAATAGATTTTTTTGTACAAAACCTGAAAATGATCATTAACGATAATTACTAAATTATGATGAAGAAGTATTTATGGGCCATTTTGATATTCTTTTTGTTTTTAGGCTTTTACTCTTGTGAATTCGACACCAAAAAGGAAAAATCTGCAAAACAAAAATCTGTAATCACTGTTTACGGGTCTGCAAATTGTATACACTGTGTTAAAATGAAGAGATGGCTTGAAGAAAATAATATTGATTATACCTTTATTGATGTAAACTCAGACAGGGTGGCAAGAACTGAAATGTTAAATAAGGTTAAAAATGCTGAGCTCAAAGGCCGTGTTGTATATCCTGTCATTGATATAGATGGGAGAATTTTTATCCAACCAGATTCAAAAACCGTTGAGGGAATATTGAAGAAATAAATACGTTATTCACTGATCTGCCTGCTTACAGGTCTGCTGTCTACAAGTTTACCTGGCTTGCACAATCTGGCTGAGGGTGTTAATAAATTGTTTCCCGTCATTGAGACTTTTCACTACTGTCCACTTTTCACCTCCTGAAGCAAAAAACAGATCTCTGTATTCCTCTCCCAATTCAATAGTGGTTTCAAGGCAGTCGACTGTGAAGGAAGGGCTGAATACCAACACATTTTTTTTGCCTTCGTCCGGTAACTTTCTAGCAATCTCACCGGTGTAAGGTTTGAGCCAGGAACCTTTTCCAAGTCGTGACTGAAAAGTTACTGTATAGTCTTCGTCCGTAAGGTGTAATGATTCTGCAAGCAGTCTCGAGGTGGCATAGCATTGTGCCCGGTAGCAAAATTCGTTTCCCTTATGAAAAGTAGAGCAACAGGAAGAAGATAAATTGCATTGTGAGCCAGGTGCATTTTTTAATATTTGCCTTTCGGGGATTCCATGAAAAGAGAAGAGTACATGATCATACCTTCCCTGATTCAGATCGTCCCTGCCCTGTGCTGCTAATGCCTCAATATATAAACGATGATCAAAATAATATTCTATGAAATCAACCGCCGGGGCATCTTTTTCTTTTTTCACCAGATCATCTACGGCTTTTTGTACAGATCCGGTGGTGGCCGGTGCGTATTGAGGAAACAGTGGGAGTATGATAATGCGATTTACTTTATGAGCTATGAGTTCTTTAAATGCATTGGAAATGCCCGGTTTTCCGTATCGCATACCAAGTGTTACAAGAAAATCTTTCCCAAGTGCTTTTTGTAGCTTTTTGTTTATTGCCTGGCTGTGTGACAATAGGGGTGAGCCATTAGTTTCCCACAGTTTAGCATATAATCCGGTTGATTTAGAAGCCCTTAAAGGCACAATGATAAGATTCACCAGTATCCAGCGCTTATAGTATGGGATATCAATAATATGTTCATCCATTAAAAATTCGCGAAGGTAACTTCTTACAGCTTTTACTGAAGGGCTGTCGGGAGTGCCGAGGTTTACCAACAATACACCTGTTTTTGAAGTAGCCAATTTTTAATTTATAGATTGTTAGGGTAAAAGTAATATTTCGATGTCTTTTTTCTTGCACTTTTTGTACATTATATTTGTTGAGTTATCTATTGTATAAATGATACATTCCAATCCACTCGTAACTGTTATCTGTATGTGTTACAACCATGCTTCGTGGGTGGAGGCGTCCATACAGTCCGTGCTAAATCAGCAATATGATCCAATTGAATTAATTGTAGTTGATGATGGGAGCACCGACAATAGCAGGGATGTGATTGCAAACCTGGCAGCTGAATATGGGTTTCAGACATTTTTCAATGGGGAGAATATAGGAAATTGTAAGACATTTAATAAGGCTTTGGCTCTTTTAAAAGGTGACTATATAATTGACCTGGCCGCTGATGATGTGTTATTGCCTGATCGTATTGGAAGGGGAGTATGGGTTTTTGGTGAGGTAGATGATGACTTTGCTGTTCATTTTTGTGATGTTGCTCTCATTGGGCCAGAAGGAGAAGATCTGGGAACTCATTATAAACGCAATGCCGATGGCAATTTGCTGGAAGAAGTGCCGGCAGGTGATGTGTACCTGGATGTGTTAGAGCGTTATTTCATTTCTACACCTTCTATGATGATGAGTCGGAGAGCGCTTCAGGCTTTAGGCGGATATGATGAATCATTGAGTTATGAGGATTTTGATTTTTGGGTACGTGCATCAAGAAATTTCAAATTTGCGTTTACCGATGATATTCTTGTTCAAAAGCGAATTTTACCGGGTTCGATGTCTGAATCTCAAAAAGAATATAAAAATGTACATCTGATTTCTACGGCTAAAGTTTGTCAAAAGGCTCAGAAAATGAACCATAGTAGAGATGAGGATATAGCTCTTGCCAATAGATGTAAATATGAATTAAAGTGGGCTTTAGTAACTGAAAATTGGGAAGCAGCCGGAATGCTCAGGAATATTCTGAAGCAAATAAATATTAAACCGGTCATTTACCATCTGGCGGGCCTGGTGATATTATTAAAACCTGCATGGTATAGATTATGGAAAATGTTTTTTCATTGATGGATAGGATTACATTGTTTCCTATACTCCCGAGGTGTCAATCCACAATGCTTCTTAAACTGTTTGTTAAAATGGCTTAAATTATTAAAACCGCAGTCAAAACAAATACCTGTAATACTCAAACTTTCATCCATTAATAGTTTACATGCATAGTTAACCTTTATTTTATTGAGATATTCAAAAATTGGCATTCCCATATTCGATTTAAAAAACCTGCAAAGCGAACCCGGTGCAAGATGTACCAGACTTGCAATAGCTGAAAGGTTTATCTCCTCTTTGTAGTGTGTCATTAAGTATTCATGTACTTTATTTAACCTGTCATTGTTCGATGTAAATTTGGTTTTTATATAATCTTCAGATGCAAGTATATTTAAGAATTCACTTTCACCAATATTTTTTAATATCTCATAGAAGTACAATAATCTTGTAAAATCATCTAAATAGGGCAATTGAAGCATTAGCTCGCTCACGCGGTGAAGAGTTTCTCCTTTTATTTGTATACCTCTTTGCGCCATTTTTATTGCTTTACCGACTGCTGCTAATTCAGGCAGTCTCAGTAAAGATTCGGGTAAAATGGAATGATCGAATAGTACATATACTGTTTCGAGTGTACGCTCAAAAGGTATTTCTACTATAGGCTTGTCCGCTACCCAAACATGAGGTAATTGTGGCCCGATAAGTATTAAATCTCCAGGGTGAAATTCTTTTATAGAATCACCAACAATTCTTTTCCCTGAACCCTCTGTTACAAATGTGAGCTCATATTCGTGGTGATAATGCCAAATACTTTTTTCAATAGTATCCTGAAATATCCCTACGGTAAGTGAGCCAATATTTGAGTCATTGGAAGTTTTCAAACCAGATAACAATTTATGTTATATTGTTCAAATATATGAATAATGTTAATATAGTATTAGTATATGCATAAATAGATGTAGTTATGAAGGAGTGCTCCTATGTATTTTTGGGTCTCAAACGAAATCTGTAACCCATGAAATACAAAAAACTTGAAATTGACAACCCACAGGATTTGATTTATGGAAACTCTCCAAAACCGGTTACAACCCGAAGAGGGCTAATAATTGGGGGAGGTTTGGTATATCCTGAATTAAATTTTACACTCCCACCCATGAGTATTAATGAAAGCACTTTGGGTGATGTAAATAATCATTATAGAGAAAT
>Ga0164313_10000151_pt1 | contig 47616 bp, 44 predicted proteins | sample GuaBasSedimGuay4_FD_113735 | JGI IMG/M metagenome (GOLD analysis project Ga0164313, IMG submission 113735) | Subseafloor sediment microbial communities from Guaymas Basin, Gulf of California, Mexico - Guay4, Core 4569-4, 0-3 cm | ecosystem: Environmental > Aquatic > Marine > Hydrothermal vents...
CCTCCGCGAGGCGGAGAAGGAGGCCGATGTCATTCTCTGGGATGGAGGGAACAACGACACACCGTTTTACAAACCAGACCTGCACATCACGCTGGTCGATCCTCACCGACCCGGACACGAGCTCAACTACTATCCCGGCGAGACCAATCTCCGCATCTCTCACCTCCTCATCGTCAACAAGGTGGACACCGCGGATCCAGCGAAAGTGGAGCAGGTTCTCGAAAACTGCCGCGAAGCCAATCCAGACGCCATAATCATCAAATGCCGATCGGTGATCACAGTCGATGAGCCCGAGCTTATCGCCGGGAAGAAGGCGCTGGTGGTGGAGGACGGTCCGACCCTCACGCACGGCGGGATGACCTACGGCGCCGGCTGGTTCGCCGCTAAACAGGCCGGCGCTGCCGAAATCGTCGACGCCAAACCTTACGCCGTCGGAACCATCAAGGCGACGTATGAGAAATACCCCAATGCCGGAGCGATCTTGCCGGCCATGGGCTATGGCGATCAACAGGTCTCCGATCTCCAAGAGACCATCAACGCCACGCCCGCCGACGTCGTGGTCGAGGGGACCCCCATCGACTTGAAGCGGATCATCACTGTCAACAAACCCATCGCGAATGTTCGATATGAGCTCGAAGAGGTCGAGCCGGGAACCATCGAGGAGATGGTCAAGGCGATACTGAAGTAGTTCTTCGAGTCTGTTTCACACCAATCAACACGCCCACTCCAACTCGGAGTGGGCTTTTTTCTGTGACCAGAACGCAGGCGGTTGGAGCAGACGCCTGAGTGAATCGCTCAATTCAGGTGCTAGTATCTGCTGAGTGAGTAGACGCAGCACTTCTATTGCCCTTTGGATCGTCGCATTTTCTTTGACGGTGATCCTCGCCCTGTTTCAACGCATGACCGGCCCGAGCTATCCGAAACGGGACGTAACGCTGACCCCGGGAGGAGACGAGGTACACTTCCGTCTGCCGCGCTCCCATGGCGGGAATGGCGGCCTCGAGGTCGGCCTCGATGCACCCGAGAGCATCAGGGGGGGGTCGCTAGAGTGGCGACGGTATCCAACCACCGAATCGTGGGTCTCGGTGACCATGAGCCGCGAGACCGACGGGCGCTTGGCAGCCTTGGTGCCGCACCAAGCCCCCGCCGGTAAGGTGGAATACCGGCTTGTTCTCAACACCACAAATGGTGAGTTGCTCGTTCCCGCAGATGAACCGGTGGTCGCACGGTTCCGTGCCGATGTCCCGGCCTGGGTGCTGATTCCCCACATCCTCGCCATGTTCGGCTGTATGTTGGTGTCGACCCGGGCCCTGCTGGAGGTGTTACGGACGTCAACACCGGAACCCCGGCGTTCGGTCTTGGTCGCCATGGGACTGCTGATGGTTGGGGGCCTGTTTCTCGGGCCGGTGGTTCAGAAATTCGCCTTCGGGGCCTATTGGACAGGGTGGCCCTTTGGACACGATCTCACGGACAACAAGACGCTGATCGCCTGTATCGCGTGGCTCCCCGCAACGATCCTCGCCTTGTGGGGACGAAAGCTCTGGGCCGCCGTTGTTGTGGGTTGGATCGTGATGATGGGCATTTTTCTGATCCCACACAGCCTCCGCGGTTCCGAAATGGACTGGTCAGAGGGCGAGGTCAAGACCGGCGCGATTATTCGCAGCCCGTATTCCTCACCGGAGGTGCCGGTCTGACTCACACCCAAGGTGACAGCCTCAGATGCTATGCTGAGCAGGCATGCGCACCGATTTGGACCATCCCGATCGCGAAGGCCGTTACCTGCTGGTTCGTAGTGGAGGTCACCGGTGCGCCATCCCTGTGGAGGCTATAAAGCTGGTGACAAGGGTGCCCGAAGTCTACCCATTACCCAGCTCAGAACCCCGTTTACTCGGTCTCGCACAGGTTGCGGGCGAACCGGTCGCGGTCGTCGATCTTCACGCCCTGCTCGATCCGAAATCCGAGCCGGGTGGCGGTCATGTGTTAACCGTGATCGTCCGTCGACCGGGTGGGGGATCCTCTCTGGGTTTGGCCATCGACGAGGCATTCGGGGTCATCACGGTCGCTGATCGTCGCGATTGCGCGACAAACGACCCTAGCTGGGTCTCAGGGAGGACTTCGGTGGACGGTCGAACAGTTGTTATTCTCGATCCGGAACGGCTATTCGTTGAGGCGAACAGTGTTGAGAAGGGAGCATTCGATGCAGGCTGACAGGCGAACGTCGATTCTCCGACAGTGGCTCGGCATGGCAATCTTGATTCTCGTGATTCTCGTCGGCGGGATCATGCTCGAAATCACCTCCGACGGCGAACGCGAAGAGTGGTATATGGACGCCTGGCTGGTACTCGGATTCGCCGCATTGGCGGCGCATCTGTTGTTGGTCTCTCTCCCACGAGGTCGACTCGAGAGGGCACACCGAGAGCTCCAAGCACGCCATGCCGATCAGTGCAAGGCTTTGGAGCTATCGCTGGAGGAGATGCGTCATGGCGATCTCGTCGAATGCCTCGGACCCATCGACGCATTACCACGGGAGATGAATGAAGCAGTGGAGGCCGCGGCCCACGCCATGGCCGCACTGGTCCAGCAGATTCAGAGCTCGTCCGTTGAGGTTGCCACCAGCGCCGGCACCGTGCACGGGACATCTGCCGAGCTCGTCGAAGGCGTAACCCAACAAGCCGCAGCCGTCGCCGAGATCACGGCCACAACTGAAGAGTTGGCGCGAACCGCCGGTCAAATCGCCACCAATGCCACCGGACAGGCGAATTTCGTCGCTCGAGCGCAAGAGGCGGGCAACGCCGGCGCCCACTCCCTCGAGGGCGCGGTCCAAGGGGTTGGGAAGTTGCGCGATGGTATCGAGGCCATTGCCAAACGCGCCGACATCCTCGGAAAACGCTCGCGCGAAATCTACCGCGTCCTGGATCTGATCACCGAAATCGCCCAGGAGACCCACATCTTGGCCCTCAATGCCGCCATCGAAGCATCGGCTGCCGGGGAACACGGTGATCGATTCGGAGTGGTCGCGGAGGAGGTCCGACGCCTGGCCGAACGATCACGCGAATCGGTGGATTCGGTGCGGTCCCTCCTGGATGGCTTTTCCGGATCCATCAGATCGGTGGTTGTGGCGACTGAGGAGGGTTCCAAAGCGGCCGACAAGGTACTCGAGCAGAGCCGATCAACCCAAGATGCCATCGAGCAACTGCGCTCGGCGCTGTCCGACACGGCCAACGCAGCGAGAGAGATCTCCCTCGCCACCGACGAACAGCGGACCGCATCGGATCAGGTGGTTCTCACCTTGCGGGAGATCAGTGAGCTGATCCAACGAACGGCCGACAGTTTCCAACAGTTCACGAGTTCGGCCGAACGACTGAGCGATCTCGCTCTTTCGATCCAGCTCCTGATCCAGAGCTTCAGGATCGACTCGGTTCACTCACTCAAGCACCAGGCCCTCGGCTGGAGCGATCAGCTCAGAGACTCCACCTCGAATCTCGAGGTGGTCGAGGGGACCCTCGCGGACGTTGTGCGGGATTTTCCATACATCGAGCTTGCCTATCTCGTCGATACAACCGGCACCATGGTCGCATTCGAGGTCAACCGTGAGGTGGTCGAGGAGCACCGGGTCAAGGGAACGGTGACTGTTGGCCAGGCCTTCGGCGATCGACCATGGTTCCAGGCGGTCAGCCGCGACAAACGCACGGCGGTCACGCCGACGTATGTTTCACTCTTGACCGATGATCGGTGTTTCACCATCGCGGCGGCCGTTCAGGACCGTTCCGGCTCGATGATCGGGACCCTCGGAGTTGATATCAACGTCCAAAGCTGGACGAGAATCTGACCTCAAATGCGCGACGATCTCGACGATCTTCTCCCACTTTTCTTTGAAGAAGCAGGGGCGCGCCTCGATCGTCTGGCAGCTCTTTTCGACGAGGCCACTACCGATCCGGGCGCGGCGGTCCAGGTACGAAGAGAGCTGCACGCGCTCAAAGGCGCTGCTCGGTTGATGGGCCTGTCCGAGGTCGCCGATCTCTGCCACAAGGCCGAAGACTGCATGGTGGGGGAGGGGACCATCGGGATCGATGGGGCACGATCCGTCACCGATCGAATAGCGGAGATCGTCGACGATCTCGGGGACCAGGTCGCCACACGTGCGCCGGCTCCGCTGACAGCCGGCATGCCGCAGTCGATCGCCGGCGAACCCGTCATTCGTGGCGGATCCGGTGAGCTCCGGGTGGCGACCGAAATCGTCGACGATCTCGCCGAACGGAGTGCTCGAATGCGTATCGCGGCGAAGGCCGGGAACGCTCCGATTCAGCGCCTCTTCGACCTCGCGACCACCGCCGAGAGCGCCCACGCTGAAGAATCCCCGCAGCATGTGCTTGCCGAGCTTGGTGCCTCGCTGCGTCGTGAGGCGCTGGAATTGGAAACCACGACAGAAACCATTCATCGGCTCAGTGAAGAGCAGCTTGATGCTGCACTTCGGCTCCAGGTTCAGCCTCTTCGTCCGTTTCTCCGGACTCTGGCGCGACACACGCGTGAGCTCGCCCTTTCTCTCGGCAAGGAAGTTGAGGTCACGACATCCGGGGGCGACGTCCAACTTGATCGCCGCATTCTCAAAGCGGTGCGTGAAGCGGCCCTTCACCTAGCCCACAACGCAGTGGATCATGGAATCGAGGACTTACGGACAAGAGAGGAATCGGGCAAGAAACCTGTCGGGCGGATTCACTTCGGGGCGGAGACCGATGGCGACCGGGTCCAGCTCGTTGTCTGGGACGACGGCCGGGGCATCGACCCCGAGGCTGTTGTCCGGGTCGCGGTGGAGCGGGGACTGGTGAATCGCTCGGCCGCCGCGCAGCTCGCACCCGACGAAACCTACAAGTTGCTCGAGCTCCCCGGTTTCACGACCCGCGATCTTGCCACGAATGTATCCGGCCGCGGAGTTGGGCTGGACGCTGTGGCTGCTTCCTTCCGCTCCAATGGTGGCGATCTGTGGATCCGTTCCACCCCAGGTGAAGGGACTCGAGTCACCGTGGAGGTTCCCGTAACCCGGCGCGGCGAGCGGGTATTGGTGGTTCAGGTCGCCGACGTTCTCCTGGCGATGCCGTCGTCCGGGATTCGATCCTTCAGCCGTCTGGGCCCGGAGATGGTGACCACTGAAGAAGGACGAACCCTCGTCCGCCAAGGCCGTGAGACCATCGGCGCCGTCGTTCTCGCTCCTCTTTTCGGCGAACATGGGTCGGCGCACGCCACGATGATTGAAACGACCATTGGAGGTACCGCGACCGGCGTCGTCGTCGACGCCATCGTGGGTGAAGAAGAGGTTTTCGTTCGACCTCTCCCCGTCGTCGCCGGCGCTCCCGCTGCAATCGAGGGCATCGCGCTCCTGTCCAACGGGCGTCCGGTGGCGGTGCTTTCACTCCAACGACTGGGCCCCCTCGATCTTGGTGAGATCGTGGGAGCCGGCATCGACACCCAGGAGCAACCCGCACTTCGGGTCCTGTTGACTGACGATTCCGATGCGACACGCGAGATGATGCGTCGGTTGCTCGAAGACACCGGTTTTCTTGTGACCGGAGTGGAGTCTGCTGAAGAAGCTCTTCGACGAATCGAACTCGAGCCTTATGACTGTGTGGTCACCGGTGTCGAGCTCCCCGGTCTGAGCGGCATCGATCTCACTCGCCGCGTTCGTTCCAGCGATCTCTATTCCGATCTCCCAGTCGTTGTCGTTTCAACCCGCAATCGGCCCGCAGATCGGTTGGCGGGCCTCGAAGCGGGGGCCGACGCCTACCTCACCAAACAGGGTCTCGAACCAAAGCACCTCGCCGATTTGATCCGTCGGGTCGCCAAGGACTCTTCCTAGGAGGGTGCACCGCATAGATCCAGTTGTTGTGCAACTGGATCTATGCGGCACGCCCTAGCTACCACTCAACCGCGACTTGTCGCGGCTTGCCGCCGAAGCGGGATACCAGGACACAACGGTTTCTCTTGCCGAAGTCGTAGAGATCGCGCGTGACCCTGACGTCCTCGCGGCAGTACTCGACGATTTTGTCAATCTCGCCCTGGCGCCACCATTCGAGAGCCTGGAGTCCATCCGCCGACTTGCCTCCTCCCAGACTGGGGACGGCCACGCTCTCGAGCTTGGGCCTGAACCCTAGACGATCCTCGAGGTCGTACATCATGTCGAAGGTAGGGAGCTTCTGGAGGCCCTCGTCCGAGTAACCGCGAAGCACCTCATAGTCGAACCCCTTGATGTTGTAACCGACGACGAGGTCGGCCTGGAGCAAGAGCTCGACGAGTTCCAGGATATTGTCTTCGGTGTAGATCAGAAACTCATCGGTGTCGTAGCGGTACGCGACTCCCACCGACACACCGAGGCGGTGCATCTGGCTACGCCCACCGACCTCGTCGAAGGAGCGTTGGGTTTCGAGATCAAAAACGATGACCTTCCGCTCCGCCCCGACCTCGCGTTGCGGGTTGTCGTCGTAGAGGCTCATTTGGCCGTCCCAGAGTTCCAATTGCATCCCCTCCTGAGAGCTGATTGTGGGCGAGGCGAGCTTATCACGGGCCGCTGCGCCTCTCCCTTCGTCGATCCGCGTTGCAATGCTGATATAGATATTGATTTTTTCGTGACTATTTCCCGACGCTTGCATCCTCGGTAATCGGAATGGGCCGGTTATACTTCCCGTCGTGGAAGTGAATCCCGATCTCGTCGAGTTTGTCCCCCTGGGACCGTCCGTTGAATTGCCTTTCTTCTGCGGCCCCCTGGATCTCTTGTTGCACCTCATTCGCAAGAATGAGGTGTCGATCTATGACATCCCCATCCTCAGTATCTGTGATCAGTACCACGAGAGCATTCGCGCAATGCAGGAGTTCGACCTCGAGGTCGCCGGTGAGTTTCTATTGATGGCGGCGTGGTTGCTTCAACTCAAGTCGAAAATGCTTCTTCCGAGAGCCGAAACCGATGAGGGGGATCCCCGGGAAGAACTGGTGGAACGACTCCTGGCCTATCGCCGGATCAAGGAAATGGCCTCGATCCTGCATGACGAGGATCTCGTTCGTCAGTGCATCTGGCCTGCAGGCATCATCGCCGACCTCGATGATGAAGAAGTAGAGCTCGACTGGGAAGAGGTCGATCTGCAGCTGCTGGCGGAAACCTACCTCCAGGTCATGCAGAAATTTGCGGCGGCACATCCGCCGCCCATCCAAGTACTTCCTCTGCGTTACAACGTGCAGGACAAGATGCGGGAAATCTATCAACAGATCACCGAAGATGACCTCATGCCGCTCACACGTCACCTCAACCAGCGTTCTGACACCGAGGAGGTCGTGGTGCTCATCGTAGCTGCCCTTGAGCTGATTCGCCTGGGCGCCGTTCGTGCAGAACAACGGCGGCCCTTTGCCGAAATCTACCTCAGACGAGGCCGGTTCACGCTCGACGAAGCGTCGGACGACAACTCAGAAGCCGAGTTTGACGATGAATCGTGACTCACTCCAGGCGCTGATCGAAGCGGTTCTGCTCACTGCTCGAAACCCGGTCACCCCCGAAGCCATCTCAATGGCCACCGAACGCGAGATAGGAGAAGGTGAAATCGAAGAGGCGATTGTCGCGCTTGCAGTCTCCTGGGATGAGGCCGAGCGTGGCGTCCGTCTTGAGAAGGCAGCAGGTGGCTGGCGGTGCGTGACTCCAGCCCAGTTCGACCACTATCTTCGAACCTTCCATGGAATTACGAGCCGGCAGACGCTGTCCCAGGCGGCACTCGAGGTCCTGTCCATCGTCGGCCACCGACAACCGGTCACCCTCCCCGAGATCAACTTCATCCGTGGTACAAACTCCGCGGCGGTTACTCGAACCCTTCTCGACCGAAAGTTGATTCGTCTGGCAGGTCGAAAGAAGGTGGTCGGCAAACCATTTCTCTATCGCACAACCAAGGAATTCCTTCTCCATTTCGGACTCGAAAAGGCCGAAGATCTTCCCGATCCCGAAGATCTGGTAGAGCCGGATGTCGCGACCGACGCATGAGAGCTCGGCCGTCTTGCCCGCGGTTGAGGCGATCCATCGTGGTGGCCGTCGTGGTGCTCATGATAGGAGTTTTCACAGGTGGTTGTCGTCGTTCGATACCAAACCGGGTGGCGCTGGATTTAGCGGCGGCATGGCCGGCTGGATTGGTCTCCATCGAGCACGCGCAGATTGACATCGGAACCACCGAGGCTCGATCGTTTCTGGGTCGCGGTTGGTACTACGACGAGCGCAACCACAACACCGGCGATACATTTGCGTGGAGTCGAGGATGGTCGTCGGAGGTTTTCTTCCACCTCGGGTGGCGGCGAAATCTCACTCTCTACCTCGAGTGCCGCCCGTTTCTGTACCCGGGTGCAGAACCCCAGACCCTGAGCGTCGAACTCAACGGCCACCCCATTGGGGATGTGTTGGAGCTCCAACAGGCCACAAACCGATATCCGATCGAACTCCCCGCGTCAGTCCAGGTCACTGGACGCAACCGGTTGGTGGCGCGGTACGGCCGTGTCGATGCCCCTGCCACCGTCAGCAAAGAATCCTCCGATGAGCGCGAGCTCGCGGTCGCCTGGTCAAGGATCTTTTTTGACGGGGTTGGCGATGCGTCGGTACAGACAACCACCGAGGTGGTTGAGATGCCGGCCGGCGCCCGAGCCGACCACTTCCTCGAGCTCGATCCCGGCAGCATCCTGACGATCGAGAGCTGCGAGTCAACCGGGTCAACCCCGGCGCTTCTCGAGGTCACGTTCTTGACTGAGTCCGACACCGATCTCGAGACGATTTCGTGGAACTGCACTGGAGGGTCTTCCACCTTTGAGCTGGGCCCGCGCCAAGGGCTGACTCGAATACGGCTGACGTCTCGGCCAAAGAGCGATGTCGGCTCGATGACAGGCATTCGACTGCATCGTCCGAGGATCCTTTCACCACAACAGAGCCGGGAGGATAAACAGCCGTTAGTCAACAACAATGCCGAACCCAGAAAACTTCGTCCGAACGTGATCATCTATCTCGTCGATGCGTTGCGGTCCGACCGGCTCGGGGTATACGGCTGTGACCGCCCGCTCACGCCGAGACTCGACGCGATGGCCGCGAACGGGATCACCTTCACCAACGTGGTTGCCCAATCGTCGTGGACCAAGGCGGCGGTGGCCTCCATCTTCACCGGCCTTTGGCCACGTGCGCACGGTGTCAACGGGCCCGACGATCGATTGCCGGACTCGATGTCGACTCTCCCGGAACTCCTTCAGGCGGCTGGATACCAAACCGGCGCGGTCGTCGCAAATGCCTATGTCGGGCGTCCGTTCGGCTTTGCACGCGGTTTCGATTACTTCGAGTTCATCGAGCACGCACGCGGCAGGTCGGAAATAGTTCACGATCGTGTGGCGACGTGGCTCGGCGCCCGCGGTTCGCAAGGCGACCCGTTTTTCCTGTATGTGCACACCATTGATCCCCACGCACCCTACGCGCCTCCATCGCCGTACTTGGAGACCTTTGCGTCCGACGTGCAGGATCCTCTGGTGGGTCAGGTGGAAACGGTGCGTGGACTGGTGCTCGGGAAGGTGGAACCGACAGATGAACTCGGTCGTGATCTTCGCGATCTCTATGACGCCGAAGTTGCCGCCAACGATGCCAGTTTCGGGAGATTACTCGACGAACTCGAGACCCTCGGTGAGCTTGACAACACGGTGATCGTTTTCACTTCGGACCATGGCGAGGCATTTGGTGAGCACGGCAGTTGGACTCACGGGCTCGATCTCTACAACGAGGTTTTGTCCGTGCCTCTGGTGATGCGCCTCCCCGATGGCGCAGGAGCAGGGAAAAGGGTATCAACGGCGATCCAGCACATCGATCTCGCGCCGACCATCCTGAGTCTGTGTGCCATCAAATCGACCGTCGATCTGCCGGGCGCAACCCTACTCGATGCCTCCGGAACGGTACTGACCACGCCGAACCGGACCATCTTCGCCTACCTTGACTACTGGGGGAAGACCGGCGCCATCGCCCTGCGTGACGGGTGGAAGCTGATCCAACCCTTGTCGGCTGATTTCGGCTCTGAGGTTGAGCTCTATCACCACGATAGAGACCGAGTCGAGGCGAATGACCACGCATTGGACTCACCGGTTCGTACCGGTTGGCTTTTGGCTCAACTCACCGTGGCGCTGAGAGGGGAGGGCACCAGTCTGGTCACCGAGGTCGACTCCGAAACACGGGCCCAGCTCGAAGCCCTCGGCTACATGCATTAGGAGGACAAGATGGCGGAAGATCATCACCAGCCGAAGAGCCGGGTACTTATGATGCCACGGGACACAAACGCCTCGGGAACGATTTTCGGGGGAGTGATCCTATCCTATATCGACCAGGCCGGAGCCGAGGAAGCCATCTGCCAGGGCGCTCGCCGTGTCGTGACCGTGGCCATGAACCAGGTTGTGTTCCACGAGCCGGTCTTTGTCGGCGACCTGGTTTCGTTCTATACCGAAATCATCAAGGTCGGTCGATCGTCAGTCACCGTCAAGGTACTCGTCAAATCGGCGCGGCGCTACGATCGAAATGAATTGGTGGATGTCACCGAAGCCGAGATCACCTACGTCAACGTCGATCAGAACGGCCGTTCCATACCCATCGCCCGCCCTCGTGGAGTCGAAGTGTGACCAGTGAACGAATCGAGACGGTCAGGCTGCTCCTTGAACGGGGTATTCGGGCCGGATCGGCGCCAGGCATGGTCGCGGCTTGGCAGATGGCGACAGATCCGTCACCACAGATCGAAGTTGTCGGCCGGGCCGGGGTGCAACCCTCCTCGGTACCGGCGAGCCCGGCCACCTGGTTCGATCTGGCATCGCTGACCAAACCGCTGGTAGTGGGAACCCTGACCCTCCTGTCCATGCGGGGAGGCATGCTGTCACCCAACACCGTTGTCGAGGAAGTTCTGCCTGAGACATCGAACTTCCCTGTGGGTACCCGAACCATTCGCCAACTCCTGACCCACAGCTCGGGTCTTCCGGCGTGGGAGCCTCTCTATGCGCTTGCCGGCGGTGACCCGAAATACGCGCTTGATGCACTCGTCGGTTTGACCCTCGGGGAGCCCGACACCCACGTGGTCTATTCCTGTCCCGGGTTCATCCTCCTGGGCATGATGCTCGAGCGGCTCGCCGATACCAGCCTCGATGCTCTCTTCATCCGTCAGGTGATTGAACCCCTGGGCCTTGAGGAGGAACTCGGTTTTCGGCCGAATTCTTCACGCCCGCTGGCGGGTGGAGCGCAGGCTCCTGCCGTTGAACGATCACTTCTGATCGAACGAGGGCTCGATCCGACCGCCATTCCCGCCATCGCGTCGGACCGACCCGATGATGGGAACTCGAGATTCCTCGGCGGCGTTACCGGCAACGCGGGACTCTTCGGCACCATCACCGGCGTGCTCGCCCTTGCAATGGTGTATCTCGGGGAAGGGGAGTACCTCACTCCAGAAGAGATCAGCCTGGCTACCGCTGACCACACCCCGGGCCTCGAACAGAGTCGGGGCTTCGGTTGGCAACTTGCCGGGTCACCGGCGTGTTCCGCCGGACCGGCGCTCGATCCATCCGCGTTTGGTCACACCGGCTTCACCGGCACGTCGCTGTGGGTGGATCCGACCAGGGGCATCGCCATGACCCTCCTGACCAACCGGGTCCACCCTGGGCACCGACCAACCGATCTCCACCCCCTGAGGAGACGGTTCCACCAATTGGTGACCGGCTGAACAAGCTCATGTCGGCATGCCGACATTAGGTCCGCAGGGTGGTGAGCCGGTTGATGGCGAAGAGGGACGCTAGGATCGCCGGCGACCAGGCGCCGATGACCGCCGGCAGGACCTCGGCCTCGCCCAACTTGCCGAAAAACGCCACCGAAACGTAGTAGATAATCCCCAACACCAACGCGAGCGCGATCCCTTGCATGGTCGTCACTCGCCGACCGCCTCGATTGAGGCCGAACGGCAGCGCCAGGAAGACCATCAAGAACGCCGAAAGAGGATAGGCGAGCTTCTGGTGCCACCTCACGATCAATCGAGCGGGGTGGTGGCCAGATGCAACGAGCTCGTCGATATGGGAACGCAGTTCTTTCACCGACATCTCGGCAGGGAGCCGGCGTTCGTGGGCGAAGTAATCCGGCGTCTCAGTGATCTCGACTTCCGTGGGTCCGTTGATCATCTCGAATTCAACGGATCCGTCCGGTTGAATCCTCCTGAACCAGCCTGACTGCGCGATCCACGCGCCGTTTGTGAAGGTTACCCGTTGCGCGAACAGTTGAAACCGCAACTCCATGGCATCATCGATGGTGAGCTTGGTGAATCGCACCATGGAAAGATCCGACTCATCGAACTGGAGAAAGCTGAAAAAGCTCTGGTCATCACGCGATAACAGCCACTGCCGACCGCCGGCCGAGTATGACCGAGGCGCTTCTCGACCTTTGATGCGGTCAAGCAGTCTTTTCGCCTTCCGATTGGAGTTCGGCACCACCGATTCACTCAGAATCCACATGGCGCCGGCCACCAACGAAGCGACCAAGAGAATCGGCACGACGACTCTGTAGAGCGAGATCCCACCGGCCTTGAATGCGGTGAGTTCTTGCTGCCGTTCAAGGACAGTCAAGACGATCAGAACCGATATCATCAAAGCCAACGGCATGACGTCCATGATCAACTGCGGTACCAAATTGACGTAGTACCCGACGATGACATCAAGGGGAGCTTTGTTTTTCGCCATGTCGTCAACGTTGTCGGTGAGGTCGATCACCACATATAACAATGAAGTGCTGACGAGGACCAGCGCCAATGGTCCCACGAGACGACGAATCACATAACGGTCGAGGATGGTTGGGAAGCTGGTCGATACTCTTCGCCGTTGCAGACCGATCGGGTAGCCGCCAGACAGGGCCTCGACGTCCGAAATCGGCCGCCCTGCGGAAACTCGGACTCGACGGCCAGTCTTCCACTCCCGAATCCAACGAGCGATGGGACCCTCGGGTCGTTGGCGTTCGCCCATCCACCGCGCCATCCGGGTGATGAGGAAGAGTGCGAAACACAGCAAAATGAAATTCGCAATCCAAACGCCCATCCAGGCTGGAATGCGACCTTCCACCGCGAGCAGTTCTCCATTGTTGTTCATGATGTAGTAGGCGAGAATCACCCCGATAGAAACGATGAAGCCGCGCCCACGACCTCCGGACCGTGAACCGACTCCCAGGGGCACCGCCAAGAGGGCAAAAACCATGCAGGCGGCTGGAATCGCCACTCGACGATTGAGCTCGATGACGGCCAATCGGCGTTCCAATGCCAGCTCGTCGGCATCTCGTTTATCAAGCTCATCGTTCGCATCACCAAAGGTACCCTCACGAAGGTAGTTGATGATGGACATGGTCTGTCGTTCTCGCATACTCAGTTGATAGCGGGAAACGCCCTTGTTTCGAATCATCCCTTGAGGACGAACGATCTGTTGATCACTGTTGCTGAACCTGTAAGTCTCAGGCTTGCTGCGGTTGAACTGGTGGTTCACCACGTCTTCGAGCAGAATCCACCGTTCGGATCCTGTTGATGGGTTACCCGCAACAGCGGCAGAATCCCCATTGCTGGTTGTCACGATCCGTCCATGGCGTGCCAGGGTGAGACGCTGCTCCACGGGATCGGTGGAATCGAAGATCATCACCCCACGCCACCGTCCGCCACGGTCCGCGACTTCCCGCACATAGAGCAGTAGATTGGGAAACTCCTCGTAGAACACACCCGCTTCGATGCGCCCGATATTCTTGGCATTGGCAAACAAAGAGACGCGCAGTTCCCGCAGAGAACGATTGGAATCCGGGATCATCATCAGGTACATCCACCCATTGATCAATGCGAGTAATACGCCAATGAGAATGACCGGTCGTAGCAGGCGAGTGGCTGGAATTCCACCGGCTTGCATGGCAATGATCTCGTTGTCCGAGTTCATCCGGCCGATGCCGATGAGAACGCCAAAGAGGAAGCTCATGGGGACTGTGAGTACGAGGACGTGAGGAATCGTGTTTCCGAGAACGCGAAAAGCGTCGGCCCAGGGTATGCCGCGAACCAGCACCATTTCCACCAGGGCGAAGATCGGCCGCATCATCAGCAGAAAGGTGTAGACCAACAATCCCAACAATGCGGGTGGCGCCACCTCGCGGATGACAAATCGATCAAGTCTGCCAAAAGACTTCACCAGAACTCCAAATAACGCGACGTCGAGTCTACAACGTGCCCTCGGTTCTCACCAGTCTTCGGCGGCAGGGCAAAAGTTGGTCTCATCGGTAGTTGAAGCTTGACGTCGAATTCAGATTTCCACAGGATTTTCCACAAAAGTTGTTTTCCACATATGACCGTCTGAAATACAACGTCCGATAAGATATATTATGTAAACCAAATATGGTGTGAAGCAATAACCGCATTCACCTCTTGTTGATTTTCAGTCTTTTGAGGATTCTCGGTCCAGGCTGGCTTCGATCTCACGAATCAGGCTTCGAAGCGCTTCTACGACTTCCCTCGGTTCTGGCTCCGACTCGGTGCGAAACGACAACGACACGCCGAATGGTCGATCGCTGGAGGGTCGGAAGCGAACGATGAACGGCTTTCTCACTGGATCGTTTGCGTCAAGCACTCCATCATCCCGCTCATCATCGCCACGACGCCGGCGACGAAGTTCGGCGCGATTCAAACGCTCCTCGACAATTTGACGGACCAACGACAGCATAGCCTTGAGGTCCGGTGCTCGCGCGATCTCCAAAAGCGTGCTCTTCGCGGTGATGTCGGCATGCCGACATGCGTCCCTCACCTCCGGAGCGATCTCGAGTAGTTTCAGCGTTTCCGTCACCGTCACACGTGATCGCCCGACAGCCACAGCCACCTCTTCGTGTGTGTAACCATAGGCAGTTATGAGAGTTGTAAACCCCTCAGCTTCCTCAAAGGCTGTCAGATCCTTGCGTTGGAGGTTTTCAATGAGGGCGATTTCGAGGGCTTCCTGGTCCTCGATCTCGAGTTCGACACAAGGGACCTCATCAAGACCGGCCATCATGGCTGCGTGGAACCGCCGCTCGCCCGAAATGAGCTCGTATCCCCCATCAGGTCGGGGTCGAACCAGGAGGGGTTCGAGCACACCGTGCCGTCTGATGCTGGCCACGAGATCATCAAGAACTCCCAGGTTGGTCCGCGGCTGATCCCGATTTGATGAGATCTGGGTCACACGAACTACCACACCGAACCCATCACCTGAACGTGGTGTTACAAGTTCGTCAACATAATGACGATCATGGCGCATGCGACGCCGACTCGGCAAACCAACGTTTTTTCTACCATCCCGCATTTCTCACCGCCCTTCGCGACCCTCGCCACGAGACGTGGTGAGAGGTGCGGGCTCGTCTCCAACTCGCTCGAGAACCTCCTCGCACAGGCGGTAATACTCGTAGGCGCCACTCGAGCTGGGCGAATGTTCGAAGATGCTGCACTGGTGCGCCGGTGATTCCTCAAGCCGGACCGATTTTGTGATGTAAGTATCGAAGACAAGGTCTCCGAAAACCCCGTGGATCTCCTCACTCACCTGTCGTGACAGGATGGTCCGACGATCAAACATGGTGATGAGAACGCCCAGTACTCGCAGCTCCGTATTCGGGCGGGCCTTGATCTTGTCAACAGTGTCGAGGAGATCATCCGTGCCTTCCAGAGCGAAGTAGGACGACTGAATCGGTATGACGACGTGGGTTGCCGCCACCAGTGCGTTGACGGTGGTCAATCCCAGGGTCGGTGGGGTGTCAATGATAATGGCCTCGAAACGATCAGTGATCAAGTCGAGACGGTCTTTCAAACGATAGGGCGCATCCAACTCCCCCACCATGGAGACCTCGAGTTTGGCCATCGCAATCCGCGACGGGGCGATCCACAAGTTGTCTTGCGCGCATTTCACGATGACCTCATCGAACTCTAATTGTCCAGTGAGGACATCGAACATGTTTCCCTCGACCTGGCCCAGATCAGTGTTGGACATGGTTGAATTGGCCTGGGCATCGATATCGACCAAGAGGGTACTGAGGCCCTTTTGGGCCAAACCTGCAGCGAGGTTTACGGCCGTTGTGGTCTTCCCTACCCCGCCCTTTTGGTTCGTGATCGCGACAATCATAGATGGTTGCTCCTAGCGGCGACAATCATAGGGGCGCGGCTCACAGGGTGTCAAACAGCCCGGGTCACAAAGATCGGGGTTAGTGTGGTCAGCCCGTCACATCTCGTATTCGCCCATGTCCTCCGGCCGCATCTGCTCGAGCACCGCCATCACGGCCTCTTCCTGGTTGGCCTCGGTCACTACCGCCTGGGCGAGAACCGTTGGATCCACCAGGACGTCAGCGTCGGCTCGGAGGGCGATGGCGATCGCATCGGAAGGTCGTGCGTCGACCTCCCGCGTTTCACCGGCGGTGTTGCTGAGGTGGACGGAGGCCAGGAAAACGGCATCATCGAGGCTGTGAATCAAGACGTGGTCGAGGGTGAAACCAAGGTCTTTGATAAGGGATCCGATCAGGTCGTGGGTCAGAGGTCGAGGAACCTCCACACCTTCGAGATTGATGGCGATCGCGTTGGCCTCACAGACCCCGATCCAGATCGGTAGGTAGGCGTTCTCATCCGGTTTGGCGAGGATCACGACCGGGCTGTTGGTCGCCGGATCGACGACCAGTGCTCGGACGGACATCTTGACCGGGCCCGGTTCTTTCAGGATTGTCATGTTCCCAATGTGTCGGTACGGCACGGAGATGTCAAGCAGGCAGGCGCATATTGAGTGATCTCGGTCCTATTCACCAGCATGTGACATTTGGAGAAAAGTACCAACCATAGCTATCCCCTTCGCTCAGCATTGAGAGATTTCGGTGGACGGGTCGCCAGGAGGATGCGAGGAAACGAACCTCAATCTGTCGAAACGACGGGCAACCGGACTGCGCCCGCGACGATGGTACCGGCGAGAGAGTGCGGCCCGGCACGTTGGATTTTCACATCGACCAGATCGCCGATCTCCTCGCGACCACACTTGGGGAAGTTGACCACCCGGTTGTCTTCTCCCCTTCCCTGCCAGTGGTCGGCATCGCGTCGACTCTCCCCGTCGATGAGCACTTGGGCGACCCCACCGATGAGTGCTTCGTTGAGCTCCAACGAAATCTGGTTGGAGAGCGCAAAGAGGTTCTGCAGCCTGGAACTCTTCACCTTTTCGCTGATCTCCGGTTGATAACGAGCGGCCGGGGTTTTCGGCCGTGGCGAAAATCCAAAGGCGTAGACTTGACCAAAACGAATCTGTGCCAGAACACTCATGGTGTCCTCGAAATCGGATTCGCTCTCTCCCGGGAATCCGACGATGACGTCGGTGGACAAATTGATGTCGGGGGCTGCGTCACGGATTCGGTCCACCAGCGCGAGGTATTCGGCGCGAGTGTACCTCCTGTGCATCCGTTCAAGGATGGCGTCCGATCCTGACTGAATCGGCAAGTGCAAGTAGCGAAAGACATTACGGTGGTTCGCGATGACGTTGATCAGATCCTGACTGAAGTGACGTGGATGCGAGGTGATAAAGCGGACGCGGAGGAGACCGTCAACCGACGCGACCGATTCGAGTAACTGTGCGAGGTCGGCACCAGAGTCCGGACACCTGTAGGCATTGATGGTCTGCCCCAGGAGTTCGACCTCTTTGATCCCTTCTTCGGCGAGCGAGCCAACTTCATCGAGCACCAGATTCAGCGGCCGACTCACCTCGCGACCTCTGGTGTAGGGAACGATACAGAAGGTGCAGAACTCGTTGCAGCCTTCGATGACCGTGATCATGCCGCGAGTAGTACTCTTACGAAAAATTGTGTGGTAATTGTACTCGGCTTCGGCGTCGAAACCGGTCAGCACAGGACGCTCCCCCTGCGACATTGCCCGCACCGCCTCTCCGATGCGCGCTGTTTGACCCGGTCCGATGACAAAACCAACTGATCGCGACCGGTCGAGAAGGGCTCCTGCCTCCTGCTCGGCAACGCAGCCACAGACTCCGATGTTTATCGTGGGGTTGTGTTTCGCCAGGTAACCTATCCGGCTGATGATCTTATGAACGGGTTTGTCACGAACAGAACAGGTGTTCAAAACAACGAGATCCGCCTCTTGGGCCGCGGGCGCCGGTAACAGCCCGTGCAGACGTAGCTGTCCCTCGATCAGCTCGGTATCGTGCTGATTCATCTGACAACCCCAGGTTTCGACAAAGTAGGTCTTCATAATGAGATTGAATTGCACTCACAAAAATACGGTCACCGGCCGGGATTCTAACGTGACGACGTCGTTTCTGCAAACCGCGGTTTCGGGTCAGCACTCGAGAAGGATATACTCAAGGATGCAACACCCCAATAATCCGGCCCAGTCAGTGGTCTTCCAGTACGGATGGGTTTCAGGGAGGCATGACTCCAACCGTCGGCCTTTGTGTTGGTAGTTTGTCGAAGTTCCGGAACCACCCAGGCTGTCCCCCGTCCTTTCGTGCGTCCGCCTTGATCTGGTTGAGTTTGCTCTCTGCCTTCTGCTTGTCGACCTCGAGCTTCTGACGTTGGGCGAGCGCCTCGTCAAGCTTGGGTTTGATCACCCCATCGCGGTAGGCTGGATCGTCCCAGGCGTAGAAATCGCGCCACAACCCGGGAATCTTGAGATCAAGGGCGTCGATTTGCACCCTGATGTCCTTCACCAACTTGATTTGTTGACTGTAGATCGCCTGCCAATACTGTTTTTTCTCAGTTACTTGCGCATAACCCGGGGCCTGTCCCTCAATTCCAGCACCGGAGCCCTGGACGTCCGCCAGATTCCGTTTGCCTTGGTGTTGCCCGGTGTTTGTCACCTCTGTGACTCGCCCCTTGCTCGCGAGTTCGGACAGGTTTTCGTTGCTGATGACGATGGAGTTGTTCCCTCCGGCAGCCTCTTTGTTGAGCTCAATCCCACCGGCTACATCAGACAAGGTACGGTCGGTCTTAGGCGCTGGTGTCGGTGTCGGCGTAGGATAATCCGCTGCTGCGGTTGTCCAGACCCCGCAGAGCGCAAGGACCATTGCCAACCGAATCCCAATAGAAGATATTCTCATCGGCGCACCTCCAGCTTGCGATCGAATCAGGGAGCGTTCGTTCCCCGCCGACCGTAACGATCCTCAAGTCGAACGACATCATCGAGGTGGTTGGTCGATACCTCGAGGAGCCTGCAGTCTGAGACTGCAATCATGCGATGCAGCGTGCCCGGGGCGACATGGAACACCGCCCCATCCTCGAGACGGTACGATTCCAGGCTATCGCTGTCCGGCCCAACGACGAGCTCGAGTTCACCGTCGAGCACACGCAGGGTTTCTTCCTTGACCTCGTGGTATTGCAGGCTCAGTGCCTCCCCCTCACGGATGAAGAGGATTTTCCCAACATAGTTGGGAGTTTCGGCGAACACCTCCTCGTGGCCCCATGGTTTCTCGACCACTCGTGCTCGAAGATTAACCGTCACTGTATTCTCCTATACTCGAATCTTGATCTTCGCGAGAGAAATCGCAAGCTTTTCGAGAAGAAACTCCTCGACGTCGCGGGCGGTTGCCATTCCACACGCCTGCCGGGCGAGATGGACCGACTCACGGTACGACAGCTGGCGGACTAGGGCGCGAACCACTGGCGTCGCCTGCGGATTCATGCTGAATTGCTCAAGACCGATGCCCAACAATACCGGGACCATCAGTGGGTCTGCGGCCATTTCACCGCACATGGACACGGGTACGCCCTCGGCGCTCCCCGCTTCCACGACTTTGGCGATCAGGCGTAAAACCGCTGGGCTTGTCGGCCGATAAAGATTGGCCACCAACTCATTTGACCGATCAACCGCCAGGGAATACTGGATCAGATCGTTGGTGCCGATGGATATGAAATCCACTTCGCGAGCCATCTCCCTCGCCATGATGGCCGCCGATGGAACCTCGACCATGGCTCCCAGGGGAACCTCTTCATTGACCGCGAAACCCTCGGCCCGAACCTCTTCAGTAATCTTGTCAAATAAGAGGCGAGCGATCCGGAACTCCTCGATACCGCTGATCAGCGGAAACATGATGCGTACCCGCCCCGGCTCAAACTCACCAGCGAGCCGAACAAGGGCCCTCAGCTGAGTCTTGAAAAACTCCGGCTGTGAGAAGCACAACCGAATCCCTCGGAGGCCGAGGACCGGATTGGCCTCAGAAGGGCCGATTACCTCCCTCGCCAACTTCCTGCCACCTAGATCATAGGTTCGAAACGTGACAGGGAACGGGTCCATCTGCGAGGTAATCTCTCGATAGACTTCGAGGTGGTCCTTCTCCGATGGTAGATTTGGGCTCATCTTCATATAGAGGAACTCGGAGCGATACAGGCCGATCCCTGCAGCATTCCATTGTTTCGCGAGCTCGACTTCATTGGGCAGGTCAATATTTGCAAGGATGGTGATTTCGTGCCCGTCCCTCGTCACCGCCGGCATAGCGCGCATGGCCAGAAGTTGGGATTGTTGTTCCTGGTACTCACTTTGCCGATTTCCATATTCGGCGACGATCGCGGGCTCGGGATCGAAGACAATCTTCCCTTCAAATGCATCAAGGGCAATCTGGCGCGAATTACGCCCGGCTTCGCAGAGTCCCTGGGCGCCAACGATGACCGGAATCCCAAAGGAACGCGCGATGATGGTGGTGTGCGCCGTCGGACCGCCAGTCTCGAGCGCGAAACCTAGGATCTTGTCCATGGGAAGCTGCACCGCCTTTGAGGGCGGCAGGTCATCGGCCACGAGAATCGCCGGACGGTCCAGGTGGTCAAGCTGTCCGAGATCCAACCCATGGAGCGCGCTGAGAATCTGCCTCGCCACGTCGAGAACGTCGAGCTTTCTATCGGCGAGATGGGCGTGGGGCAAAGCCTCGAATCGAGACACCAAATCGCCGACCACCTGGTCTGTGGCCCATTCGGCATTGACCCGTTCTTCGCGAATGATCTTCTTCACCGGTTCGACAAAGGATGGATCCGTGGCGATGAGCTGGTGGGCCTCAAAGATGCCAGCGTACTCATCGCCCATCTGAAGACGGGCGCGTTCGCGGTTTTCCCAGATCGCGTCGACGGTTGCGGTCACCGCAGCTGAGAATCGACGGACCTCGGCCTCGACCTGATCTGATGGAATTGTGATCCGCAGGGTCGAGATCGGACGAGTCTCGTGCACCACCGGTTCCCCGATAGCGATGCCGGGGCTGACCCCGAGCCCCGTCAGCGTCTTGCTCACTCGCCCTCTCCGAACTTGTCATGAAAGAGCTCGATAAGCGCTCGCACCGCCTCTTCCTCGTCCGGGCCTTCCGCCCGAACGGTCACCGATGTTCCCTTTGACGCGGCCAGGGTCAACAAACCCAGGATCGACTTGGCGTTGACCTCTTCGTGGTCACCTCCGATGAAGACCTCAGAAGTAAATGTATTGGCCGTATGTACCAGCTTGGCTGCCGCTCGGGCGTGCAGTCCGAGCTTGTTGGTAATTATTACCCCCTGCTGCGTCATTTCCTTCGAACTCCTCGTTTTTGTGATGAAGTGTTTCCCGGCGTCGGCAGTTGCTTCGCGCCGGAAGGTCAAAACCCATTGTAACCGTTGCCTACTCTTGAACGAATCCGGGTGATCGCCTACCTGCCCCGCAGAAACTCACTTGCCAATTGAATGCTCTTCTGTCCGGCGGCGGCCAACCGACCCGCGAGTTCATTCAGAGGGACATCACGTCCACGCAGCGATCCAAGCTTGACGAGCATTGGCAGATTGACACCAGTGACGATTTCGATGCGATCAGGCTCCAGGAAAGGAAGCGCGAGGTTGGTCGCGGTTCCGCCAAACATGTCGGTGAGTACGAGGACGCCTGCTCCCCCATCCATGGTTTTCAGACGTTTTCTGAGATCGGCGGTAGCGGCGTCCGTATCCACTTCCCACGGGATGGTCACAGCGTCCGTGGCATCGACCAGATGAGGGTCGATTTTCCGCGCCGATTCCAAGATCGAGATCGCAAGATCACCGTGCGTGAGCACGAGCACCGGAATCATGAATGCCTCCACTGTTCCTTGTCGCGATGGCGGAGCACAGCCTCCCGCCCGGCCTCTTTCAATGCCGTTGCAAGCCGGGAGGCCACATAGACCGACCGGTGCCTGCCGCCAGTACAACCGACCGCGATGGTGAGATGGCTCTTGAGCTCATCACCATACCGAGGTACCAGGTAAAGTACGAGCTCGACGATTCGCCGAATCGCCTCTTCGACCTCTTCTTGGCCTGACAACCACTCCATAACAGGTTCATCATCCCCCGCCAAGGAGCGGAGTTCCTGCTCGAAATATGGGTTTGGAAGGAACCGCACATCGAAGACCAGACTGGCCGTCGATGGAACTCCTTGAAGATAGGAAAAGCTCTCCACCTCTACGGTGAGGACCTCAGGGGGCTCGGAATCACCGGACCCCAGGGTGAGCACCTGCCTCCTGAGCTCATGAGGCGAGAGATGGGTGGTGTCGACGATCAGATCGGCGAGACTCCGAACAGCACCGAGAGAGTTGCGCTCGGCGATGATGGAGTCTTCAATGGCACCGTCTCGCATCGGATGCGGGCGGCGTGCCACCGAAAACCTTCGCAACAGCACCGCGGGCGTTGCTTCAACGAAGACCAGACGGAGCATCGGGTACCGAAGCTTGAGATCTCGGAAGATCTCGGGAAACTTCTCCGCCATGCCCCGAGCCCTGACGTCGAGTACCACGGCAAGCCGCTCGGTGTCTTTGTCGGTGTTCTCAAAGAGTGAGATCACCAATTCGAGAGGAATATTGTCGACACAAAGATAGCCGATGTCCTCAAGCGATCGCGACAGAACAGTCTTGCCCGAGCCGGACAACCCGGTGATGACAAAGGGTCCTCCGAAACGCGGCTCACTCATCGGAGTCTCCCTGCGCGATCTGGTTCACGACCTCGAGAAAATCCCGCTCATCCTGGATTCCCCTTTGCGCCAAGAGACACTTTCGTACTGCCGTCTCGACCATGATCGCGACATCGCGGCCCGGCGCCACAACCATCGTGTACTTGGGAACCTCCATCCCGAGGATGGTTTCGGTAGACGTCCAGGCCCGTGGACGTTCCATCATCTGTTCCCGCCACTTCTGTTCCAGTGCCTTGGCACCGGAACTCAGTTTGATGAGTTGGATCACCAGTGAGATGGTCACGGACGGCTGTGTGGCCGTCATTCCGAAGTGCTTGCGAATGTCGATAATTCCGACACCGCGCAGTTCCAAATAGTTATGAAGGAGATCGTGAGGACTTCCGAGGAGCCCTCGATTGTGGGTGCGACGTACCATCACAAGATCGTCGGCAACGAGGCGGTGGCCCCTGTATACCAGTTCAAGGGCACACTCGGATTTTCCGATGCCGGCATCGCCGACGATCAATGTTCCCAACGAAAAAACATCGAGGAGGACGCCGTGCATCTGAATCCTTGGTGCCAATTCGTCCTCGAGGAAACCAGAAATGATCTCAATGGACTCTGAGGTCTGTGAACTGGTTGTCAGCACTGGTACGTTGCGCTTGTTACACCCCTCGATCACACGAAGCGGTGGTTGGTTGCCCTTGGTCGAAACCAGACATGGAACATCGAGATCAACGATATTCTGAAGTCGATCAGCGGCTTCTTCCTCACCAAGAGTTTCGAGGTAGGAGTACTCGGATTCGCCGAGGATTTGAAGGCGACCCGGTTTCACGTAGGGCAGGTATCCAGCCAATGCCAGCCCCGGTTTTTGGATTCGCGGATTGTAGATTTCCCGCGATTCGAGGCCGCCCTCCCCGGCAACGATTCGCATTTTTAAAGGTGCAAGCCTCGGTTCTCGTAACAGCCTACCCACCGAAATGGGCGGGGGCAGCTTCACAGACCCTCCTGCTCAGCTGCGCGTTGAATCCCATCGATGACCTTGCCGACGTCTGTCGCCTGCAACAACACCTGTCGGAGATCGTCGTTTTTCAGAATTCGCGCAATCTGAGAAAGAACCTGAAGGTGCTCGGCGGGCTGATCTGGAGGCGAGAGAACCACGAAGAAGAAGCTCACGGGTACGAGGTTCTTGGTGTCACCAAAATCGACTCCAACATCGAACCGTGCCAGCGCGACGACGATTTCATCCAGGTTCGAAAGCTTGCAGTGTGGAATGGCAAATCCGTTTCCGACAGATGTCGAACCAAGACTCTCCCGCTCCAAGAGTGCGCGTTCCACCTGTGTCGCATCCAGTTTGGCTGCCCGAGACAACTCGCGAGAGGCAACGGCAATTGCGTTCTCGGCGTTCTCCGCCTCGAGGCCAAAGAAGATGAGATCCGGTTTAACGGCCTTGCGAATCTTCATCAGATTTCAGGGGTGATCAGCCCTAAGTTGTTGTCGCTGCGTCGATAGAGCACGTTGATCCGATCGCTGTTCGCGTTTCGAAAAACCATAAATTGGTCGGAGCTCTTCTCCAACTGCAGGATCGCATCCTCGACGGTCATAGGTTTGATGGGAATGCTCGAACGTTCGACGATCCGCCGCGACCCGGTGGTTGCCGAGTCGGCTTCCAGCACCTCGACCTCCCAATCCTGGACCATTCTTGCACCTCCGCCCCGCCCCTTGTGTTCCTTGAGCCGTGTTTTGGCTCGACGGGCCTGGATCTCCAGCTTGTCAACACCGTCTTGGATCGCGGCGTTGAGCTCCTTGTGCTGGGTCGTGGACTTGATGTCGAAGTCTTTCCCTTTGACGAAGAGGTCCACCACGTACAGATGGCGCTCCTGAGAGACCTCGACCTGCATGTCGAGAATGTCATTGAAGTACTTTGTGATCTTGGCCAGTTTCTTTTCCGTCAACTGGCGAAAGCTGTCGTCCAGAGTGACTTTCCGGGCTATGTAATCGACTCTCATTTTGACTCCGTTCAAAACACCTTTTTACGTTTATCGGATGACGGAATGGCCATTTCTTCACGATACTTTGCGACGGTCCTCCGGGCGAGGCGGATGCCCTCCCGTTGGAGCATTTTCATGATTTTCGAGTCCGAAAGGGGACGCGACGGATCTTCGGCCTCCACGACCTTTTTGATCCGCTCCTTCACCACCAGCGATGAAACGTTTTCACCTCGCGCCGAATCAACCCCTGAATGAAAGAAATACTTCATCGGAAAAAGGCCGCGCGGTGTGTACATATATTTGTTGCTGACCACCCTTGAAATAGTGGACTCGTGCATACCGATGTCCTCAGCAACTTGGCGCAGCACCATGGGCTTGAGGTGCTCGATTCCGTAGTCGAGGAAATTTCGTTGAAACGTCACGATACTCTTCGCGACCTTGTAAATCGTCCTCTGCCGTTGGTCGATGCTTTTCATCAACCAGACAGCGCTGCGCATCTTTTCGCGCAGATAGCCCGCCACCTGAGGATCCACCGCCGCACCGTCCAGCATGCGTGCATATTTCGTATTGATCCGAAGTCGAGGCAGACCGTCATCGTTGAGGTGAATCGTGTACTCTTCGTCCACCTTACGGATGTGCACGTCGGGTTCGATGTACTGGTTCCGCTCCTGTTGAAACATCCGTCCAGGTTTGGGCTCGAGCCGATGAATAACCTCAACCAAGTCCTTGAGTGAGCCCACTTCGCAACCGCACGCCGAGGCGAGCTTTTCCCATCGTTGGTGCAACAACGAATCCCAGTGGTCGGCGATGACCATTCTCGCCCGCTCTAAAAGCTCAGTCTCCTCGGCATCGCCGGCTGCTGCCACAAGAAGATCAATCTGCATTCCCAGGCATTCCTGAAGGGTTCTTGCTCCAACCCCGGGTGGGTCGAGAATCAGAACCGTTGCCAAAGCCTCGACAACCTCATCGGGCGTTGCACCGGTTGCCGTTGCGATCTCATCATCAGAAACGTGCAGGAAACCGTCCTCATCGAGGTTTCCGATGATGTACTCGGCGATCATCACTATCCGGTCACCACACTCCATCATGTGGAGTTGCCAGATCAGGTGATCGCCAAGGCCCCCTGAAGCCGACATCACATTCTCCAGTGGGATCCCATTACCAGGATCAGCGGCCGCCATGGAAGGGCCCTCGGGTCGGTGGTCGGCGAGATAATCGGAGAAGAACGCCTCGACGTCGATGTCCCCGTAGGCCTCTTCTTCCGTTGGAAGTGGATCTTCGCTCACGCCAACCTCAGCAGCCTCACTGGGGGTGTTCTCATCCGTCGATTCAATCTCGGGAGCGGCGGCGGCGCCCTCACTGTCGGCGCCTTCGACCTCGCTGAGGGCAGACTCCTCCTGCTCCTCGACATCGAGGACCGGATTCTCGAGGATCTCCTGAGCCAGAGTTTCCTCGAGTTCCAACCGAGAAAGCTGGAGCAATTTGATGGCCTGCTGAAGCGATGGCGTCATCACCAGTCGCTGGGCCAACTTCAAACGGAGTTTCTGCTCGAGCGCCATGAATCTCGCTATCTCACCCTGAGCTGCAGGGCCCTGAGAACGGGTTGCGGTGCTGTTGGAATGGCCGGCCGCCCCCATCTGGACGCCCGAATGAGAAACGTCGTAGCCGAACGCCCAAGGTCGGGCGCTCATGAGTTCCAACGCTACAGTTGAAAGTCCTCGCCAAGATAAATCCTGCGAACATCCTCGTTACCGGCAAGATCGACAGGATGCCCTGTTGCAAAAATCTTGCCGTCTTTGATTATATAGGCTCGGTCGGTGATCTTCAACGTCTCTCGGACGTTGTGATCGGTTATTAACACCCCTATTCCCAATGACTTGAGATGAGCGATTATTCGTTGCAGATCAAGTACCGCAATTGGATCGATGCCCGCAAACGGTTCATCGAGAAGGATGAAGGTCGGCTCCGTCGCCAGAGCACGTGCGATTTCGAGTCGCCGCCGCTCTCCGCCGGACAAAGTTTCCGCACGCTGACGTTTGAGGGCCTCGAGACCAAAATCCCGAAGCAACTTGCTGATTCTCCGGTGGGCGGTCTTCGACTCGACGCCAAGCGCCTCGAGTATCAGCCAGATATTGTCCTCGACTGAAAGGTGTTTGAACGCACTCGGCTCTTGTGCCAGGTACGCGACCCCCATCCGGGCTCGTCGGTACATGGGCAACGACGTGATATCGCGCTCGCCAAGGACCACTCGCCCCTGTTCAGGTTCGACCAGCCCGACCATCATGTAGAACGTGGTTGTTTTCCCTGCTCCGTTCGGGCCCAAGAGCCCAACGATCTCTCCCGGCGCAATCGTCAGCGTCACGCCATCGACCACCGAACGCCCACGGTAGGACTTCCTCAAATCATACGCGACGAGGTCCAGCGCTTTGGGGCTCAGGGTTGCTCCTCCGGATAGTAGATCAGCTCGGTGCCGCCATCGATCGAGACCGTACCATCGGCCTGATCCCAGGTCAACGACTCGCCGGACGCCACGTTGCCGCGTTCGTCGATCAGCTGTGCCGGCGATCCGGTAACGGTGATCACTTCACTTTCCACCTCGCGTCGAGCGTACTGACCGGTGAGACGCCGTCCCATCTCGAGGTCCTTGATCTCCACCGCTCCCTCGGCCTCGATATCGGAGATCTCGTCGTTTTCGTCAAAGGCAATCGACAACTTATTGGCGGATAGTGAGTGCTTTGGATCCGAGTAGTAAACGGAACCACGAAAAACTGCGAGACCAACCAGCGCGTCGTAGTCCAATGAACGAGCGACCACAGCGACGTCGTCTTCCTCCGCCGCCGTTGCGTCCATCTGGTTCGCCGGGAAAGTCGCACGGACGTGGCCTCGTGCGTTCAGGGTTTCCGTGTCGTGGCGGTACACCAGATCATCGGCTAGAAGCAGGTGGTGACCTAGCCAAACCCGAGCGTTGTTGCGGAGGGAGTACATGTCGCCATCTTCCCCTACTTCTAGGATCTCCCCGGCAAAACGTACCGGCTCGTCATCGCCGGTCGATGTGTCCGAGCCGAGAAGGCGAGCGTTTCGCAGCTCACCGTGGACCTGCCCTCTGGCCTCGATCCTCCCCTCTCGATCGAAGAGCGTCGCCTGATCACAGGACATCCGGCCCCGGGCGGAATCCAATACGACACGATTTCGGCCGGTCGGATCGCCCTGGAACATGACCAATCCGGAAGATTGAACCAATCGTACGCGCTGTCCGCGTCCTACGATTTCACCGGCCTTGATCTCTACCTGGCCGTCAAGCTCGACATCCGTCAACTGACCGTTGTTGAACCACGCCCGAGCGGTATGGGCCGACGCCGATCGGCGGGGTCCTTCCATCGGCACTTCGTCCAGACAGACTCCGTTTTCAGTCTGCATGCTGATGATTCCGTGCGGGCCGATAACGGCGCTCAGCGTCATGGTCCGAAGGGTGCGTTCGTAATAGTCCGGCCCACCGGTGAACCGAACCTCGACCCAAGGTCCGGTTGTTCGAGCCTTGACCTGCCACTGTCCATGAGCGTCACGTCGTGACACCACAGTCTCGGCCCACATCTTAACCAAAGCACCCGTCGATTCCACGATGGTGTGCACATCAACGCCACCCATCAATTCGATCTTCTCCGGGGCTCCATCGCTCGTTGCCAAGACCACGTTTGCTTTCGGGGCGGTGAGCCGCGACAGACCCTGGGTCAGTTCCACGCCATCGGAAAGAAAGACCCGTCGCTCCTTCCTCCGGTACATCAATTTCGGGGCCACCAGCATGGCGCCGTCCTCTGCCCTCAAGGCGGCATTCCCTTCGAGCTTGATCCAATCTTCGTCGAGGCTGTAGCTCGCTCTCTCCGCCTGACCGAAAGTGGGTCCGTCTACATAGAGAACCGGCGCCTCGGAGACAAAAACCTGCTGCCTGGACTGGAAGCGGCCCGCTTCGGTGATCAGGAACGCCCCGTTGGGGAACTCGACGTGAATCCCACCTTCAAGGCGAGCATCTCTTGTGTTGATGTTGAAGCTGGCACTCTCTGCCGTCAGGATCGGTCCCGGTTCCCCGTCCCGGAATAACTGCAACCTCACCCCTTCGATCTCCTGCCAACCCGACGCGAGACTCAGGGTTCGAAGAGAGTTGAGAATGAAGACCGTTTGACCCATCAGGGTCTCCGTATGCCGAAACCCACGGTAGAGCCCGATAGCCATGTCCCTGGGATCTATCCCCACTTCTTCGGGATCAACCGAATCGACGCCGTTTCCGGTCCTCCGAGTCCGCTGAAACCCGATCATCGTTACCGTCAGGAGGAATGCAACGATGAGAAATGTCGAGCCATATCGGATCCAGGCGCGTCCTGTGGCGCTCATGGCAAATCGCCGCCCGTTTGGGCTAGCCCGCACCTCTCACCGGATTTGGTCGTGAGACCGGCGAGGTGCTGTGCCCAGTTGGGTTTTCGATCAGATCGGAGGACGCGGATTGCACTTGACAGTACATAGGGATCTCGCGTACCGCCCGAGAGGGCGGCCGGCAATAGCACCCGGCGGTGAGAAAACACTGCTGGTGAAATATGGGGGCTAAGAGAGCGCAGAGCCATTAAAGGAGACCGTTTCAGTGAACGGATACCATCCCCATGGAGCGGTACTTCTTGTACCGTCGGGTGATCAACGCATCGGCTTTGACCCTGCGAATCTGTTTGAGGTGGCGCCGCAACGCCGTTTCCACGGTCTTTGCCATGGCTTGGGGATTCATGTGGGCTCCCCCCGCAGGCTCGGTCAGGATTTCGTCAATGACTCCAAACTCCTTGAGGTCTTTGGCGGTGAGCCGCAACGCTCGAGCCGCATCCTCCGCGCGAGCCTGATCCTTCCACAGAATCGCGGCGCAGCCTTCGGGCGAAATTACGGAGTAGACGGCGTGCTCCAGCATCAGAACACGATCCCCCACTCCGATACCGAGGGCTCCACCTGAACCCCCCTCACCGGTTACCACGACGATGATCGGGACCGGCAGGCTCGCCATTTCCCTCAGGTTGAAGGCAATCGCCTCTGCCTGCCCACGCACTTCAGCGTCAATTCCTGGATATGCGCCGGGGGTATCGATGAAAGAGATGACCGGCCGGCGATACCGGGCTGCCAGCTCCATGATTCGCAGCGCCTTGCGATACCCCTCCGGGCGCGGCATCCCAAAATTACGGTACAACTTTGCGGCTGTGTCCCGGCCTTTCTGGTGGCCGATGACGGCAACCGGATCACCGTCGAAAAGGGCGAATCCCGCCACCACCGCAGGGTCATCGGCATACCTGCGATCTCCATGGAGCTCGGTGAATTCGGTAAAGATCGCCGCGACGTAATCCAAGGTGTACGGGCGATCCTGGTGCCGAGCCACCTGGCACTGTTGGTACGGCGTCATCGATGAAAATACGCTGTTGATGGTAGCCGCGAGTGCTCGACGAGCCTTGATCAGCGCTGGGCTGGGCTTCGAACCTGCAGACGCAGCCTCGAGTTCGCGTATCTGGGCACGTAGATTCTCGATCGGCTCGAGAAACGGCAGGATTGGGGCAGCCATTGCCGAACTCTACCAGAGCGTCGAAGAGGGGGTCAATCGCACTCTCTCCGGCTGAACGCCACCCCGGACGATCATGGTTGCCTCACAATCAACGGGGGCAGGTACATTTTCGGCGGCTCGAATCCCAACAACACCAGAAGAGTCGCCGCGAGATTTCCGAGCCCCGGGTCCTCCATCTCTGGGTTTCTCACGAACAGATCGGCATCCCGCCCGATCAGCAACCACGGTACGGGAGAGAGGGTGTGGCTGGTCTTGACAACGGGCCTCCCGTCAGCATCGCACTTGATCTCACCCGAAATTTTGTCAATCTCGAGCATCATGTCGAGGTTTCCGTGATCCGCAGTTACGATCATGGTTCCGCCGACCCCTTCGATCGCCTTTTCGAGTCGTCCGATACTGGTGTCTACGACCTCCATTGCCTCGATCGCAGCATCGAGAACCCCGGTATGACCGACCATGTCGCCGTTGGCGAAATTGACTCGAAGAAAACGGTATCGACCGTCCTCGAGGCCGTCAACTACAACCTGGCAAACCTCTGACGCCTTCATGGCCGGAGCGAGCTCAAACGGGATGACGTCACTCGGGACTTCCACCCAGTCTTCCAAATCAGAATCAAATTTCTCCGAGTTGTTACCGTTCCAAAAGTACGTCACATGGCCGAATTTCTGTGTCTCCGCGGTGGCGAGCTGAGCGACCCCGTTGTGCACGAGGTACTCGGAAACCGTACTATCGATGGCCGGCGGCTCCACCAGATACCGAGGCGGGATCCCGAGATCGCCGTCGTATTGCATCATGCCGGCATAACTCACCTTTGGCCAACGACCTCGATCGAAGTGGTCAAACGTCATCTCGGTGAAGGCCCGAGAAATCTCGATGGCGCGGTCTCCGCGAAAATTGAAAAACACAACCACGTCGCCGTCAAAGATCTCGCCGATGGGGCGGCCGTTCTGGTCATGTATAACGAACGGCGGCAGATCCTGGTCAATCACGCCCGGAGTCTCCTGCCTGAGAGTCGCGATCGCTTCTGGGGCCGAACGAAAACCCCGACCGCCCCCGTGTACGTGCGTCTCCCAACCAAGTCGAACCATGTCCCAGTTGGCGTTGTAGCGATCCATGGTAATCGACATGCGCCCGCCGCCTGACGCGATGGCCGCATCACATCCATCGGCCCCGATCTCTTCAAACAGGCGTTCTAATCGTTCGAGATAGAGGTGGAAGGTCACCGGTTCGACGTCCCTACCGTCCGCCAGTGCATGGAGCCGAATCCGTTTGACCCCATCCTCGGCGAGCTTGCGTATCAGGGCCTCGATGTGGTCGATATGACTGTGAACATTGCCATCGGAGACGAGACCCAAGAGATGAAATGTTCCTTCGTTCTCTTGGACCTGGTCAACCAGCTGCTGCCAAACAGGCCCAGCGAAGAGGGCGCCGGTGGTGATGGCGTCGCTGACGAGCTTCGCCCCCTGGGCAAAGATCCTGCCTGCGCCCATGGCGTTGTGGCCGACCTCGGAATTTCCCATATCACCGGTTCCTGGAAGGCCTACCGCCGGGCCGTGTGCCTCGAGTTCCATACTCACGGGTGCGCTAGCCATGAGACGGTCGAGATTCGGCGTTGCAGCGAGATCGACCGCGTTAGCGGGGTAGCCATCGGAGAGTCCACGGTAGAGACCCACGCCATCCATGATGACCAAAAGCAAGGGACCGGGCACACCGGCATAATCAGGGTTCGCCCGGAGTTTGAATTCGTCCATCTTTCTCACCTCTTTGGTGTTGATCCGCCGTCCCCGGTCACGTCAGGAACCCGCGATGTTCGCCGGTCATCGATTCGCTGGCTGGATTGACTTGCGGCCGTTCGGTCTGGGGGTGATGTAACTCAACCCTCGGCAGTGATCTGCGACGCTTCGAGTAGGACCACAGTGATGTTGTCGTTACCACCTTTGTCGTTGGCAGACTGAATGAGTTGCATCGCCCTCTCGTCTAGAGGCGCACTGTCCGCCAGCAGAGTCGAGATCTCGTCATCGGTGAGCATTGAATTCAAGCCATCTGAGCACAGAAGGTACACGTCGCCGTTCATGAGTTCGGTCTCGAGGAAATCTACCTTTGGCTCGGCGCTACCGCCGAGAGCTTGGGTCACGACATTCTTCAGCGGGTGGGTCCGTGCGGCTTCCTCAGTGAGGAAACCTGCCGCCACCTGCTCTTGAACCCAGGAGTGATCCTCGGTCAAGATCTCGAGTCGGTTGTGACGCAACCGGTAGGCCCGGCTGTCCCCAACGTGGCACACCACAAGATTCCGACTCGCTGCCGGATGAACGGCGACGACGACCGTCGTGCCCATGCCTTTGAGGTTCTGATCCCGATTGACGGCATTGGTCACCCGTTCGTGACCGGCGAGGATGGAGTCAACCAAGAGGTTGGCGGTTGTACTTCGCTTCATATCCCAGTGTTCCGGCCAGGTTTCCTGGGTCAGAGAAGATCGCCCGCTGAAACCGCGAAAGATCTCGTCCACGGCCAGTCTCGAGGCCACCTCTCCCGCAGCATGTCCACCCATACCGTCCGCCACCAGATAGATACCCAGATCGTCGTCGATGAGGAAGACATCCTCATTCAGCTGTCGCTTTCGCCCGACGTCCGTGGCGCCCGAGGATTGGAGTCGATACCCGACCACCCGATTGGGATTGATCGACATCATCGGTTAACTTCTCCGCCGGAGACGACCCAGAAGGCCTTCACCAGACCGAGAATCTTCCTCGGCTTGAGCCTGCTGCAGCACAAGGGATGCCTTCTTGTTGGTCGGATCGAAGGTCAATGCCTCTTCCGCAAATCGTTGCGCCCTTGCCTTCATTCCCACCATGAGTGCTTGATTGGCCGCCTCCGACAGCATCACCGCGTTGCCAGGTTCGAGGGTGACGGCTTTCTCCAAATGGCGAAGACCGTCCCTTTCTCGACCGCCGATCTTGGCAAGACAAATTCCCATGAAATAGTGCGCTCGTGCACAGTTCTCGTCGTGATCCAGAGCTGATTTGAGTTCGTTCAAGGCGTCCGTTAAATTGCCCTCGCGCATGGTTTGTGAACCCTTGGCTGCGAGGCGGCGCGCAATCTCTTTGGTGTCCATGGCAACCCCGGAACCACCTGGCTGCCCTAGCGCGAGTTCTTCGTCATATTTTTCACGGCTATCGGGATGGCTGAGGACGTTGAACGCCTCGGTGATTTCCTGGAATCGTTCCTCGGCCTTCTGCCGGTCTTCGCCGGCAAATCGGTCGGGGTGATGCTTGAAAGTCAGCTTACGAAACGCCGAGCGAATCTGTGCCTCGGATGTATCGGGTTCGACCCCGAGAATGTCATATAGACTGAATGCGCTTGCCATTACCTTCTCACGGTGATTTCTCGGTCACGTTCCGCATTGAATTAACTACCATATTCGCGGTTCAAAGCAACGATACAATGAACTGCAACGCTTTTCTTCCCAACGAGATTCCGGATCCCGGATCGACATGTTCAGCGCCTCCGTTTAGCGAAATTCTCAGCTGTGCGACGAATAACGGGATTGACGTTCCTACTCCCAGAGATCCGTTTCAAATCACGAATATTGAGTCGATTAACAATCCTCACACCAAGATCCACAGGCGTTTTCGGATTCGAGACCAGTTGCCACACTACCTGATAGCGCCTCATCCAGCGCGCGTTACGGTAGATGATGCGCAAGACCTCTGCATCGATGGTTCGCATACCGGCAAACCTCTCCACCTCGGGCTCACTCAGTTTGGGACTGCCCAACACCCCTTGCACTACCAGACGATTGCGCGAGTTGATGAGGATCGTCCGTTCCTCCCTCGTCCCTTTGAGCGCACACAGTACCTTTTCCTTGATACTCATATTCACCAGCCGAGCAAAGGTCGACTGGGTGCCACCGGCCTTTCCAACGGCTTCACGAACCCCAGCATCGTCCGACCGCAGGTACGGCAATCGTTCGAGTTCCGGAATGTGGGCCCCGATCTGTCGCAGCGAATCGAGGGCATCTTCGATCGAAGGCGTCTCGCCCGCGGCGATCGCCTCCTCGGCCGCAATGGCTTTCTCGATGAACTCCTGCTCAAATTCGCGCACTCGGCGAAGCACGGTTTCGGATACCAGAGAGTTATCGCGCAAGTCGTCGAGGATCTCCAGACAGCCAAAGATCCGTACTTGGTTGGTGATGACGATGTCCTGCACAACCGGGCTTCCATTTTTGGCGAGGACTCTTAGCGTCTCGTCAGATACTCCTGCGTGGCTCGCCACTTCGGCCCAAACGACCTCCTCTTCGCACAGTCGGATCAGGAGATCGAGGACCATGGGTTCGAGGTCGTAACTCGACACCCACTCGACGATGGCTTCGGGATCCACCCCTGCCACCGACTTTTTGGCGATTTTGGCAAGCTCATCATCGGGATCCGTCGAGAGCATGACCTGCAGTCGAAGCAGATCCTCTTGCGGGATCGGCAACAAGCCCTCGGCAGCGAAGAGTCGAACCTGCCGCGGAACCTTGCCATCGAGGATACCGCCAAGCAGCTCGTCAGTGTTCTCGAATCGTGTCATTGGCTGTCAACGCCACCGGATCCGAGTGGGATCGGACCCCTCGTCGTCACCTCCGTGTGAATGACCTGTCCCGGCAATCCAAGATCGCGGTAGCCGAGGCCATCCACGGTCAAAAGGACTGCGCCGGCATTACCCACGGTGAGCTTCACGGGACCCGCGAGATCAAGGGCGAGTCGTTGACCATTGGTCAAGAGCTGCTGACCGGTCTTGCCGTCACGATCTCGGTAGTGGATCCAACATTCCTCCCCAAGATCCACCTCGACGGTGATCTGCACCATCGAATTACCGGCCTCGCTTATGGCAGTTTCGGTTGGTCTCAGAAGGGGCGTCGGCATTGCCGCGGGTCCGGTATCTCGACCAATCCTGACCTGTCTCGCGCCCGATCGACGGGGGTCCGGTGCGAGCCCCTCCCCGGGTGGTGTCGATCCCCGGAGAATCACCGCCGCGGCGACGAGCAAGATCAACACGCCTGCAGCGATGGGCAACCAGAATCGCCACCTGATCGGCGGTCGGAGATCATCGTCAACCACCACGAGGTTGGCATGAATACCGGATGACGCGGAGTAGCTCTCCCACGCCCGGTCAAAGGACTCAAGTAGCGGACTCTCATCAACTCCGACAACTCGGGCGTACTGAGCCACAAAACTGCGACAAAACACTCTCTCTGGCAGGAACTGGAAGTTGCCCGACTCCAAGGCGGTGAAAATCGCCTTCGACACCTTTGTTTCGGCGACGATATCCTCGATCCTCAGTCCGGCGTTTTCCCGTGTGCTCCGCAACTGCTCTCCGAAGACAACAGCAATTTCCAACGCCTCTTGGACTTGGTCCGTCACCGGTTAATTTTAACACTCTCGGTGTCGATTCTCTCGGTGACTCTTCGACGGATTCCTGACGGAATCAGTCCTGGGCTGCTGGTTGCGGCGGATCCTCGCTTTTGACTCTGTCCCAGAGGGACGCTGCCGCCGACCTCACCCTTTCAGGAAGATCCTCCCTCTCAGCGATCCGCTTCCGATCCGACTGCGGTAGCTGCACAAGAACGCTGAGCGCGAGGGGCAACGGACTCGTGGGACACTCCACGATAGCCCGCCGAACTCCGTAGATCTTTCCCCACTTGTGGTGGCGCGCGACCGCCGTGACGAAGTCGATAGGTGGCTCCCCCGTGTTGATGATCACGACGAGATCGTTCGCGACCAAGCGCGGATTATCGAGGAGCGCCGTCAGTATCTTGTCATCACCCACTGCGATCAAAGCTGGAAAGAGGGCGCGGTGGGCGCGGCGGGCCATCGCGATCTTCTCCCCCATGGACATGGACGGCACCTGGAGGATCAGCTTACGTTCGGCCTGCCGCCGAACCAGCGGTGGCGTTTGGAGGGTTTGAGCCACGGCGATCAACGACGCCCATGACAATGAGCCCAGGAGATTGATGGCCTGAGCATTGTTCAATCCCGGGAATCCAGCCAACTTCTCGCGGACCGCCTGGGTTCCGAGGTGTTCTCGGTTCGAAGCAAGCATTTCCGCAATCTGGGGAGTACAGTACGGGCTTCGCAGGACATCGAGGATCTGGAAGTCATCCAGCATCCCACTGCCCACGAGTGCACGCAGTTCATCGGAGTCGAGTTCAGCGATGCGATCTTTCACTCCACTATAGTAGGTCGAAACCAACCTACTTACGAAGTCAAATCATCACCTTCAACAGATGTTTGACATTGGCCGTGGATCCCAAGCATGTTCCGGATCCGTTGGCGCAGCCGAACGACCTCGAGGCCGGCAATCTGCGACTCACCCTCGGGCAGCTTCTTCACTGCATGCTTGCGGAAAGCGAGCCGGGTGAGCAACCGAGCCAAAACCGTTCGTTCACGTCGAGCCGGCCACCACTCGGATCGGATTCGTCGCCGGTAGTACGGGATGACCTCGAGAACCCACTCCGGAACGGTGTTGAATTCGACTTCCTCGGCGAGTTCAACGCTCAGGATTCGCTGCTCCGAACGTAGAAATATGTAAAGCGCTGCCAGGTACAGTGCGTACAAAACCGGCACTGCTACGAACCACCAACTGATGGGAACCGGATCAACGGATGATTCCAGTCGAAGCAACATGAGATTCCAACCCGAGTGAATCGCCGCCGCCCCAATCAACCCTCCGAGTGACCACATCATACGCTCCGCGCGGTTCCTGGAAAGATAAGCGAACCCGAGACAGCCGCCTAAGGTGGCCGATGACACAGCGTGAATCCCAGCGGCCATGGCTGTTCGGACCAGGACCAGCAATAAGGTTCCGTGAATGGCGGGCCCTCCGGCGCCGGCCACGGTATATACAAGATTTTCGGTCGCGGCGAAACCCAGGCCGCTCGCCGTGCCATACACCAACCCGTCGGTTGGATTGTCGAACTCTTTTGACAGGATGATGATCAGCACCACCCCTGCGCCCTTCGCCAACTCCTCGAGGAGAGGTCCGAGCCAACCGACGATGGCTGTCGAACCCAGACCGAATCCAACACCCAGCGCTGAAGAACCGACAACCGCAAGAACTGGTGCAGCGAGCGCACCCCAGAGAAAAACGCCGGCCACCAAATGCAGGGGTTCCCGGTCGTAGCGGTCAAACCACCACACCGCTGCCACTACTGCGATCAGGAATATCGTAGAGAAGACCAGGGCTGTAACCAGAGCAGCAATGTCCAGTGGGGTCACGGGACGATGAATCCGTGAGATTCGATGGAATTCTGCAGGAAGTACAGCCGGCTTGCCTCCACATCCTGTTGGATTTGGGCCATGAGCTGAACCGTCGATGGGAAGCTCACCTCGTTGCGTAACCGCTTGACGAAAAACAGTCTCACCGACTCTCGGTACACGTCCGCGGTGAAGTCGAGGAGGTGTGTCTCGATGGTCAGAATCGAGTTTTCGTAGACCGTCGGACGAGTTCCTACATTTGTGACCGAGGCGAATGTCCGACCGAAGGATGGAATGTGGACCGCAGTGATGTAGACACCACAGGCAGGTTCGATCTCATTCTCGACCTCGATGTTCAGAGTCGGAAAGCCAAGCTTTCGGCCAAGTCGTTTGCCCTCCAATACACCGCCATCGATGAACACGTGCCGCCCGAGCATGGCCGCAGCTTCTTCCACCTGACCCTCCGCCACGCTCTCACGAACGCGAGTCGACGATACGACACCGCCCTCGATCTCGACGATGGGAGACGCGGCAGCTTTGAAGCCGAGCTCCTCCCCCATCAGTTCGAGCAACGCAACGTCGCCGCCACGATCGGCACCAAAGCGAAAGTTGGCGCCGATGTAGACCTCTCGGATGCCGATTCTATCCACTAAAACGTCCTTAACGAATTCTTCAGCAGACATTCGTGCAAGTCGGTGGGTGAAGGGAACCACGAGTGCCACCTCGATTCCCGTCCGTCCGATCAGCTCCAGTCGCTGACCGAGGGTAGACAGGAGCCTGGGCGCCATTCGCGGACGCAACAGCTTGACAGGATGTGGATCGAGGGTCATGGCGGCGGCCGAAGCTCCAAGCCGATCCGCCCGATCGACAACGTAACGGAGAATCGCCTGATGCCCGAGATGAACTCCGTCGAAGTTTCCGATGGTCAGAACCCCACCGCGAGGCGGCTCGTCGGCTCCAAGCGGGTCTCGATATATTTCCATGGCCGCTGAGTTATCCAATCATTGGGAGCATACGTGGGCCATCCGAAGGTTTCTGAACCACTCGCACCACCCTGCCAACCACGTCGTAGGGATGCGCCTCGGTGATCTCGGCCTCGATGATCGAACCGGACTGGGCGACGCCATCATTGATGAGCAGTCGACCATCGATTTCAGGTGCCTGCCGCTTCAGCCTTCCCTCGATGAGGAGTTCCATCTCGGCGAGAGGCCCGACCACCATCGCCGGGAGGATCTGTCCCACCAGGCCCTGGTTCTTCGCCAGCGACACCGCCTGTTGAGCTTCAAGCACGTGTGATCGTCGATCCACCTTGATCTCCTCGGGCACAGGGTCGCCAAGGTCGGATCCGGGATTCTCCTCCTGCCACGAATAACTGAATACGCCGAGGTGATCGAAGCGCGTGGCCTCGATGAATTTGATCAACTCATCGAACTCTTCGTCTCCCTCGCCGGGAAAACCAACGATAAAGGTCGTGCGCAGCGCGAGATCTGGCACTGCTGCACGAGCCCGTTCGATCATGTCGGCATAGCTCTTTGCATCACCGCCGCGTTTCATCGCCTTGAGGACCTTTCGACTCGCGTGTTGCAGCGGAATGTCGAGGTACGAGACAAATCGATCGTTTGCGGCCATCAGCTCGAACAACCCTTCATCCAGGGTCGCGGGATAGGCGTAGAGGAAACGGATCCATGGCAGATCGGTCTCCTCGAGGAGCGCCGAAACGAGGCTGCGAAGTCCGTTTTCAACCCCGAGATCTTCACCGTAACGAGTTGTGTCCTGCGCGATGAGCACGAGCTCTCGAACGCCGGCCGCCTCGATGCGTCTGGCCTCCGCCACCAAATCACCCAACGCTCGCGAACGAAAGTCGCCGCGCATGGCCGGGATGTGACAGAAGGAACAAGGGTTGCCACAGCCTTCCGCGACCTTGAGATAGGCGAAACCACTCGTGGACAAAAGTCGCGGATTGGCGTGGTCGTAGAGTCGCACAGCACCGTGTTGATCGGGAACGTGGCTCTCGAGTTCCCCACGCACCGCCGCGACCACCCGCTCGAGTTCGTCGAGTCCGATGAAGGCATCAATCTCCGGAATCTCCCGTTTGAGCTCTTCGGCATAGGCTTGAGCCATGCAACCCGACACGACCAAACGACGGACCCGTCCCTCATTCTTAGCCTCAACGACTTCGAGGATCGAGTCGATGGACTCTACCTTGGCATCGTTCACGAACCCGCAGGTATTGACCACCACGACATCGGCTGAGTTGGCGTCAGCGGTGACAAGAATACCTCTCGCCTCCAGGTGACCCAACATCACCTCGCCATCCACCAGGTTCTTGGCGCACCCGAGGCTGATCATCCCGACCTTGACGGCAGTTGGTCTGTCCTTGTCCTCCGCGCCACTCATGCATCCTCCAGGCGCGCGATTCTACCATTCGGCCGGCGCCAGTGGGCTTGGGGGTTTGAGGACCTGGGGGTTTGGCCATGCCCTCACTCCCTCTTCCGGGTTGGGATGAACTCACAGGTATTCGAGAACTGCCTCGGCTGCGCGCCGCGAGGCGCCCGGGGAACCCAATCGCTGCCGAACACGTGCCAGAGCCGGCCTCTGTTCATCCGCACCGCCATCGAGCAGCCGGCGCGAAATATCAGCCAGCTCATCGGCGCGCCAATCACCCTGGATGAGTTCCGGCGCGACTCGCTCCTCGGCAATGAGGTTGACCAGAGCTACGTGCGGCACTCGAACCAGAAGCTTGGCGACCGCAAAGGAAATGGGTTGAAGACGATAGCCCACCACCATGGGAACATCCAAGAGAGCGCACTCGAGAGTTGCGGTGCCTGACGCTGTCCAAGCGAGAGAGCACGACGCGAGCTCACGCCGTCGGTCGAGCCCGCTGACCCGTCGAATCCGCGCTCCTCCACCTTCGGCCTCAAAGACCGCGTCCACCACCTTCCCAACTCCTGGAGCCTCGATGAGGACGGACTCGGAAACACGCTCTCGATCGAGCAGTTGAAGCGTCCGAATCATGGTCGGCAACAGATGCCGAACCTCCATGGCGCGCGAACCCGGCATGAGACCGATCTTGCCCGGAACTCGGCGTAACTGGTGTTCCAACACCCCATCCCTCGCAACGTCGTCCACCAGGGGGTGACCCACATAACGGGAACGCACGCCATGAGCGGAGTAAAACGGAACCTCGAATGGGAGCAGGCAGAGGACCTCACGAGCGAGGCGCCGAACCACCCGAACGCGACCCCGTCGCCATGCCCACAGTTGTGGTGACACGTAGAGGACAACAGGTATGTCCAGGCGGCGAAGCTTCGCTGCCAGACGGAGGTTGAAATCGGGAGAATCAACCAGGATCGCCAACTGAGGCCGACGGCGACGGGCTTCAACAACAAGCCGCTTCATGATCCGTCGAATCCTCGGCAGCTCGCGTAGGACCTCGATCAGACCCATGTGTGCAAGCTCGTCGGTGGTCGCGACACAGTCGAGACCATTGGCTGCCAGACGTTCACCACCAACCCCGAAAGCACCGAGACCCGGACTGAGCCTACGAAGCTCGGCCAACATATTTCCGGCATGAAGATCGCCGGAGACCTCGCCGGCCACGATCAGGAGCGATTCGGTCAACGGCCCCTCCGCCAGCCGAGCTGACCGGCGCCACCGATGACGCCACACACCAAAAGGGCGCCGATGGTATTGGCGGCCAAGTCCTTGACTTCCACAAACCGTCTTGGCTGCGCCAGTTGCAGAGTCTCTGTCACAACCCCGAATGCCGTCGCACCGAACAGACCCACCGCCAGAGATCGACGATGTCCGAGTAATGGAAGCGAAGCCCAGTACAACAGTGCCGCTTGACCACCATAGGCCGTCGCATGAGCAAACCAATCCGGCACCGACACCACCGCGACCCGCGAAGTAGATGGAAGCACCGCCATGACCACCAAGAGTATCGCGTAGGCGATATTTGCCAGCCAACGATGCACACCACTGGTCATTGGTTTTGGAGGCTGTTGTATTTGGTTCCCGCCGGGTTCGCCATGTTCGCCATCGTCCGTGATCAAAGATGCACCCTCGGTGTTGATCACGGGAATGGAAACATGAGCCAGCCCAACGCGATGGCGCCCACTATCATGATCAGAAAGGTCTTGAGGAAGAGGACTTTCCGCCCGCGGGAGTCGGACCGCCAAAGAAAAGCAAAAAACACCGCTACCAGCAACGCATGCCAGATGAGAAGGAATAAATGATCCATCTCAGGTCTTGTCGCCACGCGCGATATCGTGCACGTCAAGCACCACCAATAGGTTCATCAGCCCGGCGGTGTAGAGAAACGTCTTGCCGTAGAAAAAGCCGGCCGCCACCGGGTCGCCGCCTCCCTGTAGGCCATATGGAAACGCCGAATTCAGCAGCCCATCCAAACCGTTGACCCACAACAGTCGGATGAAGTAGAGCGCTCCATTGCCGAGACACCCGAATGCGAACACCCACGATAGAGGGCTGCTCTGCTGAGGAACCGCGAGTTCACCGTTCAATAGCACACCGGTGACAAACGCAGCAACGATGATTCCGGCAAAGACCGCCGCTCGGACACGCTTTCCGAGCAGCAAATGACCTAGCCCGGGTACCAACCAGGCGACGAAAAGCAGTGGTTTGGAGACCGGATTGGGCGTTTTGTTACCTGCGGTCTTCGCGTCACCAGTCCCACGTTTTGTCGTATTCGCGGTCAAAACCGGTCACCAGCGATCACTGGTGGAGCAACTCTTCGCGAAGATGCTTTCCCGGTTTGAAGTAGGGGATCTTCTTGGGCGGCACGTGCACCTTCTCGCCGGTCTTCGGATTACGACCGGTTCGCTCGGCGCGCTGACGAATTCGGAACGAACCGAATCCGCGTAACTCAACCTTTTCGTTGCGGTGCAACGCTCCCACAATGCTGTCGAGGACTGTTTGCACCACCTCGTCAGCTTGTTTTCGCGGGACATCTGCGCTGCCAGCAACTTTTTCCACCAGATCGGCCTTGGTCATGGTCATCTTCGAAATACCCCCTCTTCCTCCTCCGGCCAGTCGCCCTCAGCTATTCAGCTTTCTTCGCCGGGATGCTTCTCTTTTTCTTCGACTTCTTCCGGCTCCTCGGCATCCGCCGTTTCGGCGTCAGCTTCGGTTTCCGGCTCATCTTCCTCGGTCTCGGTGCCGGCATCCTCGGGCGTAGCATCGTCAGCAACCGCTTCCACTGAGTCCTCGGCGTCCACCGTCTCGTCGTTTGCGGCCTCTTCCTCAACCTCTTCCACTACTGGATCAGCGGCGACTTCGACAGAGTCTTCAGCTTCTTCAGGTCCAGCCGCAACTTCGACGTCTGCGGCCTCCTCTTCTGTCTCTTCCGCCTCTTCAGCCGCCACATCCGCGATGACCTGGTCCGGCTCCTCAATTTCCGCGAGCTTGTCGTCTGTCGCCACCTCGGCATCGTCCTCGGCCACAACCTCGACTGCGTCCGCTGAGGCCTCGATATCGCCGGTCACGTCATCCTCAGCCGGCGCCTCTTCATCGTCCGGAGCGAGTTCCTCATCAACAATGCCGACGGCCTTCAACGCCGCCGCCATCGCTGTCTCGACAACCGGAGCGTCAACTGCCGTTGCAGCTTGATCGTCATCGTCCTGTTCGACGCTGTGCATCGATAGCCCGATACGATTTTCGTTCCAGTCGATGCGAAGGATCCGGCACGTAACATTCTGTGCGCTCATGAAGGTCTCGGCGAGGGTCAAACCGCCATCGCGGTCGATCTCCGAAATATGGCACAAACCCTCGACCCCGGGCGCCAGTTCAACAAAGACACCGAAATCGGTGATGTTCGTGATGACTCCTGTCACCAGGTCACCGACACCATGTGTGTTGGCGTACTCCTCCCACTCGTTGGGGAGAAGCTCTTTCATGGAGAGTGAAATGCGCTGGTTGATGACATCGACCGAGGTGATCACCGCCTCGACTTCTTCGCCCTTCTGAACCACTTCGGAAGGGTGATTGATCCGGCGCGTCCACGACATGTCGGAGATGTGAACCAATCCGTCGACTCCGGGCACGATTTCGACGAAAGCGCCAAAGTCCGTCAAGTTGCGTACGACACCTTTGATCCTGCTGCCCACGTGGTGGGTGTCTGCCACCTGCTCCCAGGGGTTGGGCTCGATGGCACGCAGCGAAAGTGAGAGCCGTCGTTTTTCCGCGTCGACCTCGGACACGACCACGTCGATCTCTTCGCCGATATCGATGATGGATCGTGGATTTTTGACCTTCTTGGTCCACGACATTTCACTGACGTGCACCAACCCCTCGACACCTTCCTCGAGGGCGACGAAGGCACCGTAATCGACGATGCTGACTACCTCGCCATGGACCCGTTTACCAACCGGGTACTTCTCGGGAACGAGAATCCATGGGTCCTCGAAGCGTTGCTTGTAACCCAACGAAACCCGCTCGCGCTCACGATCGAATCGTAGAACGACGACATCGACCTCGTCGCCTACCTTGAAGTACTCGCTTGGGTGTCCGACTCGGCCCCACGAGATGTCGGTGATGTGAAGCAATCCGTCGAGTCCGCCGAGATCGACAAAGACGCCATAGTCGGTGATGTTCTTTGCCACACCATTGACGAGCTTGCCCTCCTCGAGCGTGCACATGGTCTCGTCTTTGACCTTGCCGATCTCCTCTTCCAACACCGCTTTCCTCGAAAGGACGACGTTTGACCGTCGGCGGTCGAAGGAGATAACCCTCGCCTCGATTTCCTGGTCGACATAATCCTCGAGTCGGCGGTTTGGACGCAGATCCACCAGAGAACCGGGAAGAAATGCCCGGATCCCGATATCGACCGCGAGTCCACCTTTCACTCTCTCGAGGACCCGGCCGGTCACCGAGGCGCCTTCTTTGTAGGCCTCCTCGACAACGCCCCAGATCTTCAATTTTGTAGCTCGGTCGTGGGACAGTCGAACCCGTCCCTCAGACTCATCGAGTCGTTCAACGAAGACTTCGAGTTCGTCGTCGACGGCCACCGTGACTTCGCCGCTTTCCGGGTCCGTGAGCTCGCTGATTGGAACGCTTCCTTCGCACTTGTATCCGATGTCTACAAGCACTTCATCAGCATTGACTGCGACGACGGTTCCGCGAACGACTTCGCCTTCCCGCAAGTTCTGGAGGGAACTTTCCATCAACTCTTCCATCGAGAGCTGATCCATCCCATCCTCGTTGTTCGTTTCAGATTTCAGTTCAGGGTCCATGTTCAAGACGACTCCTCCTCGATGGGCGCAGACCTCCCGCGCACCAATCCTCCGTGGTTACGAGACCTTATGGTGTTCTCACCGTTTGTGTCAAGGCGGAAATTGGATGTCGTTTCCAGCTGGGAAAGCAACCGTTCCACCACTTCGTCGAGGGTCGATCCTGTGGTATCAACCACCACCGACCCACGAGAGACGTGGAGAGGCGAGTCCTCCCGCGATGTGTCTTGCAAGTCACGCTGGTGTTGCTGTTGCTTGACCTCATCCACCGATGTATCGATTCCCTTGGCCTGTAAATCGAGCTGACGCCGTTTGGCTCGCTCGTCCGGACTGGCTGTGAGGAAAATCTTCAAGGTCGCGTCGGGAAAGACGACACTGCCGATGTCCCGACCCTCCATGACACACCCATTTTCGAGACCGATACGACGCTGAATGGGCACCAAAGCCTGCCGGACACCCGACACCGCCGAGACGGCCGACGCCATCAGGGCGCATTCCGGGGTGCGGATGGCCTCACTGACATCCTCGCCATCCACCAGCACCCGCATATTACAGCCATCGTTCTCGAGTTCGATGGAGTGTTCCCTCGCCAAACCGGTCACCTCGGCCTGGGCCACCGTTCCGAGGGGGCTCGAGTGCCCCGCCCGAAGGGCGAGCATTCCGACCGCACGGTACATCGCCCCGGTATCGAGATAGGGGATAGCGAGGCGACACGCAAGCAGGCGGGCCACCGTTGATTTCCCAGCGCCGGCGGGACCATCGATGGCTACGACCAGAGGCTCGGTTGGTTCAAGGGTTTCGGAGAACGACATGCGGAAAGGCTTTCTTCCGTGACAAGACGGAACGCCTATTGTACGCCAGATCCTCCGAGAGTCCAGCTCCGGGCAGTCTTGGCGCTGATCGATTCAATCCCAGCAGCCCCGTGCTACCGTCTTCAGGAGGTAGGTATAGTGCAGGATAGAGGCGGGTTTCTCAACGACGAGCGTCGACGGATCACTCTGCCCAGCCAGGGTCGTCTCCGGGTGGGTATCGGTTATCCGAACTGCTACCACGTCGCCCTCTCCTCTCTGGCCTACCAGTGGGTTGTCGAGCTGGCCGCAGGGATTCCAGGAGTTGCTGTTTCGAGGTTCTTCGCCCCTCCCGACGGCGACGGTCGAACACTGGAGGACGAGACTCCCCTTGCATCCCTCGACCTGCTTGCCTGGAGTTGTTCGTTCGAGCTCGACGCCGTCAACCTGATCCACACTCTCGACGCTGCCGGAATCTCTCGTCGACGACGCAGTCGATCACCGCGAGACCCCCTCGTGGTCATGGGCGGACCCGTCGCCTCCATCAATCCGCTTCCCTTGAGTGAAGCGGTCGATGTCTTCGTTCTCGGCGCCGCGGAGCTTCTGTGGCCGCCGCTGCTACAGCTGGCGAGCGAAGACCTCGGACGCGAGCGTCTGCTGTCTGTTCTCGCCGGCCGAGACGGGTATTTTGTGCCGGTTCATCATCTCGATGGGGAGGGAATACCCCTTGGTCGCCTGCGTCGGGTGGAAAAGCGCGACCAACACATGAGCGAACCGAAGATGGTGCCGAGCTCGCACGTCGTGACCCCCAACACCGAGTATCGTAATCGAGGCTTGGTGGAAATGTCGCGCGGCTGCCCGGAGAAGTGCCGCTACTGTTGGGTGAGCTACAACTACGGTCGGCTCCGTTGTTACCCCGCAGAGGCAATCCTCGACCGGGTCCGAGGTCTCGCCGAGCTCACCAACCGGATCGGTTTCGTCGCCACCGCCGTTGGGGATCACCCCCAACTCCCGGAAATACTCCAGGAGAGTCGCGATCTCGGTTTCGACGTCGCGCTTTCCTCCCTCCGGATTCCGGCGATGATTCCGGGGGTATTGAAACCTCTTGCCGATTCGGGCGCACGATCGGTCACCATCGCACCGGAGACGGGATCTGATGAGCTTCGCGCCAAGCTCAAGAAACCGATCTCCAACGACCGAATTCTCGAGGCCGTGGAAACCGCGCAAGACTGCGGCATCACCAACTTGAAGATGTACTTCATTCTCGGTCTTCCGGAGGAAACTGATGCCGATATCGAGGCCATCGGCGGTCTTCTCAGAGAAACACGTGAGATCATGCTCCGCCACGGACGCCGACGTGGTCACATGGGCTCGCTCCACGCCGGATGCAGCGTCCTCGTTCCCAAGCCGTACACGCCATATTCCAAGGTGGCAGTCATCTCGAAAACGGAATATCGGAGGCGTCTTGCGCTACTCGAGAAGCAACTCAGGCCTATCGACAACCTGAAGTTTGATCGGCCGTCCTATCGAGAGGCCCTGTGGCAAGCGATCCTCAGCCGCGGTGACTGCCGCACCTTCGAACTCCTCAATCAACTTGCCGACCACCGCAGCCTCGGTCGGCTCCTCACGGAACATAAACACACCATCGTTCGAGATGCACTCGAGTCGGTGGAAGGCGAACCGACCTGGCGGTTTATCTCATCAGCACCGTCAGCTAAAGGCTGAGCCTCTTGCAAAATTCAGCAGGACGACGAGATGCCTGCCTGACGACAACGATCAATCGCAGGCGGGGACGCCTGCGCTACAACGGTGCTCGCGATTTTGTAGCGCCCGCGTCCCCGCG
>Ga0164313_10000152_pt1 | contig 47379 bp, 37 predicted proteins | sample GuaBasSedimGuay4_FD_113735 | JGI IMG/M metagenome (GOLD analysis project Ga0164313, IMG submission 113735) | Subseafloor sediment microbial communities from Guaymas Basin, Gulf of California, Mexico - Guay4, Core 4569-4, 0-3 cm | ecosystem: Environmental > Aquatic > Marine > Hydrothermal vents...
CTATGTAGGAACTATGTAGGTGCTACATAGTTCCTACATAGCACAAGTGACTGGACGGTCAAAGTCAGGTGTGCTTTTCTACCGTGACCGAATGGGTCGGGTCGGATTGGCTCTGAGTCAGGGAGGGTTCAGGAGGGAACATACCTGGTTTTTGGGGCACGGCAGCATCCTCCGTCCCATTTTTTGGGAAGGCCCCACGGTAAGCGGATTCCCTTCACAGGCGTGCTTGACCTTGCGGTTCAGGACCACCTTTGCCCACTTTGGTCAGCTCGATACTTCACCCTCGCCATGGCTGAAGCGGTTGAATTAACGTGGCGGGACCATGGCTTCTGAGTCTGAGAAGAAAAAACTACGTCCGAGAATCGTTGTGGTCGGCAGTTCGAACACCGACCTTGTGGTATTGGTGGAACGGCTCCCAAACCCCGGCGAAACCCTCCTGGGTGGCGGGTTCAAGCAGTATGCCGGGGGCAAGGGGGCCAACCAGGCGGTGGCCGCTGCCCGGGCCGGGGCGCGGGTCGCCTTCGTCGGGCGCTGCGGGGCCGATGATCTTGGGGCAAAGACCTGCATGGGGCTGCACCGTGAAGGTATCAATTTGAGTTATTTCGTGGAGGACGAGTCCCGTTCGAGCGGGGTCGCCCTGATCATGATCGGCGGGCGTGAAAGTGAGAATCTCATCGTCGTAGCCCAGTCCGCAAACGACGGAGTAGGGCGGTCGGATGTGATGGCGGCATCGGATACCATACGCCTGGCCGGGGCGGTGGTGGCTCAACTCGAGGTTCCCCTTGAGGCGGTCGAGACCGCGGCGGAACTGGCCCGTGAAACGGGGATCCCGTTCATCCTCAATCCCGCTCCGGCGCGCGAATTGCCGGCAGGGCTCCTGAACAAGGTCGATGTATTGGTGCCCAATCGTCACGAGGTCAGTCTTCTGGCCGGCAAGGACGACGTGGATGAGGCGGCTGAGGAACTCCTGAAGCGTGGTTGCCGCGAGGTGGTGGTCACCCTCGGTGGTCAGGGGGTCCAGATCTATAATTCCGGCGGCCGGGTGGATGTTCCCGCTGTCAAGGTTGATGCGGTCGATACGGTTGGAGCCGGCGATTGTTTTACAGGCTGGCTTGCAGTGGGGATCGCCGAAGGCTTGTCAATGGAGGCGTCCGTCAGGCAGGCCGTGAAGGCTGCGGCCATCAGCGTGACCCGAGAGGGCGCACAACCTTCCATGCCGAAACGAGATGAAGTCTGAAACCGGACCGGACCTGCTGAGCAAGGACTACCTGCTGGGCCGTTTTCTCGACTACGTGCAGATCGCTACCCGGAGCGATCCTGATTCGCCGGGTATCCCTTCGACTCCCGGGCAGTGGGATCTGCTCAACCGGCTGGTCGAGGACCTGAAGGCGATCGGGGTCGAGGATGTTACATTGACAGAGAACGGGTACGTCCTTGCCCGAATCCCCGCTTCACCGGGTGGGTCGGGAAAAACGCGGCTCGGGTTTTTCGCCCACGTCGACACGGCTCCCGACCTGCCGTCCGCGGCCAACCCGATTGTGCATCGCAATTATGATGGTGGGGTGATTCGACTGCCGGACGACCCCGATCAGGTTCTGGATCCTTCCGCCGTTCCCTGTCTGGCCGACAAGGTGGGCGAGGACATCATTACGGCCTCCGGAACAACTCTTCTCGGCGCGGATGATAAATCGGGGTTGGCCGTGCTGATGGCGGTAATCGAAGCACTCGGGCGTGATTCGGTGATCGAACATGGCCCCCTGGTTTTCTGTTTCAACCCCGATGAGGAGATTGCGCGGGGCATGAAAGGAATCGAAATTGAAGATATCGGGGCCGATTTCGGCTACACCCTTGACGGTGAATTACCCGGGGAGATCGATGCCGAATCGTTCAGCGCCGATGAGGCCATCCTGGAAATCACCGGTGTCGCCGCGCACCCGGGTTGGGCCAAGGACAAAATGGTCAATGCCCTGCGGATCGCCGGCCGCTTCCTCAAACAGTTGCCTCTCGAAATGTCCCCTGAACGAACCGATGGTCGGGAAGGATTCATCCACCCCAATCAGGTGACCGGGACGGCGGACCGCGCCGAAGTGCGCATGATCATCCGCGATTACGAATTGGACGGACTGGAGGCAAAACGGCAGATCGTGCGAGAGCTGGTGGCGCAGTTGCAGCAGGAGGAACCGCGGGCCGAACTGAACCTGGTCATCAATAAGCAGTATAGGAATATGCGCTACTGGCTGGAGGAGGACACCCGTCCGGTTGACTATGCACTGGAGGCGGTGCGTGCGGTGGGCCTCGAGCCGAAGCTCAAAATCATTCGCGGCGGGACCGACGGGTCCAACCTGACCGAGCGCGGACTGCCGACTCCGAATATTTTCTGCGGTTTTCACGAAGTGCACAGCCAGCGTGAGTGGGTCAGTCTGCAGGATATGGTGAAGTCGGCAGAAACCGTCCTCCAGGTGATTCAGATCTGGGCCGTGCGCGGCTGACAGGAAGGGGATCGCGGGCCGATGCCAAAGTTGAAGGGAATCCGTTTTCGGCGGGTCCTCAGCTTCACTGCAGGATGGAGGTTTCTTCCGCGAAATTGCACGTGGGCACAGCGACGTGACTCCATCAATTCATGTAGAATGAAAATGGTGCCACGTCGCTGCGTCGACGTGCTGAAAACCAAGTCGGATTTCGGCTGGAAGGCCTATCAGGTGCCCTTCAGCTCTTGACTACCTTTCATTAGGTAACGGAATCGACTGGCCAGCGGTGCTTGAGTTTGTAATTGATCAATGACGTCACATGCATAGGTGGTGGATACGCTCTTTTTGAAGCCTCACCGCCGGTCCCGAAACTCGTAACTTGCACTACATTGCCATGATACCATCCAACTGGCTTTTCCTCGCCACGATGTCTGAAATTCCCGGGTTGTTCTATCTGGCGCCCTTGGGGGGCATTCTTGCCCTCCTGATGGCGCGCGGATTCAACCGTTCGGTCATGTCCCACCCCGAGGGTGACACCGAGATGATTCGGATTGCCCAGGCGGTCAGGGACGGGGCGATCGCCTACCTGAAGCGGCAATACCGCGTCGTATTCATCGTCTTTGTTTTCCTGGTCGCCTTCCTCGCCTTGTTGGTGGTGCTCGATCTGCAACCGGTCCTGACCCTGGTTGGCGTGCCGATGGCCGGTTTCCTCTCAGGCCTTTGCGGCTGGTTCGGAATGCGCATGGCCACCAACGCTTCGGCCCGCACGACCAACGCGGTCAAGGAATCGCTCAACGATGGCCTCAAGATTGCTTTCCGCTCGGGCGCGGTCATGGGCCTCAACGTTGTCGGTTTCGCCCTGCTCGATGTATCCTTCTGGTTTTTCATGCTGAACAGTTTTGGAGAGAAGATAGGAATGACCGGCGGCATCAGCGAACTGACCACGGTCATCCTGAGCTTCGGCCTTGGCGCGTCGACCCAGGCGCTCTTCGCCCGTGTCGGTGGTGGCATTTACACCAAGGCGGCCGATGTCGGCGCCGACCTGGTTGGCAAAGTTGAAGCGGGCATTCCCGAGGATGACGCCCGCAACCCCGCCACCATCGCCGATAATGTAGGCGATAACGTCGGCGATGTCGCCGGCATGGGTGCCGACCTCTACGAATCCTATTACGGTTCGATCCTGGCAACCATGGCCCTCGGCGCGGCGGCCGCGGTGTCGGTGCTGGGCTTGGCGGCCGACGGGGTCGGTTTCGGGATCAAACTGGCGGTTGCGCCCCTCGCTTTGGCCGGTCTCGGCATCTTCTGCTCGGTGATTGGTATCTTCGCCGTGAAAACCAAGGATAACGCTTCGTTCAAGGCCTTGTTGAAGAGCCTCCATTTCGGTGTCTACGCCGCCTCCCTTCTGATTGTGGTCGGTGCCTTTGCCCTGCTTTATTTTCTGTTCGGCAATGATCCGAATCTGCTTCAGGCCGGCACCAGTTGGTGGCGACTCGGGTTCTCAATCGTATTCGGCCTCGGAGCCGGGTTGGTCATCGCATATGCAACCGAATACTACACTTCATACGAGCACCCGCCGACCAGGAAGATTGTCGAGCAGGCTCGGACCGGTCCGGCGACTGTGATCATTGCCGGTATTGCGGAAGGCATGAAATCGACCTGGGCGTCGCTCTTGACTGTGATGATTGCGATCATCGGCGCCTTTGCCTTTGCCGGCGGCGGCGACAATTTTCTCATGGGTCTCTATGGAGTCGGCATTGCCGCGGTCGGCATGCTTTCCACCCTTGGCATCACTCTCGCCACCGACGCCTACGGACCCATCGCCGATAACGCGGGTGGAAACGCCGAGATGACCGGACAGCCGCCATATGTTCGTGAGCGCACCGATCTGCTCGACTCCCTGGGCAATACGACTGCGGCGACCGGCAAGGGCTTCGCCATCGGCTCCGCGGCCCTGACCGCCCTGGCTCTCCTCGCCGCTTATCTTCAGGTCGTGCAGACCCAGGTTACACAGCAGGCCATCAACTACGCGGAATCAGTCGTGCCGGCGGTCGAGGAAGGCTCCGCTATCTACACCGGGCAGGGGATGTTCGCCATCATCGCACCGGGGGCCAACGAGGATGGTTCCGACTATCATGATGGCGCCTTCTTCATGCGCGGCCCTTCGGGAGATTTTAGAGACACGGACTTCCTGGAACCGGGCACCCGCCTCAAGTTGGTGTGGGAAGCTTCCGATGTGGTTTCCGCCACGTCGTATGATGCTCTCGTTCCCTCTGACGTGATCCCGGGAGAGCAGGTGACTCTTCACCTGACCTCATCGGCGCAGGCCTCGATTGAGGACGTTCTGATTTACTACAATGTCACCCTGACCAATCCGAGGGTGCTGGGCGGTTTGTTTTTCGGCGTCCTGCTCGCTTTCCTCTTCTGTGCATTGACCATGAATGCGGTCGGTCGGGCGGCTTATCGCATGATGGGAGAATGCCGGCGTCAATTTGCCAAGATGCGGACTGCATTCCGCCAGGCCGGCATGCCTGAGGAACAGATCGCTGATCCCATGCAATGGCCGAAACAGGTTGAATTTGAAGGCACCACCTACCCTGACTATGCGACCTGCGTTTCGATCAGCACGGCGGGTGCCCAACGTGAGATGGTCTTCCCCGCCCTGTTGGCCATTTTTTCTCCGATCGGCCTGGGTCTCATTCTCGGTGTGCCCGGCGTCATGGGCATGCTGGCGGGTGGGCTCGTTTCCGGATTTGCAGTCGCCATCTATATGGCCAACGCAGGTGGCGCCTTTGATAACGCCAAGAAGCTCATCGAATCCCTTGGCGTTATCACCGCGTCAGACTTCGACAAGGACATCGCGATACAGGAGAAAGTGCCCCAGGAGGTTCGTTCCGCCATTGCCGTGCGAGCGAAAGAGATGATCGCTGCAGGTGATGAAGACGGCATTGTTTATGGAAAGGGTTCTGAGGATCACAAGGCCACCGTGGTTGGCGATACGGTCGGTGATCCCTTCAAGGACACCTCGGGTCCGTCACTCAATATCCTGATCAAGCTGATCTCGATTGTATCAATCGTCTTCGCCGGCCTGATCGTCAAATACGGCGGCACCGTCAGCCAGCTGATCGGGCTTTGAACCGGCGATCGGCCAGGCTTGATTGGCCGACACTCTGAACACCAGCAGAGGCGGGATCCGGAAACGGATCCCGCCTCTTTTCTTACTGATCGTTATGACGCAAGGGTAGGGCTGGACCAGTCTACCCGCCGGAGCTATGCATAGCCGGGCCGGCCGTCGAAGCGCAACCACGGGGATAAGGCCGCGGCCTTATCCCCTGGATGGTTCGGCTTCTCGTTGATACGGCGGGCGACAGGCCGGGTGAAAAGATAAACCCTCATTCGCGCCTCCGCGAATGTCCCTGACTCGATTTCCAACTTCTGCCTTCTAACTTCTTACTTCCAACTTCCCTACGCCCGTCCCCAGGCCTTGAGTTGCTCAAAGCAGAGGCGGACGCTTTCCATGGGCTCAAAGTTGTACTCCTCCTGCTCGACGATGTAGTAGTCACAGGCCCCGATGGCTTCGGAGACATCCATGATCGTTTTGTAGTCAACCTCGCCTCGGCCCAATTCCTTCTGTCGCTCCTTGTCGCCGTCCTTGAAGTGCAATTGGGTCACACGGCGGCCGTGTTCACGGATGAATTGAACCGGGTCGGCTCCGGGGCGGTAGGCCCAATAGATGTCGAGCTGACAGCCGAGGTTGCGGGGTTCCGACGCGTCGAGCATCCAGTCAAAGACATAGCGCCCTTCGACCACGGCGAATTCCGCCCAATGATTGTGGAAGCTGAATCTCAGCCCCGCCTCACGCAGCTTTGCGCCGATCTGATTGAGCTCTTCCCCCACCTTGATGCACCCGGCCGCGGTGGCGTAATCCTCCTTGGGCCAACCCGGGCAGGTGACATGGGAGGATCCAAAGAGTTTGGCCTCGGTCACGACGGTCGACAGTTCGTCGCGAAGCCGGTCGATACCGACGTGCATGCCGGAGACCTTGAGACGGGCCGCGTCGATCGCCGCCTTCGCGCCTTCGGCGTCCGTGCTGCCGTATCCGGCGGTTTCCACATACGGATAACCGATTTCGGCGACGGCTTTGACCGCTGCGGCGAAGTCCTTTTTCATCTCGTCCCGGACGGACCAGAGTTGGAGGGAGACTGGAGGTGTATTCATGGTTTTCGGTTGGAGGTAAGGAAGCATGCCTTCATTCGGTCAGGGATCAATCCGAATGCCGTCCCTCACACCAGCTCCAGGGTCCAGGTCCATGTTGCGTCCTCTTTCACTTCCAACCAGGCGAAGCTGGCTGGTGCACCGCGATCCGGGTGGGAAATACAACCCGGGTTCAGCCAGGTAACTGCGCCTTCGGTCCGCCGGTCGGGGCAATGGGTATGACCGGAGAGGACGAAATCCGTGTCGGGCGGCGCCACTCGCGGCGCGATGTGCTCAAGGTGGAAACGCAGACCGCCCACCGTTATCCCGAGGGCTCCGGGCCAGAGGTTCAAGTAGTCGCAATTCCCGGAAATGATGCGCATCCTGATGCCGAGAGCCTCGATTGAGAGGAGTGTATCCGGGTGGCAGACATCGCCAAGATGCCAGATCTCTTCAGCTTCGGCCAGACGGTCCGGGAGGCCGACCGGGACCCGGTCGTGGGTATCGGAGATAACGGCAATCTTCATTGTTCGGAGCAGAGGACGGAGGACGGAACGGACCGAACGGGGGTCATTGCTCAATATCCTGCATGTCAATGCAGGATGTGAGCTTTGACCCCTTTTGGTTGTGAGCGGAGGGCTGGGCGGATTGGTCCGAAGATAAAAGCTCCCCCGACAGTTTTCGTCATGGGGCGCACGGCCGACTGAGGCGTCAGAGCGTGTTTTCGTCAAGCCGGTTTCGGCAATCGCTCTGACTTTACGGCGTTTCCCATTGACCGGGCTGACAGGGAAAGGAAACTACGGTGGATCGCCCACACCAGGCCCGATCGCTCTAAGAATTCATCACGACCCTGACCCATGGCCATGCGTAAAAAATCCATTCCCGCAGGACACGAATCGCACACCAAATCAGCCAGTGAATCCGGACTTCCGGGTTCCTTCAGCCGACCGATCAAGATCACCATGATGGGGGCGGGCAGCGGGTTTACGCCACGCCTCCTCAATGACGTGCTGCAGACACCCGGACAGCAGGGTGGGGAGATCGCCCTGGTCGATATCGATCGGAACCGGTTGGTCACGATGGAGAAGTTGATCCGAAAGTTGATTCGGAAACTCGGGGTCAAAGGCTGGAAGGTCGTGGCCTCACCCAACCGACGTTCGGTCCTCAAGGGCAGTGACTATATTGTCAACTGTATCGAGGTCAGCGGTACCTCGTGCGTGCGCTTCGACAACGACATTCCGGCCCGCTACGGCATCGATCAGTGTATCGGCGACACCATCGGTCCGGGCGGCCTTTTCAAGGCGTTGCGCACGGTTCCGGTCTTCATCGAGGTGCTCAAGGACGCGGAGCGCCTCTGCCCCGAGGCCATCGTTCTCAACTACACCAACCCGATGAACATGATGTGCCTGGCCGCCGCCCGGACCAGCTCCATGCAGGTGGTCGGGCTCTGCCACTCGGTTCAGGGGACGAGTCACCTCCTGGCCGGACGGGCCGGTATTCCCTATGCCGAGATGGAGTGGGATTGCGCCGGCATCAACCATCTGGCCTGGTTCACCAAGCTCCGCCACAACGGAAAGGATCTCTATCCGCTGCTGATCAAGCAGGCGAAGGACGATATCAAAAAGGCGACGATCGAAGGTTGGGAGGATCCCGAGGATATGGACGATCCTCGCACGGTCAAACTGCCCGAGCATCACCGCGACCTGGTGCGCAAGGATATGATGACGCACTTCGGTGCCTTCATTACCGAGTCCAGCGGACACCTCTCCGAGTACCTGCCCTACTACCGGAAACGGAACGATCTGCTCAAGAAGTATTCGAGACCCGGATACAATGGTGGATCCAGTTTCTACGCCGACAACTGGCCGGACTGGCGCCGCACCGCCGACAAGAATCGCGAGGGCATGGTCAAAGGCCGCGTCCCGATCAAGTGGGATCGCAGCTGGGAATACGCCAGCTGGATCATCGAGGCCCGGGAGAAGAACGTGCCCTTCCGCATCCACGGCAACGTGCCGAACATGATCAAAGGGGGGGGCACCCTGATCACCAACCTGCCGGCCAACGGGTGCGTCGAGGTGGCCTGCATGATCGATCGCAACGGCATCCAGCCCACCCGCTACGGAGCGCTCCCTCCGCAGATGGCCGCCATCTGTTCCTCGAATATGAGCATGTTCGACCTCGGCGCGACCGCGGCGATCGAGAAGAGCAAGGAAGCGGCGGTTCATTCACTCATGCTGGATCCCCTGACCGCCGCGGTCTGTTCACCGGCAGAGATCCGCAAGATGACGCTGGAACTCTTCCGGGCCGAAAAGGCATTCCTGCCGGGCTACCGCTGAGGTGGTGGCGCTCCGCGCCGGTTGACAGTGGACGTGAGGCTTCGCCTCAGGTGGACCGTAGACGGTAGGACCGAGAGCTTTTCTTCTATGGGGGCGTGCCTTGAGCGCGCCCTGCCACGAAGAATCCGGCACCGTCCACAGTCTACCGGAGGCGAAACCTCCCCGTCCACGGTCCACCCGAGCTGCCTCCTCGTTTCGCGAACGTGATAATTCTTTGGGTCTGTGGCCCGAGATGGCGCCTCCTCGACCAGATCAACTATCTGGTTGCACCAATCGAACTGAGACGAGGTAGTTTTGGGGCAAATACAATATTGAAACAACCGAGATCCTGCTGGTTGAATGGAGCTTCCAATGTCGAAGTCGGAGAAACAGGATAGCGGCGGCCGTAAGCAGGACCGAGTCGGGGCCTCCGCCCGTCTCAACCGGGAGGTCTGGCTGGTTCGCGCCATGGATGCCATCGGGCGCGAGGCCCGTGGCCGAATGAGCGTGGATGAACTGGTGAAAGCGGTAGGGGTGACCAAGGGAAGCTTCTACTGGCACTTCAAGAGCCGGGCCGATTTCCTCGATCAGCTGCTGGAATTCTGGATTGTGACTTTTACAAACTCGATCCGCGATCTTGCTTCGGGTATGGATTCGGACCCGGTAGAACGGCTGGTCACGGTGGCCGAGTCCGTGATTCGCCACCAGGGTGCCAAGTACGACATCTCCATGCACGCTTGGGCCCTCCGGGACCCAAAGGTCGCACAGGCGGTCAAGCGGGCGGAGAAAATCCGCTTCGACTATGTCGGATCCCTGTTCAGGGAACTCGGATTCCAGGGGCGGGAATTGGACATGCGGACCCGGACTTTTGTTGTCTTCTACAGTTTTGAAGCGGGCTTGCAGACGACGCAGTCCAAGAGTGCCCGCATCGAGCGGATTCGCCCCCAGGTCGAGATGTTGACCCGGACCTGATCCAGCGGGATCGCAGATGAAGTGTTGCACTCGGCTGCCATTTCGAGCCGAGGTTGCACCTGTTCGAGACCGCCCTTGGGGTATTGGCCATGATCGGAGATGGGTTGGAACGCGGCCGGCAGATCTGGCTCGGCCAGTCGTTGGGCTGGGGGGGCAACGAAAACGACACTCTGCGGGCGGTCCAGTCGTTTCGTTTTCGCTACAACGCTTCGAGATTCGAAACCCGACCTGTCCAGTGGAGCTTCCACCAGGCCGACCTGCATCCGACTCGGAAAACGCCCGCGATTCGATTTTCCTAGACGTACATTTCCGGTACCATACTGCTTCGGTACTGATTAGTGGATGGTGAGAGTTACCGTTTCTGCGGCAGCGATCCCAGAGGTTTGGTTCAGTGACATGACGGTTACCTCTAAATCCCTAAGAACCCCACCCAGGGACATTCTGCTCCGATGGGATTGATCCATACCTCGAAGTTCGAAACGGAAGACGCAAGGAAAACATTGTGAAGAAATTGCTACCATTTATTGCAGGTTTTACCGTTTGCGCGGCACTGGTCACGATGATCGCCGCGACGAAACCGGACAGGCCGCCGCCTTCGCCGGTGAAAGCTCTCGCCGAGCGGGATGTTTTTTTCCCGGGCACTGAGGATCTCGGACCCGACGAAATGCGGGTCACCGCCTGCGGCACGGGCATGCCCAATGCCCGGCCCAAGCAAGCCGCGGCCTGCTGGCTGGTGGAATTGGGCAACGGCGACAAGTTCATCTTCGATATCGGCACTGGCTCCGCGGAGCGGCTGTCGGCCATGAAGATTCCCTACGATTACCTGGACAAGGTGTTCCTCGGCCACCTGCATTCCGATCACTTCGGCGACATGGACGCCCTCTGGGTCGGCGGGGTGGTTGGCAACCGGCTCAGACCCTTGCGCATCTGGGGCCCTGCCGGTCACGAGCCCGAGTACGGGACCGCCTACGCCATCGAGCACATGGAGAAAATGTTGACCTGGGATAAGGGCAGTCGTCTCGGCAACGTCGATATCCGCGGACTCGAGCTGGACGTTCACGAGTTCGATTACAAGGCAGTAAACGAACCCATCTACCAGGACAATGGAGTGACCATCCGCTCCATCCCTGCCATCCATGCCCTGGATGGTTCCGTCAGCTTCCTTCTCGAATGGAACGGCCTCAAGTTCGCCTACAGCAGCGACACGTTCCCCAACAAGTGGTGGCGGGAATACGCAGCCGGGTCGGACATTGCCATTCATGAGTGCTTCGCTTCACCCGAGTTGCTCATCCAGAAACAGAAGTTCACCCCACAGACGGCTCTCAACGTCGGAACCCAAGTGCACACCTCTCCGGCCCAGTTCGGGAAGGTCATGAGCGAAATCAAGCCCCGCATGGCGGTTGGATACCATTTCTTCAACGACTTCGACACGAGGCCCGTGGTTCTCGCCGATATCCGGAAATCCTACGACGGACCTCTGGCCCTCGCGGTCGACTACATGGTATTCAACGTCACCCAGGAAGACATCAAAGTGCGGATGGCGGCGATCGACGAGGACATCTGGCCGCAACCGGCGACCCAGGCCAAGCTGCCCCCGGACTTCAGTCAGCAGATCGGCTTTTCCCAGGAAATCATCAGTGGGCGGCTGCCGTACCCTGAGGTCGTACAGGACATTTATGACGACATCAACAAGCGGTATGGGACCAACGTCGAGCCGCCGACCAAGTAACATAAACAGAACGGGAAAGAAAACATTAGAAACCAAAGAAGGTTGCCCGGAATGGCACTAAGTTAAGCACCGGTCTGGGAATTTTCGACGAAGAACAGCCCACGGGGTCATTGCTCATTATCTTGCATGCCAATGCGAGATATGTGCTTTGACCCCCTCGAAGCCAAGTTGACCGTATTTCCTCCTGGATACCCCTTAACTTAGTGCCAAAGAAGGCTGCCCGCATAGACTCTATCCGGGTTTGTTCTGGTCCCAGTTCCTTCACGACGAGGGAAGAAATCGTGGTCTCCCCCCGTCGTTGAGCTCCTGCCTGAATCGAGTTTTTGCGGTCGTCTGGGTGAAGCAGCGAGCCGATTGCAGAATCGGCCCGTTGTCAGGATTCCGGCTGAGTTTCGAAGACCGAATAGTCCTCGTGGATGCGCCAGAAATTACCTCCCAGGAGCCGTCCGTTCTATGCCCCCGGTTCCCCTGAGTATTTCAAGAAAAGGATCACATCCGAGGAGACCGCCCGATCCGTGTGGAAATACCCGTGATTGAGGAAGTCGGCGTTGATGGCGGCATCGATTGAGGGACCCTAACAAAATAACTCACAAAATCTGCTGGTCTTTTCGGCGGGCAACGGTGTTGGATTCCGGCTCAGATAGCCCGCACTATTCGCCCGAACCCGCCCTGTTGCTCCCCGAAAATCCTGCGCATATTTGATAACTTATTTCGTTACGGCCCCTAAGTGAAAGCCGCGCGACTTGGAAAGCATCTCCTGCTCCTTATCGGTGAAGTCCTCCACCTGAACGTCGAAATCGGGTCCGCGTCGATTGCGCATGGTCCTGCGGGCGAGACGTAGCACAACGTGGAGGGTGTTGGCTGCCGGCACGAGGGCCTATGGGACCGCGAAGCCGACAGGCCACCTTGTCCACGTGGCGCCACATCTCGCAGATTGTGAAAGAACTTATTGGAAGCTCCACATGGACGGAAAACCATTGTCTCACCGATGGGCTTTCTGCATAGACATCAGGGCGTGAGGTTAGGAGATACGGAAAATCAGCGCAGGACGGTTCTCCTGCTGATCACGGTTCTTTCCGGTGTTGTCTGCCTGTTGGCGGCAGTGGGGTCGGTTTTCGGAAGCGAGGTGGTCCCCCAGCTCTTCAACTTGGCCTGCCATCAGAATCCGGAACGCTGCCTGGTCGTGGCCGGTATCCCGATGGCCCTGTGTGTGCGGTGCTTCGCCATCTTCGCCGGGCTCTTCATCGGATCCGGTATGGCCCTCATATCGGCGCCGAGTCGTCATCGGGCCTTGCGTTTCCTTCTCTTCGCAGTGGTCCTGACGGTTCTGGACGTCTCGTCTGAAACAGTGGGTCTCTATACAAACGTAATCATGGTGCGACTGGTAACCGGGTGGTTACTTGGATCGGCCATTGCCCTTATGATCGGCAGTCAGGAGGACCCTCAATCCAACGCGTCCATTCTCCCATCATCAACCCCCGTGCAGACATGAATGAATTCACCGTCAACAACCCGTCCGGGGAGAGCACCTCGTCCAATCCTTCCATGCGGAAGCCGATCCTGATCGGAGCGGTTGTCACTGCGGGCCTCTCCCTGATCCCCTTTGCCAACCTGACCTGTTGTCTCCCCATGATATTCGGCGGGCTGCTGGCGACCTTCCTCTATTCCCGGGGGCTGACCTCACCCATGGCCATGTCGAAAGGAATCACCATCGGGCTGGTTACGGCGCTATTGGGAGGACTCCTGACCGTTTTGATCATCGACGTGGTGTGGTTGACCCAAGGATACCAGATTGGCGCCGAGACCATGAAGGAGACCGCCTTGTGGATTGCCTCACTCGCCGGTGAGGAGGCAGTCGAATCAGTAAGGGAGGAACTCGAAGCGACGGGTGCCCAGGAACTGACGCCGGCGGCCTTCGCCATGCAGATCGCCTCGGCCGCCACGATTTCGGCTGTCGGCGGACTCATTTCCGGCAGTCTTGGCGCCGCCCTCTTCAAGGGCCGTCGTGGATGAGTGACAGGGTAAGGGGTCAGGCCGATTGTTGTTAGTTTTGAGTTTGCCGAGGACCGCCCTATTCCTTCGGGATCAGGCGAACTGTCAGGTCAAGGCTCCCCGTGTTGGCCAACGACTCGATGATCAGGCGTCTGAGTCCCGGGTGGGAAAAATCTTCAGCTCGCAACGGCTTCTCCGCCGTCTCCCACGAAATCTGCAGTTCCTCGCTGCATTCCGCATCCACCCGAAGTGTTTTCCCGTCCTGGCTGAGAGTGGCGCCCGTTGCGTCGGTAACGATGTCCGCCCTGGTCAGCATGGTCCATTGTGGATTCACGGGCGCGGCCAGGCCCCTGACCCGGTCCGTGATGACGGCGGATCCATTTCCATGCAATTCCACCTGCCGCTCGTAAGTGTCATAGAATTGGGGATACAGGGCGGTGAGATCAACGGAAATGCCGGGGTCGGGGGCATCGAGGCTTTTTTCTGACCACTTGCATCCACCATCGACATCGGGGTTGTATCCGGGGAAGCGCAGGAGGTTGTGCCCAAGCGTGCTCCAGGCTTTCAAGGTCCAGCGATCGCTGTCCTGTTGCCTGTTCCAGAGCCCGACGCCCTGTGTCTCGAGGGCGTGATAAGATCCATGAGGGAGATCGAGGCTCCAGCGAACCCCGTCGCTCTCGAAAACGAAACTTCCGGCATCCATGTGGCCGTGATTGATGGTTGCCTTGCCCCCCTTCAGGGTGAGGAACGATGCATCGGGATCTGTCCAGGAGGTACGGAAGACCGCCACCGGGTTCCTGCCCCGCCAGGAAGCGACGAGAGGAAGGGGTGCCCCCGCAGCGGTCAGGTCAACGCGGCTGAGCCAGATCAGTTGAAATGGGGTCATACGTCCGCTCGAGGACCGGGCATTCGGCACGGTCGATGGGACGGCTTCCTTCATGTATTGGTACTCCATCCGGTTGACCCGGGGGTGATCGAACCAGAAGAGGGTCGGTGCGGGGTTCAGCCGGATTGAGCTGTCTCCGAAGTTATAGCGCAGCCCGGCGGGCGTGTTCATCTGGGCCCGGAATTCAGCCGTCTTGATGAACCCGGGAAAGGGGTCGGTCACTCCGAAATCACTGCCCAGGGCCGATTCGAGCACATCGAGAAAGAGGACATTATAGGTCGTCCCGTAGTCCCAATAACCCGCACCTTCCGGGTAGCCGCCATCCGGTTCGTATTCCTGCATGGCCACCCCGATGTTTTCAATCGCCTGGATGACGATCCTCTCCGGGATGTCCCCTCCATCTTCGTCCGCGATGGCCAGCGCGGCGAGGGTCAGCCCTCCATGACAGACCTGGTTCCAGTTATTGGTCCCGGAGATCCACCAAGTGTAGCTCTTTTCGGAGTTGAGTCCGAGGACCAGCGCTTTTTCCAGCAATGCGGTCCGGTAGCGCTGCCGTTGGTCGGGCGTCAGTTCGTGGTAGAGCCAATCGTATCCGGTGCCGACGGCCGCGGCCATTTCGGCCACGTCGAGAAAGTGACTTGGATTCCAATCGGAGAAAGCACAGACAGCATCGAGTTCGACCACTGCCCGATCGAGGTAACGGGTGTCATCGGTCAAGCGATACGCTATGGCCAGGCAGCCGATCCGCTTGAGAGTCAGCCGGCTGACACCGAGAAGACGCCGCCCCTTGAGCTTACGGGTGACGGGTTCCCGATCGAGGCAATCGTCCGCCACCCCTCTGATCTGTTCCCAGAGAAAAGTGATCTGTGGGTCGCGGTTGTCGATCCGCTCCTTGAGGGCGGTCCATTCCCCGGCCTTGAGAAGAAGGCGCGGATGCTCGCTGCTGAGCGTGGAGAAGGGTTGGAGTGTGTCCGCACCGCTCATGGCGGCGAAACACAACAGGAACGAGACGAGTAAGAGGTCACGGCATCTTCGCATGCCTGTTTCTGCCGAAGAAACCGACCCGAAGCCAATGAATTACGGACGGCCTCGTGATCGAACTCCGGCCATCGGGCACCTGTGCCGTCACCGACGAGGCCGGCATGTAGATCAATGGGTGGTTTCTCGAATGACGAAGGCACGGACGGGGTCAGGCCGATTGTTGTTAGTTTTGGGTTTGCCGAGAGAAAGCGGTCCCGGCATCTTGGGTGTCTGATGGCTCGAAAACTGCGGATAGAATACCAGGGTGCACTATATCACGTTCTAAATCGGGGCAATTACCGGCGTGACGTGTTTGAGAGGGCCGGGGAGGCGATCGCCTTTACAGGGGCGCTGGAGGAGGCGACAAAGCTCTTCAGTTGGCGTATCCACGCGTATGTGGTGATGCGCAATCACTATCACCTTGCGCTGGAAACTCCGGAACCGAATCTGGTCGACGGGATGCACTGGCTTCAGAGCACCTTTGCAACCCGGTTCAATCGTTTCCGACAAGAGAATGGGCACCTGTTTCAAGGCCGCTACCAGTCTTTGCTGGTCGAGGATGACGCCGCTCTCTCCCGGCTCGTCAACTATATCCACCTCAATCCAGTCCGCTCGGGAATGGTAGCTTCGGAGGACGCCGCTTCATTTCGTTGGGGCAGTCTGGGCAGGTTTGTTCGAGGCCCTCGTTTCGAGGGACTCGAGGCCGAACGTTGGTTGAGTGCACTTGGACTGAGTGACGGTTCGGAGGATTGGGTCGAATACTTGGAAATGCTGCACGGTCTGGCTCACAATGCCGAGGCCCAGGAGCAAGCTGGATTCTCTTGCATGTCGCAGGGTTGGGCGATCGGCACGACTGGCTGGCGCCGATCGATCGCCCAGGAGCATGCCGAGAAAGCGCTCCAACCGGGCCTGTCTGCTGCCGATGCTCGCAGTTTGCGTGAAGCTCATTGGGCCGATACGCTGAGCCAACTCCTGGCAGAAGCGGGTAAGACGGAAAAGGATGCCGAAAAAGCCCGGAAGAGCGTTCCATGGAAGGTCAAAATCGCCTTTGAACTCCGTCGACAGTCAGGCGCGGCGGTGAGATGGATCGCCGAGGCATTGTTTATGGGTAGTCCCGACGCTGTTCGGGGTTATCTGCACAAATACGCTAAGGATCGGAACCTCAAAAACTAACAACAATCGGCCTGACCCCTTACCAAGTGATTGCTTTTCAGAGTTGGATTGGCATCCTTATCGGTGAGCCATGAACAACGAATCCGATGTTTCTTTCGCCTGCTTGGATTCAATCCATCTGGCCCGGAACGAGATGACCGCCCGGCTGGTTCGCTGGGCGGATCAGAACTCCGGGAGTCTCAATCCGGAGGGCCTGCGGGCCATGCAGGATCTGGTTCGGGAGGACTTTTCGGTCCTCCCCGGGCGGATGGACGTGATTGAGCTGCCGCCTGGCTCACCGGCCGGAAGTTGCGGCATTCTTCGGATCGTGAACCGGCCGGAGGCGCCCATTCAGGTTCTCCTCAACGGTCACCTCGATACGGTTTTCGGGCCGGACAGTCCCTTTCAGAAGTGCACCGTTCTCGATGCCGAACGGATCAAGGGACCGGGAATCACCGATATGAAGGGCGGTCTGGTCGTCATGCTGGCCGCACTTCAGGCCTTCGAGGCCTGCCCCTGGCGGGAGAGAATCGGATGGGAAGTCCTGATCTCACCGGACGAGGAATTGGGTTCCCCTCACTCGACCCCGTTTCTTCAGGAAGCCGCGCGGCGCCACCACCTCGGGATGGTCTTCGAATCGTCGTTGCCGGACGGCCAGCTGGTTCGGGCTCGGATGGGGGTGGGCGCTTATCGCTTTGAGGTCCGCGGTCGGGCGGCCCATGTCGGTCGGGATTTTGACGCCGGCCGAAATGCGATCGATGGCCTGTCCGAGATCCTTCTCAAGGCGTCTGATTTGAACCGATCGGGCGAGGGGGTGATCGTCAACGTGGGCAGGATCGAGGGTGGCGGGCCGATCAATGTGGTGCCGGACCGGGCCGTGGCCGATCTCAATGTCCGGGTCTGGCGGCGAGAGCAAATGGCGGATCTGGAGGAGCTCCTTCGCGCCTGCGGATCCGCAGTCGGAGGGCGGGAGGGTTTCGAGGTCGAATTCTCGGGTGGATTTTCCCGCGGCCCGAAGGAGGTGAGTCCCGAGATTGAGGCGTTGTTTGGCGCGCTCTGCAATTGCGGGCGGTCGATCGGTCTCGAGTTCGGATGGCGCGATACCGGGGGTGGAAGCGACGGGAATATCCTCGCCATGGAAGGATTGCCCAATGTCGATTCGCTCGGGGTGCGCGGTGAGTTCATCCATAGTGATCAGGAATACGTCCTGGTCGACAGTCTGGCCGAACGGGCCTCGCTGAGTTCCCTGTTCCTGATGCGCCTGGCTCGTGGCGAACTCGAGTTACCGGCGTCTATTCTCGAACGATCGATCGAGCGGACCGGGGAGGCCGTCCCCTGATGGGCGCGTCCCGGATTCGCCCCGTGCGACCGGAGGACCTCGATGGCTTCGAGGGCCTTGCGACCAGAATACGGGGTGGGCTGACCAGTCTGCCGCCCGATCGGGATCTGCTTGAGCACAAGATCGAGCAGTCCGTTCGTGCCTTTGAAAAACGCGTTCTCAAGCCGGGCGGGGAGTATTACCTCTTCGTACTCGAGGACCTTGAATCGAGCGAGATCATGGGGACCTCGGGCGTCCTGGCCCGGGTGGGTGGTTTCGATCCGTTTTATTCCTACGAGATTCGGCGCGAAACCTTCAGTCACGAACCACTCGGCCTTGACCGGGAAGTCGATGTGCTTCACCTGAAGACCAATCACAAGGGTCCGTCGGAGGTCTGCAGTCTCTATCTGCGGCCGGAGAGTCGTGGGTCGGGCAGGGGACGTCTGCTCTCGCTCTGCCGTTTTCTGTTCATGGGCATGTATCCGGATCGCTTTGACGTCGAGGTCTTGTCCGAAATGCGTGGATACATCGATCCGGAAGGGCGTTCGCCTTTCTGGGAATCAGTGGGCCGGCATTTTTTCCAGAAAGACTTCACCACCGCCGACTTTCTCAGCGGTCTGGGGAACAAGGCTTTTATCGAGGACCTGATGCCCGAATACCCGATCTACGTGAATCTCCTGCCGCCCGAGGTCCAGGATGTGATCGGTCGGGTTCATCCGGACACCGAACCGGCCCTGCGGATGTTGCGGGACGAGGGTTTCGCCTTCGCCCGCGAGGTCGATATTTTTGACGCAGGCCCCCTGGTCCGGACCGAGTTGAATCAGGTTCGGACCATTCGGGCCTCACGCCAGGTCAGGGTGGAATCCATCGATGAACTGAAGGACCGCGCCGCCGATCATATGATCGGCTGGGGCGGGCTCGATTTCAGGTGTTGCCTGGGGGTGGTCGAGACAGAGGCGGACGGATCGGTCAGGGTATTGGTCGAGCGGCCTTCAATCATGGAATTGCCGGTGGGTGACCCGGTCATGATCAGTCCGCTGAGATCCGGAGGTTCGTTGTAATGAGCGAATTGCACATCGGCGGCAGGTGGGCCCCTGGAAACGGTCCGCGATTTGAATCGATCGATCCGGCCTCGGGCGAGACCGTGTGGTCGGGCAACGCCGCGTCAGCCGAAGATGTGGATTCAGCGGTATCCTGTGCCCGTGGGGCGGCTCCATCCTGGTCGGAACTGCCTTTGAATGAGCGTGCGGTCTGCCTGTTGCGGTTTGCCGAGGCTCTGAAGGCGAATTCGGGCCGGGTGGCCGCTTCCATCTCCCGGGAAGTTGGTAAGCCGGACTGGGAAGCACTGAGCGAGGTAAACTCGATGGTCGGGAAGGTTGCCCTGTCGATCGAGGCCCACGAAAAGAGGTGTTCCGATTTTCGGGGTGGTCCGGCTGTGGCGCGGTTTCGGCCTCACGGAGTGGTTGCGGTGTTTGGTCCGTTCAATTTTCCGGGGCACCTGCCCAATGGGCATATGGTACCCGCCCTGCTGGCGGGAAATACGATTGTTTTCAAGCCGAGCGAAGAAGCTCCCCTGGTGGCCGAAGAAACGGTCCGGGTCTGGCTTGAGGCCGGTCTTCCGGATGGCGTCTTGAACCTGGTTCAGGGCGGAAGGAAAACGGGCGAATCCCTGGGTGCGAACGGGCAGATCGACGGGATCTTCTTCACCGGGAGCGCCCGCACGGGCATCATTCTGAACGAAGCAGTTGCCAGGCAACCGCGGAAGATCCTGGCCCTGGAGATGGGTGGAAACAACCCATTGGTCGTGCACAAGGTGCGCAATCGGAAGGCCGCGGTGCTCCTGACTCTGCAGTCTGCTTTTCTCACCGCCGGGCAACGCTGCACCTGTGCCCGCCGGTTGATCATCGGGGAGGGGAGAGAGGGCGACGAAATGGTCGAAGAACTGATCGGGGCGGCCTCTGCGATTCGAGTTGGATCGCACACGGATCGTCCTGAACCATTCATGGGACCGGTCATCTCGGCGGCGGCGGCGCAATCGATCCTGGCGACCCAGGCTGAATGGGTGGGAAAGGGAGGTGTTTCCCTGCTCGAAACCCGACTCCTGAAAGCGGGATCCGGCCTGCTTTCACCCGGTGTCATCGATGTGACCGGGATCGCGGATCGCGGCGACGAAGAGGTGTTTGGACCGTTGCTGCAGATTGTCCGGGTTGCCGATTTCGAAGCCGCCATGGACGAGGCGAACAGGACCGCCTTCGGCCTGGCCGCAGGATTGATCAGTGACGACGCAGATTGCTACCAGGCATTTCGAAAGCGGGTTCGGGCCGGCTTGATCAACTGGAATCAACAATTGACCGGCGCGAGCGGCGCGGTGCCCTTTGGCGGCATTGGACTGAGCGGAAATCATCGTCCGAGCGGCTTCTTTGCCGCCGACTATTGCAGCTTTCCCGTGGCATCCATTGAGGTGCCGGAGGTGAGGATGCCAGGATCATTGCCGCCGGGCCTGGTAGAGGAATCATGACGCCGGCGGTTGAAATCAATTTCGACGGGCTGGTGGGCCCGACTCACAACTATGCGGGCCTTTCGTATGGGAATGAGGCCTCCCTGAAGAACAGGGCTTCGGTTTCCAATCCCCGCCGGGCCGCCCTCCAGGGGCTGGCCAAGATGAAGGCACTCGCCGATCTCGGTCTCCCTCAGGGTCTTCTCCCGCCGCACGATCGACCGGCTTTCGGATTTCTGCGGCACCTCGGGTTTTCGGGAACGGACACTGAGATAGCCATTCGGGTGGCGGGCGAATTCCCCGAATTATTTGCCTCGGCGAGTTCGGCCTCGGCCATGTGGGTGGCCAATGCGGGCACAGTGGCTTCGAGTGCGGACACCCTGGATGAGCGGGTGCACTTCACGCCGGCCAACCTGACCAGCAAGGTACACCGTGCCATCGAGTCGGACCAGACGTCACGGACCTTCAGGGAGATTTTTCCGCCGGGCGCGATTTTCGCTCATCATCCGCCTTTGGCGGGAGGTGACGCCTTCGCAGATGAGGGGGCGGCCAATCATACACGATTCTGTCCCGAGTATGGACAGGGTGGTTTCCACTTCTTCGTCTACGGGAGATCGGGTCCGGAATCCGGTGATCAGGTTCCAACCAGATATCCCGCCCGCCAGTCCCGGGAAGCTTCCGAAGCGGTGGCCCGACTGAACCAGTTGGAGCCGGATCGGATCTTCCTGGCCCGGCAGAATCCGATCGCGATCGATGCGGGCGTATTTCACAATGATGTCATCTCAGTGGGGAATGAGAACGTCCTGCTCCACCACGAAGATGCGTTCGTCGATACCGCCGGGGTTGTCGGGGAATTGAAGGAACACTACAGGCGGATCTGTGATGATGAGATGGTGGCCATCGAGGTGCCGTCTTCGCGGGTCAGCCTGGCCACGGCCGTCAGGACCTATCTGTTCAACAGTCAGTTGGTCACTCGACCGAATGGAGAGGGGATGTTGCTGATCGCACCGTCTGAATGCGGGGAGGATGCCGCGGTCAGCGAGTTCATCGATGAGTTGGTCGCGTCGGGTCCGGTGCGGGCGGTGAGGTATTTCGACTTGCGCGAGAGTATGCGCAATGGCGGCGGGCCGGCCTGCCTGCGTTTCAGGATGGTGCTCACCGATGAGCAACGGGCCGTGGTATCACCCGGAGTGATGATCAATGACGCAACCTATCCGGGGCTGGTCGCCTGGGTGGAACGGCATTACCGGGACCACCTGTCGATCGACGACCTGGCAGACCCGGCGTTTCTTCTGGAGTGCCGCACAGCGCTGGACGAACTCACCCACCTGATGGGGATCGGGTCGATTTACGGGTTTCAGTAAGGGGTCAGGCCTTGACTTTCAATATTTGGGTTTCCTAAATATTGAAAGTCAAGGCCTGACCCCTTTTGCGACTTGACCCCCTTTTCGACTTGCGCGGACTGGCTGAAGGATTACAGGTTAACCGTTTACGCACCAGAAACAGAATTTCCCATGAGCACACCCAAACCCGAACGCTTTGAGTTCCAGGCTGAGATCAAGCAGCTGCTGGATATCGTTGTCCACTCTCTCTACACGGAGAAGGAAATCTTCATTCGCGAGCTGGTCTCCAACGCTTCGGATGCGCTGGAGAAATTCCGGCATCTCGCGCTGACCGAAAAGGAGGTCTTCGACGAAAAGCTCGAACTCGAGATCAATATCACGACCGATGACACGGCGAATACGATCACCATCCAGGACTTTGGTTTGGGTATGACGCGTGACGAACTGGTTGAAAACCTGGGAACCATAGCCCACTCGGGTTCGAAAAAGTTTCTCCAGGCTCTCAAGGAGGGAGGCGATCAGAGTGCCAATCTGATCGGACAGTTCGGGGTCGGTTTCTACAGTGCCTTCATGGTGGCCGGGCAGGTCAAGGTCTACACCCGGTCATGGCATCTGGAGGGGACCGGTCATTGCTGGACAAGCGATGGCTCGGGCGCATACGAGATTGAGGAGGCCGAGGGTCAGAGGCGCGGGACCAAGATCGTCATAGAGTTGAACGACGAATCCAAGGAATTCGCTTCGGCCGACAAAGTGAAGGGACTCCTGCGCCGTTACTCCAGTTTTGTCCCGTTCCCGATCAACCTCAACGGCGAAAAGACCAACACGATCCAGGCCCTTTGGTTGCGCGGGAAGAGCGAAATCAAGGACGAGGAATACACGGAGTTCTACAAATACCAGGCCAACGCCTTTGACGAGCCGCTCTACCGTCTGCACTTCAGCGCGGACGCCCCTCTGGCCATCAATTCCCTGGTCTTTGTGCCGAGCAGCAATATCGAGAGTTTCGGAATGGGGCGGAGTGAACCTTCGGTGGCGCTCTATTGCCGAAAGGTCATGATCGATGCTCATCCGAAAGACCTGTTGCCTGAATGGCTGCGATTCCTCAAAGGCGTGGTCGACAGCGAGGATCTCCCGCTGAATATTTCGCGCGAGACGATGCAGGACCGCAGTCTGGTCGAGAAACTCAATCGGGTGATCACGGGACGTTTCCTGCGTTTTCTCGATGAGGAAGCAACCAAGCGGTCGGAGGATTACCTCAAATTCTATGGCGAGTTTTCGGTCTACCTGAAGGAGGGTGCGGCGACCGATTTTTCAAACAAGGAGAAGATCGCCAAGCTGCTCCGGTTCGAGTCATCCCTGACCGAGAAGGGCAAGCTGACCAGCTTCGACGACTACCTGTCGCGGATGAAAGAGGACCAGAAGGACATCTTCTACCTGATCGGCCCGAATCGCGAGGCGCTGGAATCCGCGCCTTACCTGGAGGCGTTCAAGGCCCGGAACCTCGAGGTTCTCTTCCTCTACGAGGCAGTGGACGAATTCGTCATGTCCAATCTTCGTGAATACAAGGAGAAGAAACTGGTTTCGATCGATCAGTCCGATGTTGAGCTGGAGGACACGCCTCCGCCGTCTTCAGAAGGAGCGCTCGATGAGGAAACGACCAAGAATCTGTGCCTTTGGATTCGCGACCAGCTGGGTGACCGGGTGGCTGAGGTCAGCGGCAGCAAACGCCTGATCGACAGTCCGGCCATGGCGCTGAACGCAGACAAGATGATGAGTGCCCAGATGCGCCGGATGATGAAGGCGATGCACCAGGGCGACGATACACCGATCAAGGTCAACCTGGAGGTCAACCCGCGGCATTCCCTGATCGCCCGGTTGAACGAGGTTCGCGAAACCAATCCGGAATTGGGCACGATGATTGTCGAGCAGATCTACGACAATGCCATGATATCGGCCGGCCTGCTCGAGGATGCCCGGACCATGGTCGATCGAATCTACAAGATCCTCGAGACCGCGGCGGGAAAGTGATTACCTTCGCCGGATTGGTTCGCCATCGCCGGGAATCGGGATGACATTCTCGCTTGGCATGACGACGTTTCCGGTCTCGAAGTCCTCGGCCGCGGGGGAGGCAGTCATCGCGTAGATCTCGGACTCGGGGTTTTCCATCATGTCGCTCCATCTGACGATCTGCCCACTGTAGGCTGAGATCCGCCCCATGATGGCCACGGCGGTGGATTCAGCCACCTGCCGGGCCTCATTGAGGGGATGACCGGTCCGAACGCTCCGTACGAGATCGACCAGTTCCTGAACCGAGCTGTCATCGGAGTCGACCTCGATCTCCGGTATGGTGACGTCGTGACCCTCGATTCGACCGCCGCCATGGACCTCACCTTCGGTTCCGCGGAAGAATTCACCCACGCGCTTGTAGGTCCCGGAAATCTGTCGGCATTGGCTGTTGATATGGACGCCTTCGCCGTAATCGAGGTCGATGCTGAAAAAGTCGAATTGATTGCCCGTCTCGCGACGCGCCCGTCCGCCCATGCCCAATGCGCTCACCGGCGGGCGGCCCAGGAACCAATTGGCCACATCGAGGTTGTGGACGTGTTGTTCAACGATGTGGTCGCCGGACATTTCCCAGAAGTTGATCCAGTTGCGGGCGAGATAGTCGGCGTCGGTCCAATCCGGCCGGCGTTCGTAGATCCATGGAACGGTGCCGTTCCAATACACGGCACCGCCCAGGATTTCTCCGACCGCGCCCTCCCGGATCCTGGCGAAATTCTCGAGGTAGTCCTGCTGATGCCGACGCTGGGTGCCGGCGACGATGCCGAGTTGTTTTTCGGTGGCGATCCTGCCGAGTTCGATAATCTTGCGGCAACCGGCGGGGTCGATCGCGACAGGCTTTTCCATGAAGACGTGCTTGCCCGCAGCCAAGGCTGCCTCGAGGTGCAGGGGACGGAAATTGGGTGGTGTTGCCATGAGCACGAACTCAGCATCCGTTTCCAAGGCCTTGTGGTAGGCATCAAAGCCGAAAAAACAGCGTTCGGCGGGAACCCCGAACCTGTCGGCCATCTTCGCCGTGCGTTCGGGAAAGGCGTCGGCCAGAGCCGTTATCTCCGCCCGCAGTCCGAGGAGGGCGCAGGCATCGATGAAGTTCTGAAGGTCGCGGCTCATCCGGCCGCCGCAGCCGATGGCCGCGAACCGGACGACGTCCTCTCCCTCGGAGGACTGGCCGAAGGCCCGCGGAGACATCGCGTAAGCACCGGCCGCGGCTGCGGCGATTGAAGATCTCTGCAGGAAGTGGCGGCGTGTGATCGATTCGTTCATGGATGGATGCAGCCTGACCACGGGAGCCGGCAAGAGGAAGTGGAATCGAAGTCAGATCCAGTGCGATACCAGGATTGTCCGATACCCCGGGCGGAGTCCAGGATGACGCGAACCGCGATGCGCATTCATGGTGGCGACTCGCTCCATGACCAAGGTCTGACCGCAATGGGTTGGGTTGACCTGTTGGTGGATTTGGCAGAACTTCCTGCATGGAATTGCCGAAGGTCAATCTGAAGGAAGTCCCGGTCCAGCATCAAAAGTGGGGTGACGGCCGCTACGACCGGAAGCGACGGCATGTCTCGGTCGCTCTCGGGAATACCAGGGAAAAACGGCATCCGTTCGATGTGGAATTCACGGTGATCGCACCAGGCCACTACAATTGCCCCCATCACGCCCATTCCAGGATGAGCGAGTTCTTCATCGTCGTTTCGGGTCAGGGCCGGGTGGAACGAAACGACGACGTCTTTGAGATCGGTCCGGGAGACTGTTTCATCCAGCATTCGGGTACGTTTCACCATATTCTGAATACGAGTGAAACCGAAGAACTGTCGTTCTACATCATCGCCGACGAGGTTGATGGTTGTGAATTGACGATCAACCGTCCGTAAGGGGTCATGTCTTGACTCTTGACATGGCGACCATGCGCCATGTCAAGAGTCAAGACATGACCCCTTTTCGCAGCACGACCACGATGTCCTCCTTGGAATCGTCGAGGAGGCGGGTGCAGCCGATGCGATGGGCAAAGTCGTGGCAACCTGCGATTTCGAATGCGGGAACGCTTGCGATCAATCGTCGCAGTTCCGACGCGTCATAGGTGCGGCAGGCCCAATGTGTCTCGATTTTCTCGACGGTTCGGATCCCCTGCCTTTTGACCCGGAGCAGGTTGGAAAGTTGTTCGAGTCGGGTGGAGGGATCAGCCGGCGAGGTGATTGTGTCGCAGGTGACCCGGATACCATCGCGTTCACCGATCCATTGTTCATGGTCTCGAACCGGATGGCGATAATTGGCCAGATGAATCCCGAGCACGTAGAGTCCGCCGGACCTGAGGGCACTCGCCGCTCGTCTCAGGTGGGAGATCGCCTCTTCCTCGGTCAGGAGGTATTTGAAAGTGCTGAGCAGGCAGTGGATGAGATCAAAGTGATTGCGCGGTCCGCGGAAGGATTGCATTCGGGAGCGGCGAAAGCTGATCTGGTCGCGGCCTTCGGCGGGCAATTCCCCGGCCCGCCTCCGGGAGTAACGCAACATGGGCAGGCTGATGTCGAACCCGTCCACGCGGTGACCTCGGCGGACCATCTCAATGACCAGTCGTCCACTGCCGCTGGCGGGTTCCAGGATGGTGGCTTTTTTGCGGCGTTTTCCCTGCTGATAGTGTTCGAGGACAGCTTCGAGGAAGTCCGCCTCTTCCCGGGTCCCTTCGGCGAAGGCGATGTCGTAATAGAGGGGATGGCGGTACCAATCGGATGCGTCAACAGAAGGGGTCACGTCTTGACTCTTGACAAGACAGGATCTGTCCTGTCAAGAGTCAAGACGTGACCCCGTTTGCCGTTCTCTCGATTGCTTTTTTCGCTGCGCCCTCCATTCTCCTGTCCATGGGAGATTCAAGCATCGGAACCAGCGGGTGCGATGAGCGACCCGAAGCGGGCAAGAACGGATGGCAGACGCTTTTCGATGGCCGGACCACCGAGGGTTGGCGGGGCTATCATCGGGATACAATTCCCGACGGATGGTTTGCAGACGACGGAGTGTTCCGTCGTGAAGGCAAAGGCGGTGATCTCATGACGGTGGAACAGTTTGCCGATTTCGAGCTCCACCTTGAGTGGCGTCTTGAGCCGGGCGGCAACAGCGGGGTCATTCTCCGGGTGTCCGAGGAGGGGGACAAGTCCTGGCACAGCGGACCCGAGATGCAGATCCTGGATGACGAGGCGCACCAGCCGGATCTCAAGCCGAAGAACGCCAGCGGTGCCCTCTACGATCTGGTCCCGGTACCGGAGGGTGCAGGGTCGGTGATCGACGAGTGGAACACGGTTCGTATCATGGTGGACGGGAGCCGCTACCGGTTCTGGTTGAACGGAGTCCAGACCGTCGATCTCGACCTGGAGAGCCCTGAGGGGCAAAGGTTGATCGCCGCGAGCAAGTTTGCCAGATACCCGGGTTTCGGCAGGGAGGCACGTGGGCACATCGTATTGCAGGATCACGGCGCCAAGGTTGAGTTTCGGCACATTCTGATCCGGGAACTGTAGGGTTTTATCGAGCCCTTTTGTGGTGCTGTTCGAAGGGGTCAAACCTTGATTCCCGCATTGGCATGCACGAATGCAAGGAATGACCCCGGGCTGTTCGAAGGGGTCAAACCTTGATTCCCGCATTGGCATGCACGAATGCAAGGAATGACCCCGGGCTGTTCGAAGGGGTCAAACCTTGATTCCCGCATTAGCATGCACGAATGCAAGGAATGACCCCGGTGGGGCTCGGAATTTTTTCTCGTGAATCAGGCAAAAGGTTTTGACGGGTCAGGTCCGATAACCATATCTAGTGGTCTTTGATTCCGGCGACCCCCGTATCTTGTGGTTAGCAAGTCGTTAATAAGTTAGTGTGGTCATCCCCCAGCATCTCCTCCGGAATCAGATCTGACTCACCCCGGACAAGATTTTTCTCTCTCCAAGCCATTTGGTTACGCATCACTGAACATGCAGAAAGTTTACGAAATAGGGACCAGGAAATTCGTCCTGGACCAAGACAAAGCAGAAGCCGCATTCAACGCCAAGAAGGTGATTCTGGGTCGCGACACCATGACCTTCAACCTCCTCCCCCTGAAGTATCAGTGGGCCTATGATCTCTACCGGACGATGAAGTCCAACCATTGGGAGCCGGAGGATGTTCCGATGGGCAAAGATATTGACCAGTGGAAGGACCCGAATCTGGTCAACGAGATCGAGCGGTGGATCATAATGATGGGGGTGGGGTATTTCTCGGCTGCCGAGGGGATCGTCGGAGACAATATCCTCCACGTCGTCCGTGAGCTGGTCACCGCTCCCGAACTGAAGCTGGTCCTCGGTCGGCATGCGCACGAGGAGAACATCCACGCCGACTCGCTCCTCTACATGATCAGCTCCCTGGGGATCAACCCACATGAGTGCGAAGCCATGTTTGAGGACGTGGAAACCATTCGCAAAAAGAACGCCTTTGTGACCGGGATTTCCAAGCAGTTACGGCGCGATCTCGACCTGAACAGGACCGAGAACAAGCAATTGCTGGCCAGAAATATCTTTGTCTTCGGTCAGTGCATGGAGGGCACCCAGTTCTACGGTCTCTTCGGCATGGTTCTTTCGCTCTACCGCCAGAACAAGTTCCCGGGTATCGGCCAGATGTTTCGCTACACGTTGCGGGACGAGTCCAACCATATCGAACTCCTGCGATCGCTGTTCATGGACCTGGTCGATGAAAACCCGGACGTCTGGACACCGGAGTTCAAGGAGGAACTGCGTGAGACCATGCGGGAGGCGGTTGCCCTCGAGCGCGAGTTCATCTGCGACTGCCTGCCGGTCAATTCGGTCGGGCTTTCGAGTGACGAGTTTATCCAATACATCGATTATATAGCCGACCGGCGGTTGGAGGGCGTCGGTCTGGCGCCCCTGAACCCCGGAACCAGGAACCCGCTTCCGTGGTTGGCCGAGATGATGGATATCAAGAAGGAGCAGAACTTCTTCGAAGGCCGTGTCACCGAATACCAGAAGTCCTCCGCGCTGCAGACCGTGGACGACGACGAACTCTAACTCCGTCAGTTTCCGACTGTCATGCTCAATCCCCGTTTTGAAGAGGATCTTGCCCTCAAGCATTCCGTTATTTCCCCGATCGACCAGAAGCCCAATTTCAATTGGCGCGGCGTGGTCAAGGAAGAGACCCCGGTCAGGTCATCCGTCCGCGTTGTGTGCCCGCACGGCGACGAGGACTTTGATGTCAAGGAAGTCATCGACACGATCGGCAAGGCACTGACCAATGTGCTTCATTCCCGGCAGGAAACGGAGATCTTTACTGAAGAGAACAAGCGCTGGGTCGAGCGCATTGCCCGACAGGTCGGGGCAAGCTTGGAAGCGAGCGTCAGCGACAACAAGCCGGTTAGGGTGGCTCTCAATGATCTTTATACGCTGATCGAACGAACCCTGGTGGAGAATAATGCCTGGGACGTGGCCAAGAGTATCCTGGTCAACCGGTCGCGCAAACTGACGACCGAGTTTGCGCCGCCCACCGTGCCCGTCCGCCTGATTCGCCGCAACAACCAGGTGGTTCCCTGGAACGTGGCCAAAATCGAAATTGCGGTGCGCAAGGCTTTTCTGTCCCTCGAGGTCGATTCGGCGCCGGCGCCCGATATTGCCCATGCCATCACCCAGCGGGTTCTGGAAAACAATCAGGCTTTTGTCCGGATCGAAGAGGTCCAGGACATGGTCCAGGTGGAGTTGATGCGGGCCGGCTTCTACAAGGTGGCGGAGCACTATATCCTCTACCGGGCCCGCCGCGCCCAGATGCGCGAGCTGGAAACCCAATCGCCCGAGGTCGGGGTCGAGCAGAAATCGATGGTGGTCGTCCGCCGTCCGGATGGTGACACCTATTTCTGGGACGGGCTGGACCTGAAGAAGCGGATTGAGTTCGGCATGATCGGCCTGGATCTCTGCCTGACCGCGGAGGAGATCGAGACCGAGCTGCGCCGTTCGATCTTCGATGAGATTTCCCAGGCCGAGTTGAGCCGCACGCTGGTGCTCAATGCGAAGACCCTGATCGAGAAGGATGCCGATTTCGCAAAATTTGCCGGCCGGATCCAGCTGACCTTCATCTACGAGGAGGTCCTGGGCTGGGACATCGCCCGGGATGGCATCGACGCGCTGAAGACCTTTCACCAGAAGTATCTCGCGCATTACCTGAAGCGTGGGGTCGAGATAAAGCGCCTGAACCCGCGGTTGCTCGACTACGACCTCAAGAAACTGGCCGCCGCCCTCGACCCGTCGGCCGATCTGGAATTCGATTTCCTCGGCATCCAGACGCTCTACGATCGCTACCTCATCGTGGACAAGACGGTGAATCCGCAACGCCGCATCGAAACGCCTCAGATCTTCTGGATGCGAGTGTCGATGGGGCTCTTTATCGATGAGGAAAAAGACCGGGAAAACTGGGTCGCCTCGCTCTATGAGCTCTACAAGAGCCGCCGGTTCTGTTCGTCGACGCCGACTCTCTTCAATTCCGGCACCCTGCATTCGCAGCTCTCTTCCTGTTACCTCTATTGGGTGGATGATTCGATCGAAGGGATCATGCAGCGTGGTATCGCGGAAAACGCCTACCTTTCCAAGTGGGCCGGCGGGCTCGGAGGCAGCTGGACGAGCGTCCGCGGTACCGGCTCCCATATCGGGGGGACCAACGGAGAGAGCCAGGGCATCATTCCCTTCCTCAAGCTCCACAACGACCAGCTGGTCGCGGTCAACCAGGGTGGAAAGCGCCGCGGTTCCGGATGCGCCTACCTCGAGAGCTGGCACAACGATCTCTTCGATTTTCTCGAACTGCGCAAGAATGTCGGCGACGAGCGCCGCCGCACCCACGACATGAACACGGCGAACTGGATTCCCGACCTGTTCATGAAGCGGATGGAAGCCCGCCAGCACTGGACCTTCTTCCATTCGAGCGATGTGCCCGACCTGCACCATACCTATGGGAAGGCTTTCGAGGAACGTTTCGTCGAATACGAGAAGCTGGCGGAGGAAGGCAAAATTCACGGACGGACCGTTCCGGCCCTGGATGTCTGGAAGCGGATGCTCCAGATGCTTTTTGAAACCGGTCATCCATGGATCACCTTCAAGGATCCGTGCAATATCCGCAGTCCGCAGGATCATGTGGGGGTCATCCACAGTTCAAATCTTTGCACTGAGATCACTCTGAACACCGGAGAGGATGAAACCGCGGTCTGTAATCTCGGAAGTATCGTTCTCGATTCCCATCTCGACCACGAGGGCAATATCGATCTGGAAAAACTGCGGCGCACGGTGCGAATTGCCGCTCGTGCGCTCGATAACGTGATCGATATCAATTTCTACCCGACCGATGCAGCCAGGCGGTCCAATCAGCGCCATCGCCCGATCGGCCTGGGCGTCATGGGTCTGCAGAACGCTCTCTACGTGCGCAATACGCCGTTCGCCTCGCAGGAAGCGGTTGAGTTCAACGACGAAGCATTGGAAGCGATCGCCTATTTCGCCTACGAGGCATCGAGCGATCTGGCCGGTGAACGCGGGACCTACAGCACCTACAAAGGCTCGAAATGGGACCGGGGATTACTTCCGCAGGACACCCTGGACCTGCTCGAAGAAGAGCGCGGGGTAACGGTTGAAGTCCCGCGGGGTGGACGCATGGACTGGACACCGGTGCGCGAGAAGATCGCCCGGCAGGGCATGCGCAACAGCAATGTGCTTGCCATCGCGCCAACCGCAACCATCTCGAACATCACCGGGACGTCGCCCTGCATCGAGCCCTCCTACAAGAACCTTTTTGTAAAGAGCAACCTCTCGGGTGAATTCATCGTTCTGAATGCCCACCTCGTTCGCGATCTGAAAGCGCGCGATCTCTGGAACCAGGAGATGGTCGACAACCTCAAATACTTCGATGGTTCACTGGCCGACGTCGAGGGTATCCCGGACGATCTGCAGAAGAAGTACCAGACCGCCTTCGACATCGACTATAACTGGTTGATCGACGCCGCCGCGCGCCGCCAGAAGTGGATCGACCAGTCGCAGTCCGTGAATCTCTTCCTGGGACATCCGGAGATGAAGACACTTTCCCATATGTACCGCGCCGCCTGGCGCCGCGGTTTGAAGACGACCTACTATCTGCGCACGCTCGGCGCCTCGAATATCGAGAAGGCGACGGTGTCGGTAAAGAAGGAGGTCAAGGCCAGTTTACTGGTCGGGCAGGATTCCGAGGCCGGCAAACGCGAATACACCGAAGCCGAACGTGTGGCCTGCAGTATTGAAGCCATGCGCAACGGAGAGGAGTGCGAAGCCTGCCAATAATTGGTGTCGAACCTCGTTGAAAATCGGTCCCCGTGACCGGAAAAGGTGCTGTGGGTGTTCTTCACAGCACCTTTTTCGTGGAAGAGGGAAACGGGGTCATTGCGTAAATTCGTGCATGCAATGCAGGAATTGCGCTTTGAGCCCTTCGAAGTGGCGCGCAAAAGCAGACTGATCCGGTAGGGCGTGGCCGTCCGTCTTCGTGTGGCTACGCCGTGACATGCCGGACGCGCCGTCCCATAGGCTGAGTCCTGTCCGATGTGCCTGTCTTCGACGGCGTGTCCGGCGGCCACGCCCTACCCATTTCGCATACATCCCAAAACAAACCGTAGTGTGCAACGTAGTGCACTACGGTTTGTTTTGGGATGTAAAACACTACGTATTGTTTTTGTTCACGTGGTGACGCCACCTGCCTCGCGACTGAGCTTCACGAACTCGTCGCACATGGCCTCAATGGCTTCAGCGGTGTGGCCGGCGCCGGCCGGGTCGCTGTACCATTTGGAGATGAACCCACCGTCGGGTCGACCCAGGGTCCGGACCATCCGCCGGCAATAGGCGCGGATCTCATCGGGGTTGCCCCGGGCCATGGTCTGCTGGATGTCGACCGGGCACCAGAAGGTGAGGCGTCCACCGAAGCGCCGGCCGAGGAGTTCCAGCGTCATGTTTTCCTGCTGGTCCATCTGGATGACGTCGAGGCCGATCTCGATCAGGTCGTCCAGGATGCTGACGATGTTTCCGCAGCTGTGCAGGAAGCAGAGGAGACCGGCCTGGTGAGCGGCCTCATAGATGCGGGCGTAGCGGGGCTTCCAGATGCGGCGCCAGGCCTCGGGGTCAATCATGAGCCGATCCTGCAGGCCCCAGTCATCGCAGAAGATGAACCCGTCCGCCCCGGCCTCTGCGTATCGACGGATCGCATACAGATTCATGTCGACCAGGATGTCGATCAATCGTCCGAGCCGGTCGGGCTCCTCCAGGACGTCGACCCAGGTGTTTTCCAACCCGCGGATGAAGTGAACGCGCTCGTAGATGGAAATGCCGTTGGCGAGCAGAAAGAGGTCGTCGGCATCGGAGCGGGCGTGGTAGAGCCCGCGCCACCGCTGCGGATCGGTGATGTCGGGGATCTTCAGCTTATTCCAATCGTCCCAGGAGGCGAGGGCGGGCTGTTTGACTTCGCCCAGGTTCGAGACGCCTATATTGTCCCAGAGGCAGCCCCATTCGTCCCGCCCCGTGCTCTTGTTGGGCCGATCGTCCGGGGAAGCGGTCATCCCCATCCAGGCGATATCGGTGCCGTGCGACTCATCCAGCGTAAAGGGCAGGCGATCGGCGCCCTGAAACCGAATCGTTCGGGAAACAACCTTGCGTGGCGTCATGTTGGTCCGAGCTTTGTCCCATGATCGTGGCATGGCAACGCTCGATCGGGGTGGGCGTGGCCTCCGGACAGCTTGCCCATCGTAGCCTTGGCGAAGTTGGGCGCCGTCCCACAGGCAGAGTTTCGGCGGTATGCGAGCCTCTTTGACGGACGACCCGGCGGTTCGTCCCTACCCTCCAGCTTGCGTGCTCAGGCCGCCCGGGTACAGATCTGGGGCAGGTTTTCGAGGAAGAGATTGGTCAGTGCGGGTTCGAACTTCACGCCGCGCAGACGCTTCATTTCAGCGATGACCTGGTCCTGCGACCAGGCGGATTTGTAGGCGCGCGTGGAGAGCAGGGCCTCGAAGACATCAGCGACGGCAACGATGTGTGCTTCGAGGGGGATTTCCTCGCCTCGCAGACCGTTGGGATAGCCGGAGCCGTCCCAATTTTCATGGTGACTCCAGGCAATCGCGGCCGCGCATTGGATGGTGGGCCACGGACTTCCGGCGAGGATATCGTAGCCGATCTGCGTATGCGACTGGATGGTCATCATCTCGTCCGCGTCCAGGGCGCCGGGCTTCTCAAGAAGGGTGCGCCGCAGTCCGATCTTTCCGATATCGTGGAGGGGGGCGGCGTGGCAGATCTGGCGGATTTTTCCCTCCGGCAGGCCGACATGGCGGGCGATTTCACGCGAGTAGCGAGCCACATTGTTCAGGTGGGAGGCGATGTTCGGGTCGTGCGCTTCGCAGACTTTCCGAAGCCGGATCGCCATCTCGATTTCCGGGAGGTTCGATTTGCTGTTCCTCATGCGCTGACCTTCCGCTGAAAGTGCCGGATATTCACATGATCGGTGTCTGACTGGCGTTTCCGCTTGTCGACGTAGAGAGCTTTGTCGGCCATGGCCAGGACCTGGTCCATGTCCAGCGTTGTCTCCCGGCCAAAAGTGGTGAGGCCGACACTCGTTCCCAAGTGGTAAGTCCCTTTTCTTTCCTTGTTCTGCTCTTCGAGGAGCGCCTGCAGAAGTTGGAGGTTCTCGTCGAGCAGTCCCGGGCGGGCCTCCACGCCCATGGCCAGAAACTCGTCTCCACCGATTCGAACCAGTGCCGTTTCCTTGCGGAAGACGCGCCTGAGAAGGATGGCAAATTCAGACAGCGCCTCATCGCCGGCCGCATGTCCGAAGCGGTCGTTGATCTTCTTGAAATCATCGAGGTCGAAATAGCAGAGGAACCCCCGGTGACTGCTCTCTCTCGCCCGTTCCAGAATGTCCGATTTCAGGGAGTTGAATCCACGGCGGTTGTAGAGGCCGGTCAGTTCATCGATCACGGCCAGTTGTCTGATGGTCCGCTGCAGCCGATGGCGTTCCCTGCTGTAGAGGATGCAGCGGTGCAGCGTGCTGTCGGAGAACGCTCCTTTGACCAGGTAGTCCTGGGCGCCCATTTGAACTGCTTTCATGCCGATGTCGTCGCTCTCGGTCGAGGTCAGTACGATCACGGCTACGTCGGGATCCACTGATACGATGAACTCGGGGGTGTTCAATCCCTTGCTGTCCGGCAGGTTCAGGTCGGTCAGGACGACGTCGAAATCCTGGGACTTCAGTGCGGTGAGAGAGTCTTCGAGGGTGGTGGTGTGAGTGATGTCGTAGGTCCCGTTCCCGATTTTCTCGAGCATCCGTCGGGTGATTCTGGCGGTCACCGGCTCATCCTCGATGAGAAGCAACCTGCAGGTGTGCGGGATCATGGCAGGAGGGTGACAGGGGAGGCCCGCTTACTTGATGGAGGTTGCCGCCACTTCGGCGATTCGTATTTCGCCGAGGTCCTTGATGATCCGAGGCGTGACGAAGAAGATGAGTTCAGTCCGTTCCTTGGAGGTGTATTCGCCGGAGAAGGCCCGCCCGAGCAGCGGGATATCTCCGAGCAGCGGAATCTTCCTGATCGTGGTGGTTTCACCATCCTGGACCAGTCCCCCCATTACGACGGTATCGCCGTCGCGCAGTCGAACGATGGAGGAGGCCTGCCGGATATCGATGACGGGTGCATCCGTTCTGCCGGATGCTGACTGAATGATTCGGACCAGGCGGCTGACGGCCGGGGTGATGTCCAGCGTGATCAGCCCATCATCTGAAATCTGTGGGGTAATTGAAAGGACGGTGCCTACGGTCACCACCTGAATGGTTTCACTCGTTGTGATGACGGGCGGCGTTCCGGGGGACTGAATGACCTCGGTCACGAAGACGGGCAGGTCCTGACCCACCCGGACGACGGCCGGTTGGTTATTGAGCGTCCGGAGGCGCGGTTTGGAGACCACGGTGATATCCCCCTGTTCGGAGAGGGCTTCGAGGACGGCCGAGATGCCGCCGCCAAAGTCATAGCCGACACTGACACCCGGCGCCGAGACCTCGCCACCGAAGAGGGGGTTTCTGACGATGAGTCCGGTCCCGACCGATGGATTGCCGATGACGGTCCAGTCGATTCCCAGTTGGAAGGTGTCGGTGAAGGCCACCTCGTAGATCTGGACCTCCAGGTCGACCTGTTTGACCACGGAGTTGCTGACCGATTCGAGAAACTGGGCCACGCGTTCGACGCTCCGGTGGTTGTCGGTCACGGTGATGGTGCCGGAGAGGCTGTTGACCGTCAACTGAGCCTCTTCGTTGAGCATGCTGCCGAGCTGGGCGGTCAGGTCGGTCCAGAAATCGATGGTTGAGCTCGCGGTGACTGTCATGGTGGAGCCCTGTTCCTCGTTGGAACTGCTGCCTCCTCCGGACATGCCACCGGCCCCGCCACCGCCACTCGAACTGATCTGAACGGCATTGGACCCTTCGCCGGCCCGGACCAGGTTGATGTAGTCAATCTTGAACAGCCGGGTCTCCATCTTGCGGACCCGGATGAGTGGCCCGTCCTGGACGAAGTAGTAGCCATTGGCGTCGAGGAGGGCGCGCATGGCGTAGTCGAGAGGCAGGTCATTGAACTCCACCGTGATCTCACCGACGATATCAAGATCGGGTACGATGTTCAGGTGATTGGCCCGGGCAAAGAGGACGAGCGCCTGCTTGATCGGAACACCCTCGGCCCGAAAGCTGAAGAGATCGGATGAGATGTCATCGATGGCTTCAGTCTCCGCGGCTTCAGCCCGGGCGTGAACCGGGGCAACGTCGGCCATGATGGCGGCGGCGAGGCAGATGAAGAGATGACGGCGGGCGATGAGACAGGTTCTAGTTCTCATTGAAGGCGAGGGTTGGGTTCGTATCTCGGGATTGAGCGGGGATCACCCAGGTGAAACGCTTGCCGATGGCGACAAAGTCCTGCCCATTCGGGTGGGTGACCCAGATGCCGTCGATCGTGGTGGATTCGATGGTCAGGTCGCCGACTGTGTCGCCGGCCGTGTAGACGTGATTGTTGACCAGGACCAGGGTCTGGTCGCCTTGGGCCCAGATGGCGGATAGATGGATGGCGATCTCCTCCTGTTCGGGTTCGCCCGACCCGGTCATGGCGATGATCTCGGCCGAATCGTTGTCAAAGGGATCGGAAGGGAGATCTTCCGAAGTCGGGACCAGGGACTCGAGGACCTGACGGATGGAGGATGGGTCGGAAGGTTCCGGCTGGTCGGAAGTGTCGTCGAATTCGTCGTAGTACCCATTATCCTCGTACGGATCGTCGTGGGTCGCAGTGCGGAGGGGCTTGCGCTGCTCCATGACCGCGTTTGCCACGAAGGCGATCGCGATCAGGGCCATGGTGGCGACGAACCAGGGCTTATTGAGCAGTTTTTTCATCGGTGCGGTGACTCGCGATCTGGAAGTTCATTTCGACGGTGGGCCCTGTCTTTTCGTCGACGCCTATGGCCAGGCGGGTCAGATCAATCCGGTTGGCTGACGCGGTAAAATGGGTGAGAAGTTCGAGCAGGGACGGGAAAGGCTTCCGGTTTTCCCTGGTCGGTATCATCTTCCCGGCTGCCGGCACAAAGGTGATGGGTGTCTCTTCGTCGGTTGGCCCGGAAACGGGTTCATAACTCTTGAACGTTGCCAGCCATCCGTACCGATTGACCGTCTTGCGAAGGTCCTGGAGATACTCGGGGGCCGCTTCGATCGAAGGCAGGATCATCCGTGAGGCTTCCCCGGCTTCGATCACAAGTTCTCCGGCCCGCTGATCGGAGCATTCGATGTTCAGTTGATTGATGTCGTCGTTGAGGGCGACCAGAGGTGAGTAGCTGATACGGACACGGTTGATCTGCGGCTGCCGGACGAGGAACGACCATCCGAGCAGCGCGAGGATCAATCCGATCGGCAGCATGATCGGTATCAGACGTCGAATCCGGAGTTTCAGTGGTGGTTCGGACCAGCCGGGCACATCACTCAGGAGGTGCCAGACATTTCTGAAGAGGCGTGTGAAGTCAGAACTCAAAAAGACCTCCTTCCAGTGTAAACCGCTGTAAAGTGGCTTCCGTGGCCAGGCTCAGTTCCACTTCCGGGCGGACCGACTCGATAAATCGCACCTGGAGGGGGCTCTTGCTCAGCTGCCGCCGAATCGAGCGGATGGTCATGCGGGCCGTTTCCGGATCGGCCTCCAGCGTGCCTTCTATCCGGAAGGTCCAGTCCTTTGATTCGTTGTTCCAGGTAACCAGGAAATGACTCAGCTGGACTTCACGCGGGACAATGGATGCGACGTAGGCCAGGAAACGATCGGGGACCGGGGGAAGCCGATCATCGACGACCTGCTTGACGAAGGAGCGGTTGCGAGCGGCCCCGGCATTGCGAACCAACATGCGGTCGTAGGTCTCGTGAAGACTGTCTTCATTGGCACCGAGGGTGCTCATTCTGGTCTGCTCGGCGCTCCAGTCCTGTTCGTCAATCCAGGTATCCAGAGCCAGAAGGGCGAAGAGGAACCAGCATGATATCAGGATGACCCGTCGAAGGAAGTGATTGCTCCGCTTCTTGCGCAGGTAACCGGCGACCAGATTGACCGGATGACGGAGGGGGAGCCTGACCGTCGCCGAGAGCCGGTTGATGGGATCGGTGTCCCGAACAGCGAAAGACTTGCCCTCGCCGCACTTGGATTCGATCTCCGGTCTGGCCTCCTCGGCCTCCTTTCCGGTCAGTATGATGTGATCGATAGCGGCCCCGTGCTGTTGCTTGGCATAGAGCAGCGATCGATTGATCTCAACCGCGACCCGGCTCGGGTCGTCGCTCCAAGTGCCCAGGGTCGTGCGCGAGAGAAGGATTTCCCCGTTCTGGCGACAGGCAATCAGAGCGGTTGAATCACCAATTCTGGCCGCGAGCAGGATCGCGGGGCGCGAATCATCAACCTGGTCCGAGATTTCGAGTTCCAGGGGGACGTTGGTCGGGATGATCCGCGAGATTTCGAGATGCCTGGCCAGAAGGAGATTGTTGAGCTCGTGGTAAAAGCTGTGCGGCAGCAGATGAAGGAGATGCTGGGCCTCTTTTCGGATTGGGGCGACCGGCTGGGCCACGGAGAGGACAGGCCCGTATTCCTCCTCATGACGTTCGATCCGCCCGCGCAGGTAGGCTTTGGTAGCGCCTTCGGAAAATGAAGGGCAGGCTTCAGTCTGGTGAGTGAACTGGTCATGGGCGAGAAGCAGGACGACGTCGGTGCCCCGATAATTCAGAGTCTTCAGCCCGACATCGAGAGCGGAGCCAAACTGCTCAAGGGTCGTCGCTTTGTCGCTTGATTCCCAGGTGGCGACCAGGTTGGACCGTCGGTAGGTGGCGGCATGGAGTTGGCCGTGGGTCCAGGCAATGGCCAGGGTATCTGCTTGACCGCGACCGGTCGCGCGATCCGGTGCCCGAGCTTTTCGAGGCGCCGATTTCGTTTCCTGCCTGTCTGGAGCGAGGGTGGTCATTGGGGAAGCCACTGGACGCCGTCAAAGTCGAACGTCTTGCCCGAGTCGCTGACGACGTAGGAATAGTCCAGCACGGTCCCGCCGGCAGTTCGGTAGAGATTGATACGTCCCTTGGCCCGGAGATTGGTCAGGATGGCGGTGGCCCCGGCCGGGATATTGACCACGGATTGGATGGCTCCGGACGCCTGGACGAGATTGTAGCTGGAGGGTGCGCTGCTGTTATTGTTGAGGGTGACGGTATAGACCTCGAACTCGGTCCGGTAGATCGGGACCAGGTTGATCCGCTCGATGACGAGGTAGTCCGCACTGTCGGCCACGCTCCTCCAGTTGTTCCATCCTCCCCAGCTGACAGAGGTGGGAATCGATTCATCGGCTGTGTCCCAGATATCGCGAAAGCGGTTGGCGTTGTTGATATTTCCCGACCTCGGCAGGTTCAGCCCGCTCCGCATGCTGGACAGGATCATGGCGCGTTCGGCCGGGAAACTGCCCGGGTCCAGGAGAAAGATCCGCCCGTTTTTCCGCTTGTTGGTGGCCAGATCGGCCGGGCTCAGATCGGAGTAGGCGGCCAGGGTGGTGATCCAGTTGGCGGGGGTGGGCAGGGCTCCCTGGTCCCGGAGGTAGAGTTCGACCTGCTCTCCGAGATTGGCGAGGGTCTGATGCTCGGCCCGGATGGCAGCCCGCTCAATCGACTGGAGCGCGTTGGGCGCGATCACTCCGGCCAGGATGGTCATGATGGCGAGAACCCCGATCAGTTCGATCAGGGTGAATCCGGCATTTGGATACGATGAACCTTCTGTATTCATGTTCATCATACCTGCCAGAGTTGAAGGATGGGAAGGATGACCGACAGCGCCACCACGCCGACGATCCCGATCAGGGAGAGCATCACGACCGGGTTGAAGATGGCGAAGACGGCCTTGATCCGCCGAGGTATGATCGTGTCGTAGTAAGCCGCCACGCTCTGCAGGGCGACGTCCAGGTTGCCGGAGGTCTCTCCGGTTGCGATCATGGTGACGAGGGTCTTGGGGAAGAGATCGTGCTCGGCCAGGGTCCTGCTGATCGGCCGACCCTCGGTCACGCCCTGTTTCACCTGGTCGAGGGCGTGCTCGATGGCGCGGTTGCCGACCAGCGCCCTGGAGATTTCCAGCCCTTTGAGCAGAGTGACTCCGGACTGGTAGAGCATGCCCATGTTCCGGGCAAAACGGGCCAGTGCGAACATGGTGATGAGCTGGCCGAAAATCGGGAGCTTCATCAGGTTGCAGTCAAACCATCGACCGAACGAGGGGACCCGGAGGGCCAGCTTGAGGGCGATGGGGACGCTGATCGCAAGGACGATCAGCAGGGGGCCGCCCTTGACCAGGAAGTTGCTCATGCCCATGACGGCCTTGGTCAGGGTGGGGACCTCGAGGGAGAGATCGGTCAGGAGGGTGACGAATCGTGGCACCACGAGGGTGAAGAGAAGGATGATGAGCGCGATTGAGGCGCACAGAACGATGACCGGGTAGATCAGGGCCTGGCGCACCTCGCTGACCAGTTCATCCACCCATTCGAGATAGTCGCTCAGGCTCTTGAATACATCGGGCATCCTGCCGCTGACTTCGCCGGCCTCCACCATGGCGACGATCTGACGGGAAAAGACTCGCGGGTAGGTGGCCATGGCCTCGTGGAGTGGCACGCCGATGGATACCCGATCGGTCAGGGAAGCGACCACGGTGCCCATTTTGGAGCCCTCGAAATCCTCGGCCAGTTGTTTGAGTGCGGTCGGCAGGGTGATACCGGAGCGAAGCAGAAGCGTCATCTGGATGAAGAAGGCGATCTGATCGCGGCTGTTGGCCCGAATGCGGCTGGTCGACTCCGTTTCCTCCCGGGCAGATTCACCGTGTTCGCGTGCCTCCAGCATCCAGACGCCGGCGGCGCGCAGTCGGGTCTCGAGCGTCGACCTGCTGTCCGCTTCCAGGGCCCCCGTTATGGTTTCACCGGCGGCGTCGTAGGCTCTGTAGTGGAAGAGGCTCATGACGGGAATCAACGGGCGAAGGCGACCCGGAAGACCTCCTCGATCGAGGTCAGCCCGGCGTAGGCGCGCCGGAGACCGTCATTGAACAGTTGGGACATTCCCTTCTCCCGGGCCAGCGCTTCGATATCCTCGGCATTGCCCTTGTGGAGGAGGGGGTGGAAATCGTCGTCGATCTGGAGAAGCTCGAAGATAGCGATCCGGCCACGGTAACCCTGGTCCTGGCACTCCGGGCAGCCCGTGGGCTTGAAGAGGGTGAATGCCTCATCCTGCGGCACTTTCAGGTCGAAAGCGGCCAGGTGTTCACCCGGGTTCTCGACCGGCTCGCGGCAGACCGGGCAGAGTTTTCGGACCAGTCGCTGGGCGATGACGAGCCGCAGGGTCGCCGGCAGCAGGAAGGGTTCGACCCCGAGATCAATAAGACGGGGGATGGCACTGGATGAATCGTTGGTGTGGAGTGAACTGAAGACCAGGTGACCGGTCAGGGCGGCGCGGACCATTAGCTGAGCGGTTTCCCTGTCACGGGTTTCGCCGACCAGGATCACGTCGGGATCCTGGCGAAGCAGGGTCCGGAGTCCGGCGCTGAAAGAGAGGCCGATCTTCTCGTTGATCTGGGTCTGTCGGATATGGGGCAACCGGTATTCAATGGGATCCTCGAGGGTGAAGACCGAACGCTCCAGTCGGTTTACCGAATTCAGGGCGGTGTACAGGGTGGTCGTCTTGCCGCTGCCGGTGGGTCCGGTCACGAGCACGACGCCGTGGGGCCGGGTGACCCCCTCGGCCAGGGCCTCCTGGTCGGACTTGCGAAGACCCAGGGCGGAGAGGTCGAAGAGCATGCCCCCGCTGTCGAGGATGCGAAGGACCACGCTCTCGCCGTAGTTTGTCGGCATACTTGACATGCGGATGTTCAGGTCGCGACGGCCAACGGTGAACGAAAAACGCCCGTCCTGGGGAAGACGGGTCTCGGAGACGTCGAGGTTGGCCATCACTTTGAGTCGTGCGGTGAAGGCGTCCTGCAGGTCCTTTGGAACCAGGAGGAAGGGCCGCAGTACCCCGTCTGTTCGCATGCGGATGCGAAGAGACTTTTCGTCCGGTTCAAAGTGGATATCGCTGACCGACTTTCGGACCGCGGCGCTGATGATCTGCTCGACCGCCCGGATCATGGGGGCCGTTGTCTCGTCCCCGTCGGTCCGCTTGCTGATCTTCATCAGCTCATCGATCGTCTGGTCGATGGAGCCTTCGCGCTCGTAGGCCGAGGCAAGTTTTTCGAGGATATCGGGCCTGGATGCGTTGAGGACGTCGACCTTGAGCCGCGTCATCTGCTCGATCCGGTCGATCGCAACGACGTCGAACGGGTCTCCCATTACGACGGTCAGGGTATCGTCCTTCTGGCCGCAGGCGATCAGGGCGGCATCCCGGCAGAATTCGTAGGGCAGCAAGCCCAGGACGATGGGGTCGATTTCCATGACGCCGAGATCGACGGTCCGGGCCTGGGCATCCTGAGCGAGGAAGCTGGCGATGTCCTGCTCGGTGACGAATCCGAGATCCCGCAGGACTGCCCCGATCAGCTTGCCATCCCGCTTCTGCTCGCGCAGAGCCAGCTCAAGCTGGTGGCGGTTGATCAGGCCGGCGTCGAGGAGCCGGTCGCCGAGACGCTTGGTGGGAGCTTGGATCATGGTAACGGACAAGGAAGGAGCGGGCGAGCGTGCTGGCCCCGCCCGCTCGTGAACCTCTCTACCTGACTGAAGGGAGAAGGAATCGGCTCGGGCCTACTGATGCGCGATGTAAACGTAGGCCGTGGTCAGCCCGCGGCCGTTGGGGCGGCGGTAAACCACCTTTCCGGTCACGTCGTCGACGGAGGTCGTGGCGGGAGTGAAAGCTTCACCGTCGAGGCGAAGGCTCAACTCGTGGGCTTCAGCAGCGGTCACGTTGACCACTGCGGCTGAGACAACCCGGGCCCCGGAGGGGAGATTGTTCGTCCCGTCCAGACGGAAGTTGGAACCTGCCGCGGTGGAAGGATTGGTCGTATTCGAATTGCGGCAGATGAGACGCGACTGGCTGTTCTGGCTGGATCCGCCGTTGGCGGCCCAGGTGCCGTTGGCGCGGGTCCAGGTCGCTCCCGCAATAACCGGGTTCGAGGGTTGGGTGCCGATTTTCACCTGGAATCGACCATCGAGCATACCGGCGGTATAGAGCAGGTCGTCGATGCGGCCGCGGTTGTTGGTGACCGGAATCGTGCCGTAATTCCCCGCGAACTCAGTGATGGCCGCCTTCATGGAGCTGATCGAGCCGACGGCATTGGTCACACGCGATGAAGCGATGGTGGAGAACACCTTAGGTACGATGACCACGGCGAGGATGGCGATGATGGCGAGCACACCAATCATCTCGATGAGACTGAATCCAGCCTGGCGTTTCGAGGTGCGGCGACAAGTGGGTGATGGATCAATATTCATAAGGATGATAGCTAGGTTCAGAGGTGAATATCGACCGGATCGGACCGCGTCTTTAGGGTGATTGCTCTAGGGGATTGCCAGAGGTCTTCCCAAGTGGATCTCCCGGGGAGATCAGGGAGGTCCGGACGAGTCGGTCTCGGCGGCGGGTCAGGAAAAGCGCTGAGCAATTTTCCAGCCGAAATAAACCCCGACAAGACTCCCGACCGCGCTGATCGAAAAGGCCCAGCCGATGCCCCATCGCGATCCCAGGTACCACCCAACATAGCTTCCGATAAAAGCACCGCCGAATGTACAGAGTTTGTTCATCTGTCTTCGATCGGCAGATTTTTGCTGTTTCCGAAGAAAATATGTGGAATCCGGTAGGGCTGGACGTTCCCCTCCGTCGCTAGAGCTATGGCGGGCAGGCAGGCCAGCCGTGCACGAGATTGTGGCGCGCCAGGGACGACGCGCCCTACCAAATGGCCAGCCGTTTCGAAGGCTTTCCAATCGATGGATCAGAAAAAACTTCCTGGTTCCTCCACTGGTGCACCGGTACAGGTGAAGTGATGGGGTCCCAATAGATCATCCTCCGACTCAGAGATCACCCATTTTTCTTCTTGTAGGAGAGGCTTTACGCCTCGATCAAACTGGCCATCGAGGGATAAACCCTCTCCTACTCTTACCCGTCATTTCATGCGTGATGCGCCACCAGTGTTGAGCGCGCGGACCAGAGCGCCATGAGGTCGAGGCAGGGCGGGGCAGATCGAACGATCCTATGGGTCTCAGTCTTGCCACGGAGGGGCGCCGGACGAATCTCGGCAGACCATGGAGCTTCTTTTTGAATCGAGGTTGTGCGTGGGTGGATTCACGGGCAAGGTATCTGCTGTCCAGGGCAGGGCGACCTTGCACGAAGAACCGGTGCTGGTGGGGGATTCGAAAGTGGACGGTGCGGGTGCCTCGATCTATGGAACTGTTCTTCGGGAGGGCGGAACCTATCGGATGTGGTACCAGGCGTGGCCAAAGAACTGGCCGGGAAGTGACACGACCCTCGTCGGTTACGCCGAATCGGACGACGGGATTGAATGGAGAAAGCCCAGGCTCGATGTTCCCGATACGAACGGACCCGAAGGGAACCTGACCAATCTCGGTTTCCATTCACCTTCAGTTTTTTTGGATCCCGGGGGCACCGGGCATTACCGTTACCGGGCGACCGGCTTTACCGGTCCGGATCATGTCGGCGCCCGCGCAACGCTCCCAACCCGCGGCTACTATACCGCCCATTCGGCCGACGGGTTGGATTGGGAACTGGATTCGGGAGCGCCCGCATGGCCGGGTGCCGATGTGATCACCAGCATCTATCATCCGGGACAGGGACGGGGGGTCGTTGCGCTCAAGCGGAGCGTGCTCTATCGCTCCCTCCGCCGCCGGTCTATCTGGAATGCGGGTTTTGTCGACGGACGCTGGACCCCCGAGTCGCGGGCTCTGGTGCCCGATGATTTTGACGATGTCGCGGCCATCACCCGAGGCTATGCGGGTGGCGACTATTACGGCATGGGCATGCAGGCGGCCCGGGGGTCGACGGTGGGCTTTGTCTGGCAGTTCAGGCATACTCTGCCCCGGACGCCAACCCCCGGTTGGGAATCGGGGATATTCGGAACCGTCGGTGTGACCCTGGCGTTCCAGGAAGGCGCGGGTGACTGCTGGCAGCATGCGCCCGGTCGGAGAGACTTCATTCCGCACGATGCGCTGCCCTGGGCGGAGGGCGGCGTGTACACCGCATCGTGCCCGATCGAGTGCGGCGATGAGCATCGGCTCTACCTCTGTGGGGCTAGACACTCGCACGGATGGTATCTGGACAGTTCCTGGAAGCGCCTGGATCGTCGGAAGAATGAACTGATGGAGGAAGGCCTGGCCTGGATCACCTTCGCCCGTTGGCCAAAGTGGCGTCTTTTCGGATTTCGCGCCGACCCCGACGGCACGATTGAGATCCGTCTCGGTAAGATCGGAGCCCCCAGTCGCGTCCGTCTGAACTATGAGTGTGATCCCTCCGGGTCGATCCGTCCCGAGGTGGTGGGTGCGGCCGGTCGTTCGGTTGCTGATTCCGACCCGCTGACCGGATCAAGCTCGGGTCGACCGGCCTCCTGGAGGGACGGGGAGAATATTATGCCACCGGAGGGTGGCGGTGAGGTAACCATTCGGTTACACCTCGAGCGGGCCACTGTCTGGGCGTTTGATCTGGAACCGATCCGTTGAAGGGCACCTTGAATCGCAACCGGGTGCATACCCTGAAGCTTGCTTCGGGTTGGCATACAAAGGGCGCAGATATTCACTTATTTGAGCCGGTCAGCAGGATCTTGCCCTGTGTTTCGATCGAGACCATTCTGTCCCTGAACGACCTTGGCTGATGAGCGATCCGATGGAAAACGAACCCCGTCCTCCGAAGGAATCCGGCGATTCCACGCCAACTCCGACCGGTGAGCGTCCTTTGTGGCGATCACCGTCGGTCATCGTGGCTGCCGTTTTCATGTTGGCCGGCCTTGGTTTCTGGGTCTATGGCGCGGCCACCGGTAAAGGCGGTGACGATGTGGTGTCAGGTTCGGCGTCTGCGTCCTCATTTATGGATTCGAATTCGGACGGGGTGGAGCAAGGGGAGAGCGAGGGGAGCCTCGAACCGATCTCGCCGGTAACCTTTCGTCTGGGAGCCGGTTACCTGGGCGGTTTTTTTCTGGGTTGGGCCCTTCGGAAATTCATCAAACTCACCCTCTTGATAGCAGGTGGACTGGTCGTGATGCTGGCCGTCTTCCAGGGGTTGGGTTGGTTTGAGGTCAATTGGCCGGCAGTGGAGAACCACCTGCAGATGAGTCTCGCCTGGATTCAGGGCGAGGCCGGATCCTTCAGGATGTTCATAACCGGGTATTTGCCGTCGGCCGGCGCCGCGACAGCGGGCATGGTGGTTGGTTTCCGACGTTGAGGGGTCGCTGAAATGGGGGGTGAAGGGGGTCTTTGAAGGGTCGGTTTGAAGGGGTCCGTTTGAAAGGGTCCGTTTGAAGGGGGTCAAAGCTCACATCTCGCATTGGCATGCAAGATGTCGAGCAATGACCCCCCGTTCCCACCAATGTCGAGCAATGACCCCGTTCCGCATTCCGAACCCCAAATGCCTACAGCCTGTTCCTACCGTCCACCGTCTACTGCCTACCGTCCACCCTTTGCTCCCCGTCATTAAGGGGTCAAAGCTCACATCTCGCATTGGCATGCAAGATGTCGAGCAATGACCCCCCGTTCGCACCAATGTCGAGCAATGACCCCGTTCCCAATCCGAAATCCAAATGTCCACCGTCCACCGTCCACCGTCTACTGCCTACCGTCCACCCTTTGCTCCCCTCATTAAGGGGTCAAAGCTCACATCTCGCATTGGCATGCAAGATGTCGAGCAATGACCCCCCGTTCGCACCAATGTCGAGCAATGACCCCGTTCCCAATCCGCATTCC